>Ga0116152_10000901_pt1 | contig 24575 bp, 22 predicted proteins | sample AD_UKC119_MetaG_FD_89894 | JGI IMG/M metagenome (GOLD analysis project Ga0116152, IMG submission 89894) | Active sludge microbial communities of municipal wastewater-treating anaerobic digesters from Hong Kong - AD_UKC119_MetaG | ecosystem: Engineered > Bioreactor > Anaerobic > Digestate...
ACCAAGCCTTGGGGTGCCGTTTCTTCTGGTTACTCTTCTTTGGGCAAGCAAAGAAGAGTAACGCGGGTGCGCTGCGCCCAGCGCTTTCAAAATAAGATCCGCGCCGCCGCGCGCATCAAAACCAACCCGCGAAGCACGTCCCTCATACATCCGCATACTGCACATTCAACCCGATCCAGCGATGGATCAGCGGCGCTACAGACTCGGAGTGATGCGCCAGCAACCGGTCGGCCAGCGCCTGAACCCCGGGCACCATGTCCTGGTCGCGCAGCAGGTCGGCGATCCGAAACTGCATCTCGCCGGTCTGACGCGTACCCAGCACCTCGCCGGGACCGCGGATCTCGAGATCGCGGCGTGCGATCTCGAACCCGTCGTTGGTCTGCCGCATCACCGCGAGACGTTCCTGCGCGACACCACCCAGCGGCGGGTGATACATCAGCACACAATGACTCTGCTGCGCACCGCGTCCGACCCGGCCGCGCAGCTGGTGCAACTGCGATAGACCCAGGCGTTCGGCGTTCTCGATCACCATCAGGCTGGCGTTCGGCACATCCACGCCGACCTCGATCACCGTGGTCGCCACCAGCAGGTCGATCTCACCGGCCTTGAATGCAGCCATCACCGCCTCTTTCTCGGGCCCCTTCAACCTCCCGTGCACCAGGCCGATCCGCAGACCCTCGAGCGCCTCGGTAAGTGCCGCAGCGGTGACCTCGGCGGCCTCGCACTGCAGCGCCTCGGACTCCTCGATCAGGGTGCAGACCCAGTACGCCTGACGGCCCTCGGTACAGGCACGGGCAACCCGCTCGACCACCTGCTCGCGTCGACTGTCGGTGATGACCACCGTGGTCACAGGGGTGCGACCCGGCGGCAGCTCGTCGATCACAGACAGATCGAGATCGGCATACGCGGTCATCGCCAGGGTGCGTGGGATCGGCGTCGCGGTCATCACCAGTTGGTGGGGCACCTGACCGGCCGCACCTTTTTCACGCAGCGCGAGTCGCTGATGCACACCGAAGCGGTGCTGTTCGTCGACGATCACCAGCCCGAGACGGTCGAAAAGCACGTCGTCCTGAAACAGCGCATGGGTACCGATGACGACCTTCATCTCACCGTTGCCCAATGCCCCCAGGGTGGCGGCACGACGACGCCCCTTGTGCCGTCCGCTCATCCAGCCGATGGCGACGCCCAGTGGTTCGAGCCAGGCGGCGAAGTTGCGCAGGTGCTGTTCCGCCAACAGCTCAGTGGGCGCCATCAGCGCCACCTGGCAGCCTGCCTCCACGCAGCAAAGGGCCGCCATGGCCGCGACCACGGTCTTTCCGGAGCCGACGTCACCCTGCACCAGGCGCAGCGCCGGATGCGGTTGCGCCAGGTCTTCACGTATCTGCGCCAGCACTCGCCGCTGGGCACCGGTCAGCCGAAACGGCAGGCTGTCCAGAAGGCGCTGCTGGAGTTCACCGTCACCATCAAGCACAGGCGCAGCGCGCCGGCGCTGTCGCTGGCGCAACACACGCAGGCTGAGCTGATGGGCGAGCAACTCCTCCAGCGCCAGCCGGCGCTGCGCCGGGTGGCCATTGTCAGACAACAGGCGCTGTGACTGGTCGGGGGGCGGACGATGCAGCAGGCGCACCGCGTCCGCCAGTGCCGGCATCGCATATTCCCTCAACACTTCGCCCGGCAACAGCTCCTGCAGTCCGCCCCCTCCAAGCAGGTCGAGCGCACGCCCGGTGAGATCGCGCCAGGTCAACTGGTGCATCCCCTCGGTGGTCGGGTAGATCGGCGTCAGCGCCTGCTCGACACCGGCCGGTTCACCCTCGTCGACCCGCTGCACCTCGGGATGCACCAGCTCGTAGCTGTTGGGCCCATTGCGCACCTCGCCAAAACAGCGCAGCCGGCTGCCGCGCAGCATGTTGGCCTTCTGCGCAGCACTGAAATGGAAGAACCGCAGCGTGATGCTGCCGGTGCCGTCGGCCAGCCGCACCAGCAGCGAGCGGCGGCGGCCGAACCGGATGTCGGCCAGCTCCACCTCGCCCTGGATCACCGCTTGATCACCAGCACGAAGACTGCCGATCGGAACGATACGGGTACGGTCCTGGTAGCGGATAGGCAGATGAAACAGCAGGTCCTGGACACTGTGGATACCGAGCTTGTGCAGGCGCTCGGCACTCTTCGGGCCGACGCCCTTCAGCGCGGTGACGGGGGTGTCAGCGAGACTCGTGGACGGGGTGGACACCGCGGCAGCATACGTAAGGTCGGACAGTGCAACAAGCACGGAGACCGACCATCCGATCAATGCACTTCGCCGCCCAGATCCTTCACGAATCGCCGAAACTCGACGTTGTCGCGCAGCAGCTCGCGTCCAGCCGCAATCAGCTGATCGACCTGCTCGCCACTCAGCGCGAGGCTGGTCGGGATGCGGTTGAAATACACCTGCCGCTCGGGCTCGGCGATCGCCTCGAAGTCGACCTGTACGAAATACGACGCGACCGGCGCAGCCGGCGTGGACAGTTCCTGCGCCCAGCGCTGGATGCTGGCCTGCAGCAGCTCCACCGTGGACGCGTTGTAGCGATGCAGCTGGATATCGGTGACGGCGTTGGCCGTCTGCTCCAAGGTCGGGGCGCGGGCACTCGCCTCCATGTCGGAGCCGACCCTGGTCGACGCATTGACCGAGACGATCGCGAGCCGCGACGCCGGCTTGGCACCGACGCTGCGCAGCAGGCGCCGCGGCCCTCCGGCCACCTCGATGATGTCGTAGATCGCACGCAGACCGAGGTTGTCGGTGATCCCGCCATCGACCAGGTGAATGAAGCGGCGGTTTTCTTTGTCCGCATAGCTCTGCAGCCCATCCAGCACCTGTGCCAGCTGTGGAGACCCGGTCAGGTGCTGCTGTGCATCCTGCACCCAGCCGCGCCCTGCCCTTTCACAGCCGGCGTGGTTCTCCAGCGCAACCGGCGTAAACAGCATCGGCACGGCCGACGAGGCGGTAACGGCACGCGCCACCGGGAAGCTCGCCAGATCGGAGCACAACAGGTCGAAGTATTCCTGAAGAAAGGAGAACCGCACACCACCACCCAGATCCGAGGCATTGATCACGATCAGCGGCCCGGCGCCCTGCTGCAGGTCGGCAAAGGTGGCGCCCTTGAACACGCTGTCCTCGTAGAAATCGACGGCCATCTCGGTGCGACCACGGCTGGAGAACCACCACGCCGGGCTGAACAGGCCGTGCACGAGTTCGCTGGCGACATCGCGGCGCAGGAACGCCTCCTCGAAATCACTGAACAGCGCCTCGCCGTTCAGCCCGAAATACGCCGCCGTGAAACTGCCCCCGGAGACCGAGCTGATCAGGTCCACCTCATCGAGGAGACGACGCGGGCGGCCGTCGATCACAACGCGGGTGTCCCTCAGTTCCTCCAGCACGCCGTAGGCCAGTGCCGCCGCGCGGGTGCCGCCGCCGGAAAACGCCAGCACCAGCGTCAGCTCGCCAGAACGCGACGCACTGACCGCATGATCGATCGAGTACGCCGGTGTCGCTGGGTGCACGGCGCGTGGCTTGTTGATAATTGAGCTGTAGCTGGTACAACCGGAGAGCAGCGCCGACAGCGCCAGCATCGCCGTCAGGACCCGCATCCTGTGCAGGGCTCCGCGGCACATCACGTGAGACTCATCGAAGACACCGGATGGAAAAATGACCTATCAGAAAACCATACGCCAACGCACCGGGGGGCGCGGCACCTATGACATTACAGACGAGATACAGGAAAGCGTCCGCGACTCCGGTGTACAGACCGGCCTTTGTCATCTGTTCCTGCAACACACCAGCGCCTCGCTGATCATCTGCGAGAACGCCGATCCGAGTGTACGCGGCGATCTCGAGCGCTTCCTGGCCAGGCTGATACCGGACGGTGACCCGCTATACCATCACACCAGCGAAGGCGCTGACGACATGCCGGCGCATGTGCGATCGATCCTGACCACGGTGGAGACGACCCTGCCGGTGAGCCAGGGCCGTTGTGCCCTCGGCACCTGGCAGGGGGTATACCTCTATGAACACCGCAGCCGTCCGCACGAGCGTCGACTGATCGTGACAGTGCGCGACTGACCCATTCCCTGCGGCCGGCCGCGAACGCCGGCGATCACTTCTTCAGTGCGTCGAGTGCCTTGGTGAGGCCGTTGAGCGAAAGCGGCAGGCCGACAACCTGCTTGTTCGGTGCAGCCACGCGCACCACTGCCTGCTCGCCCTTCTTCATCGCCGCAATCATGTCCGGGTTCAGTGGCGTGGCGACGGTCGTGCAACCCTCAGCAGCGCACAGGAAGAATGTCAGCTTGATCGGCTCGACGCCGTCCATCATCAGCGCCGCGCCCGGCGGCAACAGCGAACCCAGCGGCACGGTCACGACGATCAGTGGGTCACCCTGGCCCGGGCGATAGGCGATGCGCGCGCCGAGCACCAGCTGACCGCTGTCCTTCTTGGTGACGTTCTGGAACACGTAACACAGTTCCTCGTCGCCCTCCGGCGCCTTTTCACACTTGTACCCCCAGTCGCCATAGGTCGGGATTTTCGCGTCCTCGGCGATGACGCCGTTGGCAGCGAATACGCCGACCAGAGTCAGGAGGAAAGTGGGGAGAATTTTTCGCATCGTGCAATCCATGTTCAGAGAAGTGATTGTGCAGTCTACCGGTAAACCGCGCCCGCAAGAAAGACAGCGCCAGTTGGTGACCGGTTCCCGTGGCTCCACCGATGCGGTGTTTCCGGGTCGTGAAAAGACGCCGGCCAAGGCCGCCGAACGCGGCCACATCCATAGTCTTTTACTATCATGCGCGTAGTTACAAACAATTTTACCAATCGTATTGCATTGCAGATACTGCACCCACTGACAGCAACTTTCGACCAGGAGTCAACAACATGAAACTGCACAACAGCGAAGGCCAGAGCGTCCCCAATGTCGTTTTCCGTACCCGTCGCGACCACGAATGGGTCGACGTGACCAGCGACGAGGTCTTCAAGGGCAAGACCGTCGTGGTGTTCGCGCTGCCCGGCGCCTTCACCCCGACCTGCTCTTCCACCCATGTGCCGCGTTACAACCAGCTCGCCCCGGAACTGAAGCGTCACGGCGTCGACGAGATCATCTGCGTATCGGTCAACGACGCGTTCGTGATGAACGAATGGCGTGCCGAGCAGAAGGCCTCGAACATCACCTTCCTGCCCGACGGCAACGGCGATTTCAGCCGCGGCATGGGCATGCTGGTGCCCAAGCAGGACCTCGGTTTCGGCGAGCGCTCCTGGCGCTACTCGATGCTGGTCAAAGACGGTCTGATCGAGAAGATGTTCATCGAGCCGGACGTACCGGGCGACCCGTTCGAGGTGTCCGATGCCGACACCATGCTGGCCTACATCGCCCCGAACGCCAGCAAACCGCTCGACGTGACCGTATTCACCCGCGAGGGCTGCCCGTTCTGCGTGCGCGCCAAGGGCCTGCTGCATGACGCCGGCATCCAGTTCGACGAACTCGTGCTCAACCGTGACTACAGCGAAGTGACGCTGCGCGCGGTGGCCGGGGCCTCGATGGTGCCACAGGTGTTCATCAACGGTGAGCACATCGGCGGATCGGACAGGCTCGAGGAATTCCTCGGCGAGCGTGAGAAGGCCGCGGCCTGAGGGCCGGTTGGATCACCTCACCCTGACCCTCTCCTGCGAGGAGAGGGAATAGCTCCCTCTCCCCCGGCCGGGGGAGAGGGCCGGGGTGAGGGGACGAGCAATCAGATTCGGGAGCAAGACCATGAACACACATTTCGACCTGATCGCCATCGGTGGCGGCAGTGGCGGCCTGGCCGTGGCCGAGAAGGCGGCACAGTATGGCAGGCGCGTCGCGGTGATCGAGCCAGCAAAGATGGGCGGAACCTGCGTAAACACCGGCTGTGTGCCGAAGAAGGTGATGTGGTATGCAGCCAACCTGGCGCATGCCGTCGATGCCGCGAGCGACTTCGGAATCCCGGCGCAGCGCGGGGTCACCGACTGGCAGAAGCTGGTCAGCGGCCGCAACGACTACATCACCAACATCAACCGGTATTGGGACGGTTACGTGGCCGACAGCGGCATCACCCGGATCGACGGCAGCGCACGTTTCGTGGATGCGCACACGGTCGAGGTCAACGGTCAGCACTACAGCGCCGGGCACATCGTGATCGCCACTGGCGGTCACCCGATCGTGCCGCGCGTGCCGGGCGCCGATCTGGGCATTACCTCGGATGGCTTTTTCGCACTGGCCGAACAGCCGCGCAGGGTCGCAATCATCGGCGCCGGCTACATCGGCGTCGAACTGGCCGGGGTGCTGCGCGCCCTCGGCTCCGAGGTCAGCCTGGTGGCCCTCGAGGCGCGTGTGCTGGAGGCCTTCGACGGCATGATCAGCGATGTGCTGATGGACGAGATGCGCAAACAGGGTATCGCGCTGCATATGGGCTTCCAGGTGGCCGGCCTGGCAAAAACCGGCGCCGGTATCGCTGTGGATGCCAACAACGGCGAGCGCCTGGATGGCTTCGACAGCGTGATCTGGGCGGTCGGTCGCGCACCGAACACCCGCGGGCTGGCACTGGAAAGGGCCGGCGTCGAGGTCCGCGCAAACGGTATCGTGCCGACCGACGGGTACCAGAACACCAACGTGCCCGGCATCTACGCCATCGGCGACATCACAGGGCGTGCCGCACTGACACCGGTCGCAATCGCCGCTGGTCGACGCCTGGCCGCACGTTTGTTTGGAGGACAGGCGGACAGCAGGGTCGACTACCGCAACATCCCCAGCGCGGTGTTTTCCCACCCGCCGGTCGCCACGGTCGGCCTGACCGAACGCCAGGCGCGCGAGCGGCAGCACAAGGTCACGGTATACCAGACCGACTTCACGCCGATGCGCCATGCGCTGTCAGCACATGGCGTCACCACCGCGATGAAACTGGTCTGCAGCGGCGACGACGAACGTATCGTCGGTATTCACCTGATCGGCGACAACGTCGAGGAGATGATGCAGGGCTTCGCCGTTGCGGTGCAGATGGGGGCAACCAAGGCGGACTTCGACAGCACCATCGCGATCCACCCGATCAGCGCCGAGGAACTGGTGACGATGAAAACCCCGCAAGCTGCACCGCTGTCTCACCACTGCGTCGACACCGGGGTCGAATGGAAAGAGGCGGTCTGAGCACAACGGCGGCAGGTTGACGCCGGACTGTCGCGTCATCGGCCAGGGACGGCGCGCCGGCGTTCAATTCGGTACTGGTGGATATCCATATACCCGGCCCCAGCGGCGACGAAGCAGCGCACCGGATCCGCTCGCTACGCCCCGATTGGCCGGGGCGAGCTGACCGCGATCATCCTGCCCCACCTGGCGCAGTGAATCGGCCCGCGGCCCCCGGTCGGTCGCAGAGTCCACGACGCGGGACTATTTGTAGTCGTCACGCTCGAGCCCGTATTTTTTCATCTTGTCGTACAGTGTCTTGCGCGGCAGGCCGAGTGCCGCCATCGTGTTCTTGATGCTGCCGTTGCTGGCCTTGAGCTGCTGCTCGATCAGCGCACGCTCGAAGCAGTCGACCTGTTCGGGCAACGTCATCGCCGGGCGGTCGGTATTGCCGTCCACCATGCGCTCGATATCGTAGCCACAGGACTCGCCGAGCAACACGTAGCGCTCGGCCGCATTGCGCAGCTCACGGACATTGCCCGGCCAGTCGGCCATCATCAGACGACGCAGCTGGTCCGGCCGCGGCGGCGGCGGCTCGCGCTGATAACGCGCGCCAGCCACCAGCACAAAATGCTGGAACAGCAATGCGATGTCCTCACGGCGCTCACGCAAGGGGGGGATGTCGATCATCACTACGCTCAGGCGGTAGTAGAGGTCTTCGCGGAACTCGCCGCGACTGGCGGCCTCGCGCAGGTCGACCTTGGTCGCGGCGACCACGCACAGGTCGAGCGGTATCAGCTCGTTCGAGCCCAGGCGCTCGATCACCCGCTCCTGCAGCACGCGCAGCAGATGCACCTGCACCTGTGCCGGCATGCTCTCGATCTCGTCGAGAAACAGGGTGCCGCCATTGGCGTGTTCGAACTTGCCGATGCGACGCGATCGCGCATCGGTGAACGCACCCGCCTCGTGACCGAACAGCTCGCTCTCGATCAGGGTGTCGGGCACTGCTCCGCAGTTCACGGCGACAAAATTGTGCTCACGCCGGCGGCTGTTCTCGTGCAGCGCACGCGCCACCAGCTCCTTGCCGGTACCTGTCTCGCCGTTGACCAGCACGTCGGCGCCGGAATCGGCGATCTGGCCGATCGTCAGGCGCAGGCGCTGCATCGCCGGCGTGTCACCGATGATCCGCGGCCCGGGCTTGCTCTGTACCGCGAGTTCGTTCTTCAGGCGCCGGTTTTCCATCGTCAGTGCGCGCTTGTCGAGTGCGCGGCCCACGGTGTCGACCAGGTCCTCGACCGCAAACGGCTTCTCGATGAAGTCGTAGGCACCGGCACGCATCGCCTCGACCGCCATACTGACGTCACCGTGCCCGGTGATCAGGATGACCGGCAGGTCGGGGTCGATCTCGCGCGCACGCTGCAGGAACTGCATACCACTGAGCCCCGGCATACGGATGTCGCTGATCACCGCACCCGACCAGTCGGTGCCCAGCACCTCGAGCGCCTTTTCGGCACGCTCGAAGGCGTGCACCCGGTAACCCGCCAGTTCCAGTGCCTGTGATGCCGCGACGCGGATATGCTCCTCGTCGTCGATCAGCATGACAGGCGGCAAGACAGTGTTGTTCATGGCGCGAGCTTACTGCGCCCGCGCCGGTGAAGCATCCCCACGCACCATTGACATGGGACGAATCGCCTCGATGAGCCCACCGTTGACGGGCATGTCCCACTGGTTTAGTTCTTACAGGCACGCCAGAATGCGTCAACCCACCCTACAGGAGATAAGACATGGCCCAGTTGTTTTCCGACGAATGGATGAACCAGCTCAAGGACGCGTGGAATGCCGAACCCGAGGTACGCGACCGGCTCGCCGAGATCGGCTTCAACTCCGTGATCACCTGCGGGTTCAAGGACGAAGACCAGCCGCGTGGCGTGTTCGTGGTGGAAAACGGTGAATGCGTACGCGCCGGCGACTATGCGAACGAAGACCCGGACTGGGACATGCGCGCATCGCGTGACGACTGGATGAAATGGGTCGAAAAAGGCCTCGGCATGGCCGGTATGGGCACTGCCTTCGCCATGGGCAAGCTCAAATTCAAGAAGGGCGACTTCAAGGCCATGATCAAAGACCCGCGCATGGCCGGGCCGTTCGTGAAGAGTTTCGGCCTGATGCAGAAGATCGGCGCCCAGTAAGGCGCCGCGTCCGATCCGGTCTCACCCGCCGGCCGCCGCGCTCTCGGGCCAGGCGGCCAGCGTCAGGTTGAACACAGCACCGCCTGAGCTCGCATTGCCCGCGGTCAGCGAGCCCCCGAGTCGCTGCGCGATCGTATAGGAGATCGACAGACCGAGCCCCAGGCCGTTCTCGGTGGTGGTAAAGAATGGATCGAACACCTTTTCGAGGTTCTGCTGCGGGATGCCGGGACCGGAGTCGTGCACCTGGAGCACGACGACAGGTCCGCGCGACCGCGCGCTGACCTCGATACGCCGGTGCGGCTGATTCACCAATACGTCGCAGGCGTTACCGATCAGATTCACCAATACCTGCTCCAGCTGCACCATGTCCGCCAGCAGGAACAGGTCCTGCGGCGGCAGGTCGGTCACCAGTTCAGCGTCTGCCTGCTCGATGCGGCTGCGCAGGATGCGCAAGGCACCGTCCAGACAGGCACGCAACGAGACCCGCATGCGCTGTCCGCTGGACTTGCGTGAAAAGACCTTGAGCTGACCGCTGATCTGCGCCATGCGCCCGGTCAATTCACTGATCTGCTGCAGATTCCATGCGGCCTGCTCGAGATTTTCGCGCGCCAGGTAGGTGCGGGCGTTGTCTGCATAGGTGCGCATCGCCGCGAGCGGCTGGTTCAGTTCGTGGTTGATGCCTGCCGACATCTGGCCAAGGGCCGCCAGCTTGGCCGCCTGGATCAATTCATCGCGGGTCTGTTCGTGCCGCTCGATTTCCTGGCGCAGCAGACGGTTGGCCTCCGTGAGGTCGAGGGTGCGCCGACTGACCCGTCCTTCGAGTTCGTCCAGCGCCTCCTGCATCGCCTGGCGCTTTTCGAGTTCGCGCTCGTGCCGGCGCCGGCTGCGTTGTGCAAACAGCCAGCCGGCGATCGCCAGCAGCAGCATCAGGCTCATCGCAAACAGGCGCGACTGCCATATCTGCGGATTCACCACCTTTTGCGACATCAGCAGCTGCACCCGCCAGCCGGCCTCCGGCATGTCGGTCGCCAGGCTGATGTAACCGGCATCATCCGACCCGGCACCCAGGAGGATTTGCGCACCCGAAGCCAGCGCCTTTCCCTGCAGGCCGAACACCGCAGTCAGCTCGGCATCCGGATAACGCCGCGAAGCACGGATACGCTCGACCACCTCGGCGCGCAGCGGTTGCAGGGCCCGGTAACGCCATTGCGGCCGGGTCGAGATGAAGATCACGCCGTCCGGGTCGGTTACCACCAGCTCCGAATCCTGGCTTCGCCACGCGTTTTCCAGCGTATCGATTTCGATCTTCACGACGACCACGCCAAGCGGCGACGAATCACCGCCGACCGGATAGGAAAAGTAATAGCCCCGCCGCCCGGAGGTCGTACCGAGTGCGTAGTAGCGGCCTGCCCTGCCCTGCATCGCCTCGATGAAATACGGCCGGAATCCGAAATTGCGGCCGACGAAGGTCAGCGCCTGCTGCCAGTTGCTGGCGGCCAGCGTCACCCCATGGGCATCCATCAGATAGACATCGAGGGAACCGGCTATCGCGTTGACGTGTTCCAGGAAGCGGTTCGCCTGGTCCTGCAGGGCGGCGTCCTGCGGCGATTCCAGCAACGCATGCAGCCGATCGTCGTCAGCCAGCAACGCCGGCAAAAAGTCATATTCGTCCAGCTGGCCGGCGAGGTGCGAGACGTAAAGGTCCAGCTGTTGGCGGCCATCCACCTCAAGCTGTGCCAACAGCGAATCGCGCTGGACAGTGCCAACATACCAGGACAGAGCCAGCATCAGCCCGGCCAACAGCCACCAGCCGAGCCAGGATGGCAGCCGCCACACCGGCCGATCAGCGTTCGAGTTCGAGGACACCATCCATCTCGACACTGGCATTGCGCGGCAGCGACGCCACACCCAGGGCTGCCCTCGCCGGATAGGGCTGGTCGAAGTATTCCGCCATGATCTGGTTCACCAGGGCGAAATTGGCGAGGTCGACGAGAAACACATTCAGCTTCACCATATCGCCGAGGCTGCCGCCGGCCGCACGCGCCACCGCCTGCAGGTTGTCGAACACACGGCGGATCTCCGCCTCTGTGTCACCCTCGATCATGCTCATGGTCTGCGGGTCCAGTGCAATCTGTCCTGACAGGTACACGGTCGTGCCGACTTTGACCGCCTGCGAATAGGTTCCGATCGCCTGCGGCGCCTGGTCTGTTCTGATGATTTCCCGACTCATCGCAAGAAAACTCCTGATAGGGTTGATTGATGCGTGGATGCGGCGAACGTTAACTGCAGCACAGCGAAATCGCCACGACAGTCTAAGCTCAGCAACATGAACCCACTGTATCGAATGCCTTCGGTGCTGCCCAGCCTGACACTGGCCTTTCTGCCGCCTTATTGCTGGCGGGCTGTGACAGCCCACCGGCACCGCCGCGCACCACGGAGCCGGTCTCCAACGTCTACCTCGAAGCGCTGCAACAGGCCGAGGCTGCCAAACACGATATCGAGCAACGAAACCTCTAACAGCAGCGCATCGATGAACTGCTGGGCAGGGGGCAGGCTCAGGCGCCGGCACGCTGACGGCGCAGTGCCGGCAGCAGCATCAGGCCAGCCAGAACCACCACAGCAGCATTGCCCCAAAGCACGAACGGCGTGGTCCCGCGCAATGGCACCACGTCGTCGCTGAGGATCGCCCGCTCGAACTGGGGCGACAGGCCACGCAGCCGGCCTTGTGCATCGATGATCGCCGATACGCCGGTGTTGGTGGCGCGCAGCAGGTAGCGGCCGGTCTCCAGCGCGCGCATTCGTGCAATCTCCAGGTGCTGGTGCGGTGCGAGCGAATCGCCGAACCAGGCGTCGTTGCTGGCATTGACCAGCAGGGTCGCCTCCGGCAGCGCACGTGCGACCTCTGCGCCGTATGCATCCTCATAGCAGATGTCGATCCCGACTGGCTGTCCGGCCAGCGTCAGCAGCGGCATGCCGTCACCGCCGGGCGAGAAATCGGACATCGGGATCTGCAGAAAATCCAGCAGCGGCCGCGTCCAGGCGTCGAACGGCAGGTATTCACCGAACGGCACCAGGTGGCGTTTGTAATAGTGGTCGCGGCCACTGGCGCCAAGGCTCAGCATCGCGTTGTAGTAGTCACCGGATTCGCTGCCGTCGACGATACCCAACAGCACGTCCCGGCCCTGCTCCCGCAGCAGCGCATCCAGCGGAGCCAGCAGGCTGGTTTCGACCTCGGCCGCAAACGCGGGGACTGCGGTCTCGGGCCAGATCACGAGCCGGCTGTCGGGCACCGAAGCGGTCATATCCAGATACAGCTGAAGTGATGGACCGCGCATCGAGCGCCGCCATTTCTGGTCCTGCGGGATATTCCCCTGCAGCAGGCTGACCCGGATTGGCGCTGCCGCGGGCTGCGTCCACTCGATCTGCTGCAGGCCGGCCCCGGCGGCCCAGATCGCCAGCAAGATCGCCACCGGCAGCGGCCTCGGTGACTGGCTGAGGATACCGGCCGAGACCGCCACCAACAGGCCGATACCATAGACCCCGAGCACCGGGCCGTAGCCGGCCAGCGGCAGGTCGATCTGGCTGTAGCCGAACGAAAGCCAGGGAAAGCCGCTGAACAACCAGCCGCGCAGCCACTCGACCAGGACCCACGACGCCGGCAGGACCAGGAACGGCCACATCGTGCCTGCGCGTGGACGCAGCCGCTCCCCCAACCAGCCGGCCAGCGCGAAGAATACCGCCATCGCCAGCACGAACAGCATCGTGATCGCCAGTGCCAGCGCCAGCGGCACGCCGCCGAACTGGGCGATGCTGATGCGGATCCAGAACACCCCGAAACCCATCAGGCCGAGGCCGAAGGTGTATCCTGTCCAGGTGTTGAGGCCGCGGCGCGCCGGATGGCGCCACAGGTGGAACAGCAGCGCCAGCCCCGGCAGCGCGAGCAGCCCGAACCCGAAAGGGGCAAAAGCAAGAACGCAGAGGGCGCCAGCGACGAAGGCCAGCAGCAGCTGTGCCGCGGCCGGCCAGTGTGCCGGTCCCTGGATCGATGTCACGCCGGCGTACTGGGAGGTACGGCCTGCTCAGTGGGTGACGAGGCGGGGTCCGCGACCTGTTCGACCTGCAGCAGCCGCACCTTGCGGCTGTCGGCACGCACCACGGTGAATCGAAAGCCGTCGACGACCACCGACTCGCCACGCCCCGGCAGGTGCCCGAGGGCGCTGACCATCAGGCCACCGATGGTGTCGAAATCACTGTCGTCGAACGCCACGTCGAAGTATTCATTGAATTCCTCGATCGTCGTGTGGGCCTTGATGGTGTAGTTGTTGGGGCCGCGTTTGAGGATGAACGCCCCCTCGTCGAAGTCGTACTCGTCCTCGATCTCGCCGACGATCTGCTCCAGCACGTCCTCGATCGTCACCAGGCCGGCCGCGTTGCCGTACTCGTCGATGACAATGGCCATATGGTTGCGGCTGGCGCGGAACTCACGCAGCAGTACGTTCAGGCGCTTGCTCTCGGGGACGAAGACCGCGGAGCGGACGATGTCCCGCATCTTGAAGCGCGGCGCATTGTCGCCACAGTACTGCAGCAGGTCCTTGGCCAGCATGATACCGACCACTTCGGCGCGGTCATCGTCGATCACCGGGAAACGCGAATGCGCGGACTCCGTCACCACCGGCAGCACCTGGCCGAGTTCGTGGTCCCGGCCAACGACGACCATCTGCGCACGCGGGATCATGATGTCGCGCACCTGCAGGTCCGAGACCTGCAACACGCCCTCCATCATCGCCAGCGCCTCGGTGTCGAAAATTGCGCGGTCCTTGGCCTGCTTGAGCAAGGCGATCAGGTCCTTGCGGTCTCTGGGTTCACCCACCACGGGGAACAGGCGTTCCAGCCAGCGCGCGGCGAGTGAACCACTGCTAGATCGGTCTTCGCTCATGTCTCTTCATCGTCAGCATAGGGGGCAGGGAAATCCAGCCCGGTCAGGATGTCGGTCTCCAGTGTCTCCATCACAGCGGCCTGCCCTTCGGTTTCGTGATCATAACCCTGCAGGTGCAGCATGCCATGGACTACCATGTGCGCCCAATGCGCGGGTACCGCCTTGCCCTGCTCATGCGCCTCGCGCGCCACCACCGGGGCACAGATCACCAGGTCGCCGATGTGCCGCAGCTCGATCTGCGGGATCGGCTCGAATGGGAACGACAGCACGTTGGTTGGCTTGTCGATGCCACGGTAGTCGCGGTTGAGCTGCCGACTTTCGGCTTCGTCGGTCACCCGCAACACCACCCCGGCATCCTTGCCGGGGGCCGCCCAGGCGGCCCTGGCCCACGCGACCAGCTGTGCCTGCGGCGGGATATCGTCGGTGACGGTCTGCAGCTGCACCTCAACGTCCAGCACGCTTGTCACCCCCCGATTCATGATCGAACCGCTCGTAGGCCTGCACCACCTTCTGCACCAGCGAATGCCGCACCACGTCGCGGGCGTTGAAGAACGTGAAGCTGATACCGTCGACCTCGCGCAGGATCTCGGTGGCCTCGCGCAGGCCGGATTTCTGGCCGCGCGGCAGATCGATCTGGGTGATGTCGCCGGTGATCACCGCAGTCGAACCGAAGCCGAGGCGCGTCAGGAACATCTTCATCTGCTCGGTGGTCGTGTTCTGTGCCTCGTCGAGGATGATGAAAGCCTCGTTGAGCGTCCGCCCACGCATATAAGCCAGGGGGGCAACCTCGATCACGTTGCGCTCGATCAGCTTGTGCACGCGTTCGAACCCCAGCATCTCGTACAGCGCGTCGTACAGCGGGCGCAGGTAGGGGTCGATCTTCTGCGCCAGATCGCCGGGCAGAAAGCCCAGGCGTTCACCCGCCTCGACCGCTGGACGAACCAGCAGGATACGGCGGATCTGATCGCGCTCCAGGGCATCGACCGCGCACGCGACCGCCAGGTAGGTCTTGCCGGTGCCGGCCGGGCCGACGCCGAAATTGATGTCGTGGGTCAGAACCTTGTGCACGTACTGCGCCTGATTCGGCCCGCGAGGGCGCACCAACCCACGGCGCGTCTTGATCACCGACTCGGGCACCTCGGGGGCATCCTCGAGCAGGGCATCGATGCCCGACTCCTGCAGGAACAGGTGCACGCTAGCCGGCGTCAGGGCCTCCTGCGCGCTGGCCCGGTACAGGCCCTGCAGGACCTCGCGCCCGGCGGTGATCGCAGCCGCCTCGCCAAGCAGACGAAAGCTGTTGCCGCGATTGTTGATCTCGATGCCGAGACGCCGCTCCACCTGGCGCAGGTGCTCGTCGAGCTGGCCACAGACATTGCGCAGACGCTCGTTGTCCGCCGGCTCGAGCACCAGGTCCAGCGATTCGGGATGGTCAGACACGGTCTGCTCCGGGGGATGGAAGTCGTGAACGACGCGGCGACGCCAGGCGCCGAACCGATAAGGGGATGCTCATCAGGCGACTGCGACCCCGGACTGCGTCTCTGCGATCCGCTCACCACGCAGCGAATTGGGATACGCGGCGGTGATGCGCAGGTCGACGAACTGACCGATCAGGTCGGGCGGCCCCTCGAAGTTGACGACGCGGTTGTTCTCTGTGCGCCCGGCCAGTTCATTGGCATCCTTGCGCGAGGGGCGGTCAACCAGCACCCGCTGCACGCTGCCAACCATGGACCGGCTGATGCGCTGGGCATTGTCGTTGATCACGTGTTGCAGTTGCGCCAGACGCGCCTGCTTGAGTGCGTGCGGGACATCGTCAGGCAGGTCGGCGGCCGGCGTGCCCGGGCGCCGGCTGTAGATAAAGCTGAACGAGTGGTCGAAGCCGATCTCGTCAATCAACGCCATCGTGTGCCCGAAGTCCTGTTCGGTCTCGCCCGGAAAGCCGATGATGAAATCCGACGACAGGCTGATGTCCGGACGGATGGCACGCAGCTTTCTGATTTTCTGCTTGTAGTCGTAGGCACTGTGGCCGCGCTTCATCGCCATCAGGATGCGGTCCGAACCCGACTGCACCGGCAGATGCAGGTGGCTGACCAGCTCCGGCACCTCGGCATAGACCTCGATCAGCGCGTCGGAAAACTCGACCGGGTGCGAGGTGGTGTAGCGGATGCGGTCGATACCGTCGACGGCCGCGACATAGCGAATCAGAAGCGCCAGGTCGGCGATCTCACCGTCGTGCATGCGCCCACGGTAAGCATTGACATTCTGTCCCAGCAGGTTGACCTCGCGCACCCCCTGGGCGGCGAGCTGCGCGATCTCCGCCAGCACATCGTCGAATGGACGGCTGATCTCCTCGCCGCGCGTGTAGGGCACGACGCAGAAGGTGCAGTACTTGGAGCAGCCCTCCATGATCGACACGAATGCGCCTGGGCCCTCGGCACGCGGCTCGGGCAGACGGTCGAACTTCTCGATCTCCGGAAAGCTGATATCCACGGTGGGCAGGTGGTCTTTACGCGCACGGGTCAACATATCGGGCAGGCGATGCAGGGTCTGCGGGCCGAACACCAGGTCGACGAAAGGCGCACGCTCGCGGATTGCGTCGCCCTCCTGGCTGGCCACGCAGCCGCCGACGCCGATCACCAGGTCGGGACGCCGCTGTTTCCACTCCTTCCACACGCCGAGCTGCGAAAAGACCTTCTCCTGGGCCTTCTCGCGGATCGAGCAGGTATTGAGCAGCAGCACGTCGGCCTGTTCGGGATCATCGGTCAGCACCAGCCCATGCGATTCCCGAAGTACGTCCTGCATCTTCTGCGAGTCGTACCCGTTCATCTGACAACCGAAGGTGCGAATGTAAAGCCTACCCGCCATACCGCTCAATACCTGCAAAGGGGCGGCGATTTTACGCTTGAAATCAGGGAATTGCACCCATGCGCCGGGGCGCGGGCAGAGACCGGCAGGCCACTGCGGCCCACCGGCTGCTGGAATCGATCACAGACCGACCAGTTCGGCACCGACACCGTGCTGGCGCACCACACTCAGCAGTTCGGTCGCCTGCACCCCTTCCGGGTCGTAGTCAACCAGCATCAGATGCCTTGCCCGGTCGTTCACACAGGCGCTGTAGACTCCCGGCATGCAGCTGATGTCGCGTGACAGCTCGTGGATATCGTCATCCTGCAGTTCCTCGTCGATGTGGATCACCACGTCGCAGCATTGTGTATTCATACGGATCCGCCCCCTTGCCTCACCACTGCCGTCGACCTTGGCGGCCTCTTTATAACTAGTCCAGCCCCCACGCACGGCAATCGGGGAAAACCCTCGTCACTGCACCGGCAGATCGATACCGAGTTCCTGTGCCAGGGCAACGATCTGACCGAGTGCCTCGTCAAAGCCATAGTTGCCGATGCACCGCTGCAGTTGCGCCACGCGCGATTCGCAGGCGGCCCCGGGCAGTATCGCGGTGAGCTCGCCGAGGGTGGCCGCCGCCTCCACGTCATAGTCCTGCGACTGCACATACAGCTGGCGCAGCAGGGGCTCAATCCGGTGCAGGTCTGTCACGCGGTTGTCATGCGGCCGCTCACTGTGTACCGGATTACCGGCGGCTTCACTGTCCGGCATCTGCACCTCGCCGCCCTCAGCAAAGGTGATCGTGAAGCAGAAGGTGCTGCCTCTGCCCATCTGGCTGTCCACCCACATCCGCCCGCCCATCAGGTCGACCAGTTTGTAGGCGACCGCCAGACCCATGCCGGTGCCCCCATGACGCCGTGTCCGCGAGGCGTCCCCCTGGCTGAACGGCAGGAACACGGAATCCCACTTCGACCGTTCGATCCCCGGGCCTGTATCCGTCACGCTGAACAATACCCGGACCTGGTCCCCTTCCCTGCTGTCCAGCGTGGCCCGCACGCCGACCTCGCCGCGCTCGGTGAACTTGATCGCATTGCTGACCAGCGCCTGCAGGACCTGACTGAGCTTCACCGCATCGCCGATCAGCACGTCGGGCAGGTCGTCTGCCTGATCGATGGTGAATGTCAGGCCCTTTGCTGCAGCCCCGGCGACACCAGCCCGATGCAGCCGGTCGAGTTCGAGATGCAGCGAAAAAGCCTTGGGCTCGACGGTGAGCGTACCGCTCTGCGCGCGTGAGAAATCCAGAATGCCGTTGATGATCTCCAGCAGCGATTCGGCCGCACGCTGAACCTTGACCATGGCGGCTTGCTGATGGCCTTCGAGCCTGCTCTGCAGCACGCTGTGGGTCATGCCGATGATGATGTTCATCGGAGTCCGGAACTCGTGGCTGATGTTCGCGAGGAAATCCGATTTCGCCTGGCTCGCCGCCTCCACCTCCTGTTTTGCCAGCGCCAGGGATCGCTCCTTTTGTTCGGCTGCCAGACGCAGACGGATGTTTTGCTGGGTGTTGTGATGGATATTGCGGGTGCTGATCAGGAAGAAGCCGAACGACAGGATCAGCATCAGGGCGATTATCGTGGAGGTTTCGTGCCCCTGGAGCAGGAACAGCACCGTGACCGGGAGCATCGCCGGGACCAGGAACAGGTACGCGGCCCGGCGCATCACCGAGAGCGACGTGGTGGCCCCGGAACACATGCCGAGAATGACCAGCACGACGATAACCTGGTGTTCGAAGTTGTCCGCAGGAAACATCAGGAAACCGCCCGCACCCCAGGCCATGCCCGCCAGCGCGGCACCGAGGGTGAACAGATTGCCCCACAAGCGCGCCTCGTCCGGCTGCGGCCGGATGCGCCGATACATCAACGCCAGCAGCACCCTCAGCAGGGTCACCGCGGTCAGCAGCGTCGCCCAGATGATGACCAGGTCGTGCGCAACGGCGCCCCACTGGGCGGCCACGAACAACACTGCCGCCACCGCCGTGGCGGCCAGGGACAGCATGAACGGCTGAAACAGCAGTGCCACCTGCTCGGCAGCGACGATCTGCTCGGTTGTCGGTTGTTGGCGTGGGTTCAACGTCGGACCGCGGCCTTGTCTGGATCCTGGCAGGGTACCGGGCTGACTTTCCAGTCCCGGCTCGTGTATCCCCGGTTAGCGGCAGACACCCGCAGAATCTGCAACCGGCCTCCCGAGACAGGCTGTCGCCGACGCCGATAAGAGACGTTCAGCGCTGTCCGACCCGCCTGTGCAGCGCCAATGTCAGCGGGGTGCGCGACTTGGCGACCTTGTGCACGAAGTTGAAGCGCGCGACGTGGTAGCTGGGGTCGAAGCCGTAGAAGTTCAGCCGCATCCGTTCCAGCTCGCGTTCGCGGTAGCCGGCCAGTGGCTGTTGCGCCTCTTCGGCGGCGCGACGCTGACGTTTCGCCTGCAACCGGTCGGCATAGGCGGGGACATGAGCCAGTTCGGCAGCACGCCGGCGGGTGATATCGACGAACTCGACCGGCGATCCGCCAAAGGCGAGATTGACCAGGCCGAGTGCCTGCGCCTCTTCGACCCCCATCGGCAGGCGCGCCCCGGTGATGCGCTGCGCGTTGTCGGCCCCGGCATAACGGGGCAGCAGGTAGGTCCAGTACTCCGATCCGTACAGGTTACCCATGTCCTTGTAGTGCGGATTCAGGATCACCCCGTCGCGTGCCCACACCTCGTCGGCGGCACGTGCCAGGAACACGCCACCGGCCCCGGCATTCCCCTGCAGGGCCGCCACCGTCAGGTGCGAGTCGGTTTCGATGATCTCACGTGCCAGGTCGTCGATCGCGTTGATGTTGCGCCACGATTCATCGGCCGGACTATCCGCCGCCTCGATACGGTTCAGGTGCATGCCGTTCGACCAGTAGTCCGGCCCGCCCATCAGTACGAGCACACGCGTGTCGCGTGCGCAGGCGGCGCGGTAGGCCGCGAGCAGGCGTTCGCACTGCGCCGTACCCATCGCACCGTTGTAGAAAGCGAAGTGCAGGTAGCCGACGTCGTCCGCCTCTTCGTACCAGATGTCGCGATAGCCGCCGGCCGCGCCCGGCTCGACCTCGGGAAGCGCATCGACATCCGCACCCAGCAGTTGCGTCGCCGGCAGCTTGAACACGTGTTCGGCCTGTTTGTCGCGCAGGTGACCGATCCATACCGCACCGTCGACGGTGGCACGGCATATCGCCTCGCCAGAGCGTGCGATCAGCTCACCCGGCTCGCCCCGCAACTCGCCTTCCGGATGGGCGTCGTACAGGAAAAGCTCACGGCCGCACAACCGGTCACGCACGCCGGGGAAGCCGTCAGCACTGCGGATCTTGCGCAGCACCGTCGCGCTGTCGTCGCGCTGCCAGTCGATCGCCCGGTCGGCCTGCTGCATCAGCGGGCGCAGGCGCCCACGGATTGACGGATCGGCACTGCTGTCCGGATACACCGGCGAGTATCCGCCATCTGAAAAGCGTGCGACCGCCTCGAGGACCGCCTCGACCGCCGCGGCGGTCACCTCGTTGCGGTACAGGCTGGCCTTGGTGGCATCGCGCAACGGGAACTCGCGCCACGCCCACACGGGCCCGGCGTCCATCCCGGCCTCGGCCTGCAGTACTGTGACGCCCCATTGGGTCTCGCCATCGAGGACTGCCCAGTCGAGTGCCGACGGCCCGCGGTCGCCGCGAATGCCCGGGTGCACGATCAGGCAGGCATGGTGACGCCAGATCGCCTCCGGTATCGCCCGCTTGAGAAACGGCGCGATGATCAGATCGGGCCGATACAGGGACACTGCCCCGGCGGTGACCTCGTCGTTGATATCGAACTCGACCGAGACCTCATGATCGCGTTGCCGCAACTCGACGAACAGGCGCTGGGTCAGGCTGTTGAAGGCGTGACTGAGCAGCAGCAGGCGCACGTTCAGCAGATTCTCGGCAGCTGCTCGCCGGTCAGCCAGTCGACCACACGGCTGCCACCAAAGCCGGTCTGCATGCGCACGAAGCCGTGCGCATCCTCGATCACCTCGCCGATGATCGCCGCCTCTGCGCCCAGCGGGTCGGCCTGCATCACGGTGAGCAGCCGCTGCGCGTCTTCGGGGGCGCAGATGCAGATCAGCTTGCCCTCGTTGGCGATGTAGAGCGGATCGAGACCGAGCAGTTCGCAGGCCGCTGACACCGCCGGGCGGACCGGTATGGCGTCTTCGGTCAGCTGCATACCGACCCCCGACTGCAGTGCCAGCTCGTTGAGCGTGGTCGCCAGACCGCCACGGGTCGGGTCACGCAGGCAGTGGATGTCCGGCACCGCCGCGACCATCGCCGCGACCAGCTGGTGCAACGCCGCCGAGTCGGATTCGATCGTGGTCTCGAAGGTCAGGTTCTCACGGCTCGACATGATCGCCACGCCGTGGTCACCGATGCTTCCGCTGACCAGGATCGCGTCACCGGGCCGCGCCCGGTCACCGGAGATGTTCACGCCCTCCGGTACGATGCCGACCCCCGTGGTGGTGATGAACACACCATCACCCTTGCCGCGTTCGACCACCTTGGTATCACCCGTGACTACCGGCACACCGGCGCTTTTCGCCGCGGCACCCATACTGACGACGATGCGTTCCAGGTCAGCGAGCGGGAAGCCCTCTTCGAGGATGAAACCGGCCGACAGGTACAACGGCCGGGCACCGGCCATCGCCACGTCGTTGAGCGTGCCGTGCACCGCCAGCGAACCGATGTCGCCGCCGGGAAAGAACAACGGCGAGATCACGTGTCCGTCGGTGCTCATCACCAGGCGGCCGGCCGGTACATCGAACGCGGCCTGGTCGTTGGCCTGGCGCAGCAGCTCGTTGTCGAAGTGGGTGACGAACAGCTCGTCGATCAGCTGCGCCATCGCACGCCCGCCGCTGCCATGGGTCATGTCGATGGTGCCGCTTCGGATGTTCAGGCGTTGTGGAAAACGTTTTGCCTTGGCGCTCATGCATTGGCCTCGCGTGCCGTCGTCGTCTCGCGGAAGCGGCCATAGGTCCAGTACGCGGCGCAGGCGCCCTCGGACGACACCATGCAGGAGCCCATCGGGTTCTCGGGCGTGCACACAGTACCGAACAGCCTGCAGTCGGTCGGTTTCTTGACCCCGCGCAGGATGCTCGGGCACTCGCAGCCCTTCACATCAGATGCCTGGATCGCCGGCACCTCGAAGCGCTTCTCGGTATCGAACCCGGCATACGCCGACTTGATCCGCAGCGCGCTGTACGGCACCAGCCCGAGACCACGCCATTCGAAACTGCGGCGCAGTTCGAACACCTCGGCGACCAGCGCCTTGGCCTTGCGGTTGCCCTCGCGCGAGACCACGCGGGTGTACTCGTTCTCGACCTCATGCCGCCCCTCGTTGAGCTGGCGGATCAGCATCAGCGCCGACTGCATGACATCCAGCGGCTCGAAACCGGCGATCACCACCGGGCGCTGGAACTCCTCGGCAAAGAACTCGTAGGGCTGACTGCCGATCACCGAACTGACATGCGACGGGCCGAAGAAACCGTCGATCAGCACCGAGCCGATCTCGCGTACCTCTGGGGATTCGAGGATGTTCTGGATCGCAGCCGGCGTCAGCACGTGGTTGCAGAACGCGCTGAAGTTCTTCAGCCCCTCCGCCTGCGCCTGGCGGATCGCGACCGCCGTGGGTGGGGTCGTGGTCTCGAAACCGATGGCGAAGAACACCACCTCGCGGCCTGGATTGTCGCGCGCGATCTTCAGCGCGTCCTGGGTCGAGTAGACCATGCGCACGTCGGCACCCTCGGCCTTCACCTTCAGCAGGCTCTTGCGCCCGCTGCCGGGCACGCGCAGCAGGTCACCGTAGGTGCACAGGATGACATCATGCTGTTGCGCGAGTTGAATGGCGTTGTCGATGCGCCCGACCGGCAGCACGCATACCGGGCAGCCCGGGCCGTGCACGAAGCGCACGTTGTCGGGCATCAGATCCTGCACGCCATAGCGGAAGATCGCATGCGTATGGCCGCCGCAGAACTCCATCAGGTTGTACTGGCGCCCCCGGTCGACCTCGTTGTGGATCGCACGCGACAGCTTTTGGGCCAGATCATGGCGGCGGAATTCATCGACGTACTTCACGTCGCTGCTCCACCGGCTGTCTCGCCGACGAACTCCTCGATCAATTCCGCCTCGCCGAACAGTGCCAGGGTGCGCTCGGCCTCCTCGGGACTGATCTTGTTCAGCGCGTAGCCGACGTGGATGAGTACGAAGTCACCGATGTCCACATCATCGACCAGCGCCAGCGAGACCCGCTTGCGCACCGGGCCAAGCGCGACCGTGCCGGCATCGTTGGCCTCGTCGATCTCGACCAGCTGTGCGGGGATCGCCAGGCACATCTCAGCTGCCGATCGCCGCCAGGGTGCGCGTTGCGCGGATCCACTGGTACCAGGCATCCATGCCCTCTCCCGAGGTCGCCGACACCTTGAGCACCTTGATGTTTCGGTTGACGCGGCGGGCATACCCGATGCACCTGTCGACGTCGAACTGCAGGTAAGGCAGCAGGTCGACCTTGTTGAGCAGCATCAGGTCGGCGGCATGGAACATGTCCGGGTACTTGATCGGCTTGTCCTCGCCCTCGGTGACCGACAGGATCACCACCTTGTGCGCCTCGCCGAGATCGAACGCCGCCGGACACACCAGGTTGCCGACGTTCTCGATGAACAGCACGCTGTCGTCTTCGGGCTTCAGGCCATCCAGCGCGTGGCCGATCATGTGCCCATCGAGGTGGCATCCCTTGCCTGTGTTCACCTGCAGCGCCCTGACCCCGGTCGCGCGGATGCGCTCGGCATCGTTCGACGTCTGCTGGTCACCTTCGATGACCGCCAGTTTCAGCTCGTCCTTCAGGTCGTCGATGGTGCGTGTCAGCAGCGAGGTCTTGCCCGAGCCCGGGCTGGACACCAGGTTCAGCGTGAGTACGCCGTGTTCGGCAAACCAGCGCCGGTTGGCGTCGGCGTACTGGTTGTTCTTGGCCAGGATATCGGTCTCGATCTGCACCATGCGCGACTGGCTGAGGCCCGGCGCATGCGCGCGTGCCGCCCCCTGGCCGTAGTCGTGCGTGTGCCCGTGGTCATGCGCATGATGGTGGTCACCGTGGTCATGCCCATGGTGGTGGTGATCGTCGTGCGCGTGCCCGTGCGCATGGTCGTGCCCGTGCGCCGGTTCCCTGTCCGCGTCCTGCCCCTCGATCCGGGTCTCACCCTCGCCGCAACCACACACCGTACACATCGTTCGGCCCCCGCCAGTCTGCCGGAGCAGGCCAGACCGGCCCCGGTGGAAAAACCTCAGCTGCCGCGCAGCACCCCACGCAGGAGGTCGCGGCGTGACACCATTGTATCCTCGACCCGCACCTCGATGTCGGCCA
>Ga0116152_10000902_pt1 | contig 24569 bp, 22 predicted proteins | sample AD_UKC119_MetaG_FD_89894 | JGI IMG/M metagenome (GOLD analysis project Ga0116152, IMG submission 89894) | Active sludge microbial communities of municipal wastewater-treating anaerobic digesters from Hong Kong - AD_UKC119_MetaG | ecosystem: Engineered > Bioreactor > Anaerobic > Digestate...
CGCGGCGGTCCATGGCGTTCACCATGGCGAAGGGACCCTCCTGCTTCACCTGGGGTTCCTTGATATCGCTGGCCACCACGTTGGCATTGCCGAAACGCTCGCGGAGCCCTTCCACGAGTTCGGTACCGATCTGGCCACTGGAGCCGATGACGAGGATCTTCTTGGACATGCGGCGAAGCTACTCGGCACATGGCAAGGGCCGGTGGTCCTCCGTACTTTCGCAGCATGGACACCCACCGCCTGCGCAACCTCGACCGGCCGGACATCCTCCGGGCCAAATTGGAGCGCGAGGGAGTGCAGCGCACCACCCTCTCCTTCTATCGGTACGTCCGCCTGAAGGAGGTCGAGACCCTGCGCCACGAACTCTATCAGGAATGGGTGGCGCTCGGCGTGCTCGGGCGCGTCTACATCTCCCAGGAGGGCATCAACGCGCAGGTGAGCCTGCCGACCGCCAACCTTGCCGCCTTCCGCGCCCACCTGGATCGCCGGGAGGCCTTCGCCGATGTGCCGTGGAAGATCGCGGTGGAGGACGACGGCAAGAGCTTCCTCAAGCTCGCCATCAAGGTGAAGAAGAAGATCGTGGCCGATGGTTTGGCGGACGATGCCTTCGACGTGACCGATGTCGGCGAGCACCTCGATGCCGCCACCTTCAACCGGAAGATGGAAGAGGGCGCGCTGGTGGTGGACATGCGCAACAACTACGAGTGTTTGATCGGGCATTTCGAGGGCGCCTACCTGCCGAAGGCCGATACGTTCCGCGGCGCGATCGAAGAGGTGGTAGACATGCTACGGTCCCGGCCAGCGCAGGGCCCCGACCAGGGCGCCCGTAGCGTCGACACACCGGGTCGACCCGATACGGCGCCCGAGATCCTATTATACTGCACCGGCGGCATCCGCTGCGAGAAGGCCAGCGCATATCTCAAGCACGAGGGCTTCACCAACGTGGCGCAGCTGCACGGCGGCATCATCGATTACGCGCGGCAGCTGAAGGCCGAAGGGCTGGAGAGCAAGTACAAGGGCCAGAACTTCGTGTTCGACGAGCGGCTTGCGGAACGCATCACCGACGATGTGGTGAGCACCTGCATGCAATGCGGCACCAAGAGCGACCGCATCAGCAATTGCCACGAGGCCACCTGCAACATGCTGCTGGTGCAATGCGAGGCCTGCGCGGCGAAATATGCCGATTGCTGCTCGCCGAGCTGCCGCGAGATCCACCAGCTGCCAATCGAGCAGCAACGCGCCTGGCGCAAGGGCCGCAGCACCCGCAGCACCAAGACCAAGGCCGTGAACGATCCGGAAGGCCTGCGCCGCCGCATACGCGAGGAAGAGGAACTGCTCGCGCTCAACGGCACGCTTCATCCTGAACTGACGACGCTCATCCCCTGACCCTGTACGGGCGCGAAATTTCGCGCCCCAACCATTGCCCAATGCCCATCTACCACTCCCTAGGCAAGATCCCGCACAAGCGGCACACCGTGTTCAAGAACGGCAAGGACCGCTACTACTACGAGCAGCTCTTCGGCACCGTCGGCTTCGATGGCATGAGCAGTTTGCTCTACCACGTGCACCGTCCCACGCAGGTGAAGAAGATCGGCAAGGCGAAGGACGTGACGCCCAAGATCGCGATCGAGAAGAACCTGCGCTCATTGCGGCTCCACGGCTTCAAGACCGCGCCCGCCAAGGACCACCTCGATGCGCGAAAGGCCATCCTGGTGAACAGCGACGTGGCCATCGTGCTCGCCGCGCCGCAAGCGAAGAAGGTGGACTACTTCTACAAGAACGCCGACTGCGATGAGATGATCTTCGTCCACAAGGGCAGCGGCACGCTGCGCACCTTCCTCGGCAACATCGATTTCAAGTACGGCGACTACCTGATGATCCCGCGCGGGATGATCTACACGATGGAGTTCACCGACAGCGACAACCGCCTGTTCATCGTGGAGAGCCACCGCCCCATGTACACGCCGAAGCGCTACCGCAACTGGTTCGGCCAGCTGCTGGAGCATTCGCCGTTCTGCGAGCGCGACATCCGCCGCCCCAAGAAGCTGGAGACGCACGATGAGAAGGGCAGCTTCGTGATCAAGGTGAAGAAGCAGAACATGCTGCACGAGCTGGTGTACGCCAGCCACCCCTTCGATGTGGTGGGCTGGGACGGCTACAACTACCCCTACGCCTTCAGCATCCACGACTTCGAGCCCATCACCGGCCGCGTGCACCAGCCGCCGCCCGTGCACCAGACTTTTGAGACCGACGCCTTTGTCGTCTGCTCCTTCTGTCCTCGTCTGTACGACTACCACCCGCAGGCCATCCCCGCGCCGTACAACCACAGCAACATCGACAGCGACGAGGTGCTGTACTACGTCGATGGCGACTTCATGAGCCGCAACGACGTGGGCCCGGGCCACATCAGTTTGCACCCCGCCGGCATCCCGCACGGTCCGCACCCCGGCGCCATGGAGCGCAGCATCGGCAAGAAGGAGACCGATGAGCTCGCCGTGATGGTGGACACCTTCAAGCCCTTGATGGTGACCGAGGAGGCGCTGAAGATCGACGACGGGAAGTACTGGAATTCGTGGGTGGAATGAGTTAGGGCGTGCCCCTCGCAAAGCCTCGGGTCGGGCTATCCGCAGTAGTCCTCCCCCTCGCAAAGCCTCGGGGTCCGGGCTACTTGCTCCTATCCCTCACGCGCCCCCCCTGCTGACCCCGGCAAGCAACCGGGGCTTTTCAACCTTTCTATGCATGACCTTCACGACATGTATAGAAAACCCCACTTTTCTATACACGTCCGCCAGAGTGAGTTCGGGTGGCCGTCGGGCTAGGAGTTCAACCTGGCCTTCGGCCTATGAACCCTTGCCGCACCGATCCCGTTCCCGACTATCTTGTCATCTACCCATTGACGAACATTCCGTCAGCGGCGATCAGGATGACCAAAGACGATACACCGGCACTTTCGGGCACGTCCTTCGAGGAGCTGAAACAGACCAACGCGCATGGCGCGGAGTTCTGGAGCGCCCGCGACCTGCAACCACTGCTGGGCTATGACCAATGGCGTCGGTTCGAGCAAGCCATCGAACGCGCGCAGACCTCGTGCAAGGAGTCCGGCAATGAACCGGAGAACCATTTTGCCGGCGCCGGCAAAATGGTCCAATTGGGCTCTGGCAGCGAGCGGGAGGTGAAGGACTTCCACCTCTCGCGCTTCGCATGTTACCTCATCGCCCTGAATGGCGATCCGCGCAAGCCGGAGATCGCACACGCCCAAAAGTATTTCGCGGTGCAGACCCGCCGGCAGGAGGTCTCGGAACGCCTCGCCGCCGACCGCGAACGCTTGGAATTGCGCAAGCAAACGGCCGAAGAGTTCAAGGCGCTTTCCGGCGCAGCGCAGCAAGCGGGCGTGCAGAACAAGATGTTCGGCGTATTCCACGACGCGGGTTACAAGGGCCTGTACGGTGGGCTTGGCCGGGACCGCATCAAGTCGCGCAAGGGCATCCCCGAGAAGGAGAACCTCCTGGACCGCATGAACGCCACGGAGCTTGCGGCCAACCAGTTCCGCATGACACAGACCCGCGACAAGCTGGCCAGGGAAGCCGTGCAGGACCAACAGCAAGCGATCCGCACGCACGAAGAAGTGGGCAAGGAAGTGCGCGACGCCATCAAGCGCATCGGGGGCACCTTGCCGGAGAACATCCCGCCTGCCGAGCACATCAAGGAGGTGGAGAAACGCATCAAGACCAGCAAGCCCAAGCTGAAGTTGGATGAGCACGATGCCGGTGGGCTCTTGGGAGGAGAGAAGCCGGAGGAATAGCCTCCCGGCTATCCGCAATAGTCTTCGCGACTGCGAGCTACTCGCTCCTATCCGTCAAGCGGAATCGCTCTCAACGGCGCCGTTCTATGCCACCTGGAGATTCAGGTCGGTCTGGCTCAGGAGTTCATCCATGAGTCGAGACCGCTGGCCGCTTGAGGCGGTATCGTACCTCGCTTCAAGTTTCTCCCGAAGTTTGAACAGTCGCTTCGACGCAGTCCGCGTCAAGCGCGAATAGCTCACAGGATTCAGGGCGGCGTACTCGTGACTATTTGCGTCTTGCAACACTTTGCGAGGAGCCGTGTTTGCAGCGACTGTCGCGCCAACGATGTAGGCATTCGTGTAGAAGCTCCCCTCAATCTCTCCCGTTCCACGGATGTCCTCGATGTAGCCTTCAGCTTGGGCCACATCCTTGCGTCCGATTTCCGAGCCACCCTTCTTCAACTCAATCAGGAGAACCTTGTCCATTCGAACAAGCTCAGAGGCGGCATCGAACGCCTCGATACCGGTCAATCCCATGGATGCATCCGCCAAAAGGAACAGGTCCATTCGCTTGCGCCACCTATCGTAATGTGCAGGTGTAGTTTGAACTTGGAACACCTTGTTCACGGCGTTCTTCAGACTGATGTTCGACGCGTACTCAGTGGTGTCATACTCCGGTCCGAAGAGCCATCGGGAATCTGTAACGAGCGGATGCAACGTGTGGAGTTCATCCACGTCCGTCCGAGCCGACAAGACTTCAATGGCTTTGATTACCGCCACGCGCCGGTCTATCTCTTCGAGAACAGCCCACGCATCTTGAACCGACCACTCCTCGAGAATTCGGTCAAGCGTGTCGATGTCATCCGGCTGGAAGTTGGCCAACTTCTGAATGAGCCGTTGACCGCTCTTGGACTGATGCAGGTTGACGACCGCCTGAATCGCAACAGCCAATAGTTCCGGGCGGATTGTTGGCTCGCTCGCCAGCACGGCGGATACGAACTGGGCCACATCCTCCCTACCCGAGCGAGACAGCTGCTTCAAGCTCGATAGGTTCTGAACGAACACTTGTTTGGTCGTCTCTTCAATCTTCTCCTTGGCGACGGCCTGATAAACCTCCATAGCATACTCGTTCACTGCCTTGAAAAGAGCATTCCGAGCATCACCCTTCACAAAACCAGACCAGTCACGCTCGACGTACTTGGCAAAGGCATCGCACTTGACGAGGATGGTGTAACGCCGACCAAACGTTGTTCTTGCATCCACGGGCGCGTAAGCGTCCAATGTCCATGATGGATCTCCGACGAGCCGATCCTCAACCCAAAAGGTGAACCCTTGTTGCTGCTTGGTCCGGGCGCTCTTCTGCGAATCAATGAGCTGCGCCTCCACCTTGCCGTAGCCTTTCACTGTCAGCACAACGGGATTGTCGGCGCCTGGCAACGCCTGGAGTGATAGTGACACATCATTCACAATGACCTCGAACTCGGGGTCGTGTACGAAGCGCGCTGATAGTGTCCTGCGGATCCTGTCAGCGTCGGGTAGGTTCCTTTCGACCTTCGCCACGATACGCGTTCCGTGACCTTTCGCAGCCTTCAAGTTCTCCGAGGTGATAATGAAAGGTGAGTCACCGCTAGAGGTCTCAACGACAAACTCAGACTGTTTGCCTGACTTCCGAGTCGTGACGGTGTAGCTCTGCGCAAAACAGAGCATCCCATGTCGTCCGACACCGTTCCTTCCCCACGCATTTCGGCGCTTCCCTTTTACACCTGGAGGAAAAACCACCTGCTTGCCTTGATGCTTGATGCGGTCGTAGCCGAGCGTCATCCAGCGCTGCTTGAACTCATCGGTAGTCATACCCGTGCCGTTATCCTCTACGACCAGAGCCTTCCCCTCCATCTGCGGGACTGTTATCTCAACCCGAGTAGAGCCGGCATCCCAAGCATTCGCAACGAGCTCAGTGAGCGCATAGTCCGGATCGCGAGAGATGTTGCCCAGTGACTTCTCCAAGTAGTCATCTTCGAAGAACGACCCCTGTATAACGGTTTGTTTGGATGGTGTCTTTACGCGTGCCATGAAACCTGTCATTCAATCTCTGGCAATGTAATGCTGAGCACCGGTCATGCGCGTTTCTGCGTGAGGGATAGAAGCGGAAAGCCCGGAGCCGGTCATTGCGAGGAGGAACGACGAAGCAACCGGCGAGGACTTGGAGCGGATAGCCCGACCCGAGGCGCATTTGGCCGAGGGGCACGCCCAACTGACCAACGTCACGCACACGCCCAAGAAAAGCCCGAACTTTGGGGCTCCGTTCCGGGTCGATCCCGGGATCCCATACGACCGACCAAAGAGCACGACCATGGCCATCGAAAGCGCAACCCCGGACCTGAAGAAGATCGTCGAAGGAGCCGCCGACTTCCTGCCCCTCCTCGGCACCGACTACATTGAATTCTACGTGGGCAACGCCAAGCAGGCGGCGCACTTCTACAAGACGGCCTTCGGCTTCCAGAGCCTCGCCTACGCGGGCTTGGAGACCGGCGTGAAGGACCGCACGAGCTATGTGCTGGTGCAGGACAAGATCCGCCTGGTGCTCACCACGCCGCTCACGCAGGAGCACCCGATCAACGATCACCTGCGCAAGCACGGCGATGGCGTAAAGGTGATCGCCCTGTGGGTGGACGACGCCACCAAGGCCTGGGAGGAGACCACCAAGCGCGGCGCCAAGAGCTACATGAAGCCCACGGTGGAGAAGGACGCCGACGGCGAGGTGGTGAAGAGCGGCATCCACATCTACGGCGACACGGTGCACGTCTTCATCGAGCGCAAGAACTACCACGGCGTCTTCCTGCCGGGCTTCAGGGCGTGGAAGAGCGACTACAACCCCACCCCCACCGGCCTGAAGTACGTGGACCACATGGTGGGCAACGTGGGCTGGAACGAGATGAACCCCTGGGTGAAGTTCTACGAGGACGTGATGGGCTTCGCGAACGTGCTGGGCTTCGACGACAAGGACATCAGCACGGAGTACAGCGCGCTGATGAGCAAGGTGATGAGCAACGGCAACGGCCGCATCAAGTTCCCGATCAACGAGCCGGCCGAGGGCAAGAAGAAGAGCCAGGTGGAGGAATACCTGGATTTCTACAACGGCCCGGGCGTGCAGCATATCGCGGTGGCCACTGATGACATCGTGAAGACCGTGCGCGCGTTGATGAGCCGCGGCGTGGAGTTCCTGAAGGTGCCCACGACTTACTACGACGGCCTGCTGGACCGCGTGGGCCCGATCGAGGAGGATCTCGCTCCGCTGGCCGAGCTGGGCATCCTGGTGGACCGCGACGACGAGGGCTACCTCTTGCAGCTCTTCACCAAGCCGGTGGAGGACCGCCCCACGCTCTTCTTCGAGATCATCCAGCGCAAGGGCGCCAAGAGTTTCGGCAAGGGCAACTTCAAGGCGCTGTTCGAGGCGATCGAGCGGGAGCAGGAGAATAGGGGGACGCTGTAGGTCGAGCCCTTTCTTGTATGCCTGATGCATGGACTCTAGACCGCATTCGCGGCATGATCGCGGAACGCGTACAGGAGGATTTACATCTCGACTATAAGGCTGCGGGAGCTCTGTCAAAGGAGGAGAAGAAGAGAATTGAAATCTCAAAGGACGTCTCTGCCTTCGCCAACGCGGATCGAGGAGTCATCATTTACGGTGTAGGAGAAGACGCCGTCGACAATTCTCTGCCTGGAGCAATCGATCCTGTCGACTCCAGGGCTATTTCCGCTGAGTGGCTGGAGCAGATTGTGATAAGTCGGATACAACCTAGAATACCTGGGCTCCTAATCCACGCTCTTGAAGTCTCACCCGGCCAAGTAATCTATGTAGTGCACATTCCAAAGGGTGAGACGGCTCATCAGGCTTCAGACAAGCGCTACCACAAGCGTGTGGGAAGAACGACGGTCGCGATGGAGGACTATGAGGTGCGCGATGTAATGAGTCGAAAGACTACCCCCAAGGTGAATGTTGAGATCAGCCTGGTTCGGCAAGTTCGTGAAGTCAAGGACCCCCTTGGAATAACCCGATTCAGTGGAGACCCGTTTAGGCCAAGAACGGAGCCTCCTAAGAAGGAGTTCAGGACGACTGAATGGCTCAGAGTTCGTGCGGTCAACGAGGGTGGCCTTGTCATTCACTACCTAAACGTCTTTGTCGAGATTGATCCGCCGGCGGCTGCTCCAACCGGTGTAAGAGGTGAAAGCGAGCCCCTACAGGAACTCTATTTCGACAATACAATTCGGGATGTCTTAGACGTGCAAATGGTTGGCTTTGGTGGAGTGGAGGCCATACCGAAGTACGGACCATCCCGTTACGACCCCATATTGCCAGGACTATCAATGCGACTTAAGGACCACGACATACTTCCTGGGTCCTATGAGCCAAACACAAAGATTCGATGGAAGGCACACGCTGATACGGCTTCAGTTGTGCAAGGTGAATTGCTCTTTTCTGATTTGGAAGTCATAGATGACTAGTCTGACGTCGTGTAGGGCAAAGGCAACTTCAAGGCGCTGTTCGAGGCAATGGCGGGTGCAGGAGAACAGGGGGACCCTGTAGGCCGTAAGCTCAACTCGTCAGGATCGCTTGGACGCGCTGCCGCAGCTCGGGCAGCACGCGTTCACCGAACCAAGGGTTCTTCGCCTGCCAGATGTTGTTACGCGGCGAGGGATGCACGAGCGGGAAAAGTTCCGGCAGATATCCTTTGAAGCTCTTCACCGTGTCCGTGAGCGTTGGTTGTGCGCGATCGCCGAGGTAGTAGGCGTGCGCGTATTGACCGATCAGGATCGTAAGCCGTGCATGCTTCAAGGCACCGAGCACTTTCGCGTGCCATAGCGGGGCGCATTCAGGGCGGGGAGGCAGATCACCACTTGCACCCTTACCGGGATAGCAAAAACCCATCGGCATCAGCGCGAACAAGTCCGGGTCGTAGAACTGCTCCTTCGTCACGCCGAGCCAGGTCCGCAGATTGTCGCCGCTCTTATCGTCCCACGGCATGCCGCTGCCATGCACGAGGCGCCCCGGTGCCTGCCCAATGATGACGATCCTGCTTCTAGGGCTCGCCGCCAGGATCGGTCGCGGACCCAGCGGCAGATGCTTCGCGCACACAGCGCACGCGCGGATGTCGGCTAGGAGCTTCTTCATGCCGCAAGATCGACGATGATCCCGGCAATGTGCGCGAAGCGCATTGCCAAGGGCAACTTCAAGGCGCTGTTCGAGGCGATCGAGCGGGAACAAGAGAACAGGGGGACCCTTTGATCCGCCTTCGCCGAGGCTTCGGCGGACAAAGGCAGCAGAACCGGGGGACGTTGTAGTCGGTTGGAACCGCGCGGAACTGTATCGCCCTAGCTTTGGGCTAATGGCTCTTTCCGAACATGACCTCACGGCCGAATTCGAGCGGACCCGTGGTGCGCTACGATCCTACATCCTGCGCATCACCGCCAACCGACAGGATGCTGAGGACATCACGCAGGAGACCTGGATGCGCGCGCACCGGAGCCTCGCCAACTTCAAGGGTGAGAGCAGCGTGAAGACCTGGCTCTTCGCCATCGCCCAGAATATCGCACGCGACCATCTGCGTGCGTTGAAGCGCTGGCCGGAGAACGTAGGTGACATCTGCAAGGAGGCGGCGATGAGCGATCCTGACTTTTTCCGCGAGGCGATGACGATACACAAGACCTCTCCGCAGGCTCGATTCGAGATCCGCGAGCACATCGCCTTCTGCTTCACCTGCGTAAGCCGATCGCTGCCATTGGAGCAGCAGCTGGCGCTCATGCTCAAGGAGGTCTATGAGTTCACGGTGAAGGAGATCGCGGAGATCATGCAGAACACCGAAGCCATGGTGAAGTATTGGCTGCACACGGGCCGCAGCCGCATGGTCGATGTCTTCGACAGGCGGTGCGCGCTCATCAATAAGGAAGGCGCCTGCCACCAGTGCACGGAGCTCAACGGCATCTTCAACCCCAAGCAGAACGCGCAGGAGGAGGCCGTGAAGATACAGATGGTGCGCGATGCGGCGAAACAGGACAAGGAGCACCTCTTCGACCTGCGCATGGTGGTGATGAAGGAGCTGGATCCCTTCACCTCCCCGGCTGCGGAACTGCAATTGCATCACCTTGAATTCGACCGGCAGGTGATGGAGGGGCGCCCGGAGCAGGTCTGAAACCAGCCTCGGGACGGCTTTCACGGACTTTTTTCCGCTCGAGCCTATCGTTCCATCGGCCATGGTCGTCAAAGAGGCATGAGACACCTCTTAATGACCCTTTGCCTCATGATCGGATTGCACAGCACCGCACAAGAACACAAGGCCGCCACCGCGAAGACCACCTTCCACCGCGAGACCTCCGTGAGCACCAGCATCAAGGCCGATCCCGCGATCATCTGGGCCTTGCTCACCAACGCCAGCGACTATGCGCGCTGGAACAGCACCATCACGTCGATGGATGGCGAGATCGCGCCTGGAGGACGCATCCGCCTGCGTTCCACCCTCGATGCCAAGCGCTCCTTCAAGCTGAAGGTGAAGGAATTCCAGCCCGCGTCGCGGCTGGCCTGGGGCGATGGCAAGGGCCTGCGCACCTTCACGCTCATTCCGCATGATAACGGTACCGTGACCTTCACGATGACCGAGCGCATCGGCGGCTTGATGTTCCCGATGTACGCGAAATACATCCCGTCCTTCGACGCGAGCTTCGATGCGTTCGCGGCCGATCTGAAGAAAGAAGCCGAGGCCATCGCCAACCACGCCCAGCCATGAAGCACGTCCTAGTCACCTACACCGTATCGGCGGAATTCGATCCGCAGAATCGGCGCAACATCGCGCGCGTGATGGAGGCATTACGCGAGGCCGGATACGCGGGCATCCGATACCGGGTCCTCGTGGATCCGCAGGAGCACACCTTTGTGCACCTGGCTGAGTTCACGTCCGCCGAAGATCAGCAACTGCTCCTCGCCTTGCCTGCCTTCCAGCACTTCCAGAAGTCGCTGCGTGAAAGTGCACCTGTTGCGCCGCCACGCTCGCGGGACTTGGAGCTTGTCGGCAACCACGGACCCATCACCGACCAACTCCACTGAACATGGACCTGAAAAAGAAGATCGGCACCAAGGATTCACCGCTGAAGCTGAAGACCCCTCCGGGCTCTTCGGAATACACGATGCATGTGGATGAGAAGGACGGAAAAGAAGTGCTCGTTTGCACCGTCGGGAAGACCGTGCTGCTCTACGACATCCGGTGCATCAACGACCTGCACGCCATGCTGAAGAAGCACGGCGACTGGATGGAGCTGGGCGGCGCGGATGAGCAGAAGCCCGCGAAAGAAGGTACCGTGGAGGCATGGGGTCGCAGCGAGCACAACCCGGTTGGCGGCTGGTACGGGCTGAAGAAAGGGCTGCGTGGCCGTTTCGGTGTGTACGTACCGCCCTTGATGGAAGCGCTGGGGCTGTGCGAGCTCACACACGAAGCGAAGGGGAACAAGATGCGGGCGAAGTAGGCAAGGGTACTACAGCTCGGCACGGGTGAACTTTAGCCCCGCTTCGAGGTCATCGAACGCAGGAGTTGGAGGGACGCTGTACTTGCTTTGCGCCCACATGAGATACCGCATGCAATTGTGGAATGTGCTATTCATGCACATCTCGCTCACACTCGCATTGCTTGCCTGTGCAAGCGCACCGCAACGGGGAACCGTTGCCGAGCCCCCTGCCGCGTTAGCGCAGGACAGTGTCACTTGGCCAATGCAGCTCTCCATCTGGCCTGGTGTGGATACACTGGATGCGTTCAACGCGGAGGCCATTGCCTGCCTGCGCCGCTTCTGCGCGAAGAAGCTCGATCGCGAGGCGGGAAATGACTACTGGGACACGGCGAGCCTTGCGCGCTTCGGGAACATCGATCAAGAGCTGTTCTATGCGGAGTTCGACTCCGTCGGCGACCCGAAATACCCTCCCACGCTATTGCGGATCGGCCCGACCGAAGTGGCAGATGAGCGGCTCCTGACCGTCCGTTGGGCGCGCTTGAACAGCCAAGGCGTGGCGTCGGATGTCCGCTATGTATTCGACTTCCTTGCGAGACGTACGAGCGATGGTGTCCGGCTCGCATCGCCCATCGAACATCGATCGCGCGGCTGGAAGACCCGGCAAGTCGGGTTGACGCGTTACGTCATTTCGCCTCAGCACGTATTCTCTCCCGACCAAGCCGACGAGCAACGTGCTGACATTGAACGCCTCTCACGCTTCTTCGGCGTGGAGCCTTTCCCCATCACGTACTATTCCTGCGCCGACCCCACCGACCTGTTCCGGCTGAAAGGATACCAGGTCCATCCGCTGATGCACGTGTTCCCCACGGGAGGTCGCGCGGATGATGTCGACAACGTGTTCTGCGGGAACGACAAGGACATCTACACGCATGAGATCGTGCATCTCTATTGCAGCAAGGCCTTTGGTAACACGACCCCGGGCTTCCTGGAAGAAGGGCTGGCCACCTTGCTGGGCGGGAGCAGCGAGCATGACTATTCATGGCATCGTGCGAACCTCGCACGCTGGCTCGCAGCCCACGACACCATTGACCTCAGCGACTTCGCGAAGACCACTGTGCCGTTCTATATCAATGAGCATACCAGCGTCCCGTATGCCGTGGGCGCATTGCTCTGCGAACGGATCCTTGCGAGCGCGGGGAAGGATGCGTTGTTCGCGTTGCTTGCGGGAGGGGAAGATCCCTGGCCTGCGCTCGAACCGCACGGCATCACGCGAAAGAACCTGACCGAAGAACTACGGAAGCAGTTACAGGCCGCTCCGCCGGAAAGAATGCCGTGAATTGACGAAGCGTGCTGGTCATTCGCTCTTGGAAGACGCGTTCCCAGCGGTCCTCAACATCGCGTCCAACTTCTCGCCACCCTTGATCCCGAAGTCGAGTGTGCGGATAGGGAACGGTATGGTGATGCCCTCCTTGTTGTAGACCGACTTGATGGCCTTGATGGCGAGGCTGCGCAACCTGTTGTAGTGATCCTGGCTTATAGCCTCGATCCAGAAGCGCACCTCGTAGTTGATGCTACTGTCGCCGAACTCGATGTAATAGTGCTCAACGGGCTTGTCCGCCAACACCCCATCCACGGCCTTTACGGCCGCAGTGGTCAAGCCCTCAACACGTTCCAGGTCCTCGCCGTAGCTGATGCCCACCTGCAGGTCGATACGGCGGATGCCGTTGCGCGTATAGTTCATCAGGGCGTTCTGGAACACGTCCTTGTTCGGGATGATCACCTGGATCCCCTGCTGGTTCTTCAACTCGGTGGTCCGCAGGTCGATCCGCTCCACCGTTCCGAAATGATCCCCTGTCCGTATCAATTCACCCACGCGTACCGGGCGTTGTACGGCCATGAGGATGCCGGAGATGAAGTTCGCCGCGATGTCCTGGAAGGCGAAGCCCAGTGCCAGGCCGATGATGCCCGCACCTGCCAGTATGGAGGTCACGGTCTTGTCCAGATGCAGCACGGTGAGGGCGCCGAACAAGGCCACCATGATGACCAGGAGGTAGGTGCTGTTGCCGATGAGCCGGAGGAGGGTACGGCTCGGTACGGCGTGGCGAAGGAGGCGCCAGCAGAGCCAGCGGGCGAAGCGTGCCAGCAGCGCTCCCGCCACAACAATGAGGGCGGCAAGCACCAGATTCGGCATCATCTGGACGAGCGCTTTCGTCCATGACCCAAGCTTCTCCTCGATCAACTCAACGGCGTTCCACGCTTCCCCCATGCGAACAAGATAGGAAGCGCCTCCACAGAGCGGCCTCAGGCAGGCGGTGGCTTCTCCCGCTCGATGCGCGCGAGCTCGAGGTAGAGTTGGCGCACGCGCGACAGTTCCTTATCGTCCATCTCCTCCAGATCGAGCAGGGCATTGCTCGCCTCACTCTGCACCCTGATCAGCTCATCCAGTTTGATCTGGAGCGCCTCGGTGTCGCGGTTCTGCGTGTTCTGGATGAGGAAGACCATGAGGAAGGTGATGATGGTGGTGCCGGTATTGATCACCAACTGCCACGTGTCGCTGTAATGGAACAGCGGACCGGTAACGGCCCAGGTGATGATCACCACCATGGCCAGAATGAAGGTGAGGGGCTTGCCGGTGACAAGCGAGACACGTTTGGCGAATCGCGTGAACGGGGAGTTGACCTTTGGGACCATGTTGATGTATCGTGGCGTGAAGGTGCGGAATAGCCTCCTTTCCCGTCCCTGTCACCCGATCAACAACAGACCAAGGCGCGGCATGACCACCAGGCTCATCCGCTCCCGACCTCACATCAGCCAATGACCACCCGTCGCGTCATTCGACCCGACCGGCCATCCAAAATGATCAGGTAAAGACCGCGTGGAAGGTCGCCGACGCCGGTCGCATGGCCGGTCCACCGCTCCTGCCGCACGGTCCGCCCACTGGCATCCAGCAGCAGCCACTCGGAAGGAGGCTCGGCCCCGTTCCACTCCAGGAGCAAGGCACCATCCTGGACCCGCACGACCAGAGGATCGACCACCGGGAACTGGTCCACGCCATTGGCGAGCGCACATTGGCCGATGAGCTGGGCGAATCCCTCCAAGGACATCGTCTGCAGCATGGGAGCAGCGATCGGTCCGATCACCTGGCCACCGGCGACGTCAAGCATGTACACGCCGCATGCACTGATCATGTAATGCGCTGGCCGCTCCAGGTCCGGCGGATACTCCGGGTTCTGGATGCTGTTCCCTGCCAGGTCACATTGGTGCAGGCCGAGGATGATGGTATCACCAAGAGCCCAACTGGTGTAGAGCCGACAGAGCGCACCGTTGTCGCCCCACACACGCACGGTATCGGCGTTCACCAGACCTTGGAAGACCTGCAGGATAGCCACGTCCATGCCATAGTGCTCATGGAGCACCGGCACCGCAAGCACAACGGCATCTGGAAGCCACCATTCCGGCTGAGCATACGGCGGGTTCAACACGCCGCAGAAGGTGTCCGGCCCAAAGCAGGAGCAGGCCCGGCCTGGAAGGAAGGCAGCCGTCATCAACACCAGGAAAAGGACACGCATGGCGCAAGGGTTTCATGCAAGACGGCCTTTGCCTTGCCCCATGCTGCCTGCGTGTGCTGAACGGTTGATGGTGTGGCGGGGGCATGCTCCCAGCCTGTCCGCTAACTTTGGCCGGCATGCGAGTTGTGTCCTTCCTCCGGACCGCGATGGTGCTGACCGTTGGGATCGCCCTGGGCGCAGCCAGTTGCAACCGGGAGGATGCTCAGCCCTCGGTGAACCCCACGATCGAATTCGCCAGTGAGGATGGCTACACCTACCTGAGCGATACGGTGGCGGTGAACGACACTCTCCTGGTGGGCGTGCGGATCAACAAGGGTGATGACGGCCTGAACACCTTCAAGGTGCTCTCGAAATATGACAACGCGGCCGAAGTGGTGCAGGACAGCCTGCCGATCGGGACGGGGTCCTTCGCCTTCGACAAGGTGATCCGGATCAGGCCCGTGGCTGGAACGGAGCGGTGGACGTTCAGTGTTCAGGAAACGGATGGGGACATCATCCGGAGGGCGTTGACCTTCGTTGTCCAGTAAGTGCGTACGCCTGATCCCGGTACTTTCGCGCCCAAGTACGCATCGGCCCGCCGCGAAGGCCGAACCTTTGATCATGTACCGCACGCACACCTGTGGCGAACTCCGCCTCACCGACGTTGGAAGAACCGTGACCCTGGCCGGCTGGGTGCAACGCACCCGCGACCTCGGTGGCATGACCTTCGTTGACCTCCGCGACCGTTACGGCATCACGCAGCTGGCCTTCCATCCCGGCGATGAGGTGAAGCAGGCGCTGGTGGCGCAGGCACGCACCCTTGGTCGCGAGTTCGTGGTTCAGGTCAGCGGCCTGGTGACGGAGCGCGAGAGCAAGAACAAGAACATCCCCACTGGTGAGGTGGAGATCGTCGTCCAGGAACTGAACATCCTGAACGACGCCAAAGTGCCGCCCTTTACCATCGAGGACGAGACGGATGGCGGCGATGAACTGCGGATGAGGTACCGCTACCTCGACCTGCGACGTCCCACCGTTCGGAGCCACTTCGAACTGCGGCATCGCATGGCCATGGCGGTGCGGAACTACCTGAGCGAACAGCATTTCCTGGAGGTGGAGACGCCGGTGCTGATCAAGAGCACCCCCGAAGGAGCACGGGACTTCGTGGTGCCGAGCCGTATGAACCAGGGCGAGTTCTATGCCCTCCCACAAAGCCCACAGACCTTCAAGCAACTCCTCATGGTCGCCGGTTTCGACCGCTACTTCCAGATCGTGAAGTGCTTCCGCGACGAGGACCTGCGCGCCGACCGCCAGCCGGAGTTCACGCAGATCGACTGCGAGATGGCCTTCGTGGAACGCGAGGACATCCTGAAGACCTTCGAAGGCCTGGCGAAGCACCTGTTCAAAGCGATCCTGGATCGTGACTTCGATGCGCCCTTCCCGCGCATGAGCTATGATGACGCCATGCGGGACTACGGCTGCGACAAGCCGGACCTTCGTTTCGGCATGAAGTTCATGGAACTGAACGACCTCGCACAGGGCAGTGGTTTCAAGGTCTTCGATGATGCGGAGCTTGTCGTGGGCATCAACGCCGAAGGTTGCGCAGGGTGGAGCCGGAAACAGACCGATGCGCTCATCGAGTTCGTGAAGCGTCCGCAGATCGGCGCCACGGGCATCGTATTCCTGAAGTGGACGGAGGAAGGCCTGAAGAGCACGGTGGACAAGTTCTACGGTCCGGAGGTCCTCGCGCAATGGGCCGAACGCTTCGAAATGAAGACCGGCGACCTTGCCTGCATCATGGCCGGCCCGGCGGAGAAGACCCGCAAACAGTTGAACGAACTGCGCCTGCACCTCGGGGACCAGCTCGGGCTGAGGGATCCGTGGCGGTTCGAACCCCTCTGGGTGCTGGACTTCCCGCTGCTCGAGAAGGATGCGCAATCCGGCCGCTGGCACGCGATGCATCACCCCTTCACCTCACCGATCCCCGAACATGCGCACCTGTTGGAGCAGGATCCCGGAGCCGTGAAGGCGAACGCGTATGACCTCGTGATCAACGGGACGGAGATCGGTGGTGGCAGCATCCGCATCCATGATCGGGCGATGCAGGAGGCGATGTTCCGCGTGTTGGGCTTCACGGATGAGGACGCGCGCTACAAATTCGGCTTCCTGCTCGATGCCTTCGAATATGGCGCCCCGCCACATGGTGGTGCCGCCTTCGGCTTCGATCGCTGGGTGGCGCTCTTCGGTGGCCGCAGCGACATCCGCGAGTTCATCGCCTTCCCGAAGAACAATTCTGGCCGGGATACGATGATCGATGCGCCGAGCAGATTGGATGCCGATCAGTTGTCCGAACTGGGCATCTCATCCGTTGGTTGATCTGTTGTCGGATGCAGTTGCTCGAACAGGACCCCCAGACGTTCGTTGGGCCTTTGCGGAACACCTAACGACCCTGCGCGTTCCCGGGCCGCTGTGATGCGATCCTCCGTCAGCGGATGGCTGCTCAGGAAGGCGAGCACCTCCGGCACATCGGTCGCCTCGCGCTCCAGGAGCTCGAGCAGCCGCACCATGGCCATGGGATCCAGGTCATTGGCGAACAGCACTTCCTGACCAACACCATCCGCCTCGCTCTCCAACCCGCGGCCGTAATCGAGGTTGCGCAAGGCATTGGCATTCTCCGCCACCAAGGTCACGACGGCGTTCACATCACCGATCAGCAGGGAGAGGAAGAGATAGCCTGCCATGCTGCGGGCCATCATCCGCGTGCTATGCCGCTTCTCCACGTGCGTGGCCTCGTGCGCCAGCAGGGCCGCCAGCTCCCCGGCAGAAGACATCTTCTCCAGTATACCGGTGAAGACCACGATATGGCCACCCGGTAGTGCGAAAGCGTTCACCTGCGCATCCTCCACCACATGGTACCTCGGCTCGAAGCTCGGGCTGAGCTCCATCGCATCTCCGAACGCCTGGAGGGCCACGGTTTTTCCTTGATCCTCCTTCAACGCGAAGGCCATTTGCTGGTATGCGGCCTCCCCGATCCGCTCGTCCAGTGATGTGGGCACCAACAGGACCAGGCGCTCGGCCGCCCAGGGGAGTACCCAGAGGTAGGCGCACACGAGAAGAGCCACCACACCGAGGAAAAAGGCCACCGGACCACTTCTCGCGAAAGAAAGGATGCGATCGTAGCCGCCCTGTCGACCTGTGTAGCGCATCCGCAGAACGAAGCTCTTGATGAAGAGCTCATCCCGGATGAGGAGGACCCGGCGCGGATGGTCACCGAAGGATAAGCGCAGCATGCTGCTGCTCCGCTCCCATTCCATGCCCTTGTGCTCCAGCGGCCATTGGAACCTGGCTCCGTCGGGAAGCACCACCTCAAGCGAATTCAGATCGCTCACACGCACCGTGGCCTCCTGCGGCTTGCTGGTGACGCCGTCGTAGAATACCGCTGGTATCTCGCGCTCCACCTCAGAAGAACACACCGATGTCCATCAGGTCCCCCAGGTCATCCGCCATGGCGTTCTTATGCTCCTGTTCGGTCTGCACCACGGCGTTCAGGTCGGCATCGCCCTCCATCCGGATGTTCTCCATGACGTAACGCATCGTACGCACCTCGACCCAGGCGAAGCCGATACCGAGCGTGAAGATGATGATGAGCAGATTGACGACCATGAGCCCGAAGAAACCTCCGCCGGTCGCGGTGCTCTTGAAGTCGATCCGCTTACCATCCTGGAAATTCCAGACCAGGTTGTTCACGTAGTAATTGAAGAGATCGCGCTGCCACCAGAAGGCGTAGATGCCGAGCGTGAAAAGCGTGAGGAAGTAGCCTTTGAGGTTCAGCAGGAAGTACTCGGTACCATCTCCCTTGTAAGCATAGGAGGAGCTTCCGTATCGCATATGGGAGAGCGTGTACCGGCGCACATTGATCGTGAACCAGCTCGCGTAGATGCCCAGGGTGATCAGGGTGAGCAGGCCGTCGCGCAGACAGATGCGATAGAGCTCCCTCAATTGGCCACGATACCCGAAATGGATGCCACGCCAGCTGCTCCGGCTGGACCGATAGCGCAGGGAACCATGGATGACCAATGGGATGAAGGCCAGCAGGCCAACGAACATCACCAGGATGCCGACAAGAACGATGGTGACCTCCTTCGTCAACACCCCGACGATGTAAGTGCCGTAAATGAGGAGAAGCAGGGCGATGGCCTTTATGAAACCACGGAACATCTCGGAACCAGTGCCGTGGAAGTGGAAGGGATGGCCGTCCAACTCCGTGTGCTCGTAATACCAGCTGAGCTTGCGTGCCTTCGCCCACGGGTAGTAAAGGCCCAGTGTGATGAAGGTGAGCAGCATGTTCACGATCAGGACGACAAATAGATCGCCGCCTTTGCCCTTGAAAGCAAAGCGTTGCGCGGGGGGGGCTCCAAGCATGTAACAGGTTGGTTTGGTGGTCTCGAAAGATAGATGAAGACGCCCGTGCGCATCAGTGCGCGAAAGCAATGAACGTAGATCGGTGCGGCTGCTCTATCTTCCCCACCTACTCATGCAACAGGCCTCTGATCTCGACTACATCCGTGCTGCCATCGCGCTTGCCCGAGAGGGCATGGAGCGCGGTGACGGCGGCCCCTTCGGCTGCGTCATCGTGAAGAACGGCGTCATCATCGGACGCGGCAACAACCGGGTCACCAGTTCGAACGACCCCACGGCGCATGCCGAGGTGGTGGCCATACGCGAAGCGTGCCGGCAGCTCGGTTCCTTCCAATTGGATGGTTGTGTGCTGTACACCAGCTGTGAACCCTGCCCCATGTGCCTGGGCGCGATCTATTGGGCCCGCCCCGATCGCATCGTATTTGCCGGCACGCGTGGCGACGCCGCCGACGCCGGTTTCGACGACCAGCTCATCTACGACGAACTACCCCTGCCCTACGCTGACCGCCGGATACGCACGGAGCACGTGCTGCGTGACGAGGCAAAAGCCATCTTCGAAGCCTGGAAAGCCAAGGAGGACAAGGTGGCGTACTGAAACCAGACCGGAAGCCATCGCTTCCCACCGTCCCCACGTGCTGGGGGTGGAACTTACCGCGGCATTCCTACTTGTTCACATTGGTGCGGGACCGGCTTCGCGCCCAGCGCCTTTGGCGCTGCCAGGTGCTCACGCACCTGATGCGTCGGTCAACAAAAAACCCCGCTTTCGCGGGGCTTTTGTTGACCGACCAGGGCTCGAACCTGGACTCTTCTGAACCAAAATCAGACGTGTTGCCAGTTACACCATCGGTCAATACCGCTTTGGCTGGCACCAAAGCGGCGCAAAAGTAAGCGATCGGACGATGCCCACATAATTGGGCCGCGACCCGGCCGGGACTTTCGGTATTTTCGCCGCCGTACGCGCCTCCTTCCCGCTGAACGTGTGGCCGTTACCGAATTCCCCGAACCCTTCGCATGGACTATAAGAAGCTGAACGTCATCACAGGCTGGCTGGTGTTCCTAGTGGCCGCCTGGACCTACGTCACCACCATCGAACCCACGGCCAGCTTCTGGGACTGTGGGGAATTCCTGGCCACGGCGAACAAGCTGGAGGTGGGCCATCCTCCGGGCGCACCCTTGTTCATGATGATCGGCCGTGTGGCCAGTGCCTTCGTAAGTCCGGAGAACGTGCCGGTGGCCATCAACATGCTCAGCGCCCTGTGCAGCGCCTTCACCATCCTTTTCCTCTTCTGGACCATCACGCACATGGCCCACAAGGTGCTCACCCGCAATGGGGATGAACCGGGGACGGGTGGCATCCTGGCCGTGCTCGGAAGCGGTGTCGTTGGCGCCCTTGCCTACACCTGGAGCGATACCTTCTGGTTCAGCGCGGTGGAAGCCGAGGTGTATTCGATGTCCTCACTGTTCACGGCGATCACTTTCTGGGCTATTCTCAAATGGGAGAACGTGGCGCATGAAGCGCACAGCACCCGCTGGCTCATCCTCATCTGCTATCTCCTCGGCCTGGGCATAGGGGTGCAGCTGCTGGCGCTCTTGTGCATCCCACCGATCGCCATGGTCTACTACTTCAAGCGGTACGAGACCACACCGAAGGGCATCCTCACGGCCTTCGTCATCAGCGCGATCATCCTCGGCACCATCCAAAGCGTGATCATCCCGGGGGTGGCCAAGGTGGCGGGCAAGTTCGAGCTGCTCTTCGTGAACGACCTCGGCCTACCCTTCAACACCGGCAACCTCTTCTACTTCCTCCTGCTGGCCACCTTGATCGTGCTTGGCCTCCGCTGGACGCAGCGCACCGGTCGCGTGATCGCGAACACCGTGATCCTGGGCGTGACCGTGATCCTGATCGGATACAGCACGTACGCCATGACGGTCATCCGCAGCCTCGCGAACCCGCCGATCGACGAGAACAACCCGGAGAACGTCTTCAACCTGGTGAGCTACCTGAATCGCGAGCAATACGGGGACCGCCCGCTGCTGATCGGCCAGTTCTGGGACAGCCCTTACGCGGCGGAGCGCAAGGATGGCACGCCGGTGTATAGCGCGGTGTACCGCATCGAGAAGAACGGACGCCTCGTGAAGAACGAGTACGACGGTTGGAGCGCTGAACACTTCGTGGAGGAGAACCCGGGCCACACCATCGATCACGCCTATGTCATCACCGACCCGCGCAAGGGCACCGAAGTGGTCTATGAACCGGAGTTCACCATGCTCTTTCCGCGGATGTACAGTTCGCAGCGAAGCCATGTGGAAGCGTACAAGGAATGGAGCGATTTCAAGGGGCGTCCCATGCGTTCCACCGACCGGGAAGGCAAGCCCACCGTGATCCACAAGCCGACCTTCACGGAGAACATGCGCTTCTTCTTCAGCTACCAGCTGGATTGGATGTACTGGCGCTACTTCCTCTGGAACTTCGCCGGCCGGCAGAACGATGTGCAGGGCCATGGCAACATTCTGGAGGGCAACTGGCTGAGCGGAGTGGATGCGATCGACGAGCAACGGCTCGGCTCGCAGGAGTTCCTCCCCTCCAGCATGACGGAGAACAAAGGCTACAACCGCTTCTATCTGCTGCCGCTCCTCCTGGGCATGATCGGCTTCATTTACCAGCTCGTGCGGCATCCCAAGGACTGGGCGATCACGCTCATGCTCTTCTTCTTCACCGGCATCGCCATCGTCATCTACCTCAATCAGTATCCCTTCCAGCCGCGGGAGCGGGATTACGCCTACGTGGGTTCGTTCTATGCCTTCGCCGTGTGGATCGGTCTTGGCGTGCTCGCCTTGTACGATGCCGCCCGGTCCATCACGCAGAAGGAACTGGGCATGGCCGTGGGTGCCGCCGCCGGACTGGGCGTGCTGAAGTACGTGGTGGAATGGGATGGCGACCACTCCATGTCGTACACCATCCTCTACATGGCCGTGCTCGGTGGTGCCGCCCTGTTCCTCTTCCACCTGCTTGGGCGGGTGATGAAGAACAGCGTGGTGCAGGCCACTCTGGCCACCGCGCTGGGCATGGTGGTCCCCGTGGTGTTGGTGGCCGATGGCTGGGATGATCATGATCGCAGCACGCGCATGCCCGCGCGCGACCTCGCCTCGGACTACCTGGAGAGCTGCGCGCCCAACGCCATCCTCTTCACCAACGGTGACAACGACACCTTCCCGCTCTGGTACGCGCAGGAGGTGGAAGGCATCCGCACGGACGTTCGCGTGGTGAACCTCAGCCTGCTCAACACCGATTGGTACGCCGACCAGATGCGCCGCAAGGCCTATGAGAGCGAGCCCGTGCCCATCATGATGGATCCCGGCAAGTACCGCCAGGGAACGCGTGATGTGGTGGCGCTGATCCCCCAGAGCAAGACCTACCGCGATCTGAAGGAGATGATGGACTTCGTGACCAACGACCGCAACATGCAGGTGCTCTTCCAGCGCGGTGTGAAGGATGCCTGGTTCCCCACGGACATGTTCAGCCTGAAGGCGGACAGCGCGGATGTGTTCGGCTCCGGTACCCTACAGGCCGGCGATTCCGGCTGGGTGCCCCGTGTGGAGTGGAAGATCGACCGCCAGGTGCTGCTGAAGAACAACCTGCTCCTGCTGGACATGCTGGCCAACAACAACTGGCAGCGTCCGGTGTACTTCGCGGTCACCACCGGCCCTGACAGTTACATCAACCTCCAGGACCACTTCCAGCTCGAAGGCCTCACCTACCGCCTGGTGCCGGTGAAGACGCCCAACCGCAACCCGAACATGAACGGCCGCGTGGCCACGGACATCATGTATGCCAACGTGATGAACAAGTTCAAGTGGGGTAACATGGACACGGAGGGGCCCATCTACCTGGATGAGAACATCCTGCGCATGACCACCAACCTGCGCCTGCAGCTGAGCAGTTTGGCGGAAGCCCTGATCCAGGAAGGGCGTGATGAGGAGGCGCGGAAGATCCTGGACCTTTCCGTGGAGATGATGCCGGAGCGCAACGTACCCTTCACCCGCATCATGCTCCCCACGGTGGAAGCCTACTATGACATCGGCGATACCGCCAAGGCCAACGCCATCTCCGATCGTCTTTTCACCATCATGGAAGAGAACATGACGCACTTCCTGAGCCTCGACCGCCGGTTCGCCGAGCGGCTGGGGGATGACATGGCGCTGACCCACGCGGTGATGGGACGTCTGGCCACGGAGGCGATGCGTTCGGACAGCACCTTCGGCGAGGGCCTGAAAGAGCGCTTCGATGCGATGGAGGAGCAGTACCAGGGCAAGTTGATGGAGTTGAGCTCGGGCCGGCGTGGGAGCCAGCGCATGCGCTTCTGAACCATGGTACCGGCGAGGGTCCCACGCATCGTGCAGTGGCTCCTGCCCCATTACACATGGCGCGTGCCCACGGAGGAACAGGTGCTGCACCTGACGTTCGATGATGGGCCGATACCCGAAGTGACCCCCTGGGTACTGGATGAACTTGCACGTGCGGGAGCGAAGGCCACCTTCTTCTGCATCGGCCGGAACTGTGCGGAGAACCCGGCGATCCTGACGCGCATCAGGGCGGAAGGGCATGGTGTGGGCGACCATACCTGGGACCATTTGCGCGGGAAGCGGACCGAGACCGCGACTTATCTCGAGAACGTGGCCCGTTCCTCGGAGCTCACCAGTCGGTCCGTGTTCCGGCCACCCTATGGCAGCCTCACCCGCGGCCAGTCGAAGGCCCTGCGGAACTCGTTCCGGATCGTGCTATGGGATATCCTCAGCGGGGACTATGATCCGCGGGTGGATGCAGATGATTGCGCCCGGCGTGTGACGACCAATGCTCGTCCGGGGTCGATCATCGTCCTCCACGACAGCTTGAAGGCGGAGGCCACCCTCCGCGGTGCGCTGCCCAGGATCCTGGAACACTTCGGTCGGGAAGGTTATCGGTTCGAGGCCCTGCCCTTCGCTACGGCGGGGTGATCGAGAGCACGGTGTATTCCACCCGGCGGTTGGCCGCATGCTCTTCCTCCGAGCAGGTGACGCCTGGCGCGCAGTGGTTCTTCAGCTTGGAGATCCCATAGCCTTTCGCCACAAGGCGGTCCCGGGCCACGCCCTTTGCCACCATGTACTCGACGATGGCATCCGCTCGTTTCTGGTCGAGCTTGGCCGCTCCATCACCATCGCGGGAGTCGCTATGCACCCCGATCTCCACCTTGATGCCCGGGTTCACGTTCATTCGTTCGGCAAGACCATCCAGCTCGGTACGCGCAACGGGATCCAGCTTCGTGTCGTTCCGGGCCCAGCGCACGTACTTCAAG
>Ga0116152_10000903_pt1 | contig 24565 bp, 24 predicted proteins | sample AD_UKC119_MetaG_FD_89894 | JGI IMG/M metagenome (GOLD analysis project Ga0116152, IMG submission 89894) | Active sludge microbial communities of municipal wastewater-treating anaerobic digesters from Hong Kong - AD_UKC119_MetaG | ecosystem: Engineered > Bioreactor > Anaerobic > Digestate...
AAGCAGGTTTCCTCCAGACTTATCCCGGGATGGTACGTCCTCCCGGTTTAGATGACACTAAAGGTTCTTACGACACGTTCACGGTGGTTCACTTGTATTCGTCTCCTCTGGTACTCACCTGACGGGATCGCTGTCCCGCCTTTTCCCGTAACGTTCATTACCATGGCTCTTTACCAAACAAGTGTAAATGATCACCGAAGGTGAGTGGTGTGTTTTACGCCTTCATTTCTTCCATCTCTTTCCACAGAGTCCTACACAAAAAACTGAAGACCCTTTAGAAAGTTATGGAACGGATCTTCAGTTATTTGGTATGGAGTATTGTAATGGATTTTCTCAATTAACACGCCTCGCCTTCTTCTCAGCTGTGGATGGAGGTCATGTATCTCTTCAGAGCATCGGTCTTTACCTTCTCTAAATACCTATCCACATCTGCCAAATTCTCTCTTCTTTTCTCTCTCATGATCTTACCTCCTTCTCTACTGAGTTAAATGGTCTTAGAATCTTGGACTGATTAATAGATTACTGTAAACGCAAGTTTCTCTTCTCTTTAAATCTGATCTACTCTCCTCCTCCTCTCTTACCTAACGTTAATCAGTCTAGCTCTCAGTGAATCTTCAACGATCTCCGGGTAGAACTCTCTTTCCTTGTAATGAATCTTCCTTTCTCTTCCTTTCATCTTTCTCACCTCCTTCATAGATACTGTGGGAAAGACTCCTTGGCAACCTTTTCCTTGAACTTCTGAACGGCTCTTTCAATGGAAGCTGGATCCTTAACTTTTCTCATATCTACACCCCTTTTTATTAATTTCTGGTTCTACATTTATAATATATCACAACAAAACATAAAAAGTCAAGGCGTGAACTAAAATAATCTTCAATTATAATAACTACTTTTCAACTAATTTCCATAATTTGTTCTGTACTAAAGAAAAATAGTGAAGTTCACCATCTTTCGTATGCTCTTTGGAGAAATATGCACTTTAATGACGAATGATTGTTTCCAAATACTGCAAGATTGTTGGAAATGATCAACTTCACTGTGCATAAATTCTAATTACTGCATCATAGAATCTCACAATAGCCCAAATGGTGTACTCGTTTGCCTGCACTAAACAGCTCGACTGGACGCCTGATGTATAATCTAATAGAACTGAAGGAGACAATTGTGATTGATGAAAGGAAGGCTGTTAACTGCCTAATATGCGGCTCGAAAACCGAAAGAATTGTTCACCGCAAATTCGGGGTGGGTTACAATTGCTGTGATAACTGCGGTTTCATCTCGAAACACGAGGCAGATCGGATCTCTCCGGAAGATGAATTAAAGATCTATAGAAGACACAATAACAGCATTGACGATCCAAGATACGTTGCCTATTTCAGAGACTTCATCGATACTGCAGTCACCGATTTTCTATCTGAAGGAAGAAGAGGGCTTGATTTTGGGAGTGGTCCAACACCGGTTCTTGCAAAGATACTTGAAAGGGATTATGGATTCAATATGGAGATATATGATTCCTACTTTTCGCCAGAGAAGGTCTTTCTGGGGAAAAAGTACAACCTCATAACCTCAACAGAAGTCTTTGAACACCTAGATGAACCCATTGCGTATTTCAAAATGCTTTCCGACTGCCTAGAAGATGATGGAGTTCTATCAGTGATGACGCTCTTCCATCCTGAGGACAGACAGGAATTCATAGAATGGTACTACATGAGGGATATGAGTCACATATCTTTCTATACCCTAGATACAATGAAGAGAGTTTCTGAGATTGTCGGTCTCAACATTGTGTTTACCGATAACAGACGATACACCTCGTTCAAGTTAAACAGATAAGTGGTCGAGGACATTTATATAACAATAAACAGACCCTCTCTTTGAGGGTCTGTTTGCGATTTGGGAATTTCCGAACAGGGGTGGGGTTAGAATATCTGCATCTGTTTAATCGTGTCGTGTCGAACAGCAAAGCTGGTGTTTTAAGTTCTGCATTAGGTTCTAGTTCTTAAATTATTCTAGTTGAAACAAACAATATGTCAATTAACTCGACGTGACCGTTTCTTAAGTCTCTATGTATTTCTTTTCTCTCTTTCGGAGTAAGTTACGAAGTTTCGAAGTAGTTTGACTTTTGGATCACTTCCTGGCTTCCATCAATCTCTTCATTGCTTCTTCAAGTATAGCTCTGGGGCATGCGAGATTTACTCTCATGAATCCTTCTCCTTCGATACCGAATACTGAACCATCCTCAAACCCGACTTTTGCCTTTTCGTAGAGAAAACTTCTAAGTTCTTCAACGCTCATACCCGTAGCTCTAAAATCAACCCATGCGAGATAAGTGCCTTCAAGCTCAGTGACTCTCACTTCTGAGTAGTTGGTTTTCAAGAAGTCTCTCATGTACTCAAAGTTGGCATTTATGTACTTCAACAGCTCTTCCAACCATTTTTCTCCATGGTTGTAAGCTGTTTCGAGAGCAACCGTACCGAAAACATTCGACATCCCTACGCCCAAAGAGTTCAGCATGTTTGAGTATTCGTCGAGAAGTCTTCTGTTTGAAGAGATCACTGCTGCAGATGAAAGCCCTGCGAGATTAAAGGTCTTGCTTGGCGCCAAACAAGTCAACGTGATAGATGATGAACTTTCAGAAATCGCCGCGGTTGGAATATGTTTGCAGTTGCCAAAAACCAGGTCTGAATGGATCTCGTCTGATACTATTAGAACGTTTTTCCTGAAACAAATATCAGTGAGTCTAGAAAGCTCATCTTCCTTCCATACTCTTCCAACCGGGTTGTGAGGACTACAGAGAATAAGAATCTTCGTTCTTGAATCGATCTTCTTCTCAAGATCATCAAAATCCATTGTGTAATGTAAACCGGATTCTTTCAAAGGGTTCCGAACCATCTGACGTCCTGTCTCTGTAATCGCTTTGAAGAAAGGATAGTAGACTGGAGTTTGGACAATCACTTTGTCACCTGGATGGGAAAACGCCATCACCGCTATGTGAACTGCCGCTACTACTCCCGGTGCATGTGAAATCCATTCCTTTTCGATTTTCCATCCATGTCTCTTGTTGAGCCATCTTACAATTGATTCGTAATATCCGTCTGATCTCGCAGTATAACCATAAATGCCGTGTCTAGCTCTGGCAACTATCGCTTCAATAACTTCGGGAGGTGACTCAAAGTCCATGTCGGCAACCCACATCGGTAGCAGATCATTCCGCCCAAAGAAAAGGTTGGCGTGGTCCCATTTTATGCAATTCGTTCCTCTTCTTTCGATAACTCTGTCAAAGTTGTACTTCACATCTTCCCTCCGTCATCCACGAAATTGTTAGCCGGCTACTGCGGGTTCTACGGCAGAGCTCCCCGGAATGCCGATTGTTATATAGGCAGATTACTCAATGAAGGGGATGGCATCACCAGAGTAAAGATAGTCCGGGATTTCAGGCTCTGGATATTCACACCTGATTTTCTCTTTGATCTGGTTAAGATAACCTTCCGCAGTAGAACGCCATGTGTATTTCTCAGTAACACGGTCAATACCTCTCGAGCTCAATTCATTCCAGAAATCTTCACTGGTGAAAAGGACCCTTTTCAACCCTCTGGCGATATCATCCGTTTCAAGAGGGTCCACCAGCACTCCGTATTCAACATTGTTTTCTCTCATGCTCTCTGTAGGGCCTCCGCTAGATGTTGCAACAGCCGGTAGACCACAGGCCATAGCCTCGATTGGGGCAAGTCCGAACGGTTCATACAGGGAAGTAAGGGCAAAAACAGATCTTCTCTTTGCCCCTATTCTGTATAGAGCTGAAAGCTCCAACTGATTCTCTATGTTCATAAAGAGGACTCTCTCTTCGAGATTATTCTTGAAAATGTGATCAATAATCTCGCCCAGAACAGTTCGGTCAGGTTCTTGAAGAGATTTGTACTCATCATAGGGATTATTCAGACCCCGAGTAACAATAATAAGGTTGCAGCAACTGTTCAGTTTGCCGTCGCTAGAAAAGGCCCTTACTACTCCCATGTGATTCTTCTTCTGTTCCAATCTGCTAGAAATGATGATCATCGGGAGTTGGAGTCTGGACGGTTTAGAGAATTTCTCTACCGCCTCTTTGTATCTCTTCTCAATGATTGTGTCAAGTTCAGTAGGACTTGCAGCGAAGATGTCTGTGTTGACTCCCGGGGGAACAACGGAGTATTTTGAATCGTTGCCCACTTCCGAAAAGTCTCGATAGAGTCTGTGACTGTACTGCTGGAACCTCTCCATAGAAGTGGAAACAAAGTTGACTGCCGAATACTTCATCGAAATGCGTTCAGCCGCTATTCGGAAGGAAAAGTTGAATCTCGATTCTATCTCTGCACGGTCAGCTCCAGTCTGCAGTAGTTTGTCGAGTTTTTGAGCCCCAAGGGAGTGGGCTGTGAAAGAGTAAGGGATTCCTGTCTCTTTGAATAGCATAGCTCCCGTCAAACCTCCGTCTCCATAATGAGTAGTAACGAAATTCGGTAAAGTTCTTTCCGACGAATAAAATTCTCTAATTCGTCTTGCAAACTCCCCCAAGAAAGGCCAAAGTCTCTCCTTGCTCAAGAAGCCTTCTGGACCGAAAGGGATTCTTATGATTCTGAGGCTATCTTTTCCTCGATAGGAATCCAATTCCTCGGCAAACTCAGGCCATTTGTCGTCGATAACCCTTCTCGTTATTATGTCACAGTTGATCCCCATTTCTGACATAGCCGATGCAACTTCCTTCACATAGACCAGCTGACCTCCAAAGTCCGGATGCGTTGTCCAGTAGCTGTCATTCTTATCGAAGTTTCCCTGGGGATTTATAAATGCCACTCTCACAAGTCATCACCTGCCTCGAAAATGGCCTTCAAAGCGTCTATAGAAGGCAGAATAACATCCTTTCCCTCATGTTCGATTCTAAAGGCGGCACAATAGTTCCCATAAGCGGCCGATTCAAAGATATCCTTCCCTTGAAGGAGGCCATATAGGATACCGGACCAAAAAGCATCTCCCGCACCGGTGGTGTCCACTACTCTTCTTGCGCATGGAGAGAGTGTTTCAGTTTTGTGACCGTCAGAAATCACAGATCCTTTGTGGCCCAAAGTCAGGACTACATTTGAGGCGCCGGCATTATGAAACTTATCAATGTATTCATGAGGATCTCCGGTACCGAAGATATGTAAGGCATCATCTTCAGAAGGTTTTACAATGAATGCATACTTCAGGAATTCCTTTATGAATTCCGAACCATCATCCTCTCGATCCCAGAGAACCCTTCTGTAGTTGGGATCAAATGTTATCTTTATTCCCGCTTCCAATGCCTTTCTCACCAGCTTCATGCACGCCAGCCGCGACTGCTCACATGAGAATGGCCAAGATGTGAAATGAATGAATTCCACATCTTTGAGAAAACTCACGATATCCACCGGTTCTTCAAGAAAACAATCCGCACCTCTAAAAGCTATGAACTGTGGGGATGATTGTGACTTCGAAACGAATACGATTGAAGTATGTGCTTCCACGTCTCTCTGAACATAAGAGATATTTATTCCTCGCGAAGCGAGGTGTTTAAGATAAGCTCTTCCAAAGGAATCATCGCCTACTCTGGAGAGAAGAGTTGCGTCAACACCTAGATCATGAAGATTTACAGCAAGGTTTCCTGGAGAACCGGCGAAGAATCTTTCGAAAGAAGTAGCTTCGCCAAGATCTCTCACAAAACTGCTTGATATCAGGTCAATAAGCAGTTCACCAACAACGGCAATTCGCGACAATTCAATGCCTCCTTCTAATGATAAGTCTATCACTGCAGGAACGATTTCCAATAACTGAGCCAGGATCTTCTAAAACATTGGTTTATGGAGATCTAGTGTTCAACGACTGAAGGGCGGACCGTGTATAATTAAGTTTACACTGACTACACATATTCGAGACAGGAGGTTCAATAATGAGTGGCAAGACAATTAGAAAGCTTCAGAGAAGATATGTCGGCGAAGACGTTGACCTCTCCATATGGGAAGACCTTGAGAAAGAGCTCAGGAGACTGGAAGAGTATCCGATAGTAGATAGAGCTTCTCTTGAGGATTTTCTTTACTTCTGGAGTGAGTTGTTCATGATTCTTCAGGAAAGACTCGCGTGGAAGTATATAGACATGACTAGGGCTGCCGACAGCGAGGATAAGAGGCAGGAGTACTCAAGATTCTACGCTGAGGTATATTCCAAAGCGGAGCCTTATAGGATTATGCTGATGAAAAAGTATTTAGACAGTGATTTCAGAAGCGAATTAGATCGAATCAGATACGAGAACTTCGATACGATCGTCTCCAATACAGTAAAACTATTCAGAGAGGAGAACCTTCCTCTGGAGGTTCAGGAGAAGAATTTAAGTTCTGAATATGCGGCAAGTATTGGTTCTCTGACTGTTAAGTATCGAGAACAGGAGTACACACTGTCTCAACTCTCAAAGTTTCAACTTGAACCTGATCGTTCAATCAGGGAAGAGGCATGGCGCCTTTCGATGGCAAAGCTGAAAGAAGTTCATGAGAGTATGGAGGATCTGTTTGGCAAACTTCTCTCGATAAGAGTTCCTCAGGCGAGGAATGCAGGTTTTGCAACTTACAGGGATTATATGCACCAGAAGAAAAACAGATTTGCGTATTCGGTCGAGGATGTGCTTAGATTCCACGATTCAGTAGAGAAGGTAGTGGTTCCTTACGTTTCCAAGCTAAATGAGAAAAGAAGTCGAGAGCTTGGACTGGAGAGGTTGAAACCATGGGACATGAATGTTGTACCCTCAGGGAAGGTGCTTAAACCATTCAGTAATATGAATGAGTTTGTTGACAAAGCTATCAGGATTCTTGAGAGAGTCGATCAAGAGTTCGGTAAAAACTTATCCAAGATGAGGGATAACGGCCTGCTAGATCTTGAAAACAGAAAGGGAAAGGCTCCAGGTGGCTATAACTATCCTCTTGATGAAACTGGTGCTCCATTCATTTTCATGAATGCTACGGGAACTCCTGCAAACGTCCGGACAATCCTTCACGAGTCTGGCCACGCAATGCATTCATTTGCTACGGCAGACGAAAGGTTGATCACGTACAGACATACAACGCATGAAGCAGCTGAGCTTGCCTCTATGTCCATGGAACTCCTGACGATGGATTACTGGGACGAGTACTACAGCGCAGATGAGATAACAATTGCCAGGCGAGAAGAACTGACCGGTACTTTGAGCTTCTTACCCTGGTGCATGGTTGTTGACTCGTTTCAGCAGTGGATCTATACATATCTCGATCATTCTCCCGATGAAAGAGACGAGAAGTTTGCCGAAATCTTTGAACGCTTCAATGCAGGTGTTGACTGGACTGGACTGGAAAGTGAAAAGAGAATCCGATGGCTTCTTCAGCCTCATATTTTTACGAACCCCTTCTACTATATCGAATACGGAATAGCTCAGCTCGGTGCTCTTGCGATATACAGAAATTACAAGCAAAATGGATCAAGCGCAATAGAAGATTACAAGAGGTTCTTATCAATGGGTTACTCAAGGCCGCTTGATGAGTTGTTTGAAAGCGCTGGGATAGAATTCGACTTCTCAGAAGAGTACTTGTCGGAGCTCATGATCTTTGTCGACAGTGAGCTGGCTTCTTTCTAGGAATAGACACTTCAACGTGGCAGCTATGCACTACCGACAGCGTTAGAATTGGCCGAGGAGGTGTTTCGATGAAAAGACTAATATTCGTACTGCTTCTGCTCATTACGCCGCTGATTGTGACGGCGCAAGTTGAAGAACTCAGAGCCAAGCTGGCCGAGAATCCTATGGATGTGGAGAGCCTTCAGGCTTTATTGAAGATCTACGATGACAACTATGATTTCGAGAGCTACGGAACGCTTTTGAAAGATGTAGTGGCTTCGATTGATGAAGTTCCAGAACCTATGTTTCAAGTGATCAAGTACGGAATTGAGAGACTTCTCGAGAACTATTACTCAGACTATGCCGAGGATGTCTCTGGAGTCTTCTTTGAGCTTAAGCCCAATAAAGATTCGCTGCTTCTGTATCTTAAGGCAATGAACAGCAGCTGGTATCTATCCGAAGAGAGAGTCCGCGAATCTGTTGACAGACTTGGAGAAGGGCAGCTAGAAACATACATCTTCCTACATGAGCAATCTGTTGAACTGTATCCTGCAGATCTGAACTTGATAGTATCTAGAATTCTAGTTGAGGATTTCGGGGAGACTGACTATCTAATACCTTACATCATTGGGATGATAGATGACTATGACTTTTATGCTGCAAGAAATCTGCTGAACGAGAGCTCTCGATTGCTAGAGAGGGAACCGATGTTCTACTACCTGAATGGGATTCTTGATCTTGAGAAAGGCTTTTACGATGACGCAGTAGAATGGTTTCTGCAGGGTAAAGCATATGATGATGGAACGGAGATTCACGAAGCCCTGGCTCTGATCTACTATATATATGTCCCGGACAATGTCAATGCGTTATTCAGAGCGGTTGTGCTTTCAGATGACGAAACGTCGTTGAACGCGAATATTCAGGAGTTTGTTGCGAATTATCCTGAACTTTCCTGGATCTTCTCCTGGGTTTCCAGAGTTCCTGAGCCGAAGAGATTAACCGAAATCCTTGCTGAGGAGGCTTCGGTAGTATCATATACTTCAGTAAACTTCGATTTTGAGAAAATCAGCATAGGATTCTACGATATTGAGGGAGTTCTTCAGGGTACGCTAGTCAATTCCATATACGGGCAGTTCTTGGATGCCAGTACTTACGTTTACATCTCCGAAAATATGGACGGCGTTGTCGTAGAAGGTGAGAAAAAGGCGAGATTCGATGGAGTTGACGTCTATTCGCTTTCGCCTGACAGAACAAGGTTCTTGCTAATGGACACCTGGCGAGAGACAATTTCGATGGTTGACAGTGTTATTAGCGTTCTATGGTCAATGGAGGCAGATTACGGTATGATACCGGTTGCATGGTCTCCTGATGGATCAAGAATAGCTGTGTCCACCGGTTGGGATGTGTTCTCGATTATAGATGTGGAATCTGGAGAAGTGCAAGAAACGATTGAAGACTACCATCACTTTGTCTTTCTTTCAAACGAGAAGACGTTCGTGATTGATTACGAAGGAAACATAGTTCAGCTTGACACAGAGTCTGTACTGAATACAGATGCGCCGGCTTTCTGGGCTGAGTTTGGTGAAGACGGGAAAATAGTCTATTTTGAGTATCCTGAGGACTATGCGGACTTCTTGTACGACTCTTTGCATGTGTTTGACACGGTGAACGGCCGGGATAGGGTAATATCTGACAGCACTCTCTTCATGGATGCGCCGGTACCTTCGGTGAAGATAGAAGGGAATCTCGTATACTTCACTGAGAAGGACCAGCAGGGCATGCACAGGATTGTAGTGATGAATTACATAACAAATGAAGTGCTTTTCGTGGGTCTGCCAAGTAAAGACGTAATTGTCTTTCCGGATGTGAGACCTGAATGAAAGTAGAGGGGATGCCGGCTCTTAGCCGGCACTCCTCTTCTGATTGACTCAGAGATAATCCCGGAGCGTTTACTGATCTTGTTTGCGACTTGTATTGATCTGTTTGAACAGCCTGTCTAGATGCTCACTCGTTATTAGCTCCGATGATGTTCCCTTTTTTGTGCAGCAATATCTAGCCGCTATCTGACCCCTCAGAATCGCGTCTTCTATTGAATAGCCTTCGAAGTAATGACTTGAAAGAAAACCTACGGCGAGGCTGTCGCCGGCTCCATTTGCGTCCACAACGGGTTCTTCCAATTCAACTGGATCAAAGTGCTCAATACCTTTATTTGAGCCAATTGCGCAACCCCTCTTTCCCATTCCACATACGACTATCCTGTCGCCTCTAATTTCGAGATACTTCTTGATCAGATGATACGGGTCAGCGAAGTTTGTTGAAGAGAAGAATAGAACATCAGCCTCTTCTATGAAGTCCTTTCTATAGGGATCGTCTGAGTCAGTGACATCCTGGATATCTACCGAAAGAATTAGGCCCTCTTCTTTCAGTGGTTTAAGCAGAAATCTAGTCCAGTTCACGATGTTTACATGGGCTAGCTTTGTTCCAGATAGATGTGACCTAATGTCTTCGATATTGGGGCAGAGGTTCATTGCTCCTTTGCCATCATAGAAGTTCTTTCGGCCTCCGTTCATATACATGAGGTTTACGCTTCTCTTCGTTCCTAGTGGGTCTATCATCAGCAGACTAGTGTCTATACCCAACTCTGTAAGAATCTGTCGAATGTATTTCCCTGAGAAGTCTTCGCCGACATAACCAACAAAGCAGACTCTATAACCAAGTCTCTCAAAACCCTGGCAGGCATATCCACCTGCTTGTCCTATGCAATCAAGGTTCTCGCCAAAACTCGTTTCGACCGAGAGATTTACTTTAGAATCCGACAGATAGACATTCGTATCGATTCCGACCGCACCAATAACTGCAACATCGAAGGCCATGTTAATCACCCTTGTTTGGAAAGCTCTCCAAAGAGCTCAAGATTGTTCCTGAGCAGGTCTCCTTCCATAAGGTCTGAGAGAGCTAGTTCGAAATGTTTAACGGTTACACCTGGAATAAGCCCCTCATGAGCAATCTTGCTCATGAGAACTACGTTTTGCATTCTAGAATCTTTCAAATTCTCGACCAATACCTTTACTACCTTTACATCTCTCTTGTCGGCTTCTCGCTCAATATCTTCATTCTTAATCTCTTCTGCTCTTCCTAGACGAACTTCCAGTGGTTGCCAGACAGTATCATAGTATATAAGTGTTCCGCCTTTCTTCAGATAGTTTCCCATTCCTCTCAGAGCCTCATGGCGCTCAAGTGCTATAACCATGTCTGCGCTGTGCTTCATTATCAGAACCGAGTAGGCACCGTGACCGATTCTTAAGTGAGAAGAAACCATGCCACCTCTCTGAGCCAATCCGTGTGTGTCTGCCCCAATACCCCTCTGCTCGGAATGGTCGATCGCTCTTAATAGAGCTTCACTGAGGAGACCAATTCCCTGACCGCCAACTCCCGTAATGTATATGTCGAATTTCTCCATTCTCTCACATCCTTTATCTATCTTCGGAAGCAATCGCATCCGAAGGACATGTCTGGACGCAAGATCTGTCTCCTATGCAGAGATCGTTTTGTACCCAGACCGAACCGTCATCAGAAAGCTGGTAGCTGGGACATGCAAAGTCACTGACGCAAATGTACTTCCTGTTGCATTTGTTGCCGACTCTCACGGGGTTCGGCAGCGACCTACCGCTTCTGCGCAATTCTCTTGTGAACTTCAACATACATGGATGTTTGGCGATAATGACCTTGAGGCCGTCTTCTGCCAGGGCTTCTTCAACGTACTGCTTAAGCTTTGACTGGTTGTAGGCATCGACTTCTCGAATATTATCTACACCCAGTCCTTCCAGAACCTTCCTAACGGGAATCTTCTGAGTCACTTCTCTGAAGTTCCGCCCTACGGCGGGATGATTCTGATGACCCGTCATTGCTGTTGTGCCATTTTCCATGACAATCAGTGTGAAATTGTGTTTGTTGAAGATCGCGTTGACAATGCCCGGTAGTCCTGCATGAAAGAAAGTGGAATCGCCAAGGAAGGCCACGACTCTTCTTGTGTCATTGAATAATGAAAGGCCGGAAGCAGTTCCGCTTGAATGCCCCATGCAAAGAAGTACTTGCCCCACTCTATACGGCTCGAGATACCCGAGTGTATGGCATCCAATGTCTGCCACGGAAATATCAGAGGCATGCAGGACTTTCTTGATGGCGTAGAATGCTGATCTATGACCGCAGCCAGGGCACATCTGAGCTGGTCTTGGCGCAAGCTCGATTGGCTCAGTTTCTACTCCAGGAGGACTGACAACGTCAGGCCAGATTCTTGACAATACCTCCCTAACTTTGTCTGGTGTATACTCTCCTATCCAGTCCTCGATGTCTTGCTTTCCAGTTATTCTTGTATTCAGTTTGTGGTCATACGCAATTGCCTTGACTTCTTTCTCTATCACGTTGTCAAGTTCTTCAAGGACTTTTACCTCTTCATGAGAAGAAAGGAAATCCACAACTTCCTTTTCAGAAAGAGGGTGCACTATTCCCAGCTTGAGAATATCCGGACGTTTATCTGACAGACTAAGGACGTCCTGAAGAGAGAGAAATGGGGCTCCGGCCGTGATTACCCCTCTTGATTTGTCTGAGCCTTCAATGACACTATTCAGGCAGCTTTTCTCCGTAGTCTTTCTGAACTCCTCGAGTTTCTTCAGAGCTCTTCGCTTCATTTTAAGAGCTTCAGCAGTTATTGGAATATATGGCCCATTCTCAAGACTGAATTTTGGCCGGTTATCTTGCACCTGGAAAACCAATTCCTTAAACTCCACCTTTTCTTTGGCGTGGCATACGTGAGTCGAGAGTCTCACAATTACAGGCATACGCATCTCTTGCGAAAGTCTTGATGCTTCTAAAAACATCGAGTATGCTTCTGAAGGTGTTGAAGGCTCTAGGATTGGAGTGTATGAGAGATGCGCATAGTGACGGTTGTCCTGCTCATTTTGTGAGGAGCTTGCTCCCGGATCATCGCCCAATACAATTACCATGCCTCCAATGAGTTCCATTAGAGAGAGTTGAACGAAAGTATCTGCAGCCACATTTATGCCGACGCTCTTGAAGAATACGCACGAAAGATGACCATTGATAGAAGCTCCAAAGGCAACCTCGGTGGCAACCTTCTCGTTTACTGAAAATTCGAAGTACATCGGATTTCTTTCCGCGGGAATCGAAGCTATTGCAGCTGCAATTTCTGGAGTGGGAGATCCGGGATACGAAGTAACAACCCTAACACCTGCTTCCAGCATCGCTCTTACAATCGCGGTATTTCCCATCATGATTTCTGAACCGCTGTTTGAAGACGAGAGCATCTCACCCATTTTTTTCATAATGTCCCACCTCTCGACAAGATTGTCGCCTATCAGTCAAAATTCACTTCCCAGACGATCTCTGCCACGCTGGAAACGGTCTTGTATACTGAACAGTATTTTGTTGCAAGTTCGAAAGACTTCTCGACCGAACTTCTGTGAGACAGATCTACTCCCTTGATCCCAATCTTCATCTCGCATATTTTGAGAGTGGTGGGGACTTGTTCTCTCTTTTCTCCCCATACTTCAATATCTGCAGAAGTGAAGTCAATTTTCTTTTTGTTTAGAATATCGAGGAATGTAGCGTGTAAGCACGATACCAGACTCATTAGGAGCAGGTCGTAAGGTACCGCACCATCTGAACCGATTTTCACTTTGTAGCCGGAATCTGTTATTCCTGTACCGGTGAAGCCTCCCGTGAACTCAACCTTCACATGAACTTTGCTTCCCATTTCGTTCCCCCTTTGGTTAAGATGAACTGCATCGAGTAAACCAACATCATCCAAAATAGCTGTCAGGCATAAGAGACCACAACAGAAGAGGCAGTTGATATCTATTTCAGATGGCCTTAACGCACTGCGAGTGAATTGCTTAATGATAATCAATCTTAACATTCAATTGTCCAGAAGAAGATGTACACTGGCTAACCCGACGCATTGATCGCAGTCAAAGGTAAAATACTCTCAGGGAGGTGGCTTATGAGTATCGGTGCGCTGTTCAATTCTTATCTATATCATGGCAATTCTCTGAAGAAGCGCTTCTTTGAGGGGTGGTATTCAAGTTTGTTGACAAGAGAAAGCAAAAGTCCTTTGCAGTGATTCCCGGCGTCTCAACGGCTTCCTCAAAAAACGAATCGCATTCTTTCATCCAGTTCCTTTCAGGCAGCAGAAATGAATCCGGAAATTTCGTTTATCCCTTCGATGATTTTCATTCCGACACAAAGCGATTCTCCGTCGAAATCGGAGATAACCACTTCTCAACAGAAAGAGTGAGTCTCAAAATGAAGGATGAGAAAGTCAAGATCGATGGAGAGATCAAGATAATAGACCCTTACCTTTGGCCCGTCAGATTCTACTCCCCGGGAATTATGGGGCCGTTTTCATTTGTGCCTTTCATGGAGTGCTATCATGGTGTCGTCAGCATGGACCACTCTCTGGAGGGAGAAGTTGAAGTTCCTTTCGATGAAGGCCCAAGAGGCTCGGAGCTCTCGAGCAATTGACTGCGAACTCATGCCGACTCTACCTCCTGATACTCTGCTTCCTCCACGCTCACACCGGTGAACTCGAGAAGGACATCTTCGAAGCTTGGGTTCTCAATCCTTCCGAGCAACTGCTTCTTAAGCTCCAGTGGTCTTCCGGAAGCTACAATTCTTCCGAGATGGATTATGGCCACATAGTCGCAGAGCTTCTCTGCTTCCTCCATGTCGTGTGTTGTCAGAAGCATCGTCGTGTTCATAGTCTCTTTTACATCTTTTAGTAGGCTCTGTACATCTCTTTTTGCTCTTGGATCGAGTCCTGTTGTTGGTTCGTCGAGCAAGAGCATTCTGGGTTCAGTCATAAAAGCTCTAACTATGGCTACCTTTTGCTGCATGCCTCTCGAAAAGTCTTCGAGAGAATCTTTCAGTCTCTTCAGATTCAGACCGAACCTCTCTGCTCCAGACCGAACCTCTCTGCGAGAGAGCTGATCCTCCTCAAGGCTTCTCGTTTTGGTATTCCATAAAGTCCTGCCGCGAAACAGAGGTTTTCGACAGCCGACAGTTTTCTGAAAAAACTGGCCTCGACGGATACCCTGTTTATCACTCTTTAAACCGCCGCAGAGTTGTTCACTGAGTCATATCCAAAAATCGATATGCCCCCTGTCAGGTATCAAGAGTGTGGAGGCAATCCTTATAAAGGTAGATTTTCCTGAGCCGTTTGGACCGAGAAGACAATAGATCTCTCCTTCCTTTACTCTTAAACTAACTCCTTTCAACGCTTTGACTTCCTTCTTGTTCTTCTTGAAAGTCTTTACGATACTATTGGCAAGCAAAGCGTCTGCCACTTTTTTCACCTCCTCAAAGATAATGAGGTCTGCTGAATTTGCTTTCCATTTCAACTTTCTGCTTTTCAACCAAACCATCGATAAAAGCACTCTTTGAGCCTCGTATTCTCCTCATAGTTGGGTTTCCTCATGTTATCTGCTTACTTCGGAAGGTTATCAAGACTTTCCGGTTTGCATATGAATGGCGGAAGGACCCCGAAATCGTCACTTCTTTTCTTTCTTAGCGGAACGATTACTATTGACATATTTACCCCCTTGGCCTTTAGGAGAACCTGTCCCGTTTCCGGCAAGCGAGGCTGGCTGTAACTAATGACGGGCTCTCCTCTCTTCGTTCTTGCATCCATTTGCTTCTCCGTAAAATCCTGCTAACTCACTGACCGCAATTTACCATGACATTTGATCACCTCCGATAGTCAAAAAAAAAGACCGTGGCTCTTACTCGCCACGGTCCTTCATTATTCCTTTTCGTTATACGATCTTATACCCCAAACGATGGAAGAAGGCGTGGTATAGCGCGGCATCACCAGAAACCCGTTTGAGGAAAACGGTTGCCTGAACTCTGAATCTAATTAACATCAAACTATGCCTCCTTCCATAAGCTGTTTTTTGCTGGCAAGTTATAGCACAACAAGTAAGTATTCTCAACTTCAAAGTCAAAGATTCTCTAAAGCGTATTTTAACTTTAATGACCTTGCTCTGTCATGAGGTAAATAATTCTAGTTCTACCTAAGATTTCTGAATTAGGAGGATAACGGAATAAGCGGTACGACCGAGAGCAAAGTGAGCCAAATTATTCACTGCAGCTGAGCACTAGACGTCCCGCCCTTCTGTTATTTGAACAGCTGATCAATCAGCTCTCCGTTACTATCAATAACATCGTCTGTAAAAGGGTCGCCAGGAAGTAAAATCACCTCGCCTCGACCCAGGGGGTATCTTCCTGATTCTCCGACCAACCGAGACAGCCCATCAAAGAAGACTCCATCAATCTCTCTTACTTCTTCGGTTATGCGTCCTTCATAGCTGCATGCAATACCCATATCTTCCAATAGCATGTTGTATGTGGACAGAACCTCCTCACTGATCTCTTCACCAGTTCCGGTAATTATTAGTGTCCCCCCATCTTCGACAAACTCTTTAATGATCAGTGCCTGTTGCGGCATGAGCATCTTCAGTCGCTCAAAACTTCCACCAGCACCTGGTAGAGGGAGAAGAAGAACGTTTATAGTATCGAGCTCTCCTGCCTTGAAAATCCTATCGGCAGCAAGAAGCTTATGACCCATATCTTCGAGTGACGTCTGCAACTTGGTTCGTTCGTTACTGGCGAAGTTGACGTGGCTCCTATCCAGTAGAATGTTCAATGAAGATGCGCTCCTGATATTGAGTTTCAAAACTGAATATAGAATTGAGTCGAGAAAGAATGATAACTCTCCATCGTATTCCTCTACTTCCCTTCTTAGGTTAATTATTTTGGATTCAAATCCTTGGAGTGTGACGATTTCGCTGTGTATCTCTCCGCGGGAATTGGTAATCTGCAACAATGAAGAAGCCTCTCCTTGCTCAACATTGGAGAGCTGAAAGGAAAGTGTAACGCTCTCTCTCGGCTTCACGCTCTCAGGATAAACGCTCGGGTTGTGAAGATGGATCGGGTGAGACCTCTGAATCCAGATTGGTGAAGATACCGCTTCCTCACCGTCTTTTCCCCTTGCGTATATGAAGAAGTACTGGAAACCCGTTTTTATATCAACGGCGAGCTCAAGAACACATTCATTGCCGTCAACCAGAAACTCTGCAAACAATCCTTCCAGAGAATAAATCCTGACTATTTCCAGCGGATCGTCTGCTGTATCCTTTATGGAGATACACAAATTAACTTGATCTGTATCATACACGATATCTCCCATGAAGGCTTCTTCGGTCGAGAAGTGAATCAAGATGTCCTTGTCTTCAGTCGCGTAGGTCCTTCGATTGATGAATGCCTCTAAAATCGCTTCTTCTGTCAGCTCGCGCGCATATACGGCTGTTCTAGAATCGTTTGCTCCTCCCCAGTTAGGTTTGTGGTTGTCTTGACCAAGAGTTGCTCCGAGATGCCAACCCTTGCCAAGTGCCTGAAGGTAAGCTTCGAACATCTCGTCTACAATTGTATCGTTTTCCCACCAGTTTCCGTTTCCTACTTCTATCAGGTTCATATGGAGATCTGCTTCCGGAGAGTACTGAAAATCTTTGAAGTTGTCTCCGAAGACTCTCACCGGGTGGTTGAACTGCCCAACTGCGTTACGTTCGATAATCCAGTCGTACAAATGCCATAGATCAGACTTGACTCTATCAGTCCAATCGCTGGTGCCGTAGACGTTGATGTGTCCGGTTCCAGTAGCCGTCCACTCGAATCCGGCAAGTGCCAGGAAATCGGCAGATGATGCTTGCCGGGCTGCCTCTATAGTCGCTGCCAGCTTATCTCTTCCGTCGGGGAGGTCCTGAATGAAGTAATAAGCGTGATCAGTTACAGCAAGAAAGTCAAGATTGGGTACACCCTTTGCATACGAATACGCTTCTTCAGGGAATCCAGTGCCATCAGAATAAGAAGTGTGAGAATGAGGATTTCCAAAGAAAAGCGTTAACTCCCCGCCAGCGAGAATTATAGAAGCAAAGACCAGGAGAAACACCAGGATAAAATTCTTCATCAAATCACCCTTTCGCAGTTTGATTGTATGTTGATACGGAAAAAGACAACGATCAGTTGTTAATACAATCTATGTAGGCGGAAGCCTGATTTATCAGAATTCAGACTCCTTTTCGTTCTCTCGTTCACCTAAGTATAGTCTGCTTTGAAACATCTTTGAAAAAGCAGTCCATTTGCTTCCCTTTGAAGCTGTGGAAGCGTTGGTCTCGAAGCTATCAAGCTTCGAATCGAGATTGTCACAAAGCCATATGAGAATTGCTTCGCGGGTCTTTGGAGTAACGGGAGAACCGAACTGCAGTTCCCCATGATGACTCAGAACTATGTGGATCAGTGTCTTTCTTTTTTCTTCAGGAAAACCCTTGATCTTTGAAATCTCAATCTCAATGATTCTTGCGCCGATCGCTATGTGTTCCTCAAGGTAACCCTCATCTGAGTAGTCGAATTCGAATGATTCTGTGGTATATGATATTGTCTTTCCAATATCGTGGAAGAGTCCCCCGGTGATTATGAGGTCCCTGTCGATATTTGCTCTTGATCCAGAAACCTCAGTCAGAGCAAGTGCGTACTTGACTACCGAAAGGCTGTGTTCCGCAAGTCCTCCTATTCTGGCGTGATGATACATTTTGGCTGCCGGCGCTTCGAAGAAGTCTGGGCAAGGCCCGTCCTCTGAAATAAGCTTTTCTGCAAGGGCCTTCAGATAGTCGTCTTTGACAGAATCAATGAGTTCGCGTACTTCCGATACGATTCTCTCAGGATCTTCGACAACCGGAAGTAACTGTGAAATCGAACCGGAACTGTAGTTTTCCATCTCATCTACCGAGAACAGCCTTCTTATTTTAATACTCAACCCGTATCTATCATCCATAAGATAGTCAGCAAGGCCCACATTACCTATCACAGGTTCCAAACAGCCCTGTTCGCTTATCCATGCCTTTGCATCGATTCTGTTTCTGGAGTCTCCGACAATGCAGTCGTAGTAAGGACCTCTACTTCCTTCAACCCTTTTTGAACTGAAAATGAAGAAAAAGCCCTGCTTCGAGTTGACGAAGTTCTCTATTCTGTCGAAGGAAGTATCGTATTTTCTAAGGATTTCGGAAAGCACAGGGTATGTGCCGTTTTTTCCATCAATCATGGCAACTCTCCTTTTCGTGCTTTTTGAAGTCCCCAGGCGAGGTCTATTGATAAAAGAAACGTGCTGCAGCGACCTATTTCTCATTCCTTCTTGAGGTAGACTTCATTAGCAATTTTATCATTATGAAGAAGGCAATCGTAGCGACAAATATCGTAGGATAACCTTCAAGAAAAATCGCGATGCTACTAGAGACTGCTTCACTCATTGTCTATGCTCCTTTCATCTTAAAAAGATCGCCAGAACTATGCTGCCGGCTAGAACGGAGCCGATCTGCCCGGCTACGTTCGCGCCTGTTGCGTACATTATTAAGAAGTTGTTCGGGTCTTCTTCGAGTCCCATCTTATGCACAACCCTTGCCGACATAGGAAAAGCCGATATTCCTGCTGCGCCAATCATAGGGTTAATCTTCTGTTTTCTAAATAGGTTGAAAACCTTTGCGAAAATGATTCCACCCATAGTGTCAAGTACGAAAGCAACTAATCCCATTAGAAGAATCAACAGTGTTCTGGAGTTCAGGAATGCGCTGGCTGTCATAGTAGAACCGATGGCGATTCCAAGAAACAAAGTGATGATGTTTGAGAGCTCGTTCTGAGCAGCATTACTCAACTTGTTCAGAACTCCCGATTCTCTTATCAGATTCCCAAACATGAGCATTCCGATCAGAGCTACACTTACAGGGGCGATGATACCGGCAAGAAGCGTAACAAGAATCGGGAAGAGGATTTTAACGTACTTGGGGACTTTTTCGGTTCTATTATCCATTCTTATTCTTCTCTCTTCCTTGGAAGTAAGAAGCTTAATAATGGGTGGTTGAACTACCGGAACAAGAGCCATATAGGAATACGCGGCGACTGAAATCGGCCCAAGCATGTGAATGGCCAATCTGCTTGCGACATAGATTGATGTCGGACCATCCGCGGTCCCGATTATCCCGATAGCGATCGCTTCTCTTATATCAAATCCCAGCAGAGCAGCCACAATTATCGTCAGAAAGATCCCCAATTGGGCAGCTGCTCCATAGAAGAACATGACCGGTTTTTGAAGAAGAGGTCCGAAATCGATCATCGCTCCAATCCCGATGAAGATCAAGGCAGGAAAGAGCTCATTTGCAATTCCAGCTTCGTATAGGATAGTTAGCACTCCATGTTCTCCAATAGCCGATGATCCCGGAATGTTTGTGAGTATTGCTCCGAAACCGATTGGAAGAAGCAACATCGGCTCGTATTCTTTCTTTATCGCTAGATAGATCAGAACTCCGCCAATAGCAAACATTATCAAGTTTTGCGCGGGAATAACGAAATTCGACAGTAGATTCATCAATGCTGCCTCCCAGAAATGAATTCAACTCCTAGCATGGAGAAATCAAGAACCGACAAATTCGGAACTGCTTTCTTTATCAATACTAATACAAGCCGAAGGCTTTTGATCAGATGGGACAGATTTCCTGGTTCTTACCGACCTCTGATTCTACATGTTGGAAAGAGTAATGTGGTAGGATTTGTAAAGTGAGAAGTTGGCTAGGAGGGGATCTCTTTGCGAGCAAGTTTTCCTGAGGACTTTCTTTGGGGTGTTGCAACGGCTTCTTATCAGATTGAGGGCGCAGACCTGCAAGAAGGTAAAGGGCCTTCGATATGGTCAGATTTCACCCATAAACCAGGACGAATAGATTCCGGGGAAAATGGCGATATTGCCTGCGATCACTACCACAGGTACTTGCAAGACATTGAGCTTATGACTAGGCTCGGAGTGAACTCCTACAGATTTTCCATATCCTGGCCAAGAGTGTTTCCTGAAGGTAGAGGACAGATAAACCAGACGGGAATCGACTTCTACGATAGACTGATTGATGAACTTCTTAAGAGGAGTATTCGGCCTGTTGTTACTCTTTACCACTGGGATCTCCCTCTTAAACTGCAGGAAAGATTTAATGGATGGGAGTCCCGAGAAATAAGGCATTACTTTGGCGATTACTCCAGCAGTATGTTCAGCAAATTCGGTGACAGGGTGAAGCTCTGGATAACTATGAACGAACCGTATTGCTCATCCCACGTCAGTTACCTCTGGGGGAAACACGCACCCGGAAAGAGAGATTTGAGGATTTCACTTTCCGTTGCTCACAACCTTTTGCTTTCTCATGGTGAAGCGGTAAAGCGTTTTAGGGAAGAAGTGAGAGACGGCATGATTGGTCTAACCAATGTATCTGCTTTTGTTGAGCCTGCCAGCGATTCCAGAGCTGATCTTCGAGCGGCAAGACTCTATGATCAATTCGTAAACGGGTGGTTCTTTGAAACCCCAATCACTGGCGAGTATCCTTCCGAACTCTTCTCAAGGTTCGAGATTGCAGGAGTGAGCCCAACTATCGAAGATGAAGATATGGAACTAATATCCACGCCGTTCGACTTTTGGGGTGTGAATTACTATACAAGAAACCTTGTTAGAAGCCAAGAATCAAGCGTGCTTGGCAGCGAAGTTGTTCAGGGAGACCTCCCGAAGACCGAGATGGGATGGGAGATCTACCCAGAAGGTCTAGAAGGTTTTCTATTCAAGGTCTTCAAAGAATACGGAAGGAAACCGATCTATGTTACTGAGAACGGTATCGCAAGCAAAGATGCTTTGGTTGATGGCAACGTTGACGATGGCCCGAGAATTGATTACCTTAGAAAGCACTTTTCAGCTGCTCTTAACGCGATCAAGGGAGGAGTGGATCTTAGGGGCTTCTTTGTCTGGACTATGATGGACAATTTCGAATGGGCACGAGGTTACTCCAAGAGGTTTGGTTTGGTATACGTGGACTTCAAAAACGATCTGAAACGAGTTCCAAAGAAGAGTTTCAACTATTACAGGGATTTCCTTCGGTCTTTGTGAATCAGATTTTGGTAGACATAACTGACTTAGAAACGGTCGTTTCAACGTTTAACTCTTCGAACTGTGAACGCAGCAATCTAGACGCCGGTCTTAAAGAGAGGTATGTAATTAGCTTGTATGACAGGGGGTTTGCCAGATGATTGGATTTATTGTCGATTCAGGTTGTGATCTTCCTGAACAGATGAAAGCAAGAGATAACGTTAGAGTTGTACCTTTGAAGATAATTCTGGATGGTAAGGAGTACAGAGACAACATCGACATATACACACCCGATCTGCTTCACTATATGGAAGATAAGTTTCCCAAGACATCTCTTCCAAGACAGTCGGAAATCGGTGAGGCTTTTGACAGCCTTTATGAAAAGGGATTCAAGGAGATGCTTTATATTGGAATATCCAGCGGTCTGAGCGGAACGCTTGGTCAAGTGAAGACTTTTGTCAGAGACTTCTCTGAAAAGCACTCCGATGTGAAGGTCGAGGTAGTCGACTCAATGAATATTTCGATTGGCTCGGGGCTGCTCGCTATGAAGGGGATAGATATGGTTAAGAGTGGTCTTGCCTTTGAAAAGGTTGTGAGCGAAATTCACGCTTCTGTAAAGAAATCTAAGGTTTTTTTCTGCATACCTGTTCTGAAGTTTTTAAAGGCTGGAGGACGAATAGGAAAAGTTACTGCAACTATAGGTGATATTCTTGACCTGAAACCCGTAATAACCGTTGGAGAAGATGGAGTCTATCACAGTGTTTCAAAAGAGAGAGGCATGAAGAGAGCCGTCAGGGCTTCTGTGAAGAATCTCTTGAATTTCATTGAAGGCAAGAGGCTTCTGAACATTGCCGCATATACTTCAGATAAGAGTGAAAAGACAATGGAATTCTTTAGAATGGCAATAGAAGAGATTAAGGCTGCAGGAATAGATGATGTGATAACAGGTCAAATTTCTCAGTCTCTTGTGTGTCATACAGGTCCTGGTCTCGTAGGTGTTGCAGCGATTATTGAGTAGTAAAAAAGAAAGCCGCCAATTGGCGGCTTAAAAGTCGGGATATTCCAGGGGGTTTCAACATGCACGTCCATTCAACAATATGGGGGGTAATTGGGACTTGCATATTGCTTTCAGGTGCTTTGTCTTTTTTAATGACCGGTTGAGCTTTTGGGGTTGCAAGGTTTCTTATCTATTTGAATTAATTGTACCCAAATCGATCGGGTTTGTCAAGATAGTAGAGTGGAATTATCGGCTTTTAGTTTGTAAACATTTCGTTAATAGGCATCTTCGCGGGTCTTCTAAAGATTTTTTAGTAGACAAAGTGATCTCTCTCGTAGTTGTTTTGCCAGTAAATTGCGATAATATGCATAGCACTGTTTGTATTACTCTACGTCGTCCGGAGATGTATTGATTGGATAAGAATCGGCAGACTAGGATTCTCTCGGTTTTTGAGGGTGCAATATACAACGGGTTCTTCTTGATAACTCAGGGTTTTCTTGGTACAGGGCTTGCACTCGAATTTGGGGCATCTGAACCGGTGATAGCCTTGATTGGCGTTCTTCCTTCGGTTTCCCAGTTCATTCAGCTGCTGGCTCCATCCTTCTTGAGAATTGTCAAGAGCCGAAAGAGGGCGATGATGATCTGCGCTTCCGCAAGCAGGCTGTCTACGGCTTTTATTCCTATCACGCTTGCTCTTGGAATAAACAGACAGTCACTTCTGCTGACTATTCTTGCCTTCTTCTCGCTTGCGGCGAGTCTTACCGGAAACTATTGGGTTTCGATTATAAGAGATGTGGCGCCGTTAAAAGGTGCTGCTAGATTCTTCAGCATGAGAAACGTGATATTCACTTTCACGAATATGTTTATAACGTTGTTCTACGCCTTTATCCTTGATTCGGTGCCCGGAAGAATGGGTTTCATTCTGATCACTGCTTTTGGAGTGGCAAGTGCATTAGTCAGCCTCGTGCTCTTGGGGTTTCATAACGATCCTCCCCACGAAATAAGTCATGGTCGAGGTTTGTTCAGGGCCGTCACTAAAGACATAAGGTTCATGCCGTATTTGAGATTCTACTCCTTCTGGAGCTTCTCAATAGCTATTACCTCGCCCTTTTTCGCTTATCATGAGCTAGTCAACATGAAACTGGATTACTCATTTCTTAGTATACTGAATGTCTTCAGTTCGCTCCTAACAATACTGTTTTACTTGTTGTGGGGAAAGATCGCTGACAAAATCGGGAGTCAGGCGGTCCTTGAGTTTGGGGTTCTTGGGGCTTTCCTCAAGACAATCCTGTGGTTGTTTATGGACACCGGGACGGTCTATCTGTTGTATATTGATACTTTTATCGGGACCGCTTCATGGAGCGCCATAAACCTCTGTTTATTCACCACAAGGCTCGACTTGCTTAGCGGGGTTGATGCCCAGTCTTACTATGCTTTGCTTTCATTCACCAACGGTGCCTCGGCTCTTGTTGGCTCCCTGGTGGGAGGATTTTTCGCTGCATATCTGAACAGGTTCACTTGGATGGTTGGTGGACACAGGTTTTTCGGCATCCAGATCCTGTTCTTCGTTACTTTTGTTCTCAGAGGCGTCTCTTTGATTTTCTTGAAGAGAGTCAAGACGAGAAAGGTGGTCTCTGTGTCGGGAATGGTTTTTAATTCGGCTGCAGTGTTAGCTAATCGACTTGCGGCAAGACCTAGAGAACTTATCGAAGTACTAATACATAAGAACAAGGCTAAACAACGGAAGGAGAGAAGAAATGGAAAGAGTGATTGAACGGTTCCTAAGGTATGTATCTGTAGAGACTACCTCAAGTTTTGAATCAGATTCGTTTCCATCAACTGCCAGTCAGCTTGATCTTGCTCATATTCTCAAAACGGAGATGGAGGAAATGGGTCTGAAAGGAGTGACATTGGATGACCACGGATACGT
>Ga0116152_10000905_pt1 | contig 24552 bp, 28 predicted proteins | sample AD_UKC119_MetaG_FD_89894 | JGI IMG/M metagenome (GOLD analysis project Ga0116152, IMG submission 89894) | Active sludge microbial communities of municipal wastewater-treating anaerobic digesters from Hong Kong - AD_UKC119_MetaG | ecosystem: Engineered > Bioreactor > Anaerobic > Digestate...
CTCTGGCTATGTGGCAGTGAGCCCTCAGGACAAGGCTGTGATAGTGATTAATGATAGTGATTCGTGATAGTGATACCTTGAAGCGAGATCAGGATCGTCGGGAATATCGGGCGGGGATGGTGGAGATCAACGAGAAGCCCGCCGTTGGACGGAGGGCTGTAGCCACCGGAAGAATTCGCCTGAAGGAGTCAACGGTGGAGTCGATCAGGAAGGGCGAGGTGGAGAAGGGGGATGTCCTCACCGTGGCGAGGGTGGCGGCGATCCAGGCGGTGAAGGAGACGCCGCGCCAGATCCCCATGTGCCACCCGATCCCGATCACCGGCGTCGAAGTGGCCTTTGATCTCCTCCCAGACCGGATCAGGGCGAGGGTCGTCGTCACCTCCGTCGGAAAGACTGGCGTCGAGATGGAGGCCCTGGCGGGGGTATCGGCGGCGCTCCTCAACGTCTGGGACATGGTCAAGTCCAGGGAGAAGGATGAGACCGGAAACTACCCAACGACTGTGATCGAGGAGATCCGGGTGGTGGAGAAGAGGAAAGATGATGGTGGTATGGGGGGTTGAGATCCACGAAGTAGCGTATACGTTGCTGAGCCTTTATGATTTATTAATACAAGTTATATAAAATTCTGTCGTAAGGAGGGCCCTTCAAAGCATCGTATTGCCGAGAGGTGCGATTCCTATGCCGCCGAAAAATAGGTCGGCGGGGAGATCGTCGCCCTATTAGAGCCCGTACTCCGGGAGCCGCTCCCGCGCGATCTCCCTCTCCCGCTGGTGCTCGGTCAAAAAAGCCCTGATCCTCTCGGCAGCCTCCTTCTTGCAGGTGCCGCAGACCCTCTCACCGCTCTTGCACTCCTCGAAGACCTCCGAGAGCTCGGACTCGTCCTCGGAGAGGTGGAATAGCATCAGCTCGTAGACGGTGCACTTGTCCGGCTCGCCCCCGAGCTTCTTCTGCTCGGCGAGGGACTGCCTCCCGCCGGTGACGGCCCTCATCACCTTCTTCGCCGCCTCCTCGGGGTCCTCGGTGAGGGCGATGTGGCTATCGGGCTTCGAGGAGGACATCTTGCCGCCGGTGAGGCCGGTCATGAACCGGTGGTAAAGAGACGCTGGCGGGACGAAGCCGTACCCCCCCTCCTCCACCTCAAGCTCCCTCATCGCCTCTTCGACCTTCCCCGCATCCGTCGCCTTCGCGTCGAAGACGTCGATATGCTCCTCGTACCGCTTGACCTTCCTGTACCCCATCTCCTTAAGGCGGGAGGCCGCCGCCTCGATGAGCTCTGTGCCCGCAGCCTTCCCCCGGAGGCTGACGCGCCCCTCCCTCTCCTCCACCAGGAACTTTCTCATCCTGCCGGCGAGGTCGCGGGTCAGCCTGATGTGGGCGTCCTGGTCCGAGCCGACGGGGATGACCACCGGCTTCGGCCCGCCGTTCTCGGAGAGCTGGGGGTGGAGGATGTCGGCGCTCTGGACCATGACAGAGACCATGTGGGCGACGTTCGTCTCCCCGGAGAAGCCATAGATGGCGGCCAGCTCCGAGAACCGCGCGGCGGAGGCGAGCTCGAAGGCCAGGTCCCGGACGGCCTGGCTTTCGGACTGGAAGTATATGGTGGCCGACGGCTCAAGCCCCAGGGCGATGATGCTGAGGATGTACTCCTCGATCCCCATCTCCCGGCACCTCTGCCAGCTTATACCCCGGACCGAGTGGGCCTCCATGTCAGCGATGGCGACGAAGGCGTCCCCCCCATGCTTCTGGTGCCAGATGATCTCCTCCATCACCATCTTGCCGCCGAGATGGACCCTCCCGCTGGGCATGAACCCGCTCATCACAGCGAAAGGTCTCCTGTCGTTCATCGCCTGAACGACCTTCTGATAATCACGATGGCCGAATATTATGTGCCTTTTCATATATGGATGGGGATCTTCGATCTGGGGCAGAATGTCCTCGAAGCTCGATATTCCAAACTCTTCGAAGAGCTTCGAGTAGTCATCTATCGAGACCGCGCCCCAGGGGTCCAGCTTCGTTGCCATAAGTCCAGGCGATGCAGAATATGGTATATTTAACTTCTCGTCACCATCGACCATCTGGCTGGGCTGGCCGGTCAGCGCCGGTCGGCAGCTAAAATTATTTAAATTCGAACGTAGATGATACCGCCGATGAACCGCGAATCCTTTCCCTGCGATCTTGTGACCTGGAACGAGTTTTACGACCTCGCCAAGGCGCTATCCCGACAGATCAAATCTTCCGGCTGGCGCCCCGACCTGGTGGTGGCCATAGGCCGGGGCGGCTACGTCCCGGCCCGGGTCGTCTGCGACTTCCTCGTCTTCGACCTTCTCACCAGCATGAAGGTCGAACACTGGGGGATCGCAGCCCAGAAGAGAGATCAGGCAATGGTCCGCTTTCCCCTGGCCGTGGACGTCTCCGGCAAGAAGGTCCTGATCGTCGACGACGTCACCGACACCGGTGACACCCTCTCCACGGCGGTCGGCTACGTCGAGAGTCTGGGGCCTGCAGAGATGAGGACCGCCGTCCTCCAGCATAAGACGAGCTCGGCTTTTCTCCCGGACTACTACGCCGAGAAGATCGTTTCATGGAGGTGGATCATCTACCCCTGGGCGGTCCACGAAGACCTGGTGGGTTTCTGCGAACGGGTCCTCTCCGGAATAGATCGTCCAATGTCGGCGGATGAGATCATCGCAGATTTGAAGAGGAGATTTGAGATCGAGGTGGACCTCGAGGAGATGGCAGGAGTTCTGGAGGATCTGGTGGCCATGGGAAAAGCCGTGCGGTCAGGATCGACATATCTGGTCGCAGACGGCTGATTCGATAATCTTTTTGAATAAACAAAAATAAGCTATTTATATGAGAATGAATTTGTAACCGGAAATATAGATGTGATAATTATGAGACAATTTTCGGTTAAAGTTCTGGACGACGGCGACCGGGAGTTCGTGGAGATTCTGCGAGACCTCGGCATCCCCCGAAACGTCGCCGCCATGATAACGTACCTCGCCAACGTCGGGGAGGCCACCTCTCGTGAGATCGAGATCGGGTCGAACCTCAGGCAGCCGGAGGTCAGCATCGCCATGAGATCCCTTAGAGAGAACGGCTGGGTGGAGGAGAGGGAGATGAAGAAGGACGGAAAGGGGAGGCCCATGAAGGTCTACAGGCTTGCTGTAACCCTTGAGGAGATCATAAGGCATTTTGAGGATGAGAAGAGGAGCGAGTCGGCGAGGGTGATGGAAAATATAGGTCGGCTGAAGGATCTGAGCGGAAAGCTCGCCAACGTCTGAGGCGATCCTTCATCCGGAGGAGACGATCCGGACGATCTCCAGGTCGCCGGGTTCCACCACATCGTCCGAGGGAACGGGGCGCCCCTCCCAGAGCGCCACCACTGTCTCGGGTTTCAATCCCAGAAGCGAGACGAGTTCCTCATAGGTGACGCCCCTCTCAAAATCGATCACCCGTTCGGATACGCGGCCATCAGCACGGATTTTAACCTCGAGAGCGGTCACTCTTCTTCCTCACCGCCTGTGCCCACGAGATCCTCGAGGTTCTCTTCGATCAGCTTCTTCTCCAGGTTCTCAGTCTTCTTGTCGCCTTTCCTCTCAACGTCCCTTTTCTTGAACTTAGGCACAAGCATCACCCCATCTTAATCCGATCTGCGGCGGTATTAACCTTTCGTTAGCCTGACCTTCGGCCTATGCAGGCCCACTGATCGTAGATCCCCAGGTCGTCGGGGCTCGCGACCACCTCTGCAGCCCATCCCTCAGACCTCAGGGCGGCGGCCACCATCCGGGCCTCTCTTTCGGTGTAGGTGGTGTAGATCACCATCTCTCCTGCGAGCTCCGACGAGCTGACCAGGATCTCCTTCCAGAGGGGCCAGTTGACGTCGTCGATCAGCCCCACCATGAACCCCACCACCGCCTCGAAGTGCTTAGGACGAAAGAACCGGTCCAGGAGCCGGGCGTCCAGGACCATCGACCTTTCGGGTTCGAGGTGGCCATACTTCAACCCATTGCATACCTCACAGCTATCGATCTCACAGGTCCATGGACGAACGCCGAGCCTCCTCAGGGCCTGGGTGGCCATGCCGCTACCGCAGCATATCTCCAGCACCTCGCCCCCAGAGGGGATGAGGGGGCTGAGGAACCTCTCCAGGGTTCCCGTCCTCTCGGGGACGAAGAGGGGCGGGCTTGATACAGGGCAATTCTCGCAGAATAGCTCGTCTTTTAGGGCGACGGCCAGCCACTCCACTACTCCCTCAAAAAATATCCTCTCATCCACCACGACGGTCTTCGATCTCGGGATCTCGGGAAGCGCTTCCAGGGGGCTTGATTCGGAGTAGCGGTCCGTCAAAAGGAGCCAGACCTCGCCGGGCTCTGTGAGCTTCAGGGCGATCCCCAGACGGGATCTGCGTCCCGCATCTGACCCTGTATCATCCTCCTCTCCCTCCTCTCCCTCCTCCTCCTCCTCCTCGCCATCCAGAACTTCGATGGCCTCCACAACCACCGGTTCCGACCCGAGGATCTCTGAGGTGACCGGGAGGTCGATCAGATCGGCCAGGGACTCTTCGGCCAGGAATATCTCTTCACCGTCGTCGATCTTCAAGATCTTGTGAAGCAACACGATGGAAATAACTGATCCCGGCAGATATCAAGTTTTCTTTCGGGGAAACGGCTATATTGTCTCCTGTCGACTGGAGTAGGGTTTGAAGCTCAAAGACGTTCCAGGCATAGGGGCGAAGCTGAATGAACGGCTGATTGCCCACTATGGGGATGAGGGCGCCGCCATGGAGGCCTTGCTGAAGGGGGACGTGGCCGGCCTTCTGAAGATGAGGGGGATGAGCGAGCGGCAGGCAACGGCCCTGGTCCAGCGGGCGAGAAGCACGAATTGGGGGGTCTCTCCTGCCGACTTTCTCGCCACCGACGAGGCGGTCCGGATATACCAGTCTCTGATGGAGCTTCTGTCCAGGTCGGCCCACACCGAATATGCCAGGCAGAAGCTGTCCTGCCTCTTCCCATCCTCCAGCCGGGAGATGGTCGAGGAGAACCGGAGATTTGCGGAATCGGCCATCAGCTCCTCCTCAAAGCTGATCTACACCGACCTAGCCCGCCACCTCTCGAATATCAAGCCGCTCCGAAAGGGCGCAGGTCCAAGGGTCAGGAACCGGGCTGTGGCGGCGGATTCTGTATCCGCTTTTCGGGCCCTGAAGGAGAGGGGGATGGAGCGGTCTGTCGATCTTCATCTCGTCGAGAGCCTGAGGGATCTGCGAGATCTGGCTCAGGGGTACGATCTTGTGACCTTCATCTCCAGAAACCTCGACAGCCTCTCCCTGGATGAGGTCGAGGAGGCGGAGAGCGACGAGGACTGGTATCTGGTCCCGGAGCTTCTGCTTCATCGTTACCAGGAGAACGAGGCCACCATCGACGCCATCCTCGGAGCGGCCAGGATCTTGCAGGCCGCTGAGGTCGCCTCCTTCGAGGGGCTCGAAGAGCTGCTCTGCGGCCTTGAGAGGCTGAGAGCTGACGACGATCCCGAGGTTCGGCGGCTCGACCAGCTGATGGCGGAGCTTGAAGGCCGGGTGGATGAGGCCGTGGCCTGGGCCAACGCCGAGTTGAAACGGAGGATGGAGAGCTGTTCTGTAACCTTCGCCGGAGACGACCTCCTCCTCGCCCTGGGAAGAGGCGGTGACCTCCGGGACGTCTTCAAATCCCGGATGGGTGAGACCTTCACCGAAGTGATGAAAGCTGCGAGGGATCGGGCCTCCGCCGGCCTGGAGCTGAAAGGGGCCGAGGGGGCGCGGCTCGAGGAGATCATCTCCCCGGAGGTCCGCTACCCCATGGAAGAAGACCGGGAGGCTCTGGTTCGGTTCATTCGGGAGCTTCGGAAGAAGGCGGAGGCCAAGAGGCTGAAGTCCCGCCGGGATCGTGCAAGAGATCTCGCAGGAAGGTGGGACCTGGTGGAGACCCTAGAGAGACGTCTGCTGGAGTTCGACGTGGGATTCTCCCTGGCCACCTTCTCCCACCGGATGGGATTGACGATGCCAACCTTCGTCGAAGACCCCTGCATCGGCTTTTTGGATGGAATAAACCTGCTTCTCGATGATCCCGAGCCGGTCAGCTACTCTGTGGGTCCTTCGGGGCTCGCCGAGCCGGACGAGAGGACGGCGATCCTCAGCGGCGTCAACTCCGGCGGCAAGACAACCCTCATCGAGCTCGTGGCCACGATGGTGATCCTCGCCCAGATGGGGCTTCCGGTTCCAGCGGCCGCGTGCCGCCTCTGCATCTTCGATGCCCTCTACTACTTCGGCAAGAGCCGGGGCACCCTGGGGGCCGGGGCCTTCGAGGCGACTATTCGAAAGTTCTCCGTCCTCTCCGGAGAGGATAGGAAGCTCGTCCTGGCTGACGAGCTGGAGGCGATGACCGAGCCCGGAGCCTCGGCCAGGATCATAGCCTCCCTTCTGGACGAGCTCTCTCGAGGGGGGTCTGTCGCCATCTTCGTCAGCCATCTCGCAGAGGATGTGGCGAGGTTTGCAGAGACCTCTGTCAGGATCGACGGCATCGAGGCCCGGGGACTCGATGGGACCGGCCAGCTCATCGTCGATAGAAGCCCACTCTATCATCACCTGGCCAAAAGCACTCCGGAGCTGATAATCGAGAGGCTCGCCCGAACCGCCAGTGGCCCCGAGCGAGATTTCTACGCGAGACTCCTCTCGAAATTCCGGTGAATTTTTATACTAGCTGACCAATTTATATCACATGGACCCCTCATACCACCTTGAGATATGGCAGATAGCCGCCATATGCCTTCTTCTGCTGCCGGCATTCCTCATCGCCAACTACGTCATCGTGAAGAGGATGGTCCAGGAGAGAAAGGCCCGGGAGGACAGGGTGGAGAGGTTCATCGCTGCCAGCGTGGCGCGGGACATGAATCCCGATAACAGGTCGAAGAGGAGACCAAGAAGGAGGTTCTGAACTTTCGCACCATATCCTGTTCCATCGATGCCGGTCACCCCGGACCGAACCGTCGAGGGTCGATGGTGGGGATAAGCTCTCCCAGCTCTAAGACGGACGGAGAATGATTCGGAGATGGATCGTCTGGCCGTCATGGACAGGAAGCTGGTCGGGGCAGGCTGAGGATGAAATCCCATAAATCGTACCGAAATCTCGCCTAACAAGGGCGACACATCCCGAATTTCATAAAGAACATTATTACTATTTATTTTTCTTATGTTCATGGTCCAATATTATGGGAAACCTCTTTATAGTATAAACAAGGGAGTTATCGAGGGGTGTGTACTCAGATGAGCGATAAGACGGAGCAGTTGAAAGAGCTGTTCTTGAAGATCTCAAGCAGCACCAAAGTGGTCGAGAAGCAGGCCACGGTCCATGGCGATCTCAAGGGAAGTGAAGAGATCGAAAGCAGGCTTCGAGTGGTCGTATCTGACATGTGCAAGCAATACAACATCCAGACCAAACTCACCCCTGAGCAGCTGGCCGCCGTGGTGAGGTTATTTTATAAGGGGCTCAGCGACACCGAGATCGCCGAGCAGCTGGGAGATCGAGCGCTCAACAAGACAGTCAGTCGCGCCAGGATCAAGCTACACCTGTTCCGGGAATCCGACCTCAAGCCGCCCTTTAAAAAGGAGGAGTTCCTGAAGCTGGCCGAGGCCGGCCGTTCGGTGAAGGAGATGAGCGAGAGTCTGGGGGTGGCCCCCTCCACCATCAGCGAGTACAAGAACATCTTCGACTGTCAGGAGGCTGCCGAGAGGGACGGTTATACCAAGCGCTTCGAGGAGATAATCTCCGACCAGGACGTTTCAGAGAGGATGGTCACTCACATCTCCAAGGACGGGCTCCAGGACACCATGGACACCGACTACGAGACTGCAGAAGCTTGAAAAGGGGGAAGCTGCCCGGGGGCTATCTCGAGGAGCTCCCCTAAGACCTTTAAAGGTCGAGGATCCGCCAATTTCTATATTTGCTCATACCTCTCTTTCGACCCTTGGGGATCAATTTCAGATTCTCGTCGCCTCGAAGGGCCCTGATAGTTCCATCTGATCGCTGTCTCGGTAGTAGAACTCGCCCTGAATGCTGTCGTCGTTTATCATCCGTCCGTCCACAAAGGATATCGTCGTCAGGGGGTCTCCTCCATCCTCGCTCCGTATTGCCAGATAGAACGCCTCGATCTTTCCGCCGTCTATAGTCCCGAAGACGATCCCACTGTAGTCGTCTTCGGATGCGTTGACCTCCACTGAGTAGGATCCGATGATGTTGTTTCCCACCTGCTGGACGTTGGCTGTCATCACCTCTTCAACGTCGCCGAAGGTATAGCTGGACTGCCAGGTCCCGGTCGCGTCGGCGTTGCTGCCCGATAGGCAGGGGTTGATGAGGGCCGTCAAAGAAAACAGAACGATACACCATCTGATCACTTTCATCTCGATCTCACCATATTTCTTTCATCGCAGTTTGTCTTGATCCGTATTAATAGTTGATCTCACCGGTATATGGCGATTATCTTCGTCGATCACCTTCCGGGTTGAACTTGTGTTCAGGAACTTGTACGACTTGTTTGCCGGTTGCCTCCTGAAGTTACTTGCACGAAGCTGTGACGTGCCAGTAAATGAGCAGGAGAAGTGTGACGAGCATCCATTCGCCATCGACAAAGAAATCCAGAATTAGCGGATCTTTTCGGGTGCTGAAGTACCAGATGCAAATATATCCGTAGATGGCAAACCCCTTTATCAGCAGTTTCGTCTCACCCGCTACAAAGGGCAGCAACGGCAGAAGCGTACTGTTTAATATAAACAATATCTTGGATGTATAGGATGGTCCGAGGATTACGGGCAAGGTCCTGACAGCAGATCTTCTGTCTCCCTCTACATCCCTTATGTCGTATAGAACGGTGGCAGTGAAATCTCGAACCATCATGAAATACATGATGATAGCTATCAGACCAATTTTGGTCGGTTCCATCTGCATTCCGGGAATCAGTGTGCATACCACCGCCCAGGAGACGGCTACAGTCACGTTCTTCATGACGGGAATGTCTTTGAGCCTCGGCAGTCCCGGGATCAGCCTGGTGCTATAGGCTGCATTTGCGACGATGGGTACAAAGACCAGGGGGACGACCGCCGGATTTCGGAGCAGGGCTATCGCCACACAGAGGACGTAAGCGGCGATCGAGTAGCAAAGGACCAGCCTCTTTCTTCTTGATATAAAGACGACCCGTTCGGGCATGTTGATGCCGTCTTCGTCCAGATCGGTGAGTTTGTTCAGGCTGTAAACGCTGAAGGTCATCAGAAATACACAGAAGCAGAGAGGGATGTCAGGTTGGGTCTGGAGGAGGATGAATCCGCCGAAGGTCTGGAAGAACCCTGTTATGCCGATGAATATCGAACTTACCGTCAGGAATATAAAAAAACGTCTCGTCAGACCGACTATACCGATCACTGCGTTTCCTATGCTATAATTAAAAATATTTTCTAATAAAATCTCCGGCGCGCCTGGCATAATATAATTGATAGCCGTCCAACACTATATAACTTGCGAAAGATTTATTTATATTAAAATATGTTTAAGGGCGCTATTAAGCTTACTAGAAATAAGCTAAATTTTATATATAACCTCTGATTTCCGTTTAAAGTGGTCGAAAAGGCTCAATCCCCACTGGACTGCGCTATCGCTGACACAGACCAGGTCCCTCCCGACATCATACGATCCGTCAAGTCTGTAAAGCCCCAGGTTTAATAACGATTCTGTGACTGTAAACGCCACTTTGACGGGCTCGCTGATTGAATAGAGATGGAAGTTGGGATGCTCCAACAGCTTTTTCAAAAGAACTTCGTGACTCTTAATTGTCGAATCGAGAACCTGCCGCGTGAGAATCAGCTCTATCGTTGCCCCTCTTTTGACGGGATCAGCTATTGCATCTGAAAATCCCGGAGCTATTATGGGAGATACGCCGCGAATCTCTTTGGACCGCATCATCTCCTCAACGAAGTACTCCAGCGATCTGAGGGGCGCCTCCAGGTCGTCTTTTATGACCTCCGACTGGGCCAGCATGCCGATATTCTTCAGAAGCTCAATGGGAATCCCGCTAATGTCGTGGCTCTGCCAGAAGTCCCGATGCTCTTCGAGGGCCAAGACGAAGTCGATCATCTCGGTCAGAATATGAGCCTGCATCATGCCCAGGTTGGTGAGTCCATACCCCTTGTCGACTTTGGTCACAAGGCCCGAACCGGTCAACTCCTTGATGGCGTGAAGGATCGTCGTATTTCTGATGCCCATCTCCTTCTCCAGGTCGCCGGTGTTCATGCTGCCGTTTTTCAGGCATAAAAGGACCTTGGTTCGCACTTTAGAGCGGGTGAAGGACTTCAGCGACTCCTCCGCAACGTCGTACCGTCGGCAGACCATATCGCATTTCAGCATATTTATCACCCTGGATCTTGGGGCTGAATTCGCTTTTTTATTCCTTCTTTCCTGATGCCAAGCAGATTAGAAGAGCCTCAAATGGATCTCGGTACTCCCTCTTTCCATTACGATCAGAATACACAATTTCACAAAGGACGCCGCTCTACGGCAAAGATAGCTAATATGATAAATATCTATCGATATGCAGAATTTTAAAATTCTCTTGTTATCTATTTAAAGCCGTTGTTCCATTCTATTTTTCAGGTCGTAGCACGTGAAATAAATGGTTTTTGTCCACCCGTCCCCCGCAATAATCGAATATCAACGGGTTCCTCCATCTCCGGCGAGAAAAGGCCGCCAAGTCGCGCCACTTCTTTGGATTGGCGCCGATTTTCTGGTGGTCGAACCGCAGAAGCCGCAACCCATAATGATATTGCAGAAGAATTGCAGGAGAAAAGGTGCGGCTGCCGGGAATCGAACCCGGGCTACGAGCTTGGGAAGCTCATGTCCTAACCCCTGGACCACAGCCGCTCAGCCACCTTAGGGAAGGCCTGGCTCATAAAGTTTATGCTTTGGGGTGGAGGGCCACGATCTCCTCGAAGGCTGAAAGGACCGTCTCCAGATCTTCCCGGGCAAGAAGGTAAGTGCTCAGCTTGAACTGTCTTGTGAGGCCGGGCTTTATGCCGAAGATATTCCTCTTCTTCAGCTCCCGATAGAGGAAGTAGCGACCCTTCTTTGCGGTCTTGGAGATCTCGTAGAGGATCTCGGACTTGAAGAACATGAGGTCGTGGTCGTGGGGTCGATCTCCCTGGAGCGCCATGCCCAGCTTCTCCATCTCGCCAGCAAACCAGCGAGCCTTCTCCACCTCTTCTTCCCAGTGCTTCGTCCTCTCGACGACGGCGGGAAAGCTCGCCATCATCGTAAGGATTCCAGCGCCCCGGAGGGTGCATCCCAGCATCTCCAGCTCTTTGTTGGGGACCCGCTCCGATCTTCTAAAGATCCTCTCCGCAAGCTCGCTCGAAGCGCCGAGGACCCCGATCGGACCAGAAGATGCCATGGACTTGTGGCCGCTTCCGACGATGACGTCGGCGCCGAGGCTCTTCGCGGAGACCGGCATCCTCCCCACTGAGTAGGCGCCGTTGAGCATCAGGGGGACGGACTTCTGGTGGCAGATCTCGGAGACTGCCTTCGGGTCCACCAGGTTGCCGTAGTTTCCGTCCGGGTAGGTGAGGACCGCCATCCCCACCTTCTCGCCGCGGCCTTTCACCCTCGCAATCGCCTCTTCGTAGCCCCTGGGGTCGACCCGGTATCCGGGCTTCTCGCCGGGAGCGACCAGCTCCACCTTCAGCCCCGCGAGTTCCGCTGCCAGAAGGGTGGTATAATGGGCGTTTCCGTCGGCGACCACCGTATCCCCCTTCTCGCAGAGGGCGTGCATGGCGGCGAACATCCCCTCCCTCGCCCCGTGGGTTATCCTGACCTGGTCGATCTCCAGAAACTCGGGGAGGGCCTGGCGGACGAACTCTTTGATGGGCGGGTTTTGGATCTCTTCCAGGGAGCCTGTGCAGAAGTCGCATACCGAGTATCCGTCGGCCCACTCCATGATCGTCTCTCTCGCCTCTGGGGTGAGGATCCCCCCTCGCTGGAGGGGGTCGATGTTTATCGCACCTGCGGTGCCCCTCTTCAGGCAGACGAACTTATCGAGATTGTCAAGCATTCCTGTCGGAGTTGGTCTATCCTGCGGTATAACCCTTGCCCCGAATCCCTGCCCCGAATCGGATGGATCTTCCCCACAGAAAAGTCGTTGCGGAAAAATCGGTGCGGATACCTCCATTCGCGGAGGTGGTGCTAGGTCCGCCCGCGTGGAAAAGGTGATATATCTTCTTGCAAGAACTGGCCACGATGTCGATAGTCATCGGCCACCGCGGAGCTTTGTCCCTCGCCCCTGAGAACACCCTGGCGTCGATTCGCGCGGCCAAGGCATGCGGCGCCGATCTCGTGGAGGTGGACGTCCGTCTCTCCAAAGATGGCACTCTGGTTGTGATCCACGATGAGACCGTCGATCGGACCACCGACGGCTCGGGGAAGGTGGAGGAGATGGCCCTGGAGGATATCAGACTTCTCGACGCGGGATCGGGTGAACGGGTTCCAACCCTCGCCGAGGCCGCCCGTCTCGCCGAGGAGCTGAGCCTCGGGATCGTCGTCGAGATGAAGGATGAGGGGCTAGAAGATCTGGTGGTCGGGGAGCTTTCTGGACGGAGGGCGATCGTCACCTCCTTTCGCCACGAGTTGGTCCGGGAGATAAAGGATCTGGCAGATCTGAAGACCGGGATCATCATATCGTCGCTTCCCATAAACCCGGTGGACCTGGCCGTCGCGGCCGGGGCCGACTCCATCTTTCCGAGGATCACAAGCCCCAACCTCTTCAAGAAGGCTCACAGGGCGGGGATCGAGGTCTACCCCTGGACGATAAACGACCCGGATCAGGTCCGCTGGCTGAATAGGCTGGGAGCCGACGGCATCGTCACCGACGACCCCTGCGGGGTCCGGAAGGCCGCGGACGAGCCCCCAACCAACGTGAGGGCCGGGGAGTGCCAGTACTACCCCTGCCACCATTTCGAGGGGCAGGACTGCACCCACTGCTTCTGTCCCCTCTACCCGTGCAAGGACCCCGAGCTCGGCAAGTTCATCAGGACGAAGCGGGGCAAGAGGCTCTGGAGCTGCGTCGAATGCGCCCTGGTTCACAGGCCAGATGTGGCCCGCTACCTCAGCGAGCACCCAGAAGCGACGACGAAAGATCTGAAGAGGGTCTATGGAGAGGGGGCTGAAGTCGGCTGAAAACCGCCTCTCGCGTCTTGTTTTGAGGATTTCGCCCTTCTCAGCCGTTCCCTGCGGGATCGGCCCGATTGACGGAAAGATTTATGCACGACCGGCGTATAAGAGCCGGATTATGAGAAGGAATCTAGCACTAATGGTCGCAGTTCTTGCCCTCTTACAGGCTTGGTCCGTCATGGGGCAGGATCTCACCCTCGATTCGCCTGTGGTGGCACCCGCTGCCCTCACCGATTTCCTGAACGAGAGCGATAATGTGACGGTCGACATCGCCGTCAACGACACGGTCAACGACACCGTCAATGACACAGTCAACGACACCGAGAATATGACCGCCGCCGACAACAACATGACCACCACGGCCAGCCAGCAGGAGTTCCTCGACCAGCCCGTCAGCGATATCGCGGTCGATGACAACATGACCACCACGGCCACCCAGGATGACTTCCTCGACCAACCCGTCAACCAGAGCCGGATCACAGGCTTGGAGCCGTCTTGGACGAGCAGCATATACGCGTTCCTGATGGATGAGCCGATGGAGCAGCCCGTCTCACCCTACGTCAAGGGCGAGATGAGCAGCAGCGAGGCCTCAACAGCGTCGTCGGATAATTTTTATAACAAGCACCAGATGATGGGGGATGGATAACCTTCCTTTGAAATGTGATCGCGACGACTACTCCGAATAGTTCGCAAGCCTCAATCCCATATCGACTCCAGGTGGAGCCGCTCTCTTTTTATAACCCGGACCTTGTCCTCCGTTGACAAGGTCTCGGGAAATTTCTTGTCGTCCAGCTCCAGGGTCAGGGGCCCTCTGTATCCAGCGTCCCGAAGAGCCGTCAGGACGTCGTCTGCAGATCCAGAGCTTGCGGGGAGGTGGCGAACCCCGTTGATAGTGGTGCTGACGTGGACGTTTTGGATCCGATCTCCCAGGGCCTTGACGAAGGCCATCGCCCTGGACGAAGGGGGCGTCGCGTGGGAGATGTCGAGGGTCATCCCGATGGGAAATTGGCCGAGAAATGAGGCCATCTCGTCGGGATCTGCGCAGAGGTTCCAGGGGGCAGGCTCCAGGTTCTCGATGGCCAGCAAAACCCCCCTCTCCTCGGCCCGGCCCAGGCAGGCGTCCAGATATCGGCGGAGCTTCTCTCGCTCCGCCTCACGCGCGGGCCGCTTCGCCGTCCTCTTGCCGGGATGGACGACCACCAGCTCCGCGCCCAGAAACTCCGCGAGGTCGATGGCCCGGAGAGACTCTGTGATCGTCGCCGTGCTGACGAGGTCGTTGTAGGATGAGGGGTTGAGGTCCATGACGGGGGCGTGGAGGGTCGTTATCCGCCCTCCAAGCTCTCTATTGATCAGCTTTGCCTGCTCTCTTCGCCTCCCCCCCTCCCAGTACCAGGGGGTCTCGGCCTAAAACTCCATCTCTTCGAGCCCCGCATCGCGGATCACCACCGCCATCCTTCCGGGATCCAGATCCCAGAGGAACATTGAGGAGATAGAGACTCTCGCCACCCTCATCGCCTCAGGTCTTCAATCAGCCTCTCGATCCTCGCGAGCCGCTCCATCTGAACCTGCATCCGGCGGAGGAGGATCGGGGGCGCCTCGGCGGCGGCGGTGCACTGGTCGGTCCAGCCGTCCACCTCTCGCGTGACCATCTCGACCATCCTCTCGACCTCTTCGGTGAGCCTCCCCTCCTCTCGGAGCCGCTCGACCCCGTCCCTCACCGCCTCCTGGGCCTGAGCCGTCTTCAGCAGCACGAGGTTCAGCTCCGCCTCTATCCGAGCCTGGTCCACCTTCCGCCCTCCACCCTTTGCATGAGATCCGAAGCCCTTCGGCCACGGGCGACTCCAGTCCCGCCTTCAGCTCGACCCGAGCTTCACTATCGCCTCGGCCAGGTCCCCGGAAGCCTCTTTGAGGGCATCCCTTGCCTCCTGGGGGCTGCATCCGGTCTGGGCCACCACCAGGTCTACGTCGGAGTCGGGGATCGAGACCTCGCGGAGCCTCTCCTCGGCGGTGCCCACCACCTGGTACGACCTGTTGCCCTGGGCGTCCATCACCGTGACCGACGCGTCCAAAAAGAAGATCTCCCGATCAGGGGTCCTGATTATCACCTCTTCAACCCCCTCGATCTCCTCGATGCTGATCCCCATCTGCTTCATCATCTGCTTCATCTTCTTGGGGCTTACCCCTTTGCCACCGATGCCTGGGAACATGATCAAACTTAAGCGGGCCATCTTTAGTAAACCTATCTGTGGCCCCCCGATCGAGTCAAAAGCCCCCTCTTATTCCGCTAGCTCCGCAAAATTCCGGCCGTCTGGTGGGCCGTAGAGCGGCCTCTACTGAGAATAATTCTGGAATATGGGGGGGTTGGCTGGAAAAATTCGGCTGCAAAATCTGTCGACGGGAAAAATGTTGCCGTTGTGGGATTCTATCATGGTTAATCATAAATATCATTATTTTAAATGGAAACGGATATATGCTATGCGGTTGTAGATGTTCCAGTCGAATCTTTTCGGCCTGTAAGGTAAATAGGAGGGAATTAATATGGCATCAGAAATGGGTGGAGGAAGGGCGAAGGACATAATGCATCTTGGCCCTCTGGACATAAGAGACACAACGTCAAACCCGGCGCCCCTTGGTCTGATGGGCTTCGGCATGACGACGGTCCTCTTGAACATGCACAACGCTGGCTGGTTTGAGCTCGGCTCCATGATCCTGGCCATGGGACTGTTCTACGGCGGCATCGCTCAGATCATCGCCGGGATTATGGAGTGGAAGAAGGGAAACACCTTCGGAACCACGGCTTTTACTTCTTATGGGCTATTCTGGCTCACCCTTGTAGCTCTTATCTTGATGCCCAACACCGGATGGGCGGCTGGGACGAAGACGTCGGAACCTGCATTGATTGCGTACTTCTTCATGTGGGGGCTATTCACCTTCTACATGTTCATAGGCACCCTGAGGCTGAACAGGATCCTTCAGATCGTCTTCCTCACCCTGACGATCCTCTTCTGGCTCCTGGCCATCCGGGACTACACCGGCAGCGCCACCATCGCCACCATCACCGGCTACGAGGGGATATTCTGCGGCTTTACCGCCATATACGCCGCATGCGCCCAGGTCCTCAACGAGGTCTACGGCAGGACGGTCCTGCCCATAGGGCCGATGAAATAGCCGGATATAGCCTGAGATGAATTTGAGCCTAAGATGAATCGAACAGCATCAAACCTGCTGGTCGACGTCATCTCTTTTCTTGCTTTTTTGGCGTCGACCGTCTCAGGTCTTGTCCTCTGGTTGGCTCTCCCAGGCGGAGGATACGGGTTTCGCGGCGGCAGAGCCGCGGCGGTGGAGCATCTCTTTTTGGGCCTGTCCCACCAGGAATGGCTGACCATCCACCTTCTGACGAGCCTGATATTTGTTGTCCTCATCGTCATCCACATAGCCCTCCACCGGCGCTGGATCAGAAACCTGGGCAAGATGGTTGGAAGACGTCAGTAGACCGCCTTCTGTCGTCGCCCTGGTCGTCGTCCTTCTTTCTGGCGCCCTCCGGCCGGAGATCAGCCTCTTTAGGTATCGTCCTCCAGGACTCCCGAAGTCCACCCCCCGAAATCCAACCCCAAAGAACCTTATATTCTGACGACCTTTAGAATATCTGGTGTATTGGTCATGATGCATTCTGGAGATAGAATCAAGGGCGGAGATATGCCGACCGACCTGATAGAGAAGGTCGACGTCATGTTGGATCAGTTCATGGGGATTGTGGACAACCTGGTGGTGGAGCGGAAGATCCAGAGGGGTGTCGTCCGGAGCCAGAACCCCAGCAGCATCGTGGCGGTCTTGGACAAGGCCACCCTCTACATCCTTGCCCAGAACCATGCCGGCGCCCTCTCCACCATGTACACATACCATCCCGATAAGCAGATCTCCGAGCAGAAGGCGATCAGCAGCGCGCGGTGGGAGTTCGGGTATGAAGACCCCCTGATGATCGTCTTCCCCAAAGTGGTCCTCGACCAGACCGACGGGGAGAGAAGGGACATCCTCCGGGTGATCGCCCTCTCCCACGTGGAGTCCGAGGTTCTGAGAGCCATAGACCTCATGAGCCTGATGCAGATCAGGCCTCTCTTCGGCCACGCCTCCTACATAGTGGACGATCGAACGGCATCGGTCCTCGTCCCCCTCACCGACGAGGGGGACGACCTCTACGACGATGCGGTGAAACCGGCCCTGGAACGGGCGGGGCTCATCCCCCGGAGGGCCCTGGAGTTCGGCGACGATGAGGAGAAGCTGAAGGCCATCTGGAGGGACGTATGCAGGTCCAGGATGGTGGTGGTCGACCTGACGGGAGCTGACCCCATGGTGATGTACGAGCTTGGGATCGCCCATGCGGTCGGAAAAGAGTCGCTCGTCCTCTGCCGTCGGGGAAGCTGCCCCAAATTCCCGGAGAAGCTGATCCTGGCCAACTTACTGGAGTACGATGACGGCGAGGACGGTATGGTCAAGCTGAGGGCGGATATGGCCGAGGTCCTTTTCCAGATGATCAACCCGGTGATGGGCTCGGATTGATCATCATAAAATTTGGGCGCTTGGAGATCATCTAGATCATCTCTTAGCGCCCTCCCATCTTTCTTCTCTTTTAATCCAACGGCGGCTAGCACGACTTCTTCATCGACAGGTAGACTCTGGCGAACTCGGTGTTCACCCCGACCACCTCGTCGTTGAAGCCCAAGAGGTTCTCGGGGACGGGGCCCAGGCCGTCGGCCTTCTCCTGAGAGTCGACGACCGACCCAGGCGGGACGAACTTTCCGTCCGCGAGTTTTACTCCCACCACCAGAGAGAGATGGCCCACGAAGCACTTCTTGCCCAGGGTCGAGGCGTGAACTACGGCGTTGAAGCCGACGAAGCTCTCGTCTTTGATCTCCAGAGGCCCGTGGACCACCGCGCCGTGGGCGATGGATACCCGTCGTCCCAGCCTTATGCTCGTCCCCTCGAGGCCATGGAAGACCGCGCCGTCCTGGACGTTGCACTCGTCCCCGATGGTTATCGGCGTCGCCTCGTCGGCCCGGACGGAGGCCCCGGGGGCGATGTAGACCCTCTCTCCGACCCGCACGTCTCCAATGACCGAAGCTGCCTCATCGACGTAAGCTGTTCTGGCGATGGTGGGCATCGATTCGGCATCGTTCCAGGAAGTTCTCGGATTGGCTCTGATCATCCAAATTCACCGACCTCTAACTTACCTTCTAAGATAAAAGGCATTATCATCAAAGACCGTGGCCATTATCATGGGTCAGATCAGTATAAAAACGCCACCGCGAACTAAATAATATAAATCTCTGATAATCACCATCCTATTAGGGATACTTCCGGACCAATAATGCCAACTGAAGGCAGGATAGTCGTCTTTTGAGCGTCAGTCAATGGCCTGTATTTTATATAGGTAACGGATAATCGGGATAGTTAGCGGTAATTTTAAATAGATAGCACGCTCCTATAAAATAGCCCCACAAATCTTTGGTATGACGTCCTCTGGGAGGGAGGCGCCAATTGGGGAAGTATCTTTCAGCAGTTCGTATGTACGAATGATGTTATCTCGAAAATCTAGCTTTTGACATACGGGGTGTTAAATAGATGGGAGAAAGTGGACACATACTGGGTATGGAGGCTGAAAAGGGCCGATGGCTATTTGTCATCATCGGCATGATAATCAACCTCTGTTTAGGTAGTATCTATTCGTGGAGCGTCTTTAAAGCGCCGCTTAAAGCCTTTCTTGAGACCATTGGTCCAGAGGTGAGCGCTTCAGAGCTGCAATTGCCGTTTATGATCTTTCTTGCGTTCTTCGCGGTGGCAATGGTCCTTTCTGGGGGCTTTATCGAGAAGTACGGTCCTCGCAAGGTCGTTATTGTCGGCGGGGTTCTGACGGGCCTTGGATGGCTCTTGGCATCCATGGCAAGTTCGATAATGATAATGACCGTGACCTACGGGATAGTGGGCGGGATCGGCGTCGGGATAGCCTACGGCGTCCCCGTGGCCATGTCCGGCAGATGGTTCCCCGACAAGCGTGGGCTTGCGGTGGGGCTCACCGTTCTTGGCTTCGGCTTTTCGGCCTTCTTCACCGCGAATATAGCGAACGTCCTCATCGCCTCCAGCGGTGTGATGCAGACATTCCGGATCTTTGGGATAGCCTTCATCATAATCATGGTGGTTCTGGCGACGCCCCTAGTCTTCCCGCCCGCTGGCTGGAAGCCCGCTGGCTGGACGCCGCCGGCGCCGAAGCCCGGTGCTGGAGCCTCTTGTGAATTAAAGCGGCAGCAGATGCTCAAAGAAAAGTCCTTCTACGGCCTATGGCTCTGCTACTTCATAGGATGCCTGGCCGGTCTTATGGCCATCTCCATCTCCGCCGACGTGGCGGCAGAGGTGGGGACAGATGCAGTGGCGGCCCTGCTTTTGGGATTCTCTCCCGTCGGGTTCTTCGCCATATTCAACGGCGGCGGGCGGCCGGTCTTCGGAACCCTCACCGACAAGCTGACACCCAGAAACGCGGCGATCGTCTCCTTCGTGCTGATCATCTTTGCGTCGCTGATCATGAGGCAGATGCAGACCGCCCCGGTGTACATACTGGCATTCGCCATCCTTTGGGGATGTCTAGGCGGCTGGCTCGCCATAGCGCCCACCTCCACAGCATCCTTCTTTGGGACGGGCGATTATCCTCGGTGTTACGGCGTGGTTTTCCTGGCCTACGGTGCGGGGGCCCTGGTGGGTCCGATGATGGCGGGTTGGATCAAAGACGCAACTGGAAGCTTCATCGGAGTTTTCCCGTATATTATCCTCTTGGCGGCTGCTGGAATCGTCATAGCCTTCCTCATGATGAAGCCCCCCGTGGCGAAGGAGTGATCTCGCCATCAAAGAGAATGGAGGTGATAGATACAGGCCGATGGCTGGAGCCCCGGGGAGGACGCGGCGATGGGCGCCGCATCACCCCGGCCCGTCCATGCCGAGCCGCGATCCGGTTCTGTTGATCTGATATTTTCCTGGTTTTCCTGGCCCGCTCCGGCGGTCCATATCTTCTCTTTTCAGGGTTTCGCGAAAGATATTAAATGAAATTCCGCCATAATATCTCGCCATGTTCAAGCTCGGAGAATACGACGAGTTCGATGCTGCGGAGATCGCTGACTATCTCAAAGAGGCTGGGGTGAAGGTCGATCTGAGACCATCGATCTCCGCCGTCATGGATAGCGCCGTCTACTTGGAGGGGAGGAAAAGCCAGCTTGTGGAGAGGATCGAGGATTTTGAGGTCTACGATCGGTATATAGAAGCTCTGAAGACCGCCATAGCTGAGGGGCTCGAGGGGGAGGAGTTCACGGATCGGTACCTCTGCCACCTGGACCCTTCCTGGAAGGGGAAGATGGACGAGATCGCCGAGTTCATGGGAGAGGGTTCCATTGCCCTGGAGGGGGAGCCCGGATCGCCCGATGAGATTATCGATCGAGCGGCCGAACTTTTTGAGATGCTCGAAGCCCTCCAATTTCTGGATGGGGCCATCGAGCTGAACGAGATCGAGATCGGAAAAGGCGCCAATGTCGAGCTCGGCGACGACCCGCTATTGAGGATAGCCGTTGAATCCGACTCTTGCGACCCCGAAGACGAGCTGACGAAGGCAGTCCTCTCGGTCCACCTCGAAAAGACGGTCGAAGTCCGGCTGGACGAGCTGACGACCCCGCTCGCCAAAGATGTAGATGACGAATTCGCGGATGAGTACCCCGAGGAGTACTACAAGATCTGTTCGATCGGCATGACCGTCGAACGGCTCCTCGAGCCGCCGGGAGATTCGAACAAGATCGATATTGACGAGTTCAGTGCCCTCCTCGTCTTCGAAGAGGATATGGAAAATCTGGTCATGACGGTCGACGGGACGGCGGTGGCCGAAGATATCGCGAAGGCGTTGAAGAAGGAGGGGGTCATCAAGATCAAGGGCGATAAGATCGTCTGGAAGAGATGAGCCGAGCTACGAGCTTGGTCGGACCCTCCGGATTTCAGAAGACGATCGCCCAAAATCCCAGTAACCGCCGAGACGATCCACGGACCAGAGGTGGCGATTGGCCATGACCCGAAGACGGCTTCCAAAGCTATCACCTGAAGAGAAGCTGGCCGAGGCGAAGAGGCTCTGTCACGCATCTTGCGCCGAAGGCTGCGTCTTTCTGAAGAGGGAGGGCTTTCATCTAAAGCTCCTGGAGATGAGGCCCCACTGGTCGGTTCTGAAAAGAGACGAGCAGGAGAGGACCATCGACCGGGGCGAGACCGAGCCCTTCGATATCGCCATCCCCCTCCCGGCCAAAGACCGCGCCGATCCCGAGAAGACCTCGAAGGGAGTAGACCTGTTCTGGGAGCGGTTTCGATGCACCGGGTGCGGCAGGTGCTGCTATACCCCGGGGGCGGGGCTCTACCTCGAAAAAGAGGACATGGATCGGATCTGCCGCCACCTGGGCTGGTCGAGAAAGAGGCTTCTCAGCCTCTGCAGGCGCGACAGGGCGACGAAAACCTGGTCTCTCAAGCAGCCCTGCCCCTTCTACGACCCCGATAAAGGGTGCACCATCTATCCCGCAAGGCCCCTCACCTGCACCCGCTACCCCCTCCACCCGCCTCTGAAGGAGATGCCGTACAACCTTGCCGTCGACGCCTTCTGCCCCGCGGCGAGGGAGTTTGTCAAAGAGACTCTGGGGTGGTGGATCGTCTGCGAGACGAATTGGGTCCGGATCCTCAAGGAGATGGATGAGGCGGAAGGAGCGGATGATATCAGCCGGAGTGAAGCGGAGTGAAGGATGATCAGCTCCGAAGGACGGGATGGCGAACCGGATTGATCACTTTTTTGGGGGACGGTCAGAGAATCTTCTCGTCCACCATGTAATCCACGATATCGCAGAACCCCGGACCGAACTCGAGATCTGAGACGAAGTCCGACTCCGCCTTCAGCTCAGGGACACCGTTCGCGACGGCCGCCCGGAACCCCGCGACCCTGAACATGGGAAGGTCGCTGATGCTATCGCCCACCGCGGCGACCTCGTCCCGACGGAGGCCGAGCCTGTCCATCACCAGCCTTAGGGCTCTGCCTTTGTTCACCTTTCTCTCTTTTATGTGGACCGCAAATCCGCTGTCGACGAGGTCGGCTTCGAGCCCCCAGGCCTCAAGAAGGGATGCGGCCTTTGCCACGTTGAAGTTCCCCTCGACGACGAGATCGGTGATCCGATACCGCGAGTCCATCTTCGATAAGGGGTAGACCTCATTGAGGCGGCGGTACGCCTCCTGGCAGACCGCGGGATCGGATAAGAGCTCCATCTCCCCCTCCCCCCAGGAGATGATGCCGCCGTTCTCGGCGATGAAGGTCCTGCTCGTCCCCAGCATGACCGCCACGGCCCTGGTGAAGCAGTGGACGTTCCCCGTCGCCAGGATCACCTGGGCGCGGGAGTTGAGCCTTGATATCGCCTCCAACGCCTTCGGAAACAGATGCCTCTTCTCGTCGGTGATCGTCCCGTCGATGTCGAGGGCGACGGCCCGGATCAATCCAATAGCCCCGCCGTGGTCACCGAGAAGACCGCCTCGCCGTCGGGGAGGTTCGGCGAGTCAACGAGCCTTGCGATCCTCTTCTCGCCCTTGGACTTTCGGAGGTAGATCCTGAATGTGGCGGTGTGGCCGACGATGTGACCTCCCACTGGCTTTGTGGGGTCGCCGAAGAAGGCGTCGGGCTTGGCCATCACCTGGTTTGTCACCAGGACTACGGCGTTGTTCAGGTCCGCAAACCGCATCAGGGCGTGGAGGTGCTTGTTCAGCTTCTGCTGCCGGTCGGCCAGGGTCCCCCGGCCGACGTACTCGGCCCGAAAGTGGGCGGTCAGGGAGTCGACGATCAGAAGCCTCACCGGCTTTCCCGATTTTCTGAGCTTCTCGGCGAGGTCGAGGGCGCTCTCGGCGAGGAGGATCTGGTGGTTGGAGTTGTAGGCCCTCGCCACGTGGATGTTCCTCAAGAACTCCTCCGGCTCCCAGGGTTGGTCCGGGTCCTCGGAGGGGGCGAGCCCTTCGACCATCTGGACGATCCTCTCGGGCCTGAAGGTGTTCTCGGTATCGATTATGATGACGGAGCCGTCGAGGCCGCCCAGATCCAGGGGGAGCTGGACGTTGATCGCCACCTGATGGGCCACCTGGGTCTTCCCCGAGCCGAACTCGCCGTACAGCTCCACGATCGACTGGGTCTCAAACCCGCCGCCCATCAGGGCGTCGAAGGTCTCGCTCCCCGTTGTCACCTTCCCGACGAGCTTCCTTCTCTCCATCACCAGGTCGCCGGTCTCAAACCCACCGATGTCCGCAGCCTGCCTCGCGGAGGCGATGATCTTCGCGGCCGTCGACTCGCCCACGTCGGCGCAGGCCGCAAGCTCTGCGGGCGAGGCCACCGCCAGGGCCTCGACGCTGGCAAACCCCGCCTCCCTCAGCTTCTCCGCCGTTGCCGGGCCCACCCCGGAGAGATCTTCCAGTAATACTTCAGCCATATTTCACCAACCCCTAATGGAGCCCTTCGGCTTTAACCCCTTTACTCGGGCGGGGCGAAAGTAACCCTGGTGCTCCACCCGCAGCTGACCTCCACCTCGCCGTTCCACCCCTCCTTTGCCATGCCGTCGAATAGCTCGATCTTGGAGCCGAGGTCGAGGCTCTCGATCAGCCGGACGTGGTCGTTCCAGAGGGTGACCCTAACCCTTCCGGAGTCGTCTGAGACGTAGATGTTGGCGACCCGTCCGACGGTCCCGCCATCCCGCTCAAACTCCCGTATCTCGCCGAGGCCGGTGACAAAACCCGATATGCTGTAGATCGATCCGGGAGCGATCTCCGATATGGGTGTGATCTTCTCTTCGTAGGAGACGGCAACGTCGCTCTTTCTCACCGCCGAGTAGCCGCCGGCCTGGATCTCCACCTGACCGTACCTCTCCCGGGATACGGCGTTTGTCACCTCCAGGGTATCTCCCTCTGCGATCTCCATCTCCGCCTTCTCGTTCCAGAGGGTGAGCCTGATCTTGCCTGAATCGTCGCCGAGGGTGACGGACCGAACCCGTCCGACGGAGCCGTCCCGCCGCGCGAACTCACGAACCATTCCTGGGTCGACGACCTTTGCGAGGATGGTGATGTCTCCCATGTCGGCCCTGATCTCAGAGATCTTGTGTGGCTCGACTCGGGTCTTGATCTCGGCCTCCACCTCCTCAAGCCCGCCCCGATCGACGGTCACCTCGGTCCCGAAGTACCCCTCTCTAGTGAAGCCTCTGATCCTGAAGGTCTGATCGACCGCCAGCTC
>Ga0116152_10000906_pt1 | contig 24526 bp, 23 predicted proteins | sample AD_UKC119_MetaG_FD_89894 | JGI IMG/M metagenome (GOLD analysis project Ga0116152, IMG submission 89894) | Active sludge microbial communities of municipal wastewater-treating anaerobic digesters from Hong Kong - AD_UKC119_MetaG | ecosystem: Engineered > Bioreactor > Anaerobic > Digestate...
CCCCGCTCTTCCGCAGTTTGGAGCCGTAGATCATCCTCGGTCCAGTAGCGGTGGCTGCGGTTGTCCGGCACCCCTTCGGTCTCCTGGCGGTAGGTCTCCGCCACGTACACCCGCCCTTGGTGGTCCACATCGATGGCGACCGGGTTCGCCAGCATCGGCTCCTCCGCAAACAGGGTCACCTCCATCCCGGGCGGCACGCGGAAGCGGGTGATCGCCTTGGCGCCCTCGCTTTCGGCTCCATCCCCCGATTGGGCGACACAAACGGTGGCCATCAGGCCGAAGCAGGACAAAACGCAAAGCAAGTTCCGACGAATCATGCGGCGCAGTATAGCAACGTCGAGCAAGTCCCTGGTCCCATGCGGAACTCCCCTCCGAAGGACGCGACGAAGAGCTTGGCCGCAGCTGGACCCCATAGGTCCTGGGGTGGAAGGCTGACTCGTCGGTTGGGCACCGCGAGCCGCTTTCAGACTTAGGGCAAGTAGCGATCCGGAATCGGGCTCTCCGGGATTTCCTGGTCCCAAAGGATGGCCATGATGAGCCAGCGATCGCCATCCCAGACGAGCTGCAGGCTGTTGATGCCCCGGGCGAAGGGCTCGGCTTCGGGTTCGTGGCGGGATTCGTAGGTGCTGAAGACGTGGGCGATGGCCCCGAAACGCTCGACGCGGCGGGCGATTTCTTGCTCGTAGAAACCCTGCTTGGCGAACAGGGCTTCGGCGTTTTGACGGTACTTTTCGGGGGTCATCGCGAAGACCTTGGGGGGACCCTCGGCGGGATGCATGACCGCCGCCAAACGGCCTTGCTCGGGATGGAACAATCCGAGGAAACGATCCCAATCGCGCGGGGTGCCTGCGGGACCCGAAATCACCCCGTACAGTTCGGCCATGAGGACATCCAGGGCGACATCTTGCGGCATCGGGGACTCCATGGGGGTGGTTCCTGGGGCGGCTTCGAGGGTGGTTCGACCGGAGGCGCACGATGGGCTCAGCCCGGCCAGGAGGGCCAAAACGAGGGGAAGGGCGAGTCTGGTTGGCATCGGGGTCATAGGGGTAGGGTATAGTGCGGTTCGGCTCATGGGATCCAAAGACTTCCACACTTGGCTAGGCGCCGATGAGCCCGGAGTGGCGCTGTTCGAATGTGCTGCGGGGAACGTCGCCGTGGTCAGCCGCGCCAAGAACATCCCGGGTCGGGTCAATGAGGATGCCTTGGGGTTCTTCCCCATGGGGGGCGACGGCGCCGTTTTGGTGGTGGCCGATGGCATGGGCGGTGGTGCCCACGGCGAGGTAGCGGCCGAGACGGTGATCCGGGCTATCGAAACCCAATTGGCCCCCCTGCCCGACCAGCCCAGCTTGTCCGCCGTGCGGGTCGCGATCCTGACGGCCGTCGAAGAGGCCAACCGCAGCGTGCTCGACATGGGAGTCGGAGCCGGTACCACCATCGCCGCGGCGCTGGTCAGCCCCCGGCGCTATGCCACCATCCACGCCGGAGATTCGGTGGTCATGGTGGTCGGCCAAAAAGGCCGGGTCAAAGCCCAAACCCTGGCCCATTCCCCGGTGGGTTTCGCCATGGAAGCGGGGCTCTTGGACCCCGACAAGGCCATGTTTCACCACGAGCGGCACCTGGTCTCCAACGTGGTCGGCATGGTCGGCATGCGCCTCGAAATCGGCTCTCCCCGCAAGTTCAGCCTGCGCGATACCTTGATCCTCGCCAGCGATGGATTGTTCGACAACTTGACGGTCTCCGAGGTGGTCGAACACATCCGTTGCGGACCGCTCGAAGAGGCCGCGCGCACTGTCGCAGAACTGGCCAAACAGCGGATGGATACGCCGCTCGCCGCAGAACCGAGTAAACCTGACGACTTGGGCATGATCCTGTTCCGGCCCCATCGCCCCCAATGACCGAACGCCCGAAAGGACCGAAACTTAAGACCTTTGAGCTACCCCGGGGTCGCAGCATTGGCAAAAGCTACAAGGTCGAAAGCAAGCTAGGTGGCGGCAGCGAGGGAGAGGTCTATCAAATCTGCGATCAGACCACCGGCATCTCGCGCGCGGCGAAGATCTACTTCCCGCACCGCGACCCCAAGCAACGACTGACCGCCCAACACGCTCGGAAACTCAACCAATTGCGCGATTGCCAGCTGGTCCTGCAGTTCCTGCACACCCAGGAGGTGCGCATCGGCCAGTACCGCACCATGGCCATGATCAGCGAGCTGTGCGAGGGGGAGCCCCTGCAGCGCTGGATCGAACGGCACAAAGACAAGCGGGTGGACGACTACGTGGCGCTCACCATCCTGCACCGCTTGGTGGCCGGATTGGAACAAATCCACGCGGCTGGTCAATATCACTCGGACGTGCACACCGAGAACATTTTGATCGAGCAGAGCGGCATCGACTTCCGGCTTAAGCTGATCGATTTCTACGAGTGGGGCAAGCCCACGCGAACCAAGATGCTGCAAGACATCCTGGGCGCTTCACGGGTCTTGTACGACATGCTGGGTGGTCGCAAGTTCTACAAAGACGCCCTGCCGGAATCGAAGTACGTGTGCGCCGGGCTGCGCTCAGACTTGATCCTAGAGCGTTTCCCGACCGCGAGCAGCATGCGCCATTACTTGGAAACGTTCACGCCCACCAAGGTGTATTAGGCACCGATTGTGCGCACGAAGTTTCCGAGCAGCGTGTGCCCATGGCTGCTGAGGATCGACTCAGGGTGGAATTGGACCCCGTACAAGGGGCGCTCGCGGTGGGCCAAGGCTTGGATCACGCCATCTTCGCTGGTGGCTTCGATCTTCCAATGGGCGGGTAGTCGATCGCGGCGCACGGCCAGCGAGTGGTAGCGTCCGACTTCGAACCCTTGCGGCAGGTTGCGGAAGAGGCCTTCGCCAGCGTGTTGGAGGCGACTGGTGCGACCATGCCAGGGCACTTCCAACTGCTCGATTTCGGCCCCCAACGCGAGCGCCATGGCTTGGTGCCCTAGGCACACGCCGAGAAGAGGAATCGATGCCGGCATTTCGCGGGCCAAAACCTGACTGAGCGTGGCTTCCCGCGGGTGGCCCGGACCGGGGCCCGTGATCACGGCCTGGGGGCGCTGGTCGAGCACGCGTTCCAGGGTCAGCTCGCTGGCGCGTTGGACCACCACTTCGACCCCCAGTTCCCGCAGGTACTGGTACAGGTTGAACGTGAACGAGTCGCGGTTGTCGATGAGCAGCAACAAGGCGCAGCATTCTACGCCCTAGGCAATCTTCGCAGCAAACGCCATGCTGGCCGGGTGCCCAGCCCCACGCAATGCTTCGAACCGACGATTGTGTCGGTCGAACCGCCCGTGCCCTTCGATCAAGCCTTGCGGGGTTTGCGTGATTGGCGAGGTTTGGTTGCCTTGGACTCCTCGGGTGGCCATCCCGCCCGTCATTCGTGGATCGCCTTCGATCCGATCGAGTCGGCCGAGGGATGGCGAGGTTGGCAAGACTTGCGGGCCGCCCTAGATCGATGGCGCACCGAAGCAGCGATCCCCGGCCCGTTCCACGGGGGATTTCTCGGAGCCCTGGGTTACGAATTGGGCGTGGCCGGTGAGTCGCTTGATTTGCCCCCCGAGCCTTGGGGTTGGCCCAATCTCCTGGGCGGGTTGTACACCGACTTCTTGGTGTTCGATCACCAACAGGGCACCCTGCACCTGGTGGTGCGCGGCGGAAGCGATCGCGTGGAATCCGTTCTCGCCGCGCTGCGCCAGCCGGGCCCGGCCCAGCCGATTGCGGTAGGCGCACTGCAGCGGCACACGCCCGCAGCCACGCACATGGAGCGCATCGAGGTGGCGCGCAAGGACATCGCCGCCGGCGAGTACTACCAGGTGAACCTGGCCCACCGGTTTTCGGCACCCATGCAGGGGGATCCTTTGGATCTGTACCTGCGGCTACGAAGCGCCAATCCGGCCCCCTACGCGGGATTCCTGCGTGGCTCTTGCGGAGCTTGCCTCAGTTCTTCCCCCGAGTTGCTGCTCGAATTCGACGGGACCTCGGCCCGCACACGGCCGATCAAGGGCACGGCACCGCGATACGCCGATCCCGTGGCGGATCTGGCCGCGCGCGACGCCTTGTGGAACAGCCCCAAGGACCGCGCCGAGTTGGCCATGATCGTCGACTTGGAGCGCAACGACTTGGGCCGCATCGCCCAAGCGGGTACCGTCCGCGTGCAGCAATTCCCCGAATTGGAGTCCTACGCACGCGTCCACCACTTGGTTGCCACGGTGAGCGCAACCCCGCGACCCGGCGTGGATGCGGTGGACCTCTTGCAAGCGCTGTTCCCCGGTGGTTCGATCACGGGAGCCCCCAAGCTGGCCAGCATGGAAGCCATCGCGCGCTTGGAGCAGGAGGGCCGCGGCCTGTTCACCGGCTCGTTGGGGTTCGTTGACTTCCGCGGCCACGCCCACTTCAACATCCTGATCCGCACCGTCCTTTGGCGTCCCCTGGGTGTCGGCCAAGGCGAGATTTCGTTCCGCGTAGGAGGTGGCATCACTTGGGCATCCGACCCAGCCGCCGAAGACCAAGAAACCCTGCACAAGGCCCACGGGATGGTGGATGCCTGGGGCGCGGGGGATCTTTCCTAGGAGCGCTCATGGCCTGGAAACTCTTCCTTGCGACCGACCTGGCCCTGGCCAACCTAGTGTGCCTTTCCCTGGTGCTGTTTGGACTTCCCGGGACGTGGCTCATGCTAGCGTTGAGCGCTCTGGTGGATCACTACACGGAAACCCCCTTGTTTGCGCACTCGACGCTCTACGCGGCGGCCGGGATCGCGGCCCTGGGCGAGGTGTTGGAGTTTGTGGCGGGTTCGCAGGGGGCTCGACGGGCCGGCGCAGGGCGGCGTGGTTCGTTGGGCGCCTTGGTGGGCGGGCTGGGCGGCGCACTCGTGGGCACGTTCCTGATCCCGATCCCCGTGGTGGGTTCGCTCGTGGGGGCGGCTTTGGGCGCGTTTGCCTTGGCGACCGCACTCGAGCACGGCGGGGGCCAGGACCTGCGCTCCGCCTTCCGGGCGGGGCGGGGGGCCGCCATAGGGCAGGTGACCGGAACCTTCCTCAAGCTCATGTTGGGTGTCTCGGTGTGGGTACTCTTGACCGTGGCGAGTTTTTGGTAGGGCTTCCTGCCCGGTGTCCCTGGAACCCGGTCGCCGGGCCGTCCACAATGGCATGGTCATGAGCGTCTCCACCCAACCGATTCGTGCCTCGTTCGAAGAGGCCCAACGCACCCTCAACGCCTTCTTGGAGGATCCCGCGCACCTGGAAGCGGTGCATCGATTCGCCGAGATGGCGGGCAGCACCCTGAGTGCGGGCGGATTGTTGATGGCCTGCGGCAACGGCGGTTCGATGTGCGATGCGATGCACTTTGCCGAGGAATGGACCGGCCGCTTCCGCGGCAACCGTTCCGCCTTGCCCGCGATCGCGTTCTCCGATCCCAGCCAATTGACCTGCATCGCCAACGACTTCGGCTACGACGAGGTCTTTGCGCGCAGCGTGGAGGCCTACGGCAAAGCGGGCGATTTGCTCGTAGCGATCTCGACCAGCGGCAACTCCCCCAATATCTTGCGGGCCGTCCAAGTGGCGAAAGAACGTGGGATTCGCACCGTGGGACTGCTCGGCAAGGGCGGTGGAGAGCTCAAGTCCAAGGTCGACCTCCCGATCATCGTGCCCATCGCCACCACCTCCGATCGGATCCAAGAGATCCACATCAAAGTCCTGCACATCGCCATTGAGGCCGTGGAACGCTCCATGTTCCCGGACAACTATTGAGCCCCGAAGCGCTGACCCACCGGATCTACGCGCTTTCCCCCGAGGGAGCGCAGAGGCTGCATCCGGATCCGTATCCCGACCCGTTCTACGCGCTGTACGGCTGCCTGGTTCCAGGTTTGTACGAAGCGGCCCGGACCTATCCGGGGGGCAAGGTGTACGGCTTCGAACGCCACCTGCGGCGCTTGCTCGCGGGTTGCGAGGCAGCCGAGGTCCGCCCAAGCCTGACCGAGGATCAATTGCGCCAAGCCCTTCAGCAGGCCATCGACGACCACCCCGACGAGCTGCTCAAGTTGCGTTGGGACCTGTGCAACGAGCCCTACGCTGGTTTGGGCACCACGGCGCGTATGATTGCCACCATCACGCCGCTCGCACCGCTTCCTGAGTGGGTTTGGGAGGAAGGCGTGCAGGTGCGAACGACCCACGAGCTGGTGCGGCACCGCCCAAGCACCAAGGGTTCTGCTTTTGCGGTCGAGCGCCACCGAATTGCTTATGGGGATCGGGACTACTTCGAGCCGGTTCTGCTTTCGAATTCGGGTAAGCTCTTGGAGGGCGCCCAAAGCAACTTTGGGGCGTTTTTGGGTGGGCGCCTGCATGCCAGCACGCGCGATGCCTTACCCGGAATCACCATCGGCACGTTGATCGAACTGGCGCGCGCCAATGGATTGGAAGTGGTCGAAGAACCGGTCTCGATCGAGCAACTCGGGTCGCTCGACGAAGCCTTCCTGTGCTCCTCGGTACGCGGCGTTGTGCCCATCAGCCGCATCGACGAAACCGCGATCGGCTCGGGACGTCCCGGTCCATCGGTCACGAAGTTATGGGGCTGGTACCAAGCCTACGCCACCCAGCATGCCGCCCGTTTATGGCCCAAGCCTTAGCGCGATTCGTAAGGGGCATGGGAGGCGCTGGCACGCCCGCCACAACGCCGCTGCAGGGCGTTTTACCTGACACTTCGGGACTGGGGTGCTAACCTGGGATTTCGGCGCGCTGGCGGAGGCGCGGAATCACCTAGCGGCACTATGAACAACAAGTTTCGAATTCTGCTCCTTGCGATGGTTTTGGTGGGTGGCCTAGGCTTCTTCTGGTTGCAGCGAGAGCCGGCCCAGGACACGGGCCATCCGGGCTTGGCGGAGTCCACCGAGATCGAGCCCGCAGAGCCCCAGCCAACCTCCCCGGGGGCTGCCCCCTTGGCGGAGCTCGTCCCAAGCGATACTCCCGTCGAACCGCAACGCTCGGTGGTGTTGCAAGACACCCAACCGGAAGCCTCCCCCGAGGACCAAGCCCGAGCCCCCATCGAGGCCAAAGCCCAAGCCATCTGGATCGAAGGCGTGGTGGATGTTCCTGACGGAACCCCCGCCGACGAATCGATCGAAATCGAAGCACGCGGCAAGGTCTTCCCGGGCAGCAAGAACGAGCGCCGCACACACCGTGTGCGCATGCAACCTGATGGGCGCTTCCGGGTGGCCGTAGCCCCTGATAGCCTTGTGGCTTCCATCTCCTTGTTGGGCCAATACGCATGCTTGAGAGAACCCTACGTTTGGCGTATCGATCAGGAAGAATCGGTGGTGTTGGAACCCGTCCTTGGTGGGTGTTTGGAGTACGAGGTGCTGCTCCCCCCCGGCGCGAATGGCCCCATCCAGAACTGGTCCGCGAACCTAACGGGTCGTTACTACCCGCACCCGCACAACCTTTCGCTGGACGCCAACAACCGCTTCCTGGTACCGGGCATCGCACCCAACAGCTGGCAATACCTCACAGTTTCCGCCGACGGGTACGCGAAGTTTGCGGGTAGCGTAGACGACGTAGAGCCCGGTACGCGCAAGGTGGTTCCCCTACACTTGGAGCCCGAATGCATCCTGCGCGGGAAGGTGACCGACGAAGCAGGCAATCCTGTTGCCGAAGGCCGCGTGAACGTCGACCTGGTCGAGGATGGAGTGACCGTGAACTACGTGGGTCCCCGAGTCGATGGCTTGGAAGTCGTTGGCGGCCACTACGAAGCCCGCGGTCTAGCCGAAGGTACCTACAAAATCGAATTCCAAGCTTCCGGAATCCTGCACGAACCGGTCACCACGGAAAACTTGGTCCCTGGGGAAGCCCGCGAGGTCAACCTGCATGTCAGCCACGGCAAAGCGATCGAAGGCACCGTGCACTGGTCTTCGGGCGCTCCGGCCGTGGGCGTGGAAGTCAAACTGATGCAGCCCACCGGCTCGGGAATGCGCCAAAACTCGGCCCGCGACCACTCGTCACAAACCGATGCTGCGGGCAGGTTCTCGCTCTCCGGATTCGAAGACGATGGACCCTTCGCACTCGTCGCTCTCGGCGTACCGCCCAGCGTGGTCCGCCCCGAAGGCATGTCGAAGCTCAAGACGCGGCGCTGGGAGCGCGAAAACACCGTCCAGGCCATTCAAGACGGCGTCATCCCTGGCGGCCCACCGATCGCACTGGTGCTTGGAAAAGGAGCCGGAGGAATCGCTGGGCAAGTAGTCAACGAAGCCGGCGAACCCATCCGGAGCTTCCGCGTCACGGCTGCGCCGCGCATGGGCATGACCGAAGAGGTGAGCTTGGCCGGCGCCAAGCGCGACCGCTTCCAAGATCCCGACGGGAAGTTCGTGCTCGAAGGCCTTGCCGATGGCTGGTGGGGCGTGCAAGCCTCGGCTGCGGGGCACCGGGACGGTGAGATGGTCTGGGTGGAAGTGCCTGCGACCCAAGACATCCAGGTGGTCCTGCCGCGTGCTTCGTCGATCACAGGCAAGGTCCTGAGCGCCGATGGTCGCACAGTCGAAGCCCAAGTCTCCCTGGAACCCGTGACGGCCGAAGACTCGGATCCGTACTACCGCAGCGAGGAGGGCACGCAATCTTCGGTGGCCAGCGGTTTCCGGTTTTCCGGGTTGGACGCAGGCACCTGGAAACTGACGGCCACCAAAGATGGCTACTTCGTTTCCGAGCCGATCACGTTGGAATTGGGCCTGGGCGAGGAACGCGAGGGGGTCGAACTGCGCCTTCCACCCGCGGGGACCATTCGCGGCACGGTCCACCCGGATTGGTGGGCCCCGGGTTTGGCCGTCAGCTTGCACCAAGTCCACAAAACCGAACACGGGCACACCGAAAACCAATCGCTGCCAGACGCGACCGTCGACAGCAAGGGACAATTCGAGGCGCTCGACATCCCAGCCGGCACCTACGTTGGGCGACTTGTCCAAAACAGGGTCCAGGAGGAATCCGAAAACAGTCACGGACCGATGGCTTTTGCCTTTGCTTCGGACCCGTTTGAGGAGTTGGCCCTTGGCCAAACCGAGGAAGTCGACGTGGTGGCTGGGCAAGTGGCCGTAATGAACTTCGCAGGGCCCGGTTCCGACGCGGTGATTCTTACGGGCAGACTCCTCGAAGGCAGCGAGCCCGCGAAGGGCTGGCGTATTTCCTTCCGCGGACAAAACCCCCACCGCGATCAAGTGGAAGCGTTGAGCGGCGAAGGCGGTCGGTATCGAGTCGTGCTGGGTGGCGCGGGTCGCTATCAGGTGGGTTTCGATTCCCCGGAACGCTCAGGCGAACCTCCCTTCCAAAACATCGAGTTACCCAACGCGGGGCCTCAGAATTTGGACCTCGTGCTTCCTACCGGCACCCTGATTTTGGAGCTGCAACTTCCTGATGGAAGTGAGCCAGGAGAGTACAGCTACGCGGGTGCCTTTGCTTTGACTCCCAAAGACGGCCACCAGCGGATTCAGGCCGCCCGCATCGAGGGCAAGCGAGTCTACTTCGAGAATCTATCGCCGGATTCCTATTCACTGGGCCGCGCTTCCGTGTATGCGCGATCGAGGACCTACATTTCGGAACCCATGGAGAACATCGAGTTCCCAGGGGGCCAGACGCCGTTTGTCGTGCCCCTGACCATGGTGCCGGGCTGCAAACTGGAGGGCACGGTCCAGGGGTATCCATCCGACAAGCAGTACTTCGTCGTGTACGCATTTGATGCCCAAGTCGATGGAAACTACCTCGAGGCTCAGATGACTCACGATGGAGAGTTCTCGTTCGACTCCCTGCCCCAAGGGGATGTGTGGCTGTCCACCACCTACCAAGCCAACGAGAACAAGCCGCGCACGCGGGCTACCCTGGTTCCGGGCTCCATTGCCCACACCCAGTTGCCCTATTGGGCCGATTGATTTGGCCTTCGCGTCCGCAACCATAGAACGCACAGGGGCCCCGGCATCGCGCATGCCGGGGCCCCTGTGCAAACCTCTCCCACGAGGCTAGATCGAGTCGAGTCCCCAAGCGAAGGGATACAGCGGCAACCCGTCAAAGCGAATACCCGTTTCCGCTTCCATGGCATCGATGACGCCGCGGTTGCCCTGGGGCGGCATGGTGGCCAAAAGGCACTGCTTGCGATCGAGCGTGACGGTTCCATTGGGACCCGTCAGGCGCACGTGGTTCGAGTCTTGCTCGACTTTCAGCCGCGGGTCGCCGAAGCGACGGAAGACCTGGGCCATTCCCGCGAGGTCGATCACCCGTCCCATGGCGAGCACGCCTTCCAGGGCGGAAACCTCCAGGTCGAGCAAGGTCTTGCGCATGTCCACCGCAGTGGCCGGGCACATCAGGAATAGTCCCTGGCTGCCCTGCGGCAGGCTGTCCAGCACGACGCGGACACAAGCCAAAACCGCCTTGGTCGACCCACCCCACTCGTGGATCACGCCTTGCAGGTCTTTGCCGCGGCCCATCACGATGTAACCGACGATTTCGCCTTCCTGTTCGCATACCAGCGAGGTCATTTCGGGTCCACACAAGAGCGCGCTGGTTTCTGCCAGGTTGCGATCCATGCGGTGGCTGTGGCGCACGTAAAGCCCGTGCACTCCGTCGTGATCGCGGCTTCGCATCCAGCGCACACCTTCGGGCTCGGGCAACTTGCCCGCCATGTCCGCGGTGAAACGGTAGTCCAATTCCAAACCCATCGGAACGTAGCCCTTGCTCGCGTAGAACTTGGGGTCATCCGCCCACAGCATCGAGAACACGGCGCCGTCGCAGAACAGGGTCTGTTCGGCGCGCTCGAGCAACTGCCCGGCCAGGCCCTGGCCGCGGAATTCCTCGGCGGTGGTCACCGAGCCAATCAACCCCATGCGCAACAACCACCCGTTGCAAACCAAGTCCCGGGGTAGGATGGCGCAAGCGCTGATCACGTCGCCGTCCTTTTCGAGTCCCACCAGCGAACCGGGGAATTCGGGGCCAAAGACCAGGGGATACTCGGCGGCAAGGTTGCGGCCCTGGCCAAAGGTCTCTTCGATCCGCTCGAGGGCGCGTTGGGTACGTTGGGTGGTTTCGACGGTCATGGAAGCGTTGGGTTAGGCCGAAAGGCGGGTTTGGTTGGCTCGGAAGGCTTCGAGCAATTGATCGGTCAGCTGGCGCGCTTGCTCAAGCGCTCGCTCGGACTGTCCCACTGCATCGACCAGACCGGCGGAATCCTGGATGGTTTCGCTGGTGTCGGCCAAGCCTTGGGCCTGGGCCTCCAGTCGATCGAGCAAAGCCCGGAAGGCGGGGCCCTGGCCGACTTGATCGGTTTTCGTGGAGGCTGCGGGGAGGTTCCCGGAGAGCCCTTGGATCGGTTGGTTCTGCATGGCCTTATCCGAGGTAGTTGAGCAAGCTCTGCTGCATCAGCCGGGCACCGGTGGCCTGGGTCAGTTGGAGCGTCTGTTCGGCTTGCTGCAGCTCGAGCACCGCGCTAGCCAAATCCACGTCCATGACCTCGGACTTCAGCCCTGCCAGCTGGGTCGAAAGGTCGCGCAGACGGGTCTCGGAGGAGTTCAGCCGCTCATAGCGCGCACCCAACTTGCCTAGCGAGTTCAAGAGCCGATCTTGCCCTTGTGTCAGCTCATCTAGGCGCAAGTTCAAGTTGGTTGTTTGGCTAGACGCACCGAGCGAATCCCCCGAGCGAAGGTCCGAGGCGATCCCCCGAATCGTGTCAAACACATTGGTCGCCCCCTGGAACACGACCAACTCGCTGCCGGCCCGATGCACACCGGTTCCATCCACATGCAGCATGTTGCCGGTCGACGGATCAGTCACCTGGATGTTGGTCGAGTTGCGATCGAACGGGTTGTAGGTCGTGCCATCGGTGGAAATCGACCCTTCGCCCACCAGCGTGGTGGTTACGAACCCGCCGGTCCAACCGGAAAAGTCCAGCACGGCCACCGAACCATCCTCGTCCACCAAAGTGAAATTCGCCGGCGGAGGCGTGGGGATCAGTTTGGTCGGGCCCGTCCCCAACTGAGCGGTACCGTCTGCACCGTTGACCTGCAGCACATGGCTACCCAGGATCGAGGTGCCGCCAGCGGTCCCCATCGCCAAGCCGCCCACGTTGGCGCCGGTGACCGTGTCGGTCCGCAGGAAGAGTCGCATGTATCCCTTGCCATAGTTGGCATCGTCCCCGTTGGCAATCCCCGTCTGTCCGGTGTAAGCCGTCGCGCGATACTGATCACCGCCAAAGACTTGGTTCCCCGGCAAATTGATGTCGACGGTGGAATCCCGTCCGATCGCGACCTGCTGCTGGTTGGTGTCGCCTTGGTACTGCACGTACCCTTCGACGCCGCGCCGCTGGTCGACAAAGGGCGGCTTGGAGGTCTCGCTGCCCGCGAACAGGTAGCGATCCCCAAACTTGGTGTTTCCGATGGCAAACAACGACTCAGCGATTTGATCGAGCTGGTCCGCCACTGTGGCACGATCCGTGTCCGAAAGGGTTCCGTTCATGGCTTGCAGCACCAAGGCGCGCGCCTCGGTGAGCAACCCAGAAGCGTTCTCCAGCTCGGTGGTCGAGGTCGCGAGTACGGGCTGGATCGAGGTGACGCTCGACAGATGTGCATCCACGTTGGCGCGCTGTCGCGTGAGCGACATCCCGCGCGAGGTGCCTACGGCATCGTCGGAGGGCCGCAGGATGCGCTGGCCCGAAGAAACCTGCTCCTGGGCGCGGACCAAGGCCAACAGGTTGCGTTTGATGCCCGCTGCTACCAGATCGTAGTTCGAGGATTGGGTGGGTCGTAGGGACATGATTAGATGATCGAGAGAATCGTGTCGTTCAATTGTTGGACGGTTTGGATGTAGCGCGCCGAGGCGGTGTAGGCCTGTTCGAAACGAACCATGTTGACGAGTTCTTCGTCGACGTTGACGCCGGAGACCTCTTCGCGCCGCGCATCGAGCGATTGCACGAGGCTCTCGGCTACCGCCGTGGCGCTTTGGGTGGTCGAGATTCGGAAACCCACGTCGCCAACGACCTGGCCGTAATAGTCACCCAGCGAAGCGCCGAGGCCATCCACGCTCGCTTGCTGGAGGGTCAAAATCCGGCGCAGCGCGCCGTTGTCGCCCGAAGCCCCCGAACCCGAGTAGGAAATGCGGTTCGGATCGCTCTGCAGGGCCTGCGAAACCTCGATGGTGCCCGCCGAATCCCCATCGAAGAAGGAGTTGACCCCAAAGGCCACCAACACATCGCTCGAATCGGAATCCGCGATCCAATCCTGCTTGAAAGTCTCGCCGGTCGATCCGGAAAGCTCGCCGTAACCAAAGCTAACCTCGACGCCTTCCCCCACGCTGAGCCGGGTCCCAGGCACGTAGCCCTCACCCACATCGAGCACGGCGACCGGACTCCCGTCCGCGCTCACCACGCGAATCTGCAAGCCCGGGGTGGTGCCGATGACGCCATCCCCGACCGGTTCGTAGTACAGGGTGCGGTTTTCCGATCCGGTGTAGCGGCCAAAAGCCTCGACCTGCACGCTGTTGTCGTTTCCTCCAGCCAGGGTACCCGCGGACAGGCCCAAGGCGCTCAACATCGACCCACCCATGACGGCGATCGACTCGCTCGATCCCTCGTTTTGGCTCTGCAAAACCAACCGATCCCCCACGGCAACGGCACGCAGTCCACTGCTGTTCATGCCCGCATCGCTGTTGATCACGTCGGCGATCTCCTGGGCCGACGCATTTTGGATGTCCGCAAAGTCGGACGACTGGAAGGTCACCGTGCTCGAACCCAGCGGCCCCTGAAGCGACAGGGTTCCCCCGTTGCTCAAGCCATAGGGCCCATGCGCCGCCGTACCGATGGTGGCCCGGCCCCCACCCAAAGTGGAGTAGTCATTCGGATTCGAGTCGAGACGTGCACTGAAGTCGAACCGATAGCCCGAATCGGCCGTCAGGTTCAAGCGGCCCAACGAATCCAAGCCCGCATTCATGTGCTCGACGCCGTTGAGCGACTGTAGCAGCCCCTGCACGGTCATGTTGTTGGGATCGATCGCAAACGAATCCACCCGCACTTCGCCGGTGGCGGCGTTGGTCATGTTCACGTAGAGGCGCCCTTCCTGGACGTCGAACGGCAAGCCCGCGCTGCGAACCAACTGAGCCAAGCGCTCGTTGGTGTTGGCCCCCGCCACGGGCTGGGTCCCCGACAGCAGCGTGAAGCCGCCGCTCTCGGGGGTGCCCGTGCTGTGCGCGCGGTTGACCTCGAGGATCATGTTGCGCGCCAATTTGTCGAGCTTGGCTTCGAGGGTCGGAAGGAATTCCTGGCGGAAACGGAGCAAACCGCCCACCTGACCACCGCTGACTTGCACGGGTACGTTGCTGCCATCGATGCGCAGCTCGGGTTCGCCCTGCGGATTGGACTCCACGGACAGTTCGTGGACCCGTTGCGACCCCACCAACACGCGGCCGGACACCGAGACCAAAATGGCTCCGTTGCCCTGTTCGGTGAAGCTGACATCGACCTGCTCCGAAAGCGAGCGCAATTCCTGTTCACGGCGGTCGCGCAGGTCGTTGGCCGGGACCTGCGAAGCTTCGGCCTGCGCGATTTCCTGGTTGAGGTTCAGGATGCTGTTCGCCAGGCGGTTGACCTCGCCCGTGCGGTACTGCAGTTCCTGCAGGTTTTGCGAACGCGCGTCGCTGATCTCGGTGCTCAAATGCTGGAACTCGTCGGTCATGCTAGACGCAGACTGCACCATCGAATTGCGCAGCACCGAATCCCCGGGGTTGGCGCTGAGGCCGGCCACCGAGGAGAAGAAGCCATCAAAGAGCGCGCCGAGACCATTGCCCCCGGGCTCCGAAAGCATGTCTTCGATGCGGCTCATACCTTGCAGCTGCACATCGAGCCCCTGGTACACGGAAACCTGCGACCGAATGCGCTTGTTCAGCAACGCATCGGTGATGCGTCGAATGCCGTCGGTTTCGACCCCGGTTCCCTGCAGCAGCCCGCGCATCCGCGTGGGATGCGACGTGTCCAAGTCCACCCGCTGGCGGGTGTAGCCCGGAGTGTTGGCATTGCTGATGTTGTGCCCAACCGTGTCGAGCGCCGTTTGTGCTGCGCGCAGCCCGCGCAGGCCGATGTCCAGTCCGAGGGTTGCCATGACTAGGCCTCCGCATCCAACAAGCGGCCTTGCTCTTCCATCGGATCGCCCGCAGCGCTGTCGAAGAGCGTGTTCAGAACTTCCAAAATCACCGATCGATGGATGCGAGCCGTGGCGCTGACCTTCTTGGCTTCCATGCCGACTTCTCGCACGATCGACTCGAGCGCTTCCCTCAGTTCCAGAATCTCCGCACCGAGGCTTCCCGCTCGCTCCGCGATGCTACGCAAGGTCAGAACCTTGGGGCTCACACCCCAGAGTTTGCCCAAGGCTTGGAATATCGTGCGCATCTTGGTTTCCCGGGCGCGGCTTCGGCTCTCCTCCTGGTGCACGCGCTCGAGGACCGCCTCGCAGCCTTGCGGGTCCGGTTGGGACATGGCCGTGCATAGATCGGTCAGAGCGCGCTTGCGGCGCACCTGTTGGTCCACCTCCTCGCGCAACCAAACCATCAAGTGGTTGAGCACAGCATGCTCTTGGGGAAGAACCGCGCTCATGAGCCGGCGACCTCAGGCGCGTCGTTGCTGCCCAATTGGGCCTTCAGCTGGCCTACCAGGCCCAGCGTTCCGGACTCGGCCAACGAGCTGCCGATGGCATCATCGAGCCAGCTGTTGTAGGCGTCGTTGCCGGGCCCTTTGGGGAAGAACCCGTCCTTGAGGGTCGAGCGCAATTGCTTGACCATCATGGTCGACAGGAGCTTCTCGAATTCCTTGGCCGCCTTGGCGGCTTCGCCAGCGCGTTCGAGGGTTTGGGCGCGCGAAACTTTTTGGTCGGCGAGCTGCCCCACGGCGTTGGTTTGGATCGATCCTAGGCCAATGTTTTGCATGTTAGAGCCTCCGAATGTCGGCGACGAGGAGTCCACCATCGGACATGGCGGACAGGATGCTGATCAGGTCGCGGGGCGATGCGCCCAGCACGTTGAGTACGTCGACCACCTCTTGCAGGGTGACGGCCTCATGGATCGGGACCAGGCTTCCCGCTTCTTCGGTAACGTTCACGTCCGATCGCGGCAGCACTTCGGTCGTCCCGCCCGAAAGCGGGGCCGGCTGGCTCGCTTGGGGCGACTCCGCGACGGTGACCACGATGGCGCCATGGGCGATTGCACCGGGACGCAGGCGCACATCACCGCCGATCACGATCACGCCGGTGCGTTCATTGACGACCACCCGCGGCTTGTTGTCGGTTTCGATTTCCTGCTTGAGGATGGTGTTGAGGTAGGCGCCATGGGCGGACTTGGGCAAGTCGCTGGGGACCGCTACTTTGACGGTGCTACCATCGGGCTCGACCGCCGCAGCGTTTGGATACAAGCGGTTCACCGCCTCGGCCACCGCGACCATGTTGCCGAAGGTGGCCTGGCCCTTTTTGGCGTCGAGCAGGATGAAACCATGCTCGTTGGTGATCGCGGTTTCGACTTCGCGTTGGACCTTTCCGCCGCCCGAGAGGAACCCCACCGTAGTGTGGTTCTTGGTCGAGGTACCCCCCTCGCCCTTGGCGGTGAATCCACCCACTTCGATCGGACCTGCGGCCGTGGCGTACACGGTCTCGTAGCGCGGATCGAAGAGTTCGCAGAAGTCGAGGTTGCCGCCTTGCAAGCTGGTTGCGTCGCCCACCGTGGAAACCCGCACGTCGACCAATTGCCCGGGCTTCGAGCCAGCGGGCAGGTTGGCGTCCACGCGGACGATGGCCATGTTCTTCGAGCTTAGCTGGCTGGCGTCGATCTTGTGGCCGAAGCGCAACAGCTCGTTGCTCAGGAATTGTTTGACCAACTCGCCGGAGTCACCGGTCCCGGACAAACCCATGACCACCCCGTACCCGCGGATGACGTTCTCCTCAAAGCCCCGGACCCCCACGACGCTGGCGATCGGAGCCCGCAGGCTCTTGTGAGCCAAGGGACGGGTCGAGGTGGGGATGGGCTGCATCACCGGCCGTTGGAACGTGCTGGTCGAGGGAGCGGGCGTGGTGCCCTGGGGGGCGAGGTCTGCCGAATCAACCTTGAGTCGGATCGGCTCCTGCGCGCCCACTTGCGTGGCACCCGCACAGATCGCCCAAGCGGCCAACAAGGCCCAAGCAAAGGATGTTTTCATGGGGAGAGAAGCAGCAGCCACTAGAAGGGCCAAATCCAATCGAGGACGCCATGGAGCCAGCGCGAGACGCCACGGCGGCGGGTGGTGTCGGACAGGGGACCCGCGCCGCTGTACACCACGCGCGCGTCCGCAACCTGCTCGGAGAGCACGGTGTTGTCGCTTTGGATGTCGAAACGACGCACGATGCCGCTGATTTCGATGACCTTGACCTCCTGGTCGACGCGAATCTCACGCCGGCCCTGGATGATCAGGTTGCCGTTGGGCAGCGCATCGATCACGACTGCCGTCAGGCGAGCGGTGAAGGTGCCCTTCTTTTGGTAGTTGGCGGCGCCGGTGAAGGCGTCCGAACGACTGCCCCCCAGCCCCGGGAGCGTGCTGAAAGCGTTCGCATCCAGGTCGAAGTTGGTCAGTTTGTAGTCCAGCGAGGAGTCCTTCTTGAGGTCGGATTTCTCTTCGTTCTTGACGTCTTGATTCTCGCTGATGAGGACCGTGACCAGGTCGCCGGGTTGGCGAGCAGTCGGGCTGACCACCGAGCGCACGGGACCCAACGACAAGTCGTAGATGGAGCCGCGGCGAGCTTGGGAGTAGCCCAAGTCGGCACTCAGCAGAACCAGGGTTCCCAGCGCGAAGAGTTGTAGCAATCGTTTCATGGCGTGTTCGGGGGTTAGCGCAGACGGACGAGGACGTTGTTGGTACCCGCGACGGTGCCGACCAGCTCCTTGCCGGTCCCACTCATCACGACGCGAACTTGGTCGCCCATGCGACCATCTTCTTGGGCGAGCCCGGTGCTCACGGCGGTGACGCGGCCCTTGAGGACCGAGACTTGGACGACATTGCCGCGTTGGATGACCTTGGTGCGTTCGACGTCGCCCTGGAAGACCGGCTGGCCCGCGGGCAAATCACGCATGGCTTGGGCTTCCATCACCTGCTGCGGTTGCAGCGGCCGCGCCGAAGCGTTGACCGCTTGACGGCGACGCTCGGTTTTGAACATGGCCGGGGTGAGTTTCTCGCCGCGCACGACTGGGGTCGTCAGGACGGCCACCTCTTCCCAGGCGGCGACCTCCCAGGAGGTCCATTGGGTGCGCCACAGGGCGTCGTCCACCCAGATCTCGACCGCCACGCCCTGGGATCCTTGCCCGCGGGGACCGCTGGCGGGGCGCGCCTTGATTTGGACTTGCTTGCGTCCCTTGGGAACCTGCAAGTCGGTCAGGGTGCCGCGCAGCTCGCACTCCACGTCGAGCCCGGCGAACTTTTGGCGCACGACTTTGCGCGCCTCGGCTTCGATTTGACCCGCGGTCACGACTTCGATTTGCGGGAAGACCCGGGTCTGATTCGAACCGATGAATTCGATCTTCGCGTCGGGGTAGGACTGCAGGACGGCGGTATGCAGCTGCCCCTTCAGGAGCAAGCGGCTGTAACCCGGCGAAGGCAGGTAGCCCAGGTCCACGTCTTGGATGCGAGCCACTTGCTCGGCATCGTCGCCGGTGACCGTAGCCACATCCCCGAGGCGCAGGCTGACGCCGACGCATTCGACCCGTTCGGGGAGTTGGATCGTGAGCCCACCGAAGGTGAGCAGCAGGGTGGAGAGGATCATGGGGCTTAGCGGATGATTTGGCCGACGGTCTGGAGCATCTCGTCCGAAACCTGGATGGCTCGGCTGTTCACTTCGTAGTTGCGCTGGGCCACAATCAGGCTCACCAGCTCTTCCACCGTGGTCACGTTGGAACGCTCGAGGGCGCCCTGTTGGATCGCGCCGGCACCGTTCTCACCGGGCACCAAGGCTGCCGGCTGACCCGAGCTTTCGTTGGCGGAAAGCAGGTTGCCGCCCTCGGCGCGCAAGCCCGTGGGGTTGGGGAAGCGGGCCAAGGTGATCGTGGTCAGGTCGATGTTTTGGCCGTTTTGGTCCTGGTAGCTGACGGTTCCACCCGGCGACACGGTGAAATTCGTGATGCCGTCGGGAAGCGTCACGCGCGGGTTGAGGTAGGCCCCTTCGGCCGTCACCAGATCGCCGTTGAGGTTGCGCCGGAAGGCCCCATCGCGCGTGTAGCGCAGGTCGCCGTTGGGCATTTGCAGCTCAAAGAAGCCCGGCCCCTGGATCGCTAGGTCAAAGCCATTGTTGGTCATCTCCAACTGGCCTTGCTCCATCATCATGGCCGAACCCGAAACCTCGGTACCGCTGCCGACCTGCAGACCGGTCGCGTCGATGGCTCCGCCACCGAGGGGTGCGCCCTGGTTGCGGTAGGTTTGGTAGTACAGCGATTGGAAGGACAGCCGGTTCTTCTTGAAGCCCGTCGTATTGGCGTTCGCGATGTTGTTCGCGATCGTATCGACTTGCATTTGCTGGGCTTTCATGCCCGAAGAGGCGGTTAGGAGGGATCGCAGCATGGGGATCTAGGGGTTGGGGTGTTCGGGGGCCTAGCGGGACTGGTGCAGGCGGCGGTAGGACTGGTCGATTTGGGTCATGGTCTGGGACGCTTGCTCGAAGCGGCGCTGCACCGTGATCATCGAGACCAGCTCGTAGATCGCGTTGACGTTGGCGCCTTCAAGATGACCCTGGCGCACAGAGCCCGTGGCGGGGTTGCGCACCGCGGTGGCCGGGGCTTTCCAATAGCCGTCGGACGTGTTGTCGAGCTGATTCTGGTTGTCGAAAGCGACCAACTTGAGCTTGCCCAGCTTGGCCTGTCCTTGGGATACGGTTCCATCCGGGCTGACCGTGACGGGCGCGCCCGTGGGTTGGATGTTGCCCGCTTGGCTTTCCCAAACGACCGGAAAGCCCTCAGGGGTCACCAGCACACCGTTGCTGGTCAGGTTGAACTCGCCGTCGCGGGTGTAGAGCTCGCCGCGCGGACCTTCGACCGAGAAGAAGCCTTCCCCCTCGAGGGCGAGATCCAAGTCGTTGCCCGTGCGTTGCAACATGCCTTGGCTGAAGTCGTTGCGTTCGCTGATGCCGAGGCCAATCTCTTGGGAACCCTGGCGACCCACCCATTCTCCATGGCTGGCCGCCAGACGACGTTTGAACCCAGGCGTGCTGGCGTTGGCGAGGTTGGAAGTGATGGCTTCCAATCGCTTTTCGTCCGACACCATGGCGTTGGCAACTCGGGTGAGACCGTTCATGCCTTCCCACCTAGCAACGGCTGTGCCAACCCGCCCAGGACTCGCTCCGGGCCCTACAGCCCCACCAAAAGGCCCGGGCCGGGAAAGGATTTCCCTCCCACCCCGGAAAAGGATTCCGCTATCGCGCCTGGGCTTCGCGGTCCCTGCGCAAGGCTTCCAAGCCCTCTAGGGCGTAGCCGCGCCACGGAATGGGCCAATCCTCGAGCCCCGCGTTCAGGTCCAGGGGCCAAGGCCCGATCCGCATTTGCTCCAGCAAACGGTCGGCGTCGGGTTGCTCGCGCTTCGACAGGAGCTGCGCCCACCCCACCGCCAAGTCGAAATCCCCCTGCGTGAGCGCGTCTTGCAACGCGGACTCCACGCGTTCCAAGGGAACCCGCGATCCGTCCGGATTGGCGATTTGGCTGGCGAGTTCGAGCAAACTCGCAAACTCGGGCTCGGTTCCCAAGTCGGTATCCGACTGCCCCCAGGCGGGCGCGTAGGTGCCCAAGGTCAAACGCGCATGCAACCGATCTTCCCCGAAATGCCGCGCCATGCTTACGATCGACACCACGAGCACCACGCCACCCAACACCAATCCCGCCTTGCCCAGCGAACGAATGCGACGCAAGAACCGCAGGCGGAACACCTCATCGAAGGCGGCGCGGTGCAGGAACTGAACCCGGCGCGCGGTGGAAAAGTGCCTCCAACCGCCCTGATCCCGCGCGCCCCCGCCAACCCGCTCGAGGGCCTGGATCAAGGCTTCGGGATCTCCGGTGAGCTGCATGCTGTACAAGTCGGCTTCGAGTTCGAAGCGCCGCGACATCCAGCCGAAGCACACGTACCACAGGACCAGCGCGATGCCCACGACCGCCATGGCCCCCCAATCCGAATGGGGGAACAGCACGCCGGCCAGCCAATTGCCTCCCATCAAAAAGAAGACCGTCCAACCCAAAAAGATCGGCACATGGTGCCGCTTGGAGTGTCCGATTTCATGACCGTAGACACAGGCCAATTCGCGCGGCCCGAGCATCGCGAGCAGCGAATCGCTCAGCAAGACCACCCGACTGCGGGCCGAGAGTCCCACGATGGCGGCGTTGGCCATCGAGTCGCCCGTGTTCCAAAGCAACACCTCGCGCGAACGGAAATCCGCCCGCGCGGCCACGTGTTGGAACAAATCGCGGGCCTGTCCAGGCGGCAAGGGGTTGGTCTCCCAAGTCGAACTCAACAGGGCCGGCATCAACCCGCCAAACAGGGCAAACAAGAAGGCCAGGTACGCGCCCTCGATCAAGCGCACCGATTCGATGTGCACGCGCAGGGTATCGCTGCGCGCAAACAGGATCGAAATCAGCACATAGACCAAGAAAGGCGCCAGCGCCGACGCAAACATCCGCGTTTGGAAGCGGAACATGCTCCAAATCTTGCCCGAGCGCACGCGCATGGCCACGCTTTCGGCGTGGATGCAGGCGAGTTGGTAGACCACGAACGGGGCGAAGGCCACCAGCAAGCCCCATTGGGGCCAAGCTTCGAATTCCAAGGCCTGCCCGCTCCAATCGCGCACCACCTCGATCCAACCGAACACCACCACGCACAGCGCATAGGCCAAGACGCCCGATAGGTGGGCCAACTTGCCCAGCACAAATGCCAGGCGAAAGCGCCCCATCATGCCCGCGCGGGTCGCCACGACCACCAAGCCGTAAGGCAAGAGCACTAGGAGCGGAATCCAGTTCGTCCGCGGATGGCCCTCAAAGCGAACCGCTTGGCCGTAGGCCATCACCGCAATGGCCATCAGAATGTGGACGAGGAAGCGCATAGGAGCCCCCCATTCTAACCCCGGCTCCGGAGACTCGAAGTGCCCCCGATTTCACAACTTGCTGACAGGTTCGCCACCCAAACCCCGGAGCGGGAAAATCGGCTTCCAGGGCACAACCGTAGCGTCACCACTCAAAACCAATTCTCCTTCGTCCTGCGTCACCACAAGCGTCCCGCCCGGCATCGAGATCTCACACGGACCGGATCGATTCCCGTCCGCAGCGGACAGCGACATCGCATGGGCCACCGCGCAGGCACCGCTTCCGCAGGCTTCCGTTTCTCCCACACCCCTCTCCCATACGCGCACAACCCAGGGGGCCGCTTCGTTGCACACGAACTCCACATTGGTCCCGGCGGAAAAGTGCGGGTGTTGACTCAGACGGGGACCGAACCAAGCCACCTGGGAAGCCTCCACGCTGCCGGGAGGGATCACGAAGTGCGGATTGCCCATGTCAACCTCGAACCCCATGACCGAGCGCCCTTCGACGTCCAAGGTGGTGGCGCGGGAGCGCATGCGCGCCGCCCCCATGGAAACGCGCACACCGTAGGTCCCAGCGCGCCAGATCCGGCGCCTGCCAGCATCGGTTTCGACGTGCCATTCTTGGATCGATCGGGGTGCCTGGGCAAACAAGTGCGCAGCCACGCAGCGGAGCGCATTGCCGCAGGCTTCGGGACGGCTTCCGTCGGCGTTGAAGATCACCATGCGCGGCCCATCCGCCCCGCTGGGCCGTTTCAAGATCACCAAACCATCGGGTCGCCTACCCAGGCGGTCGCAGCACTCAGCCTGTGGATCGCAAAGGGCCTGGGCCCACTCGCCGGCCTCGGCGGGGAGCGCGCTCAACCCATCGAGCAGGACAAAGCGGTTGCCCGCCCCATCGGCCCAAAAAGCACCGCCGGCTTCCAAACGAGCCCATAGCTCAGGAAACGCGCGCACGTACCTTCCCCGTGTTCTTGAAGTGCAACTTGGCGACTTGCTCGAGCGCCTCCCAACCATGCTCGCGCACAAACCGCACACCACTCTCGTCGGTGGGCCGACCGGCTCCCTTGTGCAACGGCACATCAAAGCGATCGCTCAATTCGGCCAGCCCCAGGAGAAACTCCTGGCGCGCCAGAATCGATGCAGCGGCCACGGCCATGTTGCGCTCGGCCTTGGTAGCCTGTTCCAACACGATATCCAGACCCTTCAGTGCGCGCTTCATGACCGCCTCGGCGGCAAAGCGGTCTACCAGAACGCGGACCCCGGGCAAGGCCACCTGCCGAATCGCTTCTGCGTGCAGATCCGCTAGGAAGGCATTGAGGCCCGAGTACTTGGGGTAGCGGCGGTTGTAGTCCACGGGATCCACGCGCACCACAGCATAGGGAACGGTCTTGCGCAGCGCCGTCCCGAGCTCTAGGGCCCGTGCGTCGGTCAGCTGCTTCGAGTCCATCACACCGCCTTCGCGCATTTTGCGGGCGATATCAGGCTCCAAGCGCACCGCGGCCACCACCAAGGGTCCGAAGTAGTCGCCCTTGCCGGCCTCGTCAGAACCTACCGTGGTCACGTCCAGCGCGGCCACCGAGTCTTCCTTCGGCACGCTGCGCTTGGCCTTGGCGGCCACTGGGGTACCGGTGACAAAGCGGCCAAGGAAGGCCTCCGCGCCCGCGCCCTGGACCACCAGTTTCCCCGACTCGTACAAGGTCGCGACGACATCTTGCCCTTTGACGCTGAAGCTCGCGTAGGGGACTTTGCGCCATTGGAAATCCTCGGCGTTCAGCCGTTCGCGCAGACTGCGTTGGTTGGACGCATCCACTTGAACGACGTGTGTTTGTTGTGTCACTTTGGACCCTCTATCGCCGGATGCTGGCGGACGCGCCAGCTCTACGACAAGCTACCCGAGCGGTCGTTGGCTTGCCAAAGCCCAATGCGAATCCCGTAGCTTGGGCCCGAACGCAGGACGCCCCCCATCTGCTTTCCTTGGAGCCAGGTCCCCGGCTGCTCGTAGCGACACAGGCAGAAAGGGGTCCAATTGGCCCGGGCCTTCGGAGGGCTACCCGCTGGAGAGTTCGTGGTGTCGCCACGGGTCCGTCCTCGCCCACAACACGGACCCCTTTGCGGCCCGTTCAGGGATCCGTGGCATAGGCCGGATAGCGGGCCCTGACGAGCAGGCGGTCTGCGTGCAGCCAATCGTTGGATTCTGGGGCGGATGCCAGTGGTCTGTAAACCAACGTAAATTCTTCTCTCAGGTGGATCGAAGTGACGGAGCCGGATGAGCGAACGCGCACAGGTAGTTCCCGCGCCGAGACCTATTTATGGCTTCGCTGTGGGGAAGTTCTCCAGCGCAGGAATGTGCGGATTGTGGCACCTAGAGCGGGAAAGTTTTCTTCGTCGTCCCGCATCCAGCGGCGCGTGGGCCGCGATTTCGGTGGAAACCCATTCCC
>Ga0116152_10000909_pt1 | contig 24469 bp, 23 predicted proteins | sample AD_UKC119_MetaG_FD_89894 | JGI IMG/M metagenome (GOLD analysis project Ga0116152, IMG submission 89894) | Active sludge microbial communities of municipal wastewater-treating anaerobic digesters from Hong Kong - AD_UKC119_MetaG | ecosystem: Engineered > Bioreactor > Anaerobic > Digestate...
GGTGGTATTACCCAGCATATCGGTGCCTATCAGATTAAACTGGCCAGTGGCGATAAAATCACATTCCTGGATACACCGGGCCATGCCGCATTTACGGCCATGCGTGCCCGTGGTGCTCAGGTCACGGATATTGTCGTTCTGGTTGTCGCAGCCGACGATGGCATTATGCCACAAACCATCGAAGCTATAAGTCATGCGAAATCAGCCGAAGTTCCGATTGTCGTCGCAATCAACAAAATGGACGTACCGGGTGCGAACCCAACAAAAATACGCCAGGATTTGCTACAGCATGAAGTCTTTGTTGAAAGTATGGGTGGCGAAATTCTTGATATTGAAGTTTCTGCGAAAACGGGTGAAGGTCTTGATAAGCTCGAAGAAGCTATCCTTTTGCAGGCTGAGCTCAGTGATCTTAAAGCAAATCCCAACAGGACGGCTGGTGGTGTCGTCGTTGAAGCGAAACTGGATAAAGGCCGCGGACCTGTTGCAACAGTAATCGTTCAGCGTGGTACATTAAAAGTTGGTGATGTGGTTGTTGCCGGTACAGCATGGGGACGTGCCCGGGCTCTTGTTGATGATCGGGGCTCGCAAATTAAGGAAGCAGGCCCGTCTACACCAGTAGAAATACTTGGACTTGATAGTGCTCCAGGTGCTGGTGATGAGTTTGTAATCGTTGATGACGAAGCAAAAGCAAGAAGCGTTATAAGCTTCCGTCTAAACCAGATCAAAGACGATAAAAACAAAGTGCCGGCAGCCAGTCTTGAGAATATGTTCGATAAGCTTAAGGAAGCCGAAATTTCAACGGTTCCAATATTGCTGAAAGCTGATGTGCAGGGCTCTGTAGGGGCAATTGTGTCATCACTTGAACAATTAAATACTGACGAAGTTAAATGTAAAATAGTTCATAGTGGTGTCGGCGGCATCAGTGAAACAGATGTTGGTTTGGCTTTGGCCACAGGGGCGCCTATTATTGGCTTTAATGTCAGAGCAAGCCGGAATGCTGCGGATTTGGCAAACAAAGAAGGCGTGGAAATTCGCTATTATTCAATTATTTATGATCTGATTGATGATATTAAAGCGGTAATGTCGGGACTGCTGGCCCCTGAAATTAGAGAAACTATTATTGGAACTGCAGAAATTCTTGAAATTTTCAATGCCGGAAAAGGCAAGGCTGCAGGGTGTCTGGTAACCAGTGGTGTTGTCAGACAGGGAGCGAAAGCCAGACTGCTGCGCGATGATACAGTCGTTTATGAAGGTGATCTTGGTTCACTGCGTCGCTTTAAGGATTCCGTTAAGGAAGTTGAAAGTGGTGTAGAATGTGGAATGAATTTCGCCAGCTATAATGACATGAAAAAAGGTGATGTCATCGAGTGCTATGAAGTCGAGGAAATTGAGCGTAATCTTTAAATTTAAGTAAAGCGCGAAATTATTTTCTGTTGCAATAGCAAGGATTAAATTATGTCCAAGTCAAGATTTGAGAATGATGCCCGCCCAAGTCATAGAGTATTAAGGGTGGGGGAAAATATTCGACATGCCCTTTCAGAGATACTCTCGCGCGGTGAAATTCGGGATGAGGCGCTTAGTGATAAATCCATTACGGTGACGGAAGTCAGGTGTAGTCCAGACTTAAGAAATGCCACCATTTTTGTCATGCCTCTCGGCGGGAAAAATATTCAGGAAGTTGTTGAAGGATTAAATCGAAACAGTAAATTTATCCGCGGACAGCTTTCCAGAATGGTCCGAATGAAATTTTTTCCCAACCTAAAATTCACTTCTGATTACAGTTTTGGTGAAGCAGATCATATTGAAGCACTTTTAAACAGTGCCCATGTTGCCCAGGATCTTAAAAAGGATAAGCAATAATTCGCAATGGCCAGAAAGCGTAAGGGCAATAAAATTGACGGCTGGCTGGTAATTGATAAGCCATATGGCATGACCTCCACTGCAGTAGTGGGTAAATGCCGTTTTCTGACGAAAGCTCAGAAAGTGGGTCATGCCGGAACATTGGATCCGCTTGCGACAGGGGTTCTTCCAATTGCTTTTGGCGAGGCAACTAAGACCATTTCCTTTATAATGGATGCCCGAAAAATATATGAGTTTACGGTCACATGGGGAGAAGCCCGAAGCACAGATGATGCTGAAGGTGACATCATAATGACCAGTGATGTTATTCCATCACAAAAAGATATTTTGGAAGCTTTGCCGGAATTTTTAGGAAAAATAGAGCAGGTTCCTCCAGCTTTCAGCGCAATAAAACTTGACGGCAAAAGAGCTTATGATCTGGCACGGGCTGGAGAGAAAGTGGATATTAAAGCCCGAGAGGTTGAAATTTTTAACCTTGATCTTATTTGTAATGAAAAGGACCAGGCAACATTTAAAATGGAATGTTCGAAAGGGACATATGTGCGCTCGATTGGGCGTGATCTGGCTCAACGTTTAGGTACATGTGGATATATATCCATGTTAAGAAGAACGAAAGTCGGTCCATTTGAAGAACACAGTACGATTTCACTGGTAAAGATGGAAGAATTAGTACATAGTGCGCCGCTTGAAGAGTGGATTCTTAACGTTGTGACCGTGCTGGACGACATCTTGGCACTGGCCGTAACAAAAGAACAGGCAGATTTTCTTAAAAACGGAGGATTCCTTTCAAGGGAAAATCTACCATCTTCAAACCTGACTGGTGTGACTTATAAAGCCATGTATGGTGATAAACTGATCGCTCTTTGTGAGCTGGATGAAAGACACTTAAAACCGGTCCGTGTATTTAATTTATAAATTTTGCATAAGGAGTTATCGATGTCGATTACTGCAGAAAAAAAGCAGGAACTGATTAAAGAGTATGCCATTAAAGATGGCGATACAGGTTCCCCCGAAGTTCAGGTTGCTATTCTTTCTCATAGAATTGCACAACTAACAGAACATTTTAAAACACATAATAAAGATAACCATTCGCGCCGCGGGCTTTTAATGCTTGTCAATAAAAGACGTAAGCTTCTTGATTATCTTAATTCAAAAGACGCAGGTCGTTATCAGGCTTTGATTAAAAGTCTGGGTCTTCGCAAATAAAAAAATATGAATGCATGACCATAGGGGTCATGTACAAGGCTTTTTGACGCGTGGGTCTAAGGATGGGCCTTGGCCCACAAGTCAAAAAACAAGCCGAAAAAAGTTGGAAATATATATGTTTGATATACAAAAGAAAGAAATCACTTGGGGCGGACGTCCGCTCATAATCGAAACAGGGCATATAGCCCGCCAGGCGGCAGGGGCCGTAATGGTAACATACGGGGAAACATCAGTTTTTACAGCTGTGACCGCCGCAAAAAAAGCAAAAGCCGGCGTTGATTTTTTCCCACTAACAGTTAACTATCAGGAAAAAGCATACGCCGCCGGTAAAATACCAGGCGGTTTTTTTAAACGTGAAGGGCGTCCGGCGGAATCAGAAATTTTGATTTCCCGCCTCATTGACAGACCGATCCGCCCTCTTTTCGTGCCAAGTTTCAAAAATGAAACACAGGTTTCCTGTACAACAATGAGCCATGATCTCGAAAATCAGGCTGATATTCCATCAATTATAGGTACCAGCGCAGCATTAACATTGTCCGGGCTTCCATTCATGGGCCCAATTGCAGGTGCACGGGTAGGTTACATAGATGATGAATATGTTTTAAACCCGACTGAAGAAGAGCTAAAAAAATCCAAACTTGATCTTATCGTTGCCGGAACGCGTGATGCAGTTCTTATGGTTGAGTCCGAAGCGAACGAGCTTTCAGAAGAAATCATGCTTGGTGCCGTGATGTTTGGTCACGAACAAATGCAGGTTGTTATTGATGCGATTATTGAGCTTGCGGAAATTGCAGCAAAAGACCCTATAGAACTTCCTGAAGAGGAAGACCATAGTTCTCTTATTTCTGATATTGCCAAAATGGCAGAAAAAGGTCTTAGAGCAGCATATGCTGAAACAGACAAACAGACCCGTGTCGGCAAAATCAGTGATATTAAAGATGCCGTCAAAGAAAAATATGCCCCTGAGGATGATGATTTACAATCCATCCTTGTTGATGGGATATTGAAAAATCTTGAAAAAGATATTGTCCGTGGTGACATTATCAAAACCGGTAAAAGAATTGATGGTCGTTCACTTGATGAAGTTCGTCAGGTCATCGGCGAAGTAAATATTCTGCCTCGTACGCATGGTTCGGCGCTTTTTACACGCGGGGAAACCCAGGCGCTTTGTGTAACGACACTAGGTACGGGTGATGATGAACAGCTAATAGATGCCCTAACCGGTAGTTATAAAGAACATTTCATGCTTCATTATAACTTCCCGCCTTATTCTGTCGGGGAAGTTGGCAGAACCGGTTTTACCGGTCGACGTGAAATTGGTCATGGTAAACTTGCCTGGCGTGCTATGAGGGCAGTACTTCCCAATAAGGAAGAATTCCCATATACTATCCGGATCGTTTCCGAAATCACTGAATCAAACGGTTCATCCTCAATGGCCACCGTTTGTGGTTCTTCGCTATCCATGATGGATGCGGGTGTGCCGATTTCCCGCCCGGTATCCGGTATTGCCATGGGCCTTATCAAAGAAGGTGATAATTTTGCCGTTCTGTCTGATATTCTTGGCGATGAGGACCATTTGGGAGATATGGATTTTAAGGTGGCTGGTACTTCAGAAGGGATTACATCGCTTCAAATGGATATAAAAATCACCGGTATCACACAGGAAATCATGAAGGTTGCACTAGAACAGGCCAAAGGGGGTCGTGCAACTATTCTTGAAGCCATGAATAAGGCACTTGATACAGCACGTGAAGAAATGAATGAATATGCTCCGCGCATTGAAACACTTCAGGTTAAAAAAGACAAAATTCGTGAAATTATTGGTACCGGTGGTAAAGTAATTCGTGAAATTTGTGAGGTTACAGGTGCAAAAGTCGATATTGATGACGAAGGTATTGTAAAAGTATCTTCACCTGACGGTAAGGCCATTAAAGCTGCTCTGGACTGGATTAACGGAATTGTTGAAGAGCCGGAAGTTGGTAAAACTTACGAAGGTAAAGTTGTTAAAACTGTTGACTTTGGCGCGTTTGTCAATTTCCTTGGAAGCAGAGACGGCCTGGTTCATATCAGCGAGTTGGCCAATGAACGTGTTAAACAGGTCACAGACGTTGTCAATGAAGGCGATGTGGTTAAAGTAAAAGTTCTTGGTATTGATGACCGTGGTAAAGTACGTTTAAGCATGAAGGCCTTGCTCAATGATGATGCCGAAAAGGATGGTGAGGACGACAAAGAGTAAGGTTGTTCCAAAAGTATATGTAAAAACCGGATGAGTGTTGTTATATACTCATCCGGTCCACAGACAAAGGTTTGTGGTTAAGGGATAATATGAGAGCTTTAAATTCATTAAATATATCTGGCAGTGATGTTCTTCCTCTTGTTGAGGGTGGAAAAGGAATCTCAGCCACCAATGGAGCTAGCGCAGGGGCTTGGGCTGCTGCGGGTGGTGTTGGGACTGTTTCCTGTGTTAATGCCGATAATTACGATGAAAATGGTGATGTTATCCCGCAAATCTATCATGGCAAAACCCGCATTGAGCGACATGCAGAGCTTATTCAGTATGGGATTGATGGTGGTGTTCGCCAGGTGAAAGATGCTCATGACATAGCAGGTGGCAAAGGTCGTATTCATATTAATGTTCTTTGGGAAATGGGCGGTGCAGAGCCGGTTCTTGAAGGGGTTCTCAATGAAACAAAGGGATTGGTCCATGGTATTACCTGTGGTGCCGGAATGCCTTATCGGCTTTCAGAAATAGCGGCTAACCATAAAGTCTTTTTCCATCCGATTATTTCATCTGCCCGGGCGTTCGGAATTTTGTGGAAACGAGCTTACCAGAATTACGGCGAATGGCTGGGGGGCGTTGTTTATGAAGATCCGTGGCTCGCCGGTGGGCACAACGGACTTTCCAATGCGGAAGATCCCCGCGAACCACAGGAACCATATCCACGTGTGGTTGCCCTTAGAGCCATGATGAATAAGTTTGGATTGGAAAATGTTCCGATCATTATGGCGGGCGGTGTCTGGTATCTTCGTGACTGGGAACATTGGTTCGATAATCCTGAAATTGGACTTATTGCCTTTCAGTATGGAACAAGACCACTGCTGACCAAAGAAAGTCCGATTCCTCAGGACTGGAAAGAAAGACTGCTGACCATTAAAGAAGGTGATGTGCTTCTTCATCGTTTTAGCCCGACAGGCTTTTACTCATCAGCTGTACGAAATAATCTTCTGATAAAATTGGAAGAAAGGTCTGAACGTCAGGTTGCCTTTCGTAATAAGGCAGGTGTTGATGAAGCCTTTAATACAGAAGTGCATGTTGGCAAGAAACGTTATTTTGTAAAAGAAGATGACAAGGAAAAAGTTCTGAAGTGGGTGTCTAAGGGCTTCAGCACTTCAATGAGAACGCCGGATGATACGCTAATATTCGTAAGTGAGGAAGAAGCTGAGAGTATCAGGCTGGATCAGAAAAATTGCATGGGATGTTTAAGCCAGTGTAAATTTTCAAACTGGTCCCAAAATCCGGATACCAACTATTCAACGGGCCGCGGCGCCGACCCACGCAGTTTCTGTATCCAGAAATCATTGATGGATATTGCACATGGCGCATCACTTGATGATAACCTGATGTTTGCAGGTCATTCAGCTTTTAATTTTGCCAAAGACCCGTTTTACAGCAACGGTTTTATACCAACTGTAAAAGAGCTCGTGGACCGAATTATTACGGGTGACTAATGTGCGTTGGTTGATTATAGATATTTTAAAGTGTAGCATGTAAACTGTAGATAAAGACAGTAAGAGTGGACAAATGACCCGACCATATTCAAATGCGCTGAGATGTTTACAGGATGTTGGTTTAAGACCAACAAGACAAAGACTTGCGCTTGCCAAACTTTTATTTGACGGCGAAGACCGCCATGTCACAGCAGAATTGCTTCAAAAAGAAGTAGGTCGGATAGATGCAAAGGTCTCATTGGCAACCATTTATAATACACTGCACCAGTTTACCGAGGCTGGACTTTTGAAGGAAGTTGTCGTCAATCCGGGAAAAACGTATTTTGATACCAATGTCAGCGACCATCATCATCTTTATTTTAAGGAAGAAGATAAGTTGATCGATTTAAAATCAGACGAGCTGGTTATTTCAACACTTCCTAATGTTCCTGAAGGCAAAAAAATTAGCGGGATCAGTGTGGTCGTACATATGGAAAACTGCCAGAACTAATCAAAAGTTTCCAATTCCAGAACACCCCAGATATTTTCGCTTCTGATCCAGCCTTTAAAGCCGCCGATCTCCATTTCGCACCAGGCGTTCCTGCATTGCAGAACGGCTCCAAGCACGTCCTGATCCGCCGTAAGGGTAATGATATTGATTTCTTCAGGTGATTTGACAAGATTCTGTGTTCCATTAATAATTATTCCATACCGATTAAGGGAAAGCAGCGCTCTTAAAATCCATCCGGTTGAACCGTCGATATCCATTACCTTAAACCAGTTTCCATATTCTGCGATTACCTTTAACGGATAATCCTGTTTTTGATAAATCCAGTCGATCGGATAATCCAGGCCTGGTCCGGTGCGCATATTTGTTATTTTATCATCAAGCGACATAAACCTCGGAAGCGGGTATCCTGATGCTCCCATAGTTTGCTCTTCCTGTTGGGCGAGGGCGCAATAAGTCCCTAAATTAACAAGTAAAATGGAAAATAATATTTTCAGTAGAGGCTTCATTGATACTTTCAGTTGGTTTTTAGTATGGTTCATATATGTAAGTTTATGACTGAGCCGTCAAGAAAGCTTTTTGATTGTCACAGATTTTTATGACCAATATACTTGGATAAATCAATTTAAAAAGAGACTTTCCATATGAAACCAGTCGTCATTATAACCAGAAAACTGCCACAGGAAATTGAAGCCCGGATGAGTGAGTTATTCGATGCAAAACTTAATCATGATGATCATATATTCAGCCGTGAGGAATTAATAAGTGCGGTAAAAGTGGCAGATATTCTGGTACCAACTGTGACAGATCAAATTGATCGCGAAATTTTGACAAACGCCGGCCCTGACCTGAAACTGATTGCAAATTTTGGGGTTGGTGTCGATCATATTGATATAAATGCAGCCAGAAATAAAATGATTACTGTGACCAATACCCCAGGTGTACTTACTGAAGATACCGCAGACATGGCTATGGCATTATTGCTTGATATTACCAGACGACTTTCTGAAGGGGAAAGATTGCTAAGAGCCGGAAAATGGAAAATATGGTCACCGACAGGCATGCTAGGCATGCGGCTCAGCGGTAAAAAGCTCGGCATCATCGGTATGGGGCGCATCGGCGAGGCACTTGCCATTAGGGCTCGGGCATTCGGTCTTGAAATTCATTATCACAACAGAAAACAGGCCCACCCGGAAATAGAAAGAAAGCTGGAAGCGACTTACTGGAATAGTCTTGATCAAATGATCACCCGGATGGATATTCTGTCCCTCAACTGCCCGGCGACAGCGGAAACCAGGCATCTTATATCAGCAAGACGGATAGGGCTAATGCCAAAACATGCCTATCTGATTAATACGGCGCGCGGTAATGTAGTCGACGAAATTGCATTAATTGAAGCTCTTGAGCAAAAAAAAATTGCCGGTGCCGGTCTTGATGTCTATGAAAATGAACCCAACGTAAACCCTCGGCTGTTTGGGTTGGAAAATGTGGTGACAGCCCCACATATGGGCTCAGCAACAGAAGAAGCCCGCATGGCAATGGGACAAAAAGTTCTGATCAATATCAAAACATTTGTTGACGGCCACAGCCCCAAAGACAGGGTTCTGCCGGAAGGCTTTTAGCCCCCACAATATTTGCAGCCAGGATCCTTAGGGAGCCGGATTGTTCGGCTTGTCGCGCTGAGCGCATCATATATTAAAAGTCTTCCGGCGAGGCTTTCACCAAGGGATAAAATTTCTTTAAGCACTTCAACAGCTTGCATTGTCCCGACGACGCCGGATACCGCCCCAAGAATACCCGCTTCCGCGCAGCTTAATATCCCGCTCGGATGATCAGGAACCAAACATCGGTAGCAGGGTTTATCCGGTTCATATCCTTTAAATGTTGCCAATTGGCCGTCAAACTGGCTCAACGCACCAGATATGAGCGGTTTTTTCAGGCGGAGACAGATATCATTTACCAGAAATCGGGTTGTAAAATTATCGCATCCATCTGCAATAATGTCATATCCGCTGATAATTTCTTCGGCATTTTTGGCATCGAGGCGCTGTTGATGGGGAATGACAGTGACTTCCGGATTAATTTCTTTTAATGTTTCTTGAGCACTGAATGTTTTTTCAAGGCCAAGGTTACTTGTTTTATGAATGGTCTGGCGCTGAAGGTTGCTTAATTCGACAACATCATCATCGATCACGCCCAGCGTGCCGACACCGGCAGCCGCCAGATACATAAGGACGGGACTACCCAGTCCGCCGGCCCCGATTACGAGAACTTTTGCCGTCATCAGTTTCTGCTGACCCGGCCCGCCGACTTCCTTTAAAATGACATGGCGGGCATAGCGTTCAATCTGTTCATCAGTAAGAGACATTTTCTTCCTCTGGCTCCTGATAAATGATGTCCTGCGGATTAAGCGCATCGTCAGGTGAGGCAATTATGTAGGTTGCCTCTGGAATAACTTTGAAATCCGCCGGATTTTTGATTTCCTTATCATTACAGAATACGCTGAACTGCTGATAGCCAAGGGAATGTGCCTCGGCAATGATCCGCTCGATCGTCAGTTCCTCAGCAGGGAGTGTAGATTCTGTTCCGGCAATAATCAGGGTGATTATGTCCGTCATGACGCAATTCCGGTAGAACCAAACCCGCCAGCGCCACGCATCGTCTCATCAAGGCTATCGCACTTTGCCCATGAAATTTGGGTAACCGGGGCCACGACCATCTGTGCAATGCGCATATTGCGTTTGATAATAAAATCCTCCTGCCCCAGATTAATAAGGATGACTTTTACTTCCCCGCGATAATCGGCATCAATTGTCCCCGGTGTATTAAGCACGGTTATGCCATTTTTCCAGGCCAGGCCAGAACGTGGACGCACCTGTGCTTCATAGCCATCGGCCAAAGCCATGGCAAATCCGGTTGGGATCAGCAACCTCTCGCCAACTTTAAGGACAAGTTCTTCACCATCAGGTATGGCGGCCATAAGATCCATACCGGCACTGTTTTTTGTTTCATATTCCGGTAATTTCAAGCCTTCGCCGTGGGGTAAAATCTGAATATTCACTTGTGTCATTTAAATTCCTTAAAATAATCTTCAATTTCCAAAGCCAGCTTTTGAGCAACATGATCCTTACTCATTTTCGGCCAGCTTTCCATGCTCTCCGCACGGATCAAATAAACCTGGTTATTATCACCACCCATCACATCACCGGATATATCATTGGCAACGATCCAGTCACAGCCTTTATTTTTCAGCTTGTTCTTGGCATATTCGCTGACCTTATGCGTTTCAGCAGCAAACCCAATTACCAGCCGTGGTCTTTTTGTTTTGTGATTTGAAATGGTTTTTAAAATGTCCGGATTTTCGGCAAAATTAAGAGTAGGTATTTTACCGTCCTGCTTTTTTATTTTTTCCTTTGCAACGTCTTTGACGTACCAATCGGCCACGGCAGCAACACAGATTAAGGCATCGGATGGAAGGGATTTCTCAACCTCATTCATCATCTCCCGCGCGCTTCTGATATTAATACTATTTACGCCAGTGGGCGTTTTAAGGTTCGTTGGACCGGAAATAAGCGTAACATCGGCACCCATTTGCCGAAGTGCATTCGCAATGGCATATCCCTGTTTTCCGGATGAATGATTGGCGATGTAACGAACCGGGTCAATTGCTTCAAATGTCGGGCCAGCGGTAACGGTAATTTTCCTGCCCAGTAAAGAGCTATCCGAACTGCTTAAAAAAAAAGCCTCAATACCCGTAATCATATCGGCCACTTCGGCAAGGCGGCCCGTGCCAACCTCGCCACAGGCAAGATCGCCATCCGCCGGTGGGATCACCAGAATTCCACGGGTCTTAAGGACGGATAAATTATGTTGAGTAGCCTTATTTCCCCACATCTGGCTGTTCATGGTCGGGGCAATCATGACGGGTTTATTGGTGGCCAGAAGCGTTGTGGTTGCCAGATTATCCGTTATCCCTGTTGCCATTTTTGCCATCAAATCTGCACTAGCCGGCGCCACAAGAATTAGATCATTCTCGCGTGACAATCTTATATGGCCCATTTCTGCTTCATCGGTCAGGGAAAATAAATCCTGATACACTTTATTTTCAGTCAGGCTGCTGACGGAAAGGGGCGTTACGAATTCGGCCCCTCCTTTGGTCAGAATGGCTTGAATTTCAACACCGCGCTCCTTTAACCTTCGGATCAGGTCAAGGCATTTATAAGCAGCAATACCGCCACCGATAATAAGGAGTATTTTTTTTCCGTCCAGAATATCAGACACACTTAAAGCTTTCATAATTCTCTATGTTTTAAAGATAATCACAGATGTCTATTGTTGCAACAAGATATAAAGGGAATAACAAATCGCGCTTCCTATTATTCCGCCAACAACACCATAGAGAAACAATTTTAATGAACTTCTGCGGCGGGACTGGTGACTTTGCATTTCTTTGGTCTGATGAACCAGTTGTTCCACATCCTCAACTATTCTTGGAAGCCTTGATAGGGTATCAAGCGTCGTTTTGAGTGTATCTTTTGCCCGTGCCATTGGGCTAAGGTTTTCGGAAACCCATTTTTCAATCACCGGTCGGGAGGCTTCCCACATATTAATTTCAGGGTTTAAATTCAGCGCCACCCCTTCTGCAGTGACCATGGTTTTTTGCAGTAGAATAAGCTGAGGTTGCGTATGCATATTAAAGCGGCTGGTGGTCTCAAAAAGCTGTCCTAGCATTTTTCCGGCTGAAATTTCACTAAGCGGTTTACCGACAACGGGTTCGCCTATGGCGCGGATGGCCTGTTTAAAATCGATATAATCCTGATCTTTTGGCACATATCCCATATCAAAATGAGCTTTTGCAATACGGTCATAATCCTGGTTGGCAAAACCGAACATAATATCAGCAAGCGCTCGTCTTGTTCTTAAATCCAGACGACCCATAATACCAAAATCGATGGCCGTGACTTTATTACTACTACAGGCAAATAAATTTCCCTGATGGAGATCAGCGTGAAAGAAGCCATCATTTAAGGCTTGACTTAAGAAGCCCTGAACAAGATTTTCGGACAGTTTTTTTGGATCTAGGCCTGCTTTTTTAATTTCATCCAGCTTTTTAAAAGGAATTCCCTCAACCCAGTTTGTGGTGAGCACCCGACGGCTGGTAAGATCCCAATCAACATCCGGCACATCATAATAGGGATTATCTTTCATGTTTTGTTTAAGTTCTGCTGCGGCTGCCGCTTCCAGACGCAAATCCATTTCACGTTCGATTACATCTGCGATCGTTTCAACAACTTTACTTGGTCTTAATCGCCTGGCTTCTCTCGAGAAAAGCTCAACCATTCCGGCGAGCCACTGAAACGCCTCCAGATCGCGGCTGAAGGCTTTGGCAATACCCGGGCGCAGAACTTTTACCGCCACCTTTTTATTGTCTGTGGTTATTGCCATGTGAACCTGTGCAATTGAGGCGGCGGCAATGGGTTCATCCTCAAATTCACGGAAAAGGGTATCAATGGATGCCCCAAGGTCCTGTGTAATTATCTGTTTTGCTTCTTTACTGGAAAACGGGGGCACTTGATCCTGCAATTTCATCAGATCAAGGGCTGTTTCCGCGCCGATGATGTCAGGGCGCGTTGCCAGCGCCTGGCCGATTTTAATAAAACTTGGGCCCAAATCCTGCAAAGCGTTGACCAGATTGGTCTCAGGTTCGCCGCCATTATTATTCAGTTTAACCCGGGATAGTTTTGCAAATCTTTTGGGTCTTTCCCCAAAAATTTTAATCAGGTCCGTGAGCGCATCATGTCTTGAAAGTGTGTAGCCGACTTTAATAATGCGACCAATATGGAATACCCAGCCAAACATAATTAAATACGCCAGCCTGAATGGATGGCAACAATGCCACCCGATAAATTACGGTACGTGACTTTTTTAAAACCCGCATCTTTAATCATCGTTTTGAATTTTTCCTGTGACGGAAATTTGCGGATACTTTCAACCAGATATTGGTAACTGTCTTTATCGCCGGTGATAATTTCACCAAAATAAGGAATGAGATTAAATGAATATGCATCATAAATCTGCTTAAGCAGAGGAAGGTCCACTTTGCTAAACTCAAGGCAAATGAATCGTCCGCCTGGTTTTAATACGCGGAATGCTTCGGTTAGGGCTATATCAATATGAGTAACATTACGAATACCAAAGGCAATCGTATAGGCATCAACCGAACAGTCGGGAAGGGGCAGCATTTCGGCATTGCCGGTAACCCAGTCAATATGATCAAAATTTCCATGGTCTAATGCTCTTGCCCTGCCGGCAGCAAGCATATTTGCATTAATGTCACAAATGGTTACCTTGGCGGGGGCTTCCCCTTCCTTCATCCGGCTCTTTGCGGTTTTTAGAAAACGAAAGGCGATGTCGCCAGTTCCCCCCGCGACATCAAGCAGATGCATTCCCGGTTTTGGCCTCAGATCACGGATAAGATCATTTTTCCATAGCCGATGAAGCCCACCACTCATGACATCATTCATGATGTCATATTTATCGGCAACACTATCGAATACACCTTTGACCAGGGACTGTTTTTCGTCTTCATTCACATCCCTGAAACCAAAATGGGTGGTTCCTTCGGTTTTTATTTTTTCTTCATTTGTCATATTGCGGAACATAGCGCGTTGTTGCATTCTGTTCCAGAAGAAAACCTCATTGAAGAACAAGAGTTTAAAATAAATGCCAGAATTACCGGAAGTGGAAACCACAAGAAGAGGATTGTTGCCCGCTTTGGAGGGAAGAATGATCACGAATGTTATAAAACGGCGTGATAAAATACGCATAATGATTCCGGAGGATTTTGAGCAAAGAGTAAAAGGCGCAAGCGTGAACAGGATTGCCCGGCGGGCAAAATATCTGCAGATTTTTCTGGATAGTGGTGATGTAATAATCTGCCATCTTGGGATGTCGGGAAAATTTATTATTAAAGACCGGGACAGCGAGCCGTTTGAGAAACATGATCATGTAATATTTGAAACTGATCATGGCAAAGCAATAATTTATAATGACCCAAGACGGTTTGGCCTTATGACAATATGCTCGGAAATATTGCTTGAGGACCATGTTTTATTTAAGGATATGGCGGCGGAGCCGCTGGGAAATGAATTTAACGGAAACTATCTGGCCTCCAAACTGGCCAACCGCAAGACACCGATTAAAACGGCGCTGCTTGACCAGCATGTGGTTGTCGGGCTTGGGAATATTTATGTATGCGAAGCGCTCAATTTGGCAAAAATATCCCCTTTAAGAAAAGCATCGGATTTATTAGACCCTGAGATTGAAAAACTTGTTCGGATTATCAGAGATGTTCTATTACAGGCGATAGATGCTGGGGGTTCAAGTTTAAAAGACTTTGCTGGTGCAGATGGAAATCTAGGTTATTTTCAACACCAATTTGTTGCATATGGCAAGGAAGGTGAGAGATGTCATAATGAAGGCTGCAACGGACAAATTGAAAGAATTAATCAGTCTGGCCGCTCTACATTCTATTGCCCCGACTGCCAGAAGTAAGTATGATTAGGACATGAAAATTATCATCAGATTATCTGTTATTACAATTATGATGCTTTGTAGCATTACCTTTCAGTCAATAGCCCAGCAGAATACAGATGAGGCGATGCTCAGTGACCTTGCCATTCCACTGATGGAAGGACTTGTCGAAAATAAGGAAGAGGCACTTCTTTTTGACAGCCCGCAGGGACGTATTATCAATGCCGTGGCAAGCGGTGCCATTGAAGGTAAAAAAATATATGAATATTATACTGCGGTGTTGCCGTCGCTTGGCTGGATTGTGGAGATGAGAAAAAAATGTGATGAAAATGCTGAATTGTGCCTGTCTGCAATCAGGGATAAAGAAAGCCTGTCACTACTAATTGATGTTAAAAGTGGGACATCAACTGTTACCTATTCTCTTTCTCCGAAATAGGATGCCTACAAGGGAATTATTATAACCAATGATTCGAATTTAATGACTTTTTTCTTGCTGGGTAGGGCCTAATTAAAAAGTAACTTGATTGCATTAAGTCACAAGCAATTCAATGGCATAGCCAATAATCACGATAAATACCCATAAAAAGGGAATTTATTAGGCTCTTTTAGGGCAAATTAGTGAAAAGCAGGTTGACCAACGCGGGTCTCATGTTTATAAGCCACAGTCAAATTACGATATTGAAAAAATATGAGGATCATGATTCTCCTGCCTTCATTATACGGATGCAGTATTGAGACAGGCCTCTTTAAAGGAATAAAAAAATGGCTAATACATTACAAGCTAAGAAAAGAGTGCGCCGTAACAACAAGCACGAACAAATTAACAAGGCTCGCCGTAGTCGTATTCGGACTTTTGTAAAAAAAGTTGAACTTGCTTTAGAAGCAGGAAATGCGGATGAAGCAAAAGTAGCATTAAAAGCGGCACAACCAGAATTAATGCGGGGCGTGACCAAAGGCGTTCTTCATAAAAAGACAGCTTCCCGTAAAGTTTCCCGTCTGGCAAAACGCGTAAAAGCCCTTGGCTGATTTTTCCTGAAAGGAAATTTCGAGTCGCGATAGCATTCATCACGATTCGCGTTAATCAGGCAGTAAAAAACGCCAAAAATCTGAATAAAAGCCAATCCAAACTGTGATTGGCTTTTTTTATTTCTACATTAAGAACAAGATTCACGTAATGTTCTTTTTAGCTAAAATTTGAATTTTTTTTCAAAAATCTTAACCTACTACATCTAGTAGGTAGGGGTCAGGTCAAGACATAGGATGGTATTTTATTTTATTTTTTCATCATCTGACATATTGCATGATGCCCCGTAGATAGGTAGGGTAATTAAAGAATAATTTATCGACATCAATGGATGATACACCCTGCAAAATACGATTTGCAGACTGAGGGCTCTGTTTTGGAAAAATGCCCGTTTTGATAGTCGGGAAAAATATAATTGTGTGAGGGATAGCTGTTAATGAGTGGACAGTATAAGGGCGATGTTACGCCTAACGAAGCATGGAGCATGCTAAAGGAAAAGGATGATGCGGTCCTTGTTGATGTGCGTACACTTGCAGAGTGGAAATGTGTAGGGGTAACCGACCTTTCGGCACTTTCCAAAGATAATATTTACATAGAGTGGGTAAATTTTCCCGATCGCGTTCCCAATGCGCATTTTCTGGACCAGCTTGCACAGGCTGTGCCGGATAAGAATACCCCGATCTGCTTTTTATGTCGTACGGGTGTACGTTCTATCGGCGCGGCTATTGCAGCAACAGAAGCTGGCTACGAAAATAGCTATAATATTCTGGAAGGCTTTGAAGGGGATCCGGATGACCAGGGACATCGCGGCAGAATATCAGGATGGCAAGGCGTTAACTTGCCATGGAAACACTAATTTTTGGCAAGGCAATCCCGCCAGTTAACAATATAAAATGAAGCAAAATATGAATGGCTAGTAAATTGGGTCAACAGGAAGCGACAGAAATTCAGGTGGACATGACCATTGATACACAATGGACCAGAGTTTTGGAATATTTGCGCTCAGATTTTGATGAAAATACCTTTAAAAGCTGGATAAAACCACTTGCTCTCGTCAATATTGATGAAAACAGGGCGGTAATGGCGGCCCCGACCCGTTTTATGCGTAATTGGCTGATGTCAAATTTCTCAGGCCGGATCAAATCCGCATGGTGTCAGATTAATCCTGAGGTTCGGGATATTGATATCATTGTCCTTTCGGGTTTTAAGAATATTGATGAAGAAACGAGTGAACAAGCCCCTGAGTCTAAAGCGGAAAATAAAATAAAAGATAATCAAAAAACCGCTGATACTATTTCGGTGATTGGTGAAAATGATTTTGGGGCCCTTCTTGATCCGCGTTTTACATTTGACAGCTTTGTGGTTGGTAAATCCAATGAGCTCGCTTATGCCGCGGCACGCAGGGTAGCAGAGAATAAGGATGTTAATTTTAATCCACTTTTTCTTCATGGTGGCGTCGGGCTCGGTAAAACCCATTTGATGCACGCAATTGCCTGGGCCAATCGGGAACGTTTTCCTGAGCGTAAGGTTGTCTATCTGTCTGCAGAACAGTTTATGTATCAGTTCGTGTCTTCAATCCGTTATAAAGATACGATGTCTTTTAAAAGGAAATTCCGCAATGTGGACTTGCTGATGATTGATGATCTTCAGTTTATAGCCAACAAAAACTCAACCCAGGAAGAATTTTTCCATACATTTAATGCATTGATTGACCATCATCGTCAGGTTGTTCTTTCTGCTGATCGCTCGCCCTCTAACCTGGATGGGGTTGAAGAAAGAATTCGCTCGCGACTTGGTTGGGGACTGGTCGCAGATATTCACCCGACCGATTATGAACTCAGACTGGGTATATTACAGCAAAAGGCAAACGGTGTGCCCGAAGTTGAAATCCAGAGAGAGGTATTGGAGTTTCTAGCCCGAAGGATAAGTTCCAACGTCCGTGAATTGGAAGGGGCTTTTAACCGCATGGTTGCCCATTCAACACTCATTGGACGCCCAATTACCCTTGAAATGACACAGGAGGTTTTACAGGATTTGCTGAGAGCGAATGACCGCCGGGTTACTGTTGACGAGATTCAAAGACAGGTGGCAGACTATTTTAATATTAAACTGGCTGATCTCCTGTCGGCCCGCCGGGCACGGCAGGTCGCCCGCCCAAGGCAGGTCGCCATGTATCTATGCAAGCATCTTACGTCAAAATCCTTACCATCTATAGGCCGTAAATTTGGCGGACGGGATCATACGACCGTGATGCATGCAGTTAAAAGAATAGATGAACTTCGTCAGACTGACAGTGTGTTGGAAGAAGATATTCTGCATCTTGAACGTATGTTCAGCACCTAAATCATAGGGTCCTTTCCTGCTGGACTAAGCTTCTGTAAAAATATATTGCGACTCGGCAGAAATGCAGTGAAAAAGCAATTGACCTGCCTGCTGGTTATGGTAGTCTGTTCATCAAAATAATTTAAAATTATGAGAGGGGCTTTTTCGGTCCTGGGTCAGATAATCTAGTTAATATGAAGCGTGAAAGTATCAAATGAAATTGAATATAGAACGAGGCGCCTTACTTAAATCTCTGGGGCACATCCAAAGCGTTGTCGAGCGTCGGAATACTATTCCCATTCTGTCAAATGTATTACTTGAAGGTGAAGACGGTAACCTGAGTTTAGCGGCAACAGATCTTGATATTGCCATTGGCGAAACGGTTGCAGTTGAGATAGAGGAAGAGGGCGGCATTACAGCCCCGGCACATACGCTTTATGATATTGTCAGAAAGCTTCCTGAAGGGTCTCAGGTTGAGCTTTATTATGATGTTGACAGCGGACGCCTTTCCATCAGTGCCGGACGGTCACGCTTTACTCTATCCTGTCTTCCAAGGGAAGATTTCCCGGTTATGTCTGAAGGAGACCTTCCGGTAAGCTTTAAAGTGACAGGGGTTAATCTGAAGCGGCTTATTGATAAAACACGTTTTGCGGTTTCCACAGAAGAAACGCGCTATTATTTAAACGGGATTTATCTTCATACAACGACGGACGACAACGGAGAAGCAGTTCTTCGTGGTGTCGCGACTGACGGTCACAGATTGGCACGATTTGATGTTGATCAGCCAGACGGAGCCGCGGACATGCCGGGAATTATTGTTCCACGTAAAGCTGTGGGAGAACTTCGTAAACTCATAGACGAATATGAAGGGGATGTAGAGGTTAGTCTTTCTGAAACGAAAATTCGCTTCACATTTGCTGACATTGTTCTAACGTCCAAACTGATTGACGGTACATTCCCAGATTATTCGCGGGTAATTCCTGAAGGGAATGATAAAAATATGGAAGTGGACAGCAAGGTTCTGGCAGAAGCTGTCGACAGGGTTTCAACCATTTCATCGGATAAAACCAGATCAGTTAAGCTGGCGATGGATTCAGGGCAGCTCAAACTTTCAGTAAATAGTCCGGAGCATGGAACGGCTACTGAGGAACTTTCAGTCAGCTACAATTCAGAAGCTATGGAAATTGGATTTAATTCAAGATACCTGCTTGATATTCTAGCACAGATTGAAGGGGACGTTGTGCAGGTGTCTTTTGCTGATTCAGCGGCGCCCACCATTCTTAAGGATCTTACTGATGAAGGCGCGCTTTATGTTCTGATGCCGATGAGAGTGTAACGGGAAGCGCGGGTGAGCGATCTGGCGCATACCAATATAGACAACAATATTTCGAGTGCTTTATCCTTGGGTAAGGCACTCGTGCTTTATGTGGATCGGCTTAAGCTTAATAATTTTCGCTCTTATGATAATATGGACCTTAATATCGGTGCAAATTCTGTAGTTCTTACAGGGACCAATGGATCGGGTAAAACCAACTTACTGGAGGCATTATCCTTTTTATCGCCGGGACGGGGGCTCAGAAGAGCCAAGCTTTCAGAAGTAACCAGAATTGGAGCGGTATCACCATGGGCGGTTGCAGGGCGCGTAATGACACCGGATGGGATGCGTCAGCTTGGCAGTGGCCTATTGCAGCGAGAGGACCGCATTTCTGAAAATTCGGCAGACAGACGTATCGGAAGAGTTGACGGTGAAAATGTATCATCCCCTGCTTCTTTTGGGGAAATTTTACAAATTGCCTGGCTGACCCCACAAATGGACAGACTGTTTATTGAAGGCGCGTCAGGTCGCAGAAGGTTCCTTGATCGACTGGTCGCGGCCTATCATCCAACGCATGCTCGTGAAGTCAATGCTTATGAGAAAGTAATGAGAGATAGGGCAAGATTGCTTTCTGAAGGAAATGCTGACCCGGTTTGGTTGACGAGCCTTGAGCAGAGAATGGCGGAGCACGGTGTTGCGGTTGCAGCGGCGCGGATTGATGCCATACAGAAACTTTCACAGGCGATAATGGAAAGTCAGTCGGCCTTTCCATGTGCGATACTGACCATCGGGGGGGATTTGGAAGCGGAACTGTTATCTCGTCCTGCGGTTGAGGTTGAAACAGGGTTTCTGGAAAAGTTGAAACGGACGAGAAGCCATGATGCCAGATCAGGGCGTACTTCAGTTGGTCCTCATAAAACAGATCTTCTGGTTCGTCATGCAGCAAAGGATATGCCCGCAGAACTTTGCTCAACGGGGGAGCAGAAAGCATTGCTGATTGGAATTATTCTTGCCAGTGCCAGATTAAGTGCCGTTCAGTTTGGCGCACCGCCTCTTTTACTTCTTGATGAAGTGGCAGCACATCTTGATGAGGAAAGACGCGGGTTTTTGTTCGAGGAACTCCGTGATCTGGGATCGCAGGTTTGGCTTACAGGTACAGATCAGTCATTATTCAAGCAAATGAAAAATAAAGCAAAATTTTTTCACTTTGAAGGCGGATTAATCGCCGAAGACTAGAAGAACTATGCTATAGTGAATTAAGTAAAATACTATTCAAGAAAAGGACGGGACTTTATGTCTGAAGGAACTGAACATAAGGACGCTGCATTAGGCGCAGAAGGTTACGGCGCAGATTCAATTAAGGTTTTAAAAGGCCTTGATGCAGTAAGAAAAAGACCAGGGATGTATATTGGTGACACGGATGATGGTACCGGTCTGCATCATATGGTTTTTGAAGTTTCCGATAATGTAATTGACGAAAGCCTTGCAGGGTACTGCGATAAAATTCTTGTAACGATGAATGCTGACGGATCGGTTTCAGTGACCGATAATGGCCGTGGTGTGCCGGTTGATATTCATGAGGAAGAAGGGGTTTCGGCAGCACAGGTTATCATGACCCAGCTCCATGCCGGAGGAAAGTTCGATTCAAACAGCTATAAAGTGTCCGGGGGTCTTCATGGCGTTGGAGTGTCTGTTGTTAATGCCCTTTCTGATTTTCTTGATCTACGTATTTGGCGTAATAACAAAGAACATTATATGCGCTTTGAACATGGCGAAGCTTTAAAGGATCTAGAAATTGTTGGGGATACGCCGGGTAAAACAGGAACGCAAGTCACCTTTAAGCCATCAAAGGATACATTTACCAATGTTGAATTCAGCTATGACACATTAAAACATCGTTTTCGCGAATTGGCCTTCCTTAACCGGGGAGTTCGTATCATTGTGCAGGATCACCGCACCAGTGACCATCAGGAAGTTGAGCTTTATTATGAAGGGGGCATTCAGGCATATGTTGAATATCTGGACCGCAGCAAAACGCCTTTGATTTCCGCACCTATTACCATAGTCGGCGAAAAAGATGATGTTATCTTTGAATGTTCTTTGCAGTGGAATGACAGTTATCATGAAAATGTTCTGTGTTTTACAAATAATATTCCCCAACGGGATGGTGGTACACATCTGGCCGGTTTTCGGGGCGCATTAACGAGAACAATTAATAACTATGCTACAACAATGGGAATTGCAAAACGTGAAAAGGTCTCCATTTCCGGGGATGACAGTCGTGAAGGGCTAACCTGTGTGCTAAGTGTTAAGGTGCCTGACCCAAAATTTTCATCACAGACCAAGGATAAGCTGGTTTCATCAGAAATCAGACCGGTTGTTGAAAGCCTGACCAATGAAAAACTTGGTCAGTGGTTTGAAGAGCATCCTTTAGAGGCAAAAATTATCATCGGTAAAATTTGTGAAGCTGCTGCGGCGCGCGAAGCAGCCCGCAAAGCAAGGGAACTGACCAGACGAAAAGGTGTGCTGGATATTTCTTCTCTGCCAGGGAAGCTGGCAGATTGTCAGGAACGTGACCCTGAAAAAGCTGAAATCTTTATCGTTGAGGGTGATAGCGCCGGCGGCAGTGCCAAGCAGGGACGCCACCGTAAAAATCAGGCTATTCTGCCGCTTAAGGGTAAAATTCTTAATGTGGAGCGGGCGCGATTTGACCGGATGCTTGGGTCACAGGAAATTGGTACATTGATCACTGCGCTAGGCACAGGAATTGGCCGTGATGATTTTGACATTGGGAAACTGCGTTATCATAAGGTAATTATCATGACCGATGCTGACGTTGATGGTGCCCATATCCGAACATTGCTTCTGACTTTTTTCTACAGGCAAATGCCAGAGTTAATTGAAAAAGGGTATCTCTATATTGCGCAGCCACCGCTTTATAAAGTCAGCAGGGGAAAATCCGAAGTTTATCTGAAAGATGATCCTGCACTGGAAGAATATCTAATCTCTCAGACGTTAGAGGAAATGATGCTTACTCTGGCGGATGGTACCCAGATTGCCGGAAATGATCTTGCGGATCTTGTTGAAAGTACGCGCCGGGTCAACCGGGTGCTTGCCCATGTTTCCAACCGTTATAATAAAGAAATTATTGAAGAACTCGCAGTTCTTGGTGCACTAAATGAAGACACGCTTATTAGAGGGAACGGCGCGAAGGAGATACTGGAAAAAGTGACAATGCGGCTTAATGAGCGAGCCAGTGTTGGTGAAGATAACTGGGGCGCAAAGCTTGATGAAGATGGCAATGGGGTCATTTTCACTCAGGAAATTCGTGGGATTAAAGATGTCTATCGTATTGATGCTGTTTTCATCACCTCGGCAGAAGCGATTAAACTAAACGATTCGGCGACCGAAAGAGCGGAGGTTTTCTCCGCGCCCTCAACCATCACCCGAAAAGAAGAAAGCAATGTGATTCATCTACCAAGTGCACTGCTACAATGCATTATTCAGTATGGACGTAAAGGACTTTCCATTCAGCGATACAAGGGCTTGGGAGAAATGAACCCCAATCAACTTTGGGAAACGACACTTGATCCTGAGGCCAGAAGTTTGCTTAAAGTAAAAGTCAGTCATGGTGATACGGCTGATGAAATATTCTCCAAATTAATGGGAGATGTTGTTGAGCCAAGACGTGAATTTATACAGGATAATGCACTAAGTGTGGCAAATCTGGACGTTTAGTTCGGGATAAATAAAGAAAAGAAAAGCGGGAATTTCCCGCTTTTTTATTGTTTAAACTGCTCCTCATGAAGCCATGCTGTATGTTTTAGCGTTTTTTTGCTTTTAGCCCATTCGATCATCATTTCAGGGGCTATGTCATGCAATTTCTTCATTTCATCTTCGCTCGCTGTATCATAGGCAAGCTCGAGCCGATGACCGTCAGGATCACGAAAATAGATTGATTGGAAAATATGATGATTGGTAGGACCAATGACCTCAATTCCATCCTTTTCCAGCCGGGATTTGGCCTTCATCAGGATTTCTTCATCAGCAACTTTAAAGGCAATATGTTGTACCCAATCAGGGGTATTCTTGTCCCAGCCCATTTTAGGGGAATTGGGCACTTCAAAAAAAGCAAGAACGTTACCATTCCCGGCATCCAGAAAAATATGAATATAAGGGTCTGGCTCACCGGTTGAGGGGACTTTATCCTCAGAAATGGCAAGAACCAGATTCATATCCAAATATTTATTGTAAAATTCGACAGTCCGGTTGGCATCCATACAGCGGTATGCGTCATGGTGAATTTTTTCCAGCATCCTAAAATTCCTCAAGAAAACATGATGACATAATAGTTTCATATGTAACTAATGTCAAGTTAATTTTCAGAATAACAAGCTTGTCATAATTTGGCCCTTCTCTTATTGTCTTTTATGCGAAAGTTTAGGTGAAGTATGGATTGGCCAGAACGGAAAAAAACAAAATCCAGAAAAGAGGCAATTGCCAAAATAGATAGAACCAAAGCACCAAGGACGGGCTTTGCAAAGTTTTTCTATGGGCTTTTCGTTGTCATCGTCTGGGGTATAATTCTGCTTATACCGCTGGTGGTTTATTATGCGTATGATCTTCCGGATATAGCCAATATTGACAAAACAAATTCACAGTCAACCATTATGGTCATGGACAGAAACGGCGAGGTCGTATCAACTTACGGAGATGTTTTTGGTGAATGGCTGGATTACGAGGAAATACCCCCTGCGCTAATTGAGGCCGTTATTGCCACTGAAGACAGACGATTTTTCGACCATAAAGGAATTGATGTCCGCGGTCTTGGCCGTGCTGTAATGAACAATCTTATGGCCGGAAGTATGGTGGAGGGCGGCAGCACCATTTCACAGCAGTTGGCCAAAAACCTTTACCTAAATTCAAACCGGACATTTAAACGTAAAGTACAGGAACTGCTTCTCAGTTTTATGCTTGAAATGAAGCTCGACAA
>Ga0116152_10000911_pt1 | contig 24421 bp, 14 predicted proteins | sample AD_UKC119_MetaG_FD_89894 | JGI IMG/M metagenome (GOLD analysis project Ga0116152, IMG submission 89894) | Active sludge microbial communities of municipal wastewater-treating anaerobic digesters from Hong Kong - AD_UKC119_MetaG | ecosystem: Engineered > Bioreactor > Anaerobic > Digestate...
AAATGAAGATCCGCTGGGATCATACCTTGATACCGGCGCACATGACATGGGTAGCAAAAGCTTTTCCTTGTTCTATAATGATACTACGATCAGCGGTAGCAGCAATGAATTCCAGGAACTGGATGCACTTGTTGATATGATCTTTAATACTACTGAGGCGGCCCGTTTCATTTGCCGGAAGCTATATAAATGGTTTGTGTATTATGAAATTGATGAAGTAACGGAAGCAGAGGTTATAGTTCCTATGGCAGATATTTTGATCGCTAATAATTATATGGTACAGCCAGCCCTGGAAGCACTTTTTAAAAGTGAACATTTCTTTGATACCTTCAACCAGGCATGCTATATCAAAAATCCGTTTGATATTATTGTAGGCACTCTCCGTGAGTTTAATGTAAGTTTTCCTCCTTATACTGATTACACCAATGGTTATCCTTTGTTTTTCTCTATATATAACGAGGCTGCCCAGATGCAACAAGACCTGTTCCAGCCACCTGATGTTTCGGGATGGCCTTCTTACTACCAGGAACCTATGCATTATGAACTCTGGGTAAATAGCAATTCACTGCCTAAAAGAGCAGATTATACTGATGCATTGGTAAATGATTCAGTAATTGACGTAAGGGCATTTGCAAATAACTCATCAAACCCTGCTGATCCTGATCAGTTAATAGATGATATAACAGCATTATTATTAAGATACCCTTTATCAGCAAATTCCAAAACTTATGTAAAAACAAATTACTTACTAGGCAATACAACAGATGATACGGTATGGACCAATGCCTGGAATAGTAATAACAGTACATATATCAATTCATCACTCAGGGCAATGTTCAAATTCCTGATGAACCTTCCAGAATTTCATTTATGCTGATCGACGATTCATTAACCTATGTAAACAACAAATAATGAACAGAAGAAGATTCTTACGTAATACAATACCTGCTGCAGTTACCATGCCGGCGTTATTAAATGGGTTCTCATTCACTGCCCGTGGTGCAGAAAGTCCGTTGGCCAGGTTGTTTGAACAAACCCTCACAGATACCGATCATGTATTTGTGCTGGTGCAATTAGGCGGCGGTAATGATGGCCTTAACATGGTGATCCCACTGGATATTTATGGAAACTATTATAATGCAAGAACCAATGTAGCTATTCCACAAAGCCAGGTTCTTCGGTTAGATGGAACTGATAGATCAGGTTTGCATCCTGCCATGACAGCTATGCAGAATATGTTCAATGAGGGTAAGCTAAGTATTGTCCAATCCGTTGGGTATGACAAACCCAACTTCTCACATTTCAGAGCTACAGATATCTGGAATAGCGCTGACACAACCGAAAACAGGAGAGAAAGAGTAAAAACGGGTTGGATGGGCAGATATCTTGAAAGTGAGTACCCGGGTTACCCTGATGCATTTCCCAACCAGGAAATGCCGGATCCACTGGCAATCCAGATCAGTAATGTACCTACATTAGCAGTGCAAGGTCAGATCTATTCTATGGGACTTTCCATTACAAATCCCGATAAGATCTATTCTTTTGTAAATCCATTTTCTGATTATCCGTTTAATGCAGCACCAGCCAATAAGGAATTAAAATTTCTGAGGGTGATCTCAGAAAAAACAAAGATCTATTCTGATATTATCAGAGCTGCCTATCACAATGCCTCTACAATGGCAACCTATCCATCAGACAATTACCTGGCTGATCAACTTAAGATAGTTGCCCGGTTAATAAAAGGAGGATTAAAGACAAGAGTTTATACCGTAATCATGGGTGGTTTTGATACACACAAAAGGCAGGTAAATGCCAGTGATACAACCACCGGAATGCATGCAAAGCTTTTGAAAGATCTTTCATCCGGCATAAGCGCTTTTCAGCAGGACCTTGAATTAATGGGATTGGATGAACGGGTAATGGGAATGACCTATTCTGAATTTGGCCGAAGAATAAAATCAAATGCAAGCCTGGGAACTGATCATGGAGCAGCAGCCCCTCTTATCATGTTTGGGAAAAATGCAAAAAAGGGAATTCTTGGAAACAGCCCGGAAATACCCGCCGATATCCAGGTGGTGAATAATATTCCTTTTCAATACGATTTCAGAAGTGTGTATGCATCAGTGCTGGAGCAATGGTTTTGTGTAAAGCAACCTGCATTGGATTCAATTCTTTTAAAAAATTACCAGTCCCTTCCTTTAATAACCGGCCCATGTGGTGTAGCTGACGACCCTGATGATACAAATAATAACTCCAATAACCTGACTTTAAAAATGTGGCCAAATCCATACACAGTAAGCGGAACCATACAATTTTCAACTAACGGGGGGCATACAATGATCCAGCAAATTGACGGGCTGGGCAGAGTAGTTAAAGTGCTTGCCAGCCAGGATTACGCAGCCGGAACTTATAACATTGATATTTATAATGACGGTCTTGCTTCAGGGGTTTATTTTATCAGGTTACAGAACAAGGCATTACAAAAAGTTATTACTGTGATGAAAATGCCTTAAAATCAGTTTTTTCAAGAAAATAATGATGCGGATCCAATTAAAAAGTAGCATAAACACAATAAATTAAACTTTGCCAGTTTTAATAATTCAATACATTTAGATTTCCTTTCCATTATCCCAGTAAACACCGGTTTCTGTTCCCGAGTTAGATTCTTGTTTATATACTTTAGTTGTGATCTATGCAGAGGAAAAGGGTGTTCTTGTTGGTTCTTTTGGCAGCATCTACGCTGACAAATAAAGTAATCTATGCACAATATTATTTCTATAACGACCGGTACTACGAAAATGCTGTTGTTGTAGATTTCGGTGGCAGCATTGGACTAATGAACGCCTTTACAGATCTTGGTGGCAAAAAAGGCATTGGCAAAAATTTCATTAAAGACCTGAACTGGAAAAATACCAAAACCTGCTTTGGCGTTTATGCAACGGCAATGTACCAAGGCAAGATCGGCCTTCGCCTACAAGCTACATTTGGAGAAGTAGCTGCTTATGATAGTATTTTAAAAGATGTAAAAGAATCCACCTTTGGCAGATATGAACGTAACCTGAGTTTTAAAAGTAAGATCACAGACATACAGTTGGGTATTGAAATTCATCCTTTGTACTTTAAGTATTATGCTGATGAACCACCCCCGCCCTTTTCTCCCTACATTTTTGCCGGTGTTGGCATTTTTACATTTGACCCGCAGGCAAATCTCAATGGCCAATGGCATTCTTTACAGCCACTCAAAACAGAAGGTCAGGGATTTGCTGAATACCCGGAAAGAGAACCCTATAGTTTAACGCAACTAAATTATTCAGCCGGCCTAGGAGTTAAATATGAGATCAACTCTTTTGTAAATGCAAGGCTCGAAATAAACCATCGTTTTCTACAGACTGATTATTTAGATGATGTAAGTAAAGATTATATCGATAAATCATTATTTGCTAATTACCTGCCTTCAAACCTGGCCGCAATAGCATCACAATTATACAGTCGCAAAGAAGAATTGAATCCTGCTGATATTACCATTCCCGGACAGCAAAGAGGTGATCCAAAAGACAATGATGCCTTTTTTACGATTGAACTTAAAGTAGGTGTTACCCTGGGCAGGGTTAAACGCTAACCTGTTACTTCTCAATGTCTTTTAAAATCAATTCTGTCTGGAGAGCCGGGTTTCCTGCATGACGATCAATTTTGTAAATTTACAGGGTAAAGCAAATTTCCTTTTCACTTTCCTGATATTTCCAATACTATGATGACCATTGCCCAAAAATGACGGCATGGAACAAAACGCTGCACATACAGGACATGAGAAATACTTAAAAAGCTATTTATCATTTCGTCCGCTATTAAGGGCTCTGAAAAAAAACATTGCCGAAGGAAATCCCGGCATGAAGAAACTCTACGGGCAGGTGGTCAGTGCATTCGAATCTCATCCTGAACTAATGGAAACCATCACTGACTTGTCAGTATTGGAACCGCATAGTGAGCTTATCGAAGAACTGCTTTCCGCAGTTTTCCCTCCTACTACTGCCAACTATATGTATGGCGTATCCATACCATTTAGATATGAAGCAGTTTACGTTTCACCGTCATTCAGAAAAAATCTTTTGCTGCCTGGTACTAACAAAATAAATATACCAACCAATAGTATCGGTGTCAGTCTCCAGCAGGAAATGATGCATTATACCTGTGGTCTGATACTTAAAAAATATCTCGGTTATAATAATCCGGAAAGCACCAGGGCAGTTTACTCATTAAAAGATCCTGAAACCGGCAATTTGAGATATATGGAACTTCGGTTAGATGGAAGATTTATAGATGTTAATCCTGAAAATGAACTTCCTGAACTTCCTGAATCACTGCTGGATCAGCTTAATAAAAGATTGCTCACAATTGATGAACTACTGGAAAAAATACCGCTTAATAAATTTGTTTTTGAAGGGTTGACGCCGATCCGTGTGAATGATGTTACCGAGACGGCTGTAATTGGGGAGATCAAGAACAAACTATTAGGCTTTAACTCCGGGCAAGATCCCAATGCAATTGTTGAGTTGGAGAACCATATCCAGACACTTATAGATCTGAAAGATATAACCATCGGTATCACGCCTTTTTTTAAGATCAACAATCACTACATTTATTCAGATCTCCACAATGACAATAGTTTACTATTCCGGCAACTAAGAACTGCCCAGGAAAAAGATGAGATATCAGATTATTGCAAACTACTCTTCCGGGAATCTGATCAGCCATTATTGTTTGACCATCTGAACCCTGAAGCAATTAATGATGTTCAATGCCTGCAACATTATTACAATGAAGGGGCCCGAAGTATTATCATTTGCCCGTTAAAGCTTAATAATGAGCTTATGGGATTGCTGGAGATCATGTCTAAAGAAGAAGGTTATCTGAAAACCGCACATGCAGTTAAAATTCAATCTGCTATTCCGTTATTTACATTAGGAATGGAGAAAACCCTTGATCTCCTGAATAGTAATGTGGATGCAGTTATCAAAAAGAAATTTACCGCGGTTCAGCCGGCAGTAGAATGGCGATTCACTGAAGCTGCGTTAAATTTTCTGGTCAACAGACAAAAATCAGATGATGCCAAGATAGAAAAAATTGCTTTTGACGATGTTCACCCATTGTATGCGGCGATAGATATCAGGGGGTCTTCCACATCCCGGGCTCATGCCATACAACAGGATACATTGGATCAACTGGACGCAGTAAAACAAGTTGTGCAGAAGGCCCAGCAACAAATATCTTTTCCTTTGTTACAGGAAGTTGAGTTTAAGATCAACAGGTTTATAGAGGCTGCTTCAGATGTATTGAGAGCAGAAGAGGAATTAAGTATCCAGGATTTTCTGCAAAACCAGGTTGCCTCTGTATTTAAGCATTTAGCCAATACTGAGCCTGGCCTTAAACCAGAAATAGAAAACTACTATTCAAAGCTGGACCCTGTACTTGGAATGCTATATCACCATAGAAAAGAATATGAAGAAAGTGTTTCCCGTATAAACGATGTACTTGCCAGGTTTATCGACAAAGAACAAGCTGCTGTTCAAAAAGTATACCCGCATTACTTTGAACGTTATGTTACGGATGGACTTGATTTTAATATTTTTATTGGTCAGTCAATAACGCCAAGAAAGAAATTCGATGAGATATATCTCCGTAATATGAAAATGTGGCAACTCACGGTTCTTGCCAAGGCAACCCGGATCACCAATGAATTAGAAAAGGAATTGAGCCACCTGCTCAAAACCACGCAGTTGATCTTATCGCATAATCAACCGCTTTCTATTACTTTCAGAACCGCAGAAAGGAAATTTGACGTTGATGGAGCTTACAATACCCGTTATGAGATCGTAAAAAAACGAATAGATAAAGTTCGGATCAAGGAAACCAATGAACGATTAACCCAACCCGGTAAAATTGCAATTGTTTACTCGCAGGCAAAAGATGCAGAAGAATACACTGAGTATATAGAGTTCTTACAAAACAAGAAGCTCTTGCTTCCCGGCATTGAGAACCATGACCTTGAGGAACTGCAGGGTGTTATTGGCTTAAAAGCTCTTCGGGTAGATGTAAATCTTGATAACCAGCCCAGGCGATCAGACACAACAATTGAACTTTCAAATACCACTACCGATCATCTTCTAAAAGGATAAAAAAAAGCCAGCATAATAAATAGCTGGCTTGTATAATTAACTTATTCAGAAATCAGAATTTCCAACCCATAGAAAACATAGGGATACCGTCTTCTTTCGATTTCGCATAACTAACGGCAAGAACTATTCTGCGGAGTGGGGAGAACCATATTCCACCACCGTATCCACTTAATACTTTGTTATCAGTATCATTTTCTACCCAAACCCTTCCTGCATCAAAAAATGCAAATACACCAAGGGATGCAGGGAACAGGTATGTCCTGAGATTGGCAACTTTTATACGCAGCTCAGATTGGTTATACATTTTTGACTTTCCGGCAAAACGTTCTTTACGATATCCACGAAGATTTGATTCATTGCCAAGATATTGCGCCTGGAAAAACTCATATCCGTTATCGCCTGAAGTAGTTCCTGCACCTGTTCTGTTTGCAAAAACTATCCAGTCTTTAACAACACTCAGGTAAAATGTGAAATCAGAATTGAGCATATTTATCTTATCATAACTATTATCATTCATGCCTATTGTTCTGTGAAAGGTGGTAACCCAGTTGATTCCTTTTTGCGGTACTACTTTGTTGTCCCTGGTATCCACAATCAGTGATGCTTTGGCTCCAAGATAAGACTGCTTCTTATATACCCTGGCAGGATCCAGTCCGATTGCAACAGTATTCAAAACAATATTTCTGACCGCATTGAATTTATCCGTAGCGTCCAAAGAATAGAACTGAAAACTTGGCCCAAACAATAAACTCACTTTGTCTGAAAACCGTTGACGAAGCATAATATTCAAATCTCCAAGATCATAGCGGACCCTGTAAAATCTGAATTTACCGGGATTGGATTTATCATACACCGTATTAACACCATAGCCGAAAAAGTTGGTAGTGTTATTCGGCCCCCGATATGCTAAGTCAAAAACCAGGTCGGTATTACGTCCCAGCGAGGAGGGAAACTCGCCGAAATATTCAAAATTAAAGGCCTTAGTTGAAAACGCAAATGATGTCTTTACCTGGTGAAAAGACTTATAAGGCTCTTTTCTGAAACCGTGACGTATATACTTAAAAGTTGGCCCAAGGAACACTCCATCATCCGGGTTATATCCAACTGTTGCAAAGAATGACTGGTATGGATATTTGAAACTTAACCTTTCAAACTTATTTACAGCACTATCATTGGACATTTTGTTTTTAAACCGTCCATCAACCGTATTTCCTTTTCCCAGGCGGTCATATATAATGGTTGCATTTTGGTTTTTTGCTGTATTCTGAAAAAGATCCTGCCCGCCTCCGCCAATAAGCCTGACCTTAATTTTGTCATTACTTCCATTAGTTACAAATTTATCGTCACCATCCATCCCAAAAATGATCAGATCTTTTGTGACCAGGGGATCAAACTTCCTTTCATACATCAGAATATCAACGTTTCCGTCTTTATCAATTTTGTTGATCTTAACAATTGCAGATCCATCGTCAAAATGTGTGATCTCAAACAACTCTTTTTTATCACTCCCATTAATTGTTACAGTTTCAGAAATAAACCGATAATATGCAATTACTTCATCAACAAGATATTTTCTTCTTTCTTTTAATGTTTGTGCAATTTTGGCTGCTGATATTTTTCTTATTTCTTCCGGCTGAGCAGCCATGGCCCGATCTATCACGGCATCCGTCATTAATGAAACGAATTGTTCCGCAGTTTGACGCCATTCCGGTTCTGTAAGATCTGTCAAAAAGAAGCGATCAAGATTTCTCGCTGCAAAATTGAACCGATTAATATTCTTAGCCTGAGCCTTAAAACCCTCTAGTTGAGGAACCAAAGACCTCATTTTTACTATTCCGGGTAATACTCCCTGGTTAGTATAAAAAGCCTGGTCCCTGTCTTTGGCGATTGGAAAATATGTTTGTCCCTTACCATGTGGATTATCATATGCTCCCCATGTCCATTGGCCTTCATGCCTGTCCAGGTCCATTACAAACATGTCAAGAATCCTTACCCGAAGCAACGCCAGTTGATCCACTCTGTTGTCATTGTCTTTTTCAAGTTTATCTGCTACTTCATCTGTATCATACGCTTTGTCTACGGAATCGGGCAATCTCTCTTCAAACATAGCCAGCATACCTGCAAAGTCCTCACGGTATTCACCTAAAGCAGGGTCATCAGCAATGATCACTATTTTAGGATTACCATGCGGCAATCCGGCTGCCTCAGCCAAAACTGTTACAGACAAAGCAGCGTACGGATAGGAGGCCGAAACACCATCAGAAACAAGATCAGCTGCAGCCTCACTTTGCAGATCTCCGGGTAGTGTTTTGCTTGTAATAAACTTTTGAATCGACCGTAATGTGTATTGCCTTCCTTTTGTGTCTTCAACCCTCAATGATTTGGTCTGTTTTCCTCCTCCTCTTTTAACAGGAGTAAGCCCTCCCATTTCCTGGGACAACTTAAAATAAGGCGCTTTAATCGGTGTATTCCATTCTTGCCGGTAGTTAGCTCCCATCCAGAATGTCCTTCCTCCACTTGTGCTAAAATGAGAGCCACTCTTTTTATCAGATTCTGACGTTTGCTGGGCATTTGTATGGATGGCAAAAAATAAAATTGCTACCACAAAAAAGGTTGAAAGCAGTTTCATGATGTTTGGTTTTGACAATAATTAAATGCTGCAGTATAAGTCCCGATTTGAAAAGATACGATTTTTTGAAAAACAGGAATAAAATCGACAAAATAATAGACATGAGTCTCTAAAATCCTATAAATCAATAATTTTATGCGTACTCTATCTGTTTTTATTCTAAAGTTTTCCTTATTTTGAAAACTTTATGTCCGGAAGATGCGTTATCAGATTACCTTATCCGGTTTTTCGGTCAATGATCTAGTTTAGTACAAACACACTGCTTCCGAGGATTAAAAGTTTTGCAGGCTGGTGATGAAAAAACACATTTTCTTTTTTAGTTCATTCATACTTTTTTGTTTGAACCTGTTGGGCCAAAATGACACAATTGCATGGAGGTTGGTGTTAATTGGCGATGCCGGACAACTCACTGACGGCAGGCATCCCGTTGTGGATGCGGTGAAAAAATATATCCCATTAGAAAAAAACACCTCTGTTTTCTTCCTCGGAGACAATCTTTACAAAAGTGGTTTGCCCGACAGGCAATTCCCAAGTTTATACGATAAAGCAAGAGCTATTCTTGATACACAGATATCTGTTGCCGACGGAACCCCGGCAAAAGTTTATATGATACCCGGAAACCATGATTGGGAAAATGGGGGAAGGGGTGGTTACGATGCTATTGTCCGTCAGCAACTTTATGTTGACTTTATGGGAAAGGGAGACACTGTATCCTATTATCCTAAGGATGGATGCCCCGGGCCGGATGTTGTAAATATGGGAAAAGACGTAGTGGTTATCATGTTTGATAGCCAGTGGTGGCTGCACCCCTATGATAAACCTGAGATCGAGTCTGACTGTAAGTGCAAAACGAAAGATGAATTAGTGAGCCGGATCCGTGATATTGCCCTGAACAATCCCAATAAACTGATCGTTCTTGCCTGTCATCATCCTTTTAAAAGCAATGGGGTTCATGGTGGATTTTTTACACTAAAGCAACATATATTTCCATTTACAGATATAAAGAAAAGCCTTTATATCCCATTACCAATACTGGGTTCTATATATCCTATTTCAAGGAGTGTGTTTGGCTCTCCACAGGATCTGAAGCATCCGAACTATGCTAATATGATCAATGAAATTTCTGATGCAATAAAACCAGTTACACAAAATCTTGTTTTTGTATCAGGTCATGATCATAACCTGCAATATATTATTGATAGTGGTTACCATTATATAGTTAGCGGAGGCGGGTGTAAGCAAAATCGTACTTCCAAGAATAAGAATTCATTGTTTAATTCTACGGATAATGGTTTTGCAGTACTGGAAGTATCCAAAAACAGAAATGTTACTATTTCCTTTTACACAGTAACAGATTCTGTTAGAAAAGAATATTTCGGTCCTTTATTAAGTATAAATGCCGCTATTCCGGAAACAGAAACAAGGACCGTTGAAGATCCTTATGCAAAGTACAGGGACTCTATAGCCATTGCTGCAGATGAAAAACTTAAACCAGCAAAAGGTTTTAAAAAAATCTTTATGGGGCAAAATTACAGACCTGAGTGGTCAACCCCGGTAAAAATGAAAGTCTTTAAGATCAGCCAGGAAAAGGGCGGTTTTACCAATTTTACATTGGGTGGGGGAACAGAAACTGTAGCATTGCATATGATGGATAAAAACCGAAAAGAATGGACACTTCGTAGTGTATCAAAAAATCCATCCGGGCTTTCTGTCTTATCTCCAAAAGAAGGTGCTTTTTTGAAAGAACTGAAAAAGGAAGTTACTTCTGCTTCTTTCCCGTATTCAGGATTGGTATTCCAGGAGTTGGCCCGCCCATTAAAATTAGCAGTACCAACGCCGGAGTTATTCTTTGTGCCTGACGATCCGGGCTTTGGTATTTACCGTAAACTTTTTGCAAACCGGGTTTGCTTGTTGGAAGAAAAGGATCCTTCCTTTGATAGTACAGAAACTAAAACCACAGCAAAGATCTTTGCAAAGATGCTGGATGAAAATGACCACCTGCCGGATCAACAAATGGTATTAAGTGCCCGGCTATTGGATATCATTACAGGTGATTATGACAGGCATTTTGACCAATGGAAATGGGGAACTGTCGATTCTACCCGGGGCAAAGCTGTAAAGGGAAAACTTTACTACCCTATTCCCCGTGACCGGGATAAAGCTTTTTTTCATTCTGATGGATTTGTTTTTAACCTGGTAAGCAGCAAACTTCCTTTTCTAAAAGGTTTTAGAAATGATATTCCCCGGATCAAATGGCTGGGTTATATGGCAAAAGATTTTGACCGTATTTTCTTAACGGCTCTTGATGAAAAAGACTGGAAAAATGCAATCACCGATATACAATCAAAACTAACTGACTCTGTAATCAATAGTTCAGTAAAAAAACTTCCTCCTGAAATATACCCCATCAGTGGAAAAAGAATTGCAGACAAAATGATAAGCCGCCGTAACCTCCTCACAGAAGAAGGGATGAAATACTACAGGTTCCTGTCCAAGAAAGTGAATGTAATAGGCAGTAATCAAAAAGAGTATTTCAAAGTAACCAGTGAAGCCGGGGGACTTCGGGTGAAAGTATATGCCCGTGAAAAAAATAATGATACCAGTTTTGTGCAGTATGATCGCATATTTGATCCGTCAGTTACCCGAGAAATAAGGCTTTATGGTCTGAATGATGATGACTTTTTCGAGATCGATGAAAATGCTTCCTCCAGGATTAAAATTCGCATAATCGGCGGACGGGGTAATGATACTTTTGACATCCGCGGTAAAGTAGAAACCCTCCTTTATGATCTGAAAGATGACTTCAATTACGTTAAAAGCAAGAGTAGAACAAAAAACCGGCTCTCTGATGACCCGCCCCTGAATGAAAGAGCTCTGCTTGATTTCAATTACAATACTTTTAAATTCCCGAGACTTATCATAGGTCATAACACAGATGATGGGTGGTTGATCGGTGCCGGATTTGCAGCCAAAACTTATGGTTTCCGGAATTATCCATATGCTACCAATCAAAGATTTTCCACCTTATATGCAGCTGACAGAGGCGCTTTTAAGTTTACCTATAACGGAGAATTCAATCACATCACCAGGAAAATAGACCTGCTTGTTAATACGGCTTATGCTGACCCTGAACTTAAAAACTTTTTTGGGTTGGGTAATAAAACAGTCTTTGATCAAAAAAATAAAAACAACCGTTTTTACCAGGTCAAATACCGCTATATTGAATTTGAAACCTTATTGAGGAAACGATTCTTTGATAATCTGCAAATTAGTTTTGGTCCCTGGTTCCAACACTATAGTGCCAACTATAATGATAACAGAAACAATATTCTTTCCCGTCCCGATCTGATCGGGCTGGATTCTGCCAATATCTTCAGCAGCAAATCATATTTGGGTGGTAAGCTGAGTTTAGTTCTCGATAACCGAAATAATGAGTTGTTCCCTACAAGAGGTATTCACTGGAGTAATCATTTTGTAACTGCTACCGGTTTAAACAGTAATAGTAAAAATATTACTTATTACACTTCAGACATGGCCGTATACGCCAGCCTGCGGGATCCCGCAAAATTGATCACTGTACTCCGGTTTGGTGCCGGCAAGGTACTCAGCAAGCAATACGAATATTTCCAGGCTGTGAATTTTGGCGCTAATACTGACCTCGCTGGTTTCAGAAAAAACAGGTTTGCCGGTAGCTCTATGATGTATGCAGGTATTGAAATGAAACTAAAACTCTTCTCCATCAATTCATTTATACTCCCGGGTGATTTCGGCATAACAGGATTTTTGAATTCCGGTCGTGTAAGAATATCCGGCGAGAGCTCACGGAAATGGCATAAAGCATTTGGTGGAGGTTTTTATTTTATTCCATTCAATCTTTTTGTTGTTTCAGCCACCGCTGGTTTCTCAGAAGAAGAAAGGATGTTTAATTTTACAATAGGTACCCGGATCAACCTGACCTATTAGAAGCTTGCAAGAAAATGAAGCATTTAAAATTCATTAAATGTCCTCTTCAAGAAATAATACTTCTCTGCCAAAAGCATCGCTTTTTATAATACTCTTATCATCATGCATTTTTTTATTTCTTGTTTGGCTCGTTTTAAACGGCAAAACAAATTCACTGGATGAATCAGCTTTTGCTTTTTCCAAAAAGATCACAACGAATACAAATACAAGATGGATATTGGCCATCACTTTTTTAGGCAAACATAGTTTTTTGATCCCGGCCAATATTTCACTGCTCATTTTTCTTGCTATTCAAAAAAACAGATCTCTTTTTCTAAGGTTATTGCTTATTTCATTAAGCAGTGTTGCATTAATGTCACTGATCAAACGACTGGTACATCGTATAAGGCCTGAAAACGGCATGATAGAAGGAGTAACCAACTTTAGTTTCCCAAGCGGACATGCATTTATGAGTGTGGCGCTCTATGGATTTTTGATCTGGTGGTCAGCTTCTGAAATTAAAGGTCAAAGGCTACGTATCTTTTTGATCATATTCCTTGTCCTGCTGATCTTAATAGTAGGATGCACACGGATCTATTTAAGAATGCACTATGCTTCTGATGTTTTGGCGGGTTTTGCAGGCGGAACGGCCTGGCTACTGAGTTGCCTTTATATTATACAAAAACTTGAAAACAGGCCTGTAAATAAAATGCCCGGTTAATGATTTACCGTACTTGTATCCTTAACTACTGTGCCTGTGTATTCAAACCGAAGAATAGTACCTTTTGATGTTACTCCTTCATTAGAGATATACATGTCTCCATTGTTCTTAAATGTGATCCCTTCCGGCTGTTTGAATAGTTTTTTACCCAATTCATATACAGCTTCCGGATTTCCATTTTGATCTGCTATCAGCAGTTGATTGCTTGCTGATGAAATAATAAAAAGCTTTTTTGTTATCGGGTGGATCGCTGCCGCCGAAGGTTGAAACTTGGAGGTCTTAAAAGGTGAAAGTTCTTTTACCTTTTCTGCATCAATAACGTAGATGGGTTCCGCATCAAACACACCGGTTCCCGGGTAGTAGGCAAAGGCACTTACAGTTTTCTTATTATCTGACTGGCAGTTTTTACAAACAACGATCAATGCATTGCGGCTTGTATCAGGATACATGGTCTCAAAATCATTTTTACCCGAAATGGGTATTGACCCTTCTTCAACACCCCTTACACTCCCATTTGCATCAAAAACAACACGGGTAATTAACCCGTCACTACGTAGGATAAACGGCACATGATCGAACAAAGCTACATCCTCGTAATCTCCCTTTCCTCCGAATTTATACTCCCTCTTGATGTCTTTTGACTCACGGTCAAGAATAAACAGTATTCCTGATTCATCATTATGTGCCAGGAATTCATCATCCTCTGTATCCCATGCCAGCCCGGATATCTCTTTTAGCTTAAGATCTAGTTTGTTTGTAACTACCTTGGAGAAATCATAGCCCGGGGGAGATTGTATCACTCTTGTCCCCGGATGTGTGCATGCAGAAAAAAGGATGGCTGCAACAAGGATTTTGGGGAAACGAAAGAAATAATGCATTCGTCTTAATTTTTTTTAAATTTATCAAAAGTTACCTTTATAGGATGGGAGAAAACAACCAGCAGCTCCTCAAGGAGGCGAAAAATGCGGTTTCTGAGTTGTTTAACAACAAAGTTAGCGAAAGTGTGAAGTTTCACACCCTGAAACATACAGAAGAAGTGGTTGCTGCTTCACAAAAAATGGCTGATTTTTACCAGATACCCCCTGAAGACTACCTGGCATTATCCACCGCAGCATGGTTTCATGATACAGGATTCAGCGGCGGACAGGCAAAAGATCATGAATCGGTGAGCATACAGATCGCTACAGATTTTTTACAGAAGCAAGGTGCGACACAGGACTTTATTGAGAAAGTGATCGGTTGCATCAATGCGACCCGGATGCCGCAGAATCCCAGATCGATCATTGAAATGATCATTTGTGATGCAGATCTTTCTCACCTGGGTTCTGAGAATTTCAAAGAAAAGAGCCGTTTGCTTCGTGATGAGTTAAGGGAATTTGGCGAAGAAGAAATTTCAAAGAATGAATGGCGATATAATAATATCGCTTTTTTAGAGGCGCATAAATATTTTACATCTTACGGCCAGAAGAACCTGCAACCAATAAAAGAAAAATACCTGGCCAAACTAAAAGAAAAAACAACTGCTATGGCAAAAGCTGATAAAAAAAATAAAGAAAAAGCTTTATCACAAGCTGATAGCATACCTGAAGAACCCAAAAAGGCAAAAGATTCTAAAAAGAATCAAACGGAAAGAGGGATATCCACCGTTTTCAGGATCATGGCACAGAACCAAAACAACCTGAGCCAGATGGCCGACTCCAAAGCCAACATCATGGTTTCAGTCAATTCCATCATCCTGACCATTGTGATCTCTACGCTGTTTACCAAACTGGACAGTAACAGTAATTTACAGATACCGGTAATAATGTTAGTTGTAGTGTGTGTAACAGCTATTGTTTTTTCCATACTTGCTACAAGGCCCAATGTAACACACGGCACTTTTACTGAAGATGACATACATAACAAAAGAACCAACCTGCTTTTCTTTGGCAACTTTTATAAAATGGGACTGCAGGATTATAGCTGGGCCATGCAGGAAATGCTGGACGACAGGGATTATTTATACAACAGCATTGTAAAGGACAATTATTTTCTTGGAGTAGTATTAGCCAAAAAATACCGCTACCTGCGTATAGCTTATAACATTTTTATGTATGGGCTTATTCTTACTATGATAGCTTTTGCTATTGCCTTTGCTATACCCGAAGCCGGGGAAGTGTATAGGGCGGGATAGTTAATTCTTAATGTTTTTATCCCTTCTCCGGCAAATAAGCTATCAGTTCTATTTCCAGGCTGGCATCCGGCATATACAATCTTGATATCTGCACCCAGGTAGCTGACGGAAAATCTCCTTTGTAAAAAACCTTCCGGGAATCATTATATTTTTTCATGGCTTCTATATCAGTAGTGTACAAATTCTCTTTTACCACATTTTGGAAAGTAGCGCCGTATTGTTGTAATGTTCTCTCCAAAGCCTTGTATACATTGGTTATACCCTGTGGCGAAACATCACGGGAAACTGTACCTGATATATATAATACATTACCTACTTTAACCGCCTGTGCATAGCCTGCAGTGGTATCCTGCTGCGCTCCCCAATGCCATTTTTCTTTCTTTATGGTATTATCCTGTGCTTGTACTGTAAGTAAAAATGCAGATTGAAAAATGATCAGGAGTAAAATAATTTTTTTCATGACAATTACTTTTAATTATCATGAAAATAAACAAGCCACCAGTTAATTAACGTTAAAAATCCACCGGTGGTGGTGGATTTTTATGAAAGAGAGTAAGGATCAATTAGTTCAACCCGCCCAGCATTTCTTCCATCTTCATCACCAGTTCTGTTTTGGTGATAGGTATACCCATGATCTTGTTGTAGGCTTTTGCATCGATCAGGTATTTATCCCTGATGATCTTTACCAGTTGGCCGTTGTTGATCTCGGGAATCAAGACTGTTTTAAAATTCCGGAGCATCTGTTCAAGGTTTTTGGGGAAAGGCCTCACATAACGTAAATGTGCATGGCTTACTGCATGTCCTCTTGATTGCATTTCTGCCACAGCAGATTTGATAGCACCATAAGTGGAGCCCCAGCCCAAAACAAGGATCTCTCCTTTTTCAGGCCCGCTGTCCAGTTGTTGCTCTGGAACATACTCAGCGATCTTCTCCACTTTTTCTTCCCTGATCTTCACCATCAACTGGTGGTTTTCCGGTTCATAATTCACATTACCGGTAATATTTTGTTTTTCAAGGCCACCGATACGATGTTCCAGACCGGGTGTACCAGGTATAGCCCATGGCCTTGCTAATTTTTCATCTCTTAAATAAGGCTGCAGTTTTTCTTCTCCATGTCCCAGTTCTTTTTTGAACTTTACTTCAATTGCCTGCAGATCTTCGGCTTTAGGAAATTTCCAAGGCTCTGCACCATTGGCTATATATCCATCGCTTAAGAACATAACAGGAGTCATATGCTGCACCGAAATACGAACTGCCTCATACACTGCATCAAAACAATCGGCCGGGGTAGATGCTGAGATCACCGGCATGGGACATTCTCCATTTCTGCCATAATAAGCCTGCATCAGGTCACTTTGTTCCGTTTTGGTCGGCAACCCGGTTGATGGGCCACCTCTTTGAATATTGATGATCAGCAATGGTATTTCGAGCATAACCGCTAAACCAATTGCTTCTCCTTTTAAAGCTATACCCGGTCCGCTGGAAGTGGTAACACCCAATGAACCACCATAGGCTGCACCAATTGAAGAAGTAATAGCAGCAATCTCATCTTCCGCCTGGAATGTTCGTACACCGAAATTTTTATGGCGACTTAGTTCATGTAAAATATCAGAAGCAGGTGTAATAGGATAAGAGCCTAAAAAAAGCGGCAATCCACTTTTTTGGGAAGCCGCAATCAAACCGTAAGCAACTGCCTGGTTACCCATTACGGAACGATACACCCCCGGTTCCATCTTTGCTTTTTCCACTTTATAAGTGGTGGTAAAAGTTTCAGTAGTATCACCAAAGTGATAACCTGCCTGCAATGCTTTTACGTTGCTCTCAAATATCTCGGGTTTTTTGCCAAACTTCTCTTTCAGAAAATTGATGGTGCTTTCCATATCCCGGTTATACATCCAGTAAAGAAAGCCAAGCACAAACATGTTTTTTGCACGGTCCTTTTCCTTCATCCCCATGGTAATATCCTTCAGCGCTTCACGGGTCATCTTGGTCACATCCATTTTAATGACCTCGTAGTTAGTCAAGCTATCATTCTCCAATGGATTTTCTCCGTCCGGGTAATTAGCCAGCCGTAGATTTTTTCCATCAAATCCGTCTGTATTGGCAATGATCTTACCGCCCTTTTTCAATGAGGCGAGATTGGTTTTTAATGCGGCTGCATTCATTGCCACCAACACATCTACCGAATCGCCGGGAGTAAAAATATTATCAGATGAAAAACGAAGCTGAAAACCACTTACTCCGGGTAATGTACCCTGCGGCGCCCTGATCTCTGCCGGAAAATCCGGGAAAGTGGCAAGGTCGATGCCCATCAGGGCTGTATTATTGGTGAACTGGCTTCCGGTCAACTGCATTCCGTCTCCGCTATCCCCTGCAAATTTTATAACTACATCATTGAGAACTTCTTGTTTTCTGGTCATAGGTAAAAATTATTCCTGCGAATGTAACAATGTTTGCCCTGTTAAAGGTTGATTTTTGACAGAAAAGCGTTGTTATTCTCTTCCATCAAAGAGATTTCCCAATCCGCCGAGTACACTTCCTTCTTCTTTACGTTTATAAGTGCCATAGGCAACAATACGGCCTGCCAGCCTGCTGATCGGCAATGATTGGATCCAGACTTTGCCCGGCCCCTGCAACTTTGCAAAGAACAAACCCTCACCACCAAACATAAAATTTTTGATCCCCCTTACGAATTCAATATCGAACTGCACCGTAGGCGTATATCCGACTACGCAGCCTGTATCTATTTTCAAAACCTCACCCGGCTTTAATTCTCTTTCAATAATATAGCCTCCGGCATGCAAAAAGGCCATCCCATCACCTTCCAGTTTTTCCATAATAAAACCTTCACCACCGAAAATACCCACCCCTAACCTTCGCTGAAAGTAAATACCGATGCTCACCCCTTTTGCGGCACATAAAAAAGCGTCCTTTTGTGCGATGATGGTGCCTCCCAATTGCTGCAGGTCCATCGGGATGATCTTCCCTGTATAAGGCGCTGCAAAACTTACTTTCTTTTTTCCCTGCCCGGCGTTGGTAAATGTGGTCATGAAAAGGCTTTCCCCGGTCAGTACCCGTTTGCCGGCACTCATCAGTTTACCCAAAAAACCTGTAGGTTGTTGTGTTGATCCGTCGCCAAAAATGGTCTGCATTTCAATGCCATCGTCCATCATCATCATGGCGCCGCTTTCTGCAACAGCTGTTTCCTGCGGATCCAGCTCTATTTCTACAAATTGTAATTCTTCACCATATATTTTATAATCAATTTCATGATTTGTTCGCATCGTATTACTCATGGTTATAATTTTTCTATAAAGATACTAAAGGTATTGTGCCTGCAGGAAGGCTAAATTGATAAGTGGCATGGTTTAAAAAGCATATTTGTTTACATTGCCATCCCCAAAAAATCAAATCATTTATGAAACAAAAGTTAATACTACTTACTTCAGCCGTGATGCTGTTGTCGGTTATTACACAAGCGCAGGGCACAAAAGCAACGCTGCTTGAAAAGGTAACCCGGAAAGGAAATGAGATTGTGATTCCTTATGAAAAATATCGTTTACCGAACGGCCTAACGTTGATCATACACGAAGATCATAGCGATCCTATTGTCCGTGTAGATGTAACCTACCATGTAGGGTCAGCCCGGGAAGAAATAGGCAAGTCTGGTTTTGCCCACTTTTTTGAGCATATGATGTTCCAGGGAAGTGACCATGTGGGTGATGAGCAGCATTTCAAAATAATTACAGAATCGGGTGGCACCTTGAACGGAACTACAAACCGTGACCGTACTAATTATTTTGAAACGGTACCATCCAATCAATTAGAAAAAATGCTTTGGCTCGAGGCAGACCGTATGGGCTTTTTGCTGGATGCCGTTACGCAGCAAAAATTTGAGATACAGAGAGAAACTGTGAAGAATGAGAGAGGACAGAATTATGACAACCGCCCCTACGGCTTAGCAGGTGAAATGACAGCTAAAAACCTTTACCCTTATGGTCACCCTTATTCCTGGCTAACGATCGGGTATATAGAAGACCTGAACAGGGTAAATGTAAATGATCTTAAAAACTTTTTCCTTCGCTGGTATGGCCCCAACAATGCTACGTTGACAATAGGCGGTGATGTAAATCCAAAGGAAGTAGTTAGACTGGTTGAAAAATATTATGGCTCTATTCCTTCCGGACCAAAAGTGGAAAATATGCCGGCAATGGTGCCTGCATTGTACAAGCATCGCTTTGTTTCTTATACAGATAATTATGCCCGGATGCCCATTATGCGAAAAGTATTTCCAACGATACCCAATTTTCATAAGGATATGGCTGCCCTGGATTGTTTAGCAGAAATACTGGGACAAGGAAATAACTCAGTGCTTTATCAGCAGTTGGTAAAAAAGCAACTGGCCCTCCAGGCAAGCGCCAATCATTCAAACAGTGAGTTGAGCGGAGAGTTTGCCATTACAGTTGTTCCTTATCCGGGCAAACCATTGTCAAGTATGTATTACCTGATTAATAATGCCCTTGATAGCTTTGAAGCCAGGGGGGTAAATGATGAAGATATTGCCAAGTTCAAAGGACAGATCGAATCACAATATTTCAACAGGCTCCAAAGCGTTTCAGGAAAAGTATCTCAATTGGCTTCTTACGAAACATTTACCGGCAATCCTAATATGATCGGCAAAGAACTGGAAATGTATCGTTCGGTTACAAAAGAAGATGTAATGCGGGTATATGAACAATATGTAAAGCTAAAGCACTGTGTGGTCTTAAGCGTTTTAACGAAAGGTGCCGATGATATGATGAAAGTAGGTGATGATAATTATGTAATTGATGAAAGCAACTACAAAGCACCACATTATGGCTATGAAGGCCTCAAATATGTAAAAGCAAAAGATAAGTTTGATAGAAATGTGATGCCCGCTGCCGGACCTAATCCTGTTGTTAAAGTTCCAGCCTTCTGGGAAAAGGATCTTAGTGGCGGTATAAAAGTTATCGGAACTGAAAATACAGAGATACCCACCGTCACTCTTTCTGTAAAAATTCCCGGGGGCCACCTGATGCAGGCGAATGACTTATCAAAAGCAGGGCTTGCTTCTTTCTTTGCTGACATGATGGAATACGATACAAAAAAACGCAGTGCAGAAGATTTTAGTAAAGAACTCGAAAAGCTGGGTAGTAACATTAATACTTTCAGCGGACTGGATGGCATTACGTTCCAGGTATTTGCTTTAAAGAAAAACCTTGATGCTACATTGGCATTGTTGGAAGAAAGAATGTTGTCGCCACAATTCACTGAAAGTGATTTTAGCCGCCTTAAACGTCAGCGCCTGGAGAGCTTTAAACAGATCAAATCTCAGCCAGCATCTATTGCCAGCAGTGTTTTTGATGTACTGAATTATGGCTCTAACAGCATAATGGGTATCAGAACAATCGGTACAGAAGAAACAGTAAATTCCTTTACGCTAAAAGATGTCCAGGATTATTATAATAATACCATGACATCAAAAGGAACAGAAGTTGTTGTTGTGGGTGATATTACAGAAAGTGAAGTATTACCCAAACTTTCATTTTTGAGCAAGCTTCCCGCAAAAGATGTCAGGATCCCTTCTATACCAACCGCAACTCCTGTTGAAAAAACGAAGATCTATATTGTTGATGTAAAGAATGCAGCACAATCTGAGTTTCGTGTAGGTTATAGAACTGACCTGAAGTATGACGCTACCGGTGAATACTTCAAGGCATTCCTTACAAACTTTGCTTTAGGTGGCGGATTTAACGGAAGGGTAAATATCAACCTTCGTGAAGATAAAGGATGGACCTATGGTGCCAGGACATCCTTTAGTGGCGATAAATACACAGGGGAGTTTGCTTTCAGCTCCGGCATTAAAGCTCCGGCAACCGATAGTGCCTTGAGTGAAGTGATCAAAGAATTGAACAACTATAAGGAAAATGGCATTACTGCAGATGAGCTTTCGTTTATGAAAAGTGCATTGGGTCAGATAGATGCACTACGTTATGAAACAGGTTTTCAAAAAGCTGGATTTATTGGCAGAATCCTGGAATATGGACTCGATGCAAATTATGTAGACAAACAGAATGACATACTGAAGAACATCAGTAAATCTGAAATAGATGCGATCGCAAAAAAATGGATCGACCTGAACAAAATGAACATCCTGATCGTAGGTGATAAAGAAAAGATCGTTCCCGGTCTGCAAAAGTTCGGTTACGAGATTGTGGAGCTGGATGCGGATGGCAACCCGGTAAAAAAAGGCTTCTGATCATTTTAACGGTCAAACCTAATAAAACAGCCCTTCCTGAACAGAAGGGCTGTTTCTTTTTATACTTAGTTTTTCTAGGTATTCTTTACTGGTGTATCTTTTAATTTCCCCATCCATACTTTTTTACCCTGTAACCTTCTTGTAAGGAACATAATTCCTACAAAAATGAAGAACAGTGGTCCTAAGAATCCCAACAGTGCTATAAACTTTGTTCCATAGAATTTCTCCATGGGCCTTCTCAGTCTTTCGGCTATCAGGTACATACTTGGTACCATTACCAATGTAAGGAAGAAAGCGAAGATCAATCCAAAAATGATGGTCCAGCTTAATGGCCCCCAGAAGACAACACTATCTCCACCGAAGAAAATGTTAGGTCGCAGATGTTCAAACAAGCCAACAAAATCAATATTGAAACCAACTGCCAACGGAAATAAACCCAATATAGTGGCAAGTGCTGTTAACAACACAGGAATGATCCTGATCTTACCGGCCTGGATAGCTGCTTCTCTGGTCCGCATACCTCTTCCACGAAGCTCATCGGTGAATTCAATCAATAATATACCATTCTTAATAACAATACCTGCAAGACCAACAATGCCTACCAGCACCATGATGGTAGCCATGGTCATCCCTGTTATGGCATAACCCAGCAATACCCCGATAACCGAGAAGAATATTTCCGTAATAACGATAAATGGTTTACTCATTGAGTTGAACTGCAAAACCAGTATCAGGAATATCAATCCTATTGCGATCAAAAATGCAGTACCCAAAAAGGCATTGGTTTCTTTTTCCTGTTCGCTTTGTCCACTCAATTTAATTGTTACATCTGCTGGCAACTTGGCCACAGACATAAAGTCATCGATTTTTCCCTGCAAATCCTTGTTGATCTTTGTTACCATCGTAGGATCGGGAACATTACTCTGCAATTGAATGGTCCGTTTCAGGTTCTTTCTTTTTATACCACCAGTTGAATTAGTATAATCTATCGATGCCACCGCACTCACCGGAATTGACTTTACCTGGAAAGTGTTCATATCCATGAAAGTGATGCGCATATTCATCAGGTCAGTAATGTTATTGCGTTGCAGATCATTGTAACGTAACTGTATCTTATACTCATCTTCCCCATCTTTTATCTTACTGACCTCTTTACCAAAAACTGCTGTACGTAATTCTGAACCTATCTGGCCAGTGGTCAATCCTTCCCTCATAGCTCTTTGCCTGTCTACATTAATAGTGATCTCAGGATTACTCAGGTCTACATCGGCCTGCAGGTTTTCAATTCCTTCAACCCGGTTTGTATCCAGGTAATTGTATAGTTGTGTAGCAGCAGAAGCAATATTTTCAAAATCATCTCCTATCACCTCAATGTTTACCGGGGGATCTGTGGGCGGGCCATTATCTTCCTGCGCCACTTCTACACTGGCACCGGGTATTCCCTGCATTGCCGTCCTTATCTCTTCCATATAAGGTCGTGTCCTCTTTCCGTGTCTCTTCTCATATTCAACAAAAGAAACCTGTATCCTTCCTAAATGTGGCTGGGTACTACGGTTATTATCTCTCGGATTATTGGCACTCACAGCCACATTGGATATTACACTCTCCACAATACCTCCCGGTGTGCCGGGCTTTTCTTTTTCCAATATCTTATCTACTCTTTTCTCTAATACTCTTAATACACTATCTGTATACTGCACATCGGTACCAACAGGCATTTTAAGATATACATAGACAAAATTGGGGTCACCACTGGGGAAGAAAGTTCTTTTATTACCACGCAACATAAGCGCCGCAGCTGAAAAAGCAAAAACACCAAACAATGATACAAATGCCCATACCGGTCTTTTACCTACCAATATCCAGCGCAGCAATTTTTCATAACGCCGCATAAGGCGTGGCAGTCTTTTTTGCTGAAATGCATGAATAAGATCATTCAATATATATGCATTGAACACCATTAAGATCGCCATTAGTAACAGGAAGTTGGCTACTCCATGAAGGCCGGGTAAGTGCAATAACACACCTGCTATTATAAAAGTGATGAACCATTTATTTCTGAAAACAGCATTCTTTGGTTTTTCAAACTCCCTGCCCTCAGGCTTCATAAAGCTTACGGCAAATACCGGGTTGAAGAAAAAGGCAACTATTAATGACGCTGTCAGCGTAAGAATAAGTATTGTTGGCAGATAGATCATGAACTTACCGATTAGCCCTTTCCAGAATAGTAATGGGAAAAAAGGTGCTAATGTGGTAGCTGTACCCGCTAACACAGGAACAAATATTTCACCTGCTGCTTCCTTGGCACTTCGTACGATCGGCACTTTACCATTATTATAAATACGGTGAGTATTCTCGATCACTACAATGGCATCGTCTACAATGATCCCCAAACCGAATAGCAATGCAAAGAGTACAATAAAGTTGAGAGTAACACTGGTGCCAATGATAGCATTGGCCACCGGCAGGAATAAGAAGGCGACAAATACACTTAGCGGAACAC
>Ga0116152_10000913_pt1 | contig 24347 bp, 22 predicted proteins | sample AD_UKC119_MetaG_FD_89894 | JGI IMG/M metagenome (GOLD analysis project Ga0116152, IMG submission 89894) | Active sludge microbial communities of municipal wastewater-treating anaerobic digesters from Hong Kong - AD_UKC119_MetaG | ecosystem: Engineered > Bioreactor > Anaerobic > Digestate...
CCTGCAGTACTACACCGGCGGGCGCTTTCTGGAGCTCGACCCCACCGCGCGGCGCAACCTGGAACTCACCGAGACGCTCCGCGCGGGCGAAAAGCGGGGGAGCCTCCTCTGGGTCCTCGACCGGACGAAGACCGCCATGGGCGGCCGCCTTCTCCGCGCGTGGCTGGAGCGGCCGCTCCTCGACCCGGTGGAGATTTCAAGGCGGCAGAAGGCCGTCGCGGCCCTCAAGGACGACTCGGTCGCGCGCGAGGAACTCGCGCTGTGCCTCCGGGACGTGACGGACCTCGAGCGCCTCATCGCCCGCGTGGTCTACGGCAGCGCCAACTGCCGCGACCTTTCCTCCCTGGCGTCCGGCTGCGCGCCCCTGCCGCGCTTAAAGGAACTCCTCGCGCCGCTCGGCTCCTCCTCCGCGCTTCTGCGCACGCTCACGGAGGAACTCGACGACCTCTCGGACCTGCGCGCGCGCATCGACGGAGCCATCTGCGACAATCCGCCCCTGGCGCTGCGGGAGGGCGGCTTCATCCGCGCGGGCTACGACGCGGAGGTCGATCGCCTGCGCTCGCTCATGAACGGCGGGCAGGACGCCGTGGCGGCGATCGAAACCGCCGAGCGGGAGAAGACCGGCATCAGGACCCTCAAGGTGGGCTACAACAAGGTTTTCGGCTATTATCTGGAGGTCTCCAGGGCCTACTACGACCTCGTGCCGGACACCTACATACGCAAACAGACGCTCGCAAACGGCGAGCGCTTCATCACGCAGGAACTCAAGGACCTCGAGCACACGATCCTCACCGCAAAGGACTCCCTCGCGGAGCTGGAATACCGCCTCTTCTGCGCGCTGCGCGAGTCGCTCGCGGCCGAGGTCGCGCGCATCCAGCGCACGGCCGCGGTCATCGCGCGCGCGGACGTGCTGCGCTCGCTCGCCGAGGTGGCCGCCGCGGAAAACTACTGCGCGCCCGCTGTGGACTGTTCCGACGCGATCGAGATCACGGCCGGCCGCCACCCCGTGGTGGAAAAAACGCTCCGGAGCGGCCTCTTTGTTCCGAACGACACGCATATGGACGGCGGGGAGAATCTGCTCGCCATCATCACCGGCCCCAACATGGCCGGAAAATCGACCTATATGCGCCAGGTGGCGCTCATCGTGCTCCTTGCGCAAATCGGCTCCTTCGTTCCGGCGAAGGCCGCGCGCATCGGCATCGTGGACCGCATCTTCACGCGCATCGGCGCGGCGGATGACCTCTCCTCCGGCCAGAGCACGTTCATGGTGGAGATGAACGAGGTCGCCGATATTCTCCGCAACGCCACGGAAAAGAGCCTTCTCATCCTCGACGAGATCGGCCGCGGCACCTCGACCTACGACGGCATGAGCATCGCGCGGGCGGTCCTCGAGCACTGCGCCGACCGGAAACGGCTCGGCGCCAAGACCCTTTTCGCGACGCATTACCACGAACTGTCGGTACTCGAAAACGAGCTGCCGAACGTGAAAAACTACAACATCGCCGCCAGGAAGCGCGGCGAGGACATCATTTTCCTGCGCAAGATCGTGCGCGGCGGCGCGGACCGCAGCTACGGCATCGAGGTGGCGAAACTCGCCGGCGTGCCGCAGCGGGTCATTTCCCGGGCAAAAGCGCTCCTAAAGGAGCTCGAGGCGCAGCATCCGACGCCACAGGTCACCGCCGCGCCGCGCGCTTCGCAGGTGACGCTCGGCGAGATGCACGCGGACGAGCTGGCCCGCCGCCTGAGAAGCGCGGACGTGACGACGATGACCCCCATCGAGGCGATGAATTTCCTCTACGAGCTCAAAAAGCTCCTGAACTAGGCCGCGTCGCGCCGGACGGAACCCCGGCTCCCGCCCATCCGTCAAAATACGAAACGGGTCGGTGTCCGGAACGCATCCCCCGCCGCGCGGCGGGCCCCGTTCAAGGGGAATTCTCCGCGCGGCATAACACTTTGCCTCCGGCGGAGCCTCCTTTTCTTCGCGCAAAGAAAAGGTAAGGAAAAAATACCGGCGCAGTGGGAGCCGTTTCGATTCCCCTTTCCCCTGCGTACCCCCGCCTGCACCGACCAGGCACAGAGGGCTGCGGCGCCTTGTTGACTGTACCCCCGGGGTTTGAACGAGAGCCGTGTGCTGCCGCGCTCACACGGACTTCGATTTGGAATTTCCGAGAGAAAGCGGCACGATTCTGTCCTTCAAGACTTGAAGAACCCTTTCCCAAGCACCTTGCGGCGGACGTTCAATTGACAGGAGAGGACGCTACACCTCTTTATAGGCCAATTCCCCTCCGTAGCCCTTCGGGTGAGGGAGGATTCCCAAGGGGAGGCCCCTTGGGCCGCTTCTTTTTCCGTCTTTTCTTGGCGGCGCAAGAAAAGATGGCCCCCGGAGGGCGGCCCCTCCCCCCTCGGAGCGGATCTCCTTTTGAAGCCTTTCGCCCGTCACACACACTTTTCCCCCCACGGAGGTGCTTTCATGCCGAACATCCATATCCTCTCCCCGCACGTCGCCGACCTCATCGCGGCGGGCGAGGTGGTCGAACGCCCCGGCTCGGCGGCCAAGGAACTTCTGGAAAACGCCGTCGACGCGGGCGCCTCGGCCGTCACCGTGGAGATCCGCCGCGGCGGCATGGAGTACCTGCGCGTCACGGACGACGGCTGTGGCATCGCGCCGGAAGACGTCAAAACCGCCTTCCTGCGCCACGCGACGAGTAAGCTCCGCGACGCCCGCGACCTGGAGGCCATCGGCACGCTCGGGTTCCGCGGCGAGGCGCTCGCCGCCATCTCGGCGGTCTCGCGCGTGGACATCCTCACCCGCGCGCGTGGAACGGACGAGGGGAGCGCGCTCTCCCTGGAGGGGGGCCTCCCCGGCGAGGTCGTTCCTGCCGGCTGTCCGGAGGGGACGACGATCATCGTCCGCGACCTCTTTTTCAACACCCCCGCGCGCCTCAAATTCATGAAGCGGGACGCCGCCGAGGCGGCCTTCGTGCAGGGTGTCGTCCAGAAGGTCGCGCTCTCCCGCCCGGAGGTCTCCGTGAAATTGATCCGCGACGGCGCGGAACTCTTTCACACCCCCGGCGACGGGCAGCTGCGCTCGGTCGTCTACGCCCTTTTGGGCCGCGACTTCGCGCTCGGCCTCCTGCCGGTCTCCGGCGGGAACGAGGAGGCGTCCGTAACGGGCTTCACCTCGAAACCGAACTGCTGCCGCGGCACCCGCGCGGGCGAGCATTTCTTCGTCAACGGCCGCTACATCCAGAGCCGGACGATGACCGCCGCGCTCGAGGAGGCCTACAAAAACGCCCGCATGGTGGGAAAATTTCCCGCCTGCGTCCTGCATCTTTCTCTGCCCCTCTCGCGGCTGGACGTGAACGTCCATCCGGCCAAGACCGAGGTAAAATTCGTGAGCGACCGCGCGGTCTTCGACGCCGTGTACCACGCCGTCCTCTCGGCCATCGGCGGCGAGGCGGCGCCGGAGCGCGTTCCCGAGCCGGTCTCTGAGCCCGGTTCTCCCGCGCAGGCGGGGCCCGCGGCGCCGCGCGGCGATTTCTTTAAGACCATGTCCGCGGAGGAATTCCGGAAAACCGCCGCCGCCTGGGACCCGCCGCGCGTTCCCGAAAGGACGTCGTCCCACCGTGCGGCGCCCTCCGGATCGCCCTCCGCCTTCCCGCAGGTCACGGGTGCGGAGCGGTCCTCTCTTCCCGTGCGCGACGGGGCCGGTCTCGGCTCCATGGCCGGCCCGGAAAAACACGCTTCCGCCGCGCCTGTGCCGGAAGCGCCCGCTTCTGCGCCCGCCTCGCCCTCCTCTTCGCTTCCATCTGCGCCGGAGGAGGACGCGCAGACCTCTCTTCTGCCCGGGGAGGGGGGCTCCGTTCCCTGGCGGCTGGCGGGCGAGGTCCTGGATACCTATATCGTCGTCGAGCGGGGCGACGAGGTCTTTTTCATCGACAAGCACGCCGCCCATGAACGCCTGCATTTCGACCGCCTGCGCCGGGAGGGCTTTTCGCCCATGGGTCAGCGTCTGCTCACGCCGCTTCTGCTCCGGCCGAGCGGCCGGTACGGCGCGGCGCTCCTGGAGGCTCTTCCGCTCCTCTCCTCCTGCGGCTTCGAAATCGAGGAGTTCGGAAGCGGCGTCCTGGCCGTGCGCCAGGTGCCCGCCGACGTGACGCCCGGAGAGGCGGAGGATGCGCTCTACGAGCTTGCCGCCTTTCTCACGGAGGGCGGCCGCCCGGACGCCGCGGCCGCGCGGGACGCGCTCCTGGCGAGCGTGGCCTGCAAAGCCTCCGTCCGCGGCGGGGAAAAAAGCGACGCGCGGGAGCTCTCGGTCCTCGCCGAGGCGGTCATGGAAGGCCGCGTGCGCCACTGCCCGCACGGCCGCACGGTGGCGGTGGTCCTGACGAGAAAAGAGCTCGAGCGCCGCTTCGGGAGGGCGTAGACACCTCTTGCGGACGCGATAACCTTATGGAAAGGAGGCGCCGCCATGCGCCGGTTTCTCTCGTTGCTCCTGGCCGCGGCCGTGACGGCGGCGCTCCTGCTCCTGCCGTGGGCGAGCGCCGCGGGCGAAATCTACTTCACCGCCGTCAACGACCAGATCCTGCCCCTTTCGGACAGCACTATGCCCGTTTCGGTGGGTGGGGTCATGTACATGCCCTACTCCATTTTTAACCCCGACGAGGCGGGCACCTCGCTGGGCGTCTATTTCTCCCAGAACCCCACGTCCCTGACGCTCTTCAGCATCGATTCGGTGCTCGTTTTCGACCTGACCGAGGGCTATTCCTACGACCAGACCCAGACCTATACCTACAAGGCCATCACGCGCAACGGCCGCACCTATGTCCCCATCTCGTTCGTGTGCAGCTTCTTCAGCCTGAGCTACACGGCGACTTCGACGGAGTCGGGCACGCTCCTGCGGGTCAAGAGCAGCGCGGCGATCCTCTCGGACGCGGTCTTCGCGGACGCGGCCTCCAGCCAGATGGAGATCTACCTGCGCGCCTACAATAAGCTCCATCCCTCCGTCTCGCCCTCCCCCTCGTCGTCGTCCCCGTCCGTCTCGCCGAGCGCTTCCGCGCCCGACGATTCCCGCGCGGACGTGACGGTGCAGCTCTCCTTTACGGTCTCCGACGCGGAGAGGACGGCCGCCGTCCTGCAGCTTCTGGACGGCGCGGACCGCAGGGCGCTCTTTTTCTTCCCGGCGGACCGGCTGGAGGAATTTTCCGACCTCATCCTGCGCGTCTCCGCCACGGGCAGCGGCGTGGGCCTCGTCCCCGCGGGCGACGACTACGGCGCCTCCCTCGCCGCGGCGCAGGAACAGCTCTCCTCCCTCTGCTGCCTCTTTACGCGCATGGTCCTCCTGCCGGAGGAGGACGCCGCCGCGCGCGCGGCGCTGGAGAGCGCCGGCTACGTCGTCTGGGACGCCGACGTCACCGGCGGCGGGGGCCGCACCGGCAATCTGGAGGCGCAAGCGGTCACAAACGGCATCTCCAGGCGCAAAACGCGCGCAGGCGTGCTCCTGGAGGACAGCGAACTGACCGTCGCGGCGCTCCCGCGCGTGCTGGCGTATCTGCGCACCTACGATTACACCGTCCGCCCGGCCACCGAGATGGAACACTGACGGCGGAGGCCGCGTCCGGAGCCGCATAGGGAAGAGCATAGCCCGCCGGGGCCCTTTGCGGCGTTTCGGCGGGCTTTTTGGCCCGAAAAGCCGCGGCATTACCGTAAAATTTATATTTTGTTCATGGATTTTCGTCTGGTGGGGATTATAATACAGAAACCGGAACAGTTTTCACCAACGGAGGTGTTTCTATGCCGCGCAAAGTACTCATCGTGGAGGACGAAAGCAATATCGCGCAGCTTTTGCAGCTCTACCTCGAAAAGGCCGGTTTCGAGACGGCGACCGCCGGCGACGGCATCAAGGGCCTGGAGCTTTTCCGCTCGTTCCAGCCCGATCTGGTGCTGCTGGACATCATGCTGCCCGGCATGGACGGCTGGGCGGTCTGCCGCAAGATCCGCGAGAACGGGCAGACGCCCGTCATCATGCTCACCGCCAAGGGCGAGACGGAGGACAAGGTCACCGGGCTCGAACTCGGCGCGGACGACTACATCGTCAAGCCCTTTGAAATGAAGGAGGTCGTCGCCCGCATCCATGCGGTGCTGCGCCGTTTTTCGCAGGAGGAACCGGTCTCCAGGCGCCTGACCTTCGACAAGCTCGTCATCGACCTGGATTCGTACGAACTCATCGTGGACGGCAAACGCGTGGATACGCCCCCCAAGGAGCTCGAGCTTCTCTACCACCTGGCCGCGACGCCCAACCGCGTCTATACGCGCAACCAGCTTCTCGACGAGGTCTGGGGGTTTGATTACTTCGGCGACTCGCGCACCGTGGACGTCCACGTCAAGCGTCTGCGCGAAAAGCTCGAGGGCGTGAGCGACAAGTGGTCGCTCGCGACCGTGTGGAGCGTGGGCTACAAATTTGCGACGAAAGACTAGGCTTCCGCCGCAGGCGGATGCGGGAGGTATGGGCATGAAAAGCCTCTATAAGCGGCAGTTTCTGCTCACGCTCTTTCTGGTCCTCTTCAGCTTCGTGCTCCTGGCAGCCGCGTTTTTCTCCATCACCTACCGCTTCACCCTGCGCGACAAGCAGGAGGCGCTGGAGCAGAACGCGCAGCTCATCGCGCGGCTCACGAGCGCGTCCATCCTCTCCGGCGGCTCCATTTACGACGGCGACTTCCGCATGCTCGTCTCCTTTGCGGCGCTCGCGTCCGACTCCGGCATTCTCATCGCCGACACGAGCGGAACGATCGTCTTAAGCTCCGACGGGACCTGGACGAGCAACCAGCTCGCCGGCGCGCAGCTTCCCTCCGCGGCGGTGACCGAGCTCACGGGGACCGGCTCCTATGCCGGCATGAGCACGCTCGGCGGCCTTTTGGGGCAGACCCGCTATGTCACGGGCGCCCCCATTTACCGCAGCGGCGCGGAGGAACTCATCGGCATGGTGTTCGTTACGACCGACGTGTCGAACCTCACGGAGCTGTGGAGTTCGTTCGCGCGCATCTTTACGGTCATTTCGCTCGTTGTCCTGGTACTGGCGTTTTTGAGTTGCTCACTCACGGCGAAATGGCAGACCAAGCCCATGCAGGAGCTCGCCCAGGCCGCGCGCCGTTTCGGACGCGGCGATTTTGCCGTGCGCGTGGAATCCGATCCGCAGCAGGTGGAGGAGCTCCGGGAACTCACCGAGGCGTTTAACGCCATGGCCGACTCCATCGAGCGCAGCGAGGCGCGGCGCCGGGAGTTTATCGCCAACATCTCCCATGAGCTCAAGACGCCGCTCACCTCCATCTCCGGCTTTACGGAGGGGATTCTGGACGGCACTATCCCGCCCGAGCAGGAAAGCGCGGCGCTTACCACCGTCTCGGGCGAAACGCGGCGGCTGGCGCGTCTCGTGCGCCGGATGCTGGACGTCTCTCAGCTCCAGTCCTCCGAAAAGCCGACGCTCTTCGAGCCCTTCGACCTCGCGGAGGTCATGCGCCGGGTCCTCGCGAGCCTGGAGCCGAAAATCACCGCCAAGCATCTGGAGATGGACGCGGCGCTGCCCGAGCTTCCCACGATGGTGCTCGGCGAGGCGGACGCCATCACGCAGGTCGGCTATAACCTCCTGGACAACGCCATCAAATTCTCGCCCGTGGGCGGCACGATCCACCTGGATATCACGCGGCGGGAGGGAAAGGCGTACGTCTCCGTCCGCAACACGGGCGAAACGATCTCCTCCGAGGAGCTTCCGCTCATCTTCGACCGTTTTCACAAGACCGACCGGTCCCGCAGCATGGACCGCGAAGGCGTGGGGCTCGGCCTCTATATCGCCAAGACCATCATCACCAATCACAGGGAGAATATCGAAGTCACCAGCAGCGAAGGCGTGACCGCGTTTACTTTCTCCCTCACCTGCGTCAAGAAGGATTCATCCGCCGGGAGGAAAGAACATGCGGGAAAATGATCGCTGGGATTACGACTACGACGAGCGCCGGGACGCGCCGTGGGAATCCACGCCGCGCCGCCGCGGAGGCGGCGGGCGCGGCTTTGTGCTCTTTTTGTGTCTCCTCATCTGCATCACGTCCCTGGCCGTCACGCTGCGTCTGACGCAGCGCTTTTCGCCCTCCGGCAGCGACCATCAGACGGAGGAACCCTCCGTCTCCGTCCCCGCGACGATCCCCACGGACGGGCCCCTGGGGACCGACGAGCTCGAGCGCGCCCCCACGGGCGACGGTACCGTGCTCACCATTTCCGCCGTCCACACCGGGGAGCTCACGCTGCAGGAGATCTATAAAAAAGCCATTCCCTCCGTGGTGAGCGTGACGTGTTACGCCACGGGTTCCCAGTCCATCGGAACGGGCGTCATTTTCTCCTCGGACGGCTATATCCTCACGAATCAGCACGTCATCGACGGCGGTACGCGCGCGACGGTGACGCTGCAGGACGAGCGCAGCTTCGACGCCCTGCTCGTCGGGGCCGACTCCCAGAACGACCTGGCCGTCCTGAAAATCGACGCGACGGGCCTCACGCCCGCGGAATTCGGCGACTCCTCCCTTCTGGAGGTCGGCGACACCGCGGTCGCCATCGGAAATCCCCTGGGAACCGAGCTGCGCGGCACGATGACGGACGGCATCATCTCCGCCATCAACCGCAACGTGAACGTCTCCGGCCGCATGATGACGCTCATCCAGACGAATGCGGCGCTCAACTCCGGCAACTCCGGCGGGCCGCTCCTCAACGTCTATGGGCAGGTGGTCGGTATCAACACGATGAAGATGATGTCCTCCTATACCTCCACGGTGGAGGGGCTCGGGTTCGCCATTCCCATCTCCACCGCCAAGCCCATCGTCGACGAACTGATCGCCAGCGGCCGCGTGGAGGGCCGTCCCGCGCTCGGCATCACGGTCTATACGATTTCCGAAGGCGAGGCCGCCTTCTACAACACGGACGCCGGCGTCTACGTGGAGAGCGTCGACGAGCGCAGCGACGCCTATACGGCGGGCCTGCGCGCGGGCGACCGCATCCTCTCGGCCAACGACACGGACATCGCGAGTTCGGACGATCTGGAACTCGTGAAAGAGGGCCTCGCGCCGGGTGACACGATTACGCTCAAGGTCCTGCGAAACGGCGAGGAGCTGACCATCCCCGTGACCCTCATGGACCAGACGGTCTTCGAGGACTGAGCCGCGCGCCGACAGCGCCCGGCGCAGACGGCGGACGGGCCCAATTTTTACGAGGGAGGCGGCGCCATGTCCTCCGCCCGGGAAATCAAAGCTTTGCTTCTGCGGCAGGGCGCGGCGGCCGCCGGCGTGACTTCGTTTTCTTCGCTCGAGCCGTTTCTTTCGCCGGACGCCCTCGCGCGCGTCCGGCGCGCCTGTCCTTCGCCCGCGGGCGTCGTGGTGGCGGCCTTTCCGTATTACGCCGGCGCCGGCGCCGGAAACCTCTCGCTCTACGCCAGGGGGCTGGACTACCACCTTGCGCTCTCCGCGCGGCTGGATGCCGCCTGCCGGGATCTCAGAGAGCGGTTCCCGGGCCGCACGTTCGTCTGCGGCGCGGACAATTCCCCTCTGCCGGAGCGGGCGGCTGCGCGCCTTGCCGGCGTCGGTATCATGGGGTTAAACGGGCTCACGATCGTCCCGCCTTACGGCTCCTATGTCTTTCTCGGCACTGTCACCACCGACCTCCCTCTGGAGGCGGACGTCCCGCCCGCGCCGAACTGCCGGCGCTGCGGCGTGTGTGCGCGCGCCTGTCCGACGGGCGCGCTCTCGCCGGACGGCTCCTTCGACCCGTCCAAATGCCTCTCCGATCTCACGCAGAAACGTGGGGTGCTCTCCTCCGAGGAGGAGGCGCTCCTCCGCGCCCACCCGCTGATCTGGGGCTGCGACTTCTGTCAGCGCGCCTGCCCGTATAACAGAGACGCAGAGTATTCCACACTGCCGGAGTTTCTTGGGGAATTCCCGGAGGCGCCGCTTATCCCTTCTCTTTGCGAAGCCGACCTCGCGGGCCTCTCCGACCGGACGTTCCGGGAAAAGTTCCGCCTGCGCGCCTTTGCCTGGCGGGGGCTTGCGCCGCTCAGACGAAATCTTGCCCTGCATAATCCAAAATAGTTTTTCACAAACTACCTCCATCTTGTGGAGGTGGTTTTCTTTATGGCGAAAGTATCCGATCTCATGAGCGAAGGCGTCGTCTCCATCGCGCCCGAGGAGAGCGTTGCGCTCGCGGCGCGGCTCCTCGCGCGGCACAACATCGGCTCTCTGCCCGTCTGCAGCCAGGACGGCGTCCTGCGCGGCATCGTGACCGACCGGGACATCCTCACGCGCTGCATCTCCGCGGAGCGTAACCCCGCAGAAACTTCCGTGCGCAGCATCATGACAAAAGATGTGAGCACCGCTTCGCCAGGCGACGACGTGCGCGCGGCGGCGAACGCGATGGCCGAGCGGCAGGTGCGCAGGCTTCCCGTGACGGAAAAGAACCGCGTGGTGGGTATGCTCGCGCTGGGCGATCTCGCCAACAGCCGCGCGCATGACATGGAGGCCGGCCGCGCCCTTTCGGAAATCTCGGAAAACTTCAAAATGCTGTAAGCGGAACGAGGCCGCCGGCGCAAAGCGTCGGCGGCCCCTTTCCGCCGAAAATCCCACGCGGCGTTTCGCGCCGCGCGGGCGAAATCCGTGAGCCCGGCCCGCGGCCTGCGCGTACGGGAGCCTTTCCCAACGGCGGACGGTCCCCGCCTTCGGCAGGCGCGGCCTGTCCGGAGCCTCCCCGGACGGGAGCCCGGAAGGAAAGAAACCGCGAAAGAAAACCAACAGGGTTTTCTTTCGCGGTCCGTCGAAGCGTCCTGGAAACATGTTTCTCTGCTTCGAAAAAACCTTTTCCGTCTGCCGAAGGAGCCTGCCGGGCTCCTTCGGCAGACGGAAAAGGCCCCGCGCGGCACGGCGCCGCGCGGGGCCTTTTTTTCTTCGTTCCCGGGGAAGTCAGACGTCCTTCGGGCCGCCCCTGCTGAAAGCGATCACGACCCGGCGGTTCGGTTCGCTGCCGGTGGAGTAGGTGATGATATCTTCCCAGTCCTGCAGGGCCGTATGGATGACATGGCGCTCGTAGGCGTTCATCGGCTCGAGCATCATGTTCTTGCGGTACTTGACCACCTTGCCGGCGACCTTCGCGGCCAGCCGTTCGAGGGATTCCTCGCGCTTCTGGCGGTAGCCCTCCGCGTCCACGAACACGCGTACGCGCTTGTCCTCGCCGTGGTTGACCGCGTAGTTGGTCAAATGCTGAATGGCGTCGAGCGTCTCACCGCGGCGGCCGATGAGCGCGCCCAGCTTTTCGCCCTCCAGCACGACCTTGAGGCTTCCGTCCTCCCCCTCGGTGACAACGGGACGGGCGCTTGCGCCCATGCGCTGCAGGAGGCCGAGAAGGAAGTCCTCCGTCTTTGCCGCGCGGGCCGACAGAGCGGCTCGCTTTTCCGGTTTCTCCGCCTTTTCCGTGCTCTCCGGCTTCTGCACCTTCGGCTCCGGCTTTGGGGCGGGCGCCGGCTTGGGCGCCTCCGCCGGCGCGGGGGCGCTCACGGGCGTCTCCTGCACCTCCGCCGCCTTGGGCTCGTCGGGGGCCTCATAGCGGACGCGCACCTTGGCCGGCGTGCCTCCCAGACCCAGAAAGCCGCTCTTGGCGCGCTCGAGCACTTCCACCGAGACGTCGTCGCGGTCCATCTCCAGCTGCCTGAGTGCGGCGGCGATGGCTTCGTCCTCCGTCCTTCCGGTGACGTCAATCCATTTCGTCATTGTATTGCACACCTCCAAAGTGGCTCATTCCCCGTCGTCTCCGGGCTCGGTTTCGCCGGTCCCGGCGCCGCTCTCTTCCGGCGCGGTCTGCTCCGGGACGTCCGGCGCTTCGATATCCTCCTCCGGGACGGCTTCCTCCTCGTCGGACGGCAGCATGCCGTAGCGCTCCGGGTCGTAGGAGCGGCCGCGCGCGTAGGGCCGGTCGTCGATCTGGCCGCGCTCGTGGGTGCTCTCGCGCTTTTTCTCCTGCTTCTCGCCGTCCTTGAGAGCGCCGTCCTTCGGAGCGCCGCCCTTCTTCCGGCGGTTCTTCATTTCTTCCTCGCGGCGGGCGATGGCCTCCGCGCGCAGACGCTTGCGCTCGGCCTCCTCCTCGGCGAGGCGCACCTCGCGCTCGGCGTCCTCCTTATCGAGGGCCGCGCCGAGCGTTTTGCCCAGCACGTAATCCTGTATCATGCCGAAAAGCGAGTTCGCCATCCAGTAGATGGTCATGCTCGCCGGCATGATAAAGCCGATCCACACGGAAACGAGGGGCATGATCAGGTTCATCTGCCGGGTTGTCTTGTCGGCGGGGGTCTCCTCCTCGCCCGGCTCTTTTCTGACGTTGTTGCTGCGCGTGGTGACCTTCATGGCGAGATAGGCAAAAAGGCCGGATAAAAGCGGCAGCAGAAACAGGCCGATGGTGCCCCAGGAATAGTCGGTCCACTGGCTGGGGTTCCACTGCGGGAACTTGGACAGGTCCAGGCCAAGGAAATTATAGTTGAGGGCGATGACCTCCGGCACGGCCGCGCGCGCGGCGTTGAAATGCTGGGTGATGGCGCTGGAAATCTCCATCTCCTGCATGGATTGGCTGCTGACGAAGACGACGCCCAGGCCCTCGAGCGTGGTCTGAAGGGTCAGGATCTGCTCGGCCGAGAGCTTCATGAGGTAAGTCAGCGGCTTGCGGATGACGCTGTAGAGCATGAGGAGGATGGGCAGGGGGAGGAGCGCCCACAGGCAGCCGCCGGTGGCGGAGACCTCGTGGCGGTCGTAGAGCTCCTGCACCTCCTTGGCGTAGCGCTGGCGGTCCTTGCCGTACTGCTTTTCCAGCTGTTTGATCTTCGGAGTCAGCCGTGCCTGCTTCATCATGCCCCGCTTGGACTTGGCGGAGATGGGCAGGAGGAGGAGCTTGACCGCCAGGGAAAAGAGGATGAGCGTAATGCCGTAATTTCCTACAAAGTTGTAGATGCCCATGAATACCGCGGCAAAGGGCACCGCGATAATACTGAAAAGTTCTGTCATGTACGTCCTCCAGACATGTTTCGGAGTTCCGTCCGCGTCGCTCGGGCCGCCGCGTCCTTACGGGACGGGGTCGTAGCCGCTCTTTCCGGAAAAGGGATGGCAGCGGGAAAGACGGCGCAGCGCAAGGAGAGAGCCCTTCGCGGCGCCGTATTTTTCGATGGCCTCCATGGCGTAGGCGGAGCAGGTTGGAATGAAGCGGCAGGAGGGTGGTTTTCCGGGTGAGATGTACCGCCTGTAAAAGCGGATCAGTGCCAGAAGCACGCGTTTCATGCTCATTCCTCCCCTTTGAGAAGGCCGAGCCGCTCCGCGAGGGACAATACGTCGCGCTCCAGATTCCGGTAGGAGCAGTGCGCGGCGCGCACGCGCGCCACGAGGACGATGTCCCTGCCTCTCAGAAAGCGCGCCTCGTTGGTGCGGTAGATCTCTCTCAGGCGGCGGCGGATACGGTTGCGCCGGACGGCGCCGCCGATTTTCGCGCCGACGGTGATGCCCAGGCGGTTTTCTCCCGTGCCGTTGCGGCGGCAGTAGAGCACCGCGGACGGCGCCGCCGCGCTCTTTCCTTTGCCATACAGGCGCCGGAAGTCTCGGTTGCGTTTGAGCGATACGGAATACAGCACGGCGATACACCTCTGGGGCGGCAGAACATGCGCCCACCGCCCCTCAAATCACGTTTGCGCCTCTCCCGCTTCAGTGGGAAAGGCGGACGCGGCACTTGGCGCGGCGGCGGGAAAGGACCTTGCGGCCGTTTCTCGTCTTCATTCTCTTGCGGAAACCATGCTCTTTGGCGCGCTGGCGCTTCTTGGGCTGATAGGTACGCAGCATCGTGACACCTCATTTCGTCGTTTTCTCAACTTATACTCGACAGCGCGGGGTCTCCGCGCCGCAGTTGGCCGAAATAGCGCAAGGGTTATTATACAATATTATGTTTTCCTCTGTCAATACTTTCTCTGTCGAACGCGCCGCCCGCGGCGGCTTCCGAACGCCGCGCCGCCCTAATTTTTTCTTGTGTTCATCCCATTTTTTTGTTATAATGTATCAGATAGCTATTCCGTGTCCGACGGCACGGATTTTCTCGGGAAAGGAGCTGTTTTTCCATGAATTCACAGGCCGACGTCTGGGCCAAGCTTCTCTCTCTTCTGGAGAAGGAAATGACATCCACGGCCGTGACCACCTGGTTTGACGACGCCGTGGCGGTGGATCTGACGGAGGATACCCTGGTTCTGTATACGCCCGTCCCGTTCAAGCACGACGTGATCTCGCGCACCTACATTCCGGCGCTGAAAAAAGCCCTGTTTGAACTTTTCGCCAAGGATTTCGAAGTGAAGCTTCTCACCGGCGACGAACTGGAGGCGTACCGCAGGGAGCGCCCTGTCTCCTCGAACGGTCAGGACGTCGATCATTACACGTTCGAGCGCTTCGTCGTGGGCAACAGCAACAAGTTCGCCCACGCGGCCGCCCGCGCCGTCGCGGACAATCCCGCCAAGGCCTACAATCCGCTCTTTATCTACGGCGAATCCGGCCTCGGCAAGACGCACCTCCTCTACGCCATCGCGCACACGATACGGGAAAACCACCCGGACTTCCGCATCATCTATATCAAGGGCGACGACTTCACGAACGAAATGGTACAGGCCCTGCGCGAGGGCAAGAACATGGAATTCCGCGGAAAGTACCGCCAGGCGGACCTCTTTCTCGTCGACGACATCCAGTTCATCGCCGGCAAGGACAGCACACAGGAGGAGTTTTTCCATACCTTCAACACCCTATACGAGGCGAAAAAGCAGATCGTCCTCACGAGCGACCGGCCGCCCAAGGACATGCGGGGCCTCGAGGAACGCCTGCGCAGCCGCTTCGAGTGGGGTCTCATCGCCGACATCCAGCCGCCCGATTACGAAACGCGGCTGGCGATCATCAAAAATAAATCCGTCCAATTGGGCCTCGAGCTCCCGGACGCCGTGCTCGAATACATCGCGGAGAACATCACCGCAAACGTGCGGCAGCTGGAGGGCGCGGTGCAGAAGCTCCTCGCACTCCAATCGCTTATGGGCGACAACATCGGCGTGACTTCCGTCTTCAAGGTGGTCAACGACGTCGTGCGCGACCAGACCGCCCTTCTCCCCTCCGCCTCCCTCATCATCGAAGAGGTTTCAAAGTTCTACGGCGTGGAGGAGGAGGCCGTGCGCGGCCAGCAGAGGGACCGCGAGACCGCGTTCGCCCGGCAGGTGGCGATGCACATGATCCGGCAGCTGACGAACCTCTCGCTCGACGCGATCGGCAAGGAATTCGACAGCCGAGACCATACGACCGTCATTTACAGCCTCGACCGCATCAAGGATCAGATGAAGAAGGACAGCTCGATTTCCGAAGTCATCCGCGACATCACGGCCAATATCAACGCGAGGAACGTTTAGCCTTTTTTCCACAATTTATTCTGGAAAAAGAAAAAACTTCCGTGGAAATCTGCGCCTTTCCTCATAGCCCCGTGGACTATCTGCAAAATCCGTGGAAACGCTTGTGGACGCCTCCCGCTTACGCACGCAGCGTCCGGCGCCTTTCTTCACACTTCCCACAGCCCCTACTGCTATTGCTAAAAAATCCTTCCCTTTCTTTTATAAAACATTCTGGAGGTCGTTTTTATGAAGTTTTCCTGCGAGAAGGCGCTGCTCCAAACCGCCGTCTCGGTCGCCAGCAGAGCCGTTTCAGTCAAGAGTTCCATCCCGGCGATCGAGGGCATCCTCGTGGAGGCCGCCGGGAACCTGCGCCTGACAGGCTATAACCTCGAGACGGGCATCCGCACGAGCGTGGAGGCCGAGATCCGCGAGGAGGGCGGCATCGTTCTAAACGCCCGTCTCTTCGGCGAGATCGTGAAAAAACTCCCCGACGAAACGGTCGTCCTCACGACCGAAAAGGACGCCGTGCGCATCGAGTGCGGCATGAGCCTCTATAACATCGTCGGCACCTCGCCGGACGATTTTCCGGAGCTTCCGGAGGTGGACGGTTCCAACGGCTTCACGGTTGAGCAGGGAAAGCTCGCCTCCATGATTTCCGGCACGCTCTTTGCCGTGAGCGACAACGAGAGCCGGCCCATCCACACCGGTTCGCTCTTTGAGGCGGACGAGACCGGCCTTACGGTCGTCTCCGTGGACGGCTACCGTCTGGCGCTGCGCCGCGAGGCGCTTTTGGAGAAGCGTGGGGACGAGAAGTTTTCCTTCGTCGTACCGGGCGCGTCCCTCTCCGAGGTGGAGAAGATCGCCGGCGACACCGACGAGGGCATGCAGGTCTACGCCGGCGCGCGCCACGTCCTTTTCCAGTGCGGCGCGACGCAGCTCATCGCGCGCAGGCTCGAGGGAGAATTTCTCGCCTATCGAAACGCGATCCCGAAAAACAGCCCCGTGGTGCTTCATGGAGACGTGCGCGTCCTGCGCGCCGCGATCGACCGCGTGGCGCTTATCATCAGCGACCGTTTGAAGAGTCCCCTGCGCTGCATATTTGACGACGGCGTCCTGCGCGTGCGCTCGAACACAGCCATCGGCTCCGCGTCGGACGAGTGCCCCCTGGAAGGGAACGGCGGCGGGCTTGAGATCGGATTCAGCAACCGCTATCTCATGGACGCACTCAAGGCTGTCTCCGACGACCGCGTGCGTCTGGAACTCGGCACCGCCGTCGCGCCGTGCCTGCTCCTGCCGGACGACGGGAGCGAGCGCTTCCTCTATATGGTTCTCCCCGTGAGGCTCAAGGCCAATGAATGAGGTTGCGGTAAAAGGGGACTTCATCAAGCTTGAGGCGCTTTTGAAGTTTTCCGGCCTCTGCGATACGGGCGGCATGGCGAAAACGGTCGTCCGGGACGGCGAAGTGAAGGTCAACGGCGAAGTCTGCCTCCAGCGCGGCAGAAAGCTCCGCGCGGGCGACGAGGTCGAATTTGCCGGAACAAAGCTTCGCGTCGCGGCGGAGCCTTAGGACCGCTATGGAGATAAAGACCCTCTCGCTTCGGAATTTCCGGAATTACGCCGCGCTCGATGTCGCCTTCTCCCCGCGTGTGAATCTCGTCTACGGCGAGAACGCGCAGGGAAAGACGAATCTGCTGGAAGCGGTCTGTTATTTTTCCGGCGCGCGTTCGCCGCGTTCCCGTTTCGACCGGGAGCTCGTCTCTTTCGGCGCACCGGAAGCTTCGCTGCGCGCGGAGCTTCTGAGCCGGGACCGGGAATTTGTGGCGGAGATCGCGGTCGTCCCGGGCCGCCGCCGCATCCGGCTCAACGGCGTGGCTAAACGGAGCGCCGCGGCGCTCACCGAGGTGTTCCGGACCGTCTACTTTTGCCCCGAGGATCTGCTTCTGGTCCGCGCCGGCGCCGCCGAGCGCCGGAAATTTTTGGACGGCGCGCTCTCGCAGCTCCGGCCGCGCTACGCGGCGGCGCTCGCGGAATATAACCGCCTGCTCGAGCATAAAACCCGCATTCTCCGCGACTGGCCGGAAAAGCCGTCGCTTCTCGATATGCTCGAAGAATTCGACCGCCGCATGGCCGAGACCGGCGCGCTTCTCATCTATTACCGCGCGCGCTACGTAAAAAAGCTCTCCGAAGCCGCTTCGGAGGTCCACAGGGACTGTTCCGGCGGCAGGGAAAAGCTGGACGTGGTCTATCGGACGGTGAGCGGCGTCGAGGATCCCTTCGCCCGGCCGGAGGAGCTCTTCCGGCTTCTCACCGAGCATCAGGCTTGCCACCGGCGCGCGGAACGGGAGGCGAGAAGCTGCCTTTCCGGCCCGCACAAGGACGATCTGGAGCTTCTCATCGACGGAAAAAGCGCCCGCACCTTTGCCTCGCAGGGGCAGACGCGGACGGCCGCCCTCGCGCTGAAGCTCGCCGAGCGGGAGCTGGGCTTCGAGGACACCGGGGAACACCCCGTTCTGCTTCTGGACGACGTGCTCTCGGAATTGGATGAAAAACGGCAGAGCTACGTTCTAAACCGCATCCGCGGCGGACAGGTTTTCATCTCCTGCTGCGAGGAGGAGCGTCTCGCCGGGCTCGAGGAGGGCGCGGCCTTCCATATCAGAGGCGGCGCCGTCGTCTAGCGCCCGGATCTGCTTCGGAAAGGGAGGCCCGCCATGCCAACGGAATCCTATCTCATCGTGCTGGTCATCCCGCCGGCGGTCGGCCTGTATTTTCTGGCCAGAAAGGTGAAGCACCCGATCCCTATGTGTGCGCTCGTGATGCTCGGCTGCCTCATCTGGACGGCCATGCCGCTCATCTCGTCGCTTTCGGACGCGATGGTCAGGCTCCTGGGCGGCGCGTACTACATTCCGCTTTTTGCCGCTTTTGCGGTCACGAAGCGCGAGCAGTATGAGGAAGAGGAACGCGAGGCGAGAAAGAAATTCGCGCTCGACGACGATTTTACGCCCCCGCCTCCGCCGGAAGAACTTCCCGTTCCCCCGCCTGAGGAACTTCCGCCGGACCGCGAAGAGACTCCCCGGAACTCCGCGCGGGCCGGGGACGAAAAAGGCCGGTAGAACCCGGAGCGAAGCTCCGGATTACCGCAGGCCGGATTTATTCCGGCCGCAAGCAAAAAAGTCGGGGTCCCCATGCGGTCCGCTCCGCCGGACCGCATGGGGGCAACCACGAATCGACTCGTTTCGGAGGAAAAATCATGTATCTTCATCTTGGGCAGGACGTGGTCGTGCCCGCCGGCAGCGTCGTCGGGATCTTCGACCTGGACAATACGTCCCAGTCCCACCTCACCCGCCGTTTTCTGCGCCTGGCGGAGAAAAACGGCTGCGTGGTGAGCGTTTCCGGCGAGCTTCCGAAATCCTTTGCCGTCTGTTTTGAAAACGGCAAGCAGACCGTTTATCTCTCCCAGATCTCCTCCGCCACGCTCTTAAAACGCGCGGAGGGGAACAGTTTCGAATAAAGCGAGGTTAACCCTATGACGGACAACATGAAACAGAAAAACAGCGTGGAGCACGAGTACGGCGCCTCGGAGATCCAGGTGCTCGAAGGCCTGGAGGCGGTCCGCAAGCGCCCGGGCATGTATATCGGCTCCACCTCTTCCTCGGGGCTCCACCACCTGGTTTACGAGATCGTGGACAACTCCATCGACGAGGCGCTCGCCGGCTTCTGCACGGAGATCGCCGTCGTCATCAACGGGGACAACACCATCACGGTCACCGACAACGGCCGCGGTATCCCCGTGGACATCCAGCCGCAGACGGGCCGCCCCGCGCTCGAGGTGGTCTTTACGGTCCTGCACGCCGGCGGCAAGTTCGGCGGCGGGGGCTATAAGGTCGCCGGCGGCCTCCACGGCGTGGGCGCGTCCGTCGTCAACGCCCTGTCCGAATGGCTGGAGGTGTGCGTCTCCAAGGACGGGAAGCTCTACGAGATGAAATTTGCGCGCGGGGACATCGCCGAGGAGATGAAATGCCTCGGCGGGACCGACCGCCCCAACGGCACCTCGATCTCCTTCAAGCCCGACCCGCAGATGTTCGAGGACACCGTCTTCGACTACTCCATCCTTCACACGCGCATGCGGGAACAGGCGTTCTTGAACGCGGGCCTGCGCATCCGCACGGAGGACCGGCGCGCGGGCCAGGAGAAGACCGACGAAATGTGCTACGAGGGCGGCATCCGCGAATTCGTGGGCTTCATCAACCGCAACAAAACCCCGCTCCACGACGAGGTCATCTACATGTCCGGCTCCCGGGGCGATTCCGTGGGCGAGGTGGCCCTTCAATACAACGACAGCTACAACGAAATCATCCTCTCGTTTGCCAATAACATCCATACGCCGGAGGGCGGCATGCACGAAACGGGCTTCAAGGCCGCGCTCACGCGCGTCCTCAACGCTTACGGCCAGAAGGCCGGCATCCTCAAGGGCGACGAAAAGGTCTCCGGCGAGGACTGCCGCGAGGGGCTCACCGCGATCATCTCCGTCAAGCTCATGGACGCGCAGTTCGAGGGGCAGACGAAGGCCAAGCTCGGAAACAGCGAGATCCGCACCCTCGTGGACGCGATCGTCTCCGAGAATCTCACGGATTTCCTTGAACTCAACCCCGCGGTGGGGAAAACCGTTCTGGACAAGGCCATGACCGCCTCCCGCGCGCGGGAGGCCGCCAGGCGCGCGCGGGAGAGTATCCGGCGCAAGAACGCGCTCGAGGGCTCCACGCTCCCCGGAAAACTCGCCGACTGCAACGAGCGCGACCCGTCGCTCACCGAGATCTACATCGTCGAGGGCGACAGCGCCGGCGGCAGCGCCAAGCAGGGGCGCGATTCCCGCTTCCAGGCGATCCTCCCCCTCTGGGGAAAGATGCTCAACGTCGAGAAAGCCCGGGCCGACAAGGTCTACGGCAACGACAAGCTCATGCCGGTCATCACCGCCCTGGGCGCCGGCATCGGCGAGGACTTCGACGTGACGAAGCTGCGCTACCACAAGGTCATCATCATGGCCGATGCCGATGTGGACGGTTCCCACATCCGGACGTTGCTTCTGACCTTTTTCTTCCGCTTTATGCGGCCCTTAATCGAGGGCGGGTACGTCTACGCCGCGCAGCCGCCGCTTTTCAAGCTCGAGCGCGGCAAAACGGTGCGCTACGCCTATTCCGACGAGGAGCGAGACCGCATCTCCGCGGAGATGCGCGGCGAGGACGGCCGCGGCAAGGTGGATATCTCGCGCAACAAGGGCCTCGGCGAAATGGACTTCACCGAGCTCTGGGAGACGACGATGGATCCCGAGCGGCGCATCCTCAAGCGCATTACGATGGAGGATGCCGTCCGCGCGGACGAGATCTTCACGATCCTCATGGGCGAGAAGGTCGAGCCGCGCCGCGCCTACATCGAGCAAAACGCCCGCCGCGTCGTGAACCTGGACATCTAAGCCCGCGGCGCCGCCCCCCCCGCGGGCGCGCGGCAGGCATATCATCCCCGGCGATTGAAGGAGGAATCCCCTTGGCACGCAGAGAGAAAACGGGTGACATCACCTTTCCGAACCAGAAGATTCTGGAAATCAACCTCGAGCACGAGATGGAGACGGCCTATATCGACTACGCCATGAGCGTCATCGTCGGCCGCGCCCTGCCGGATGTGCGCGACGGCCTCAAGCCGGTGCACCGCCGCATCCTCTACACGATGTACGAGGGCGGGCTGACGTCGTCCAACAAGTTTGCAAAGTCCGTCGCCACCGTGGGCGACGTGCTCAAAAAATACCATCCGCACGGCGACCAGAGCGTCTACGACGCGATGGTGCGTCTCGCGCAGGACTTCTCCATGCGCTATCCGCTCGTGCAGGGCAAGGGCAACTTCGGCTCCATCGACGGCGACCCCCCCGCGGCCTACCGCTACACCGAGGCGCGCATGGCCAAGCTGGCGGGTGAGATGCTGCGCGACATCGACAAGGAGACGGTGGACTGGGTCCCCTCCTTCGACGAGGAGCGGCGCGAGCCGGTGGTGATTCCCTCCCGCTTTCCGAACCTGCTGGTAAACGGCTCCTCGGGCATCGCCGTGGGCATGACGACGAATATCCCGCCCCACAATCTGCGCGAGACGATCGACGCCGCCCTCTGCGAGCTGGCCAACCCCGACGCGGAGCTCGACGACCTCATGGAGCACCTCAAGGGGCCGGATTTTCCGACCCGCGGCATCATCGTGGGGCGCGCGGGCATCCGCGCGGCCTACGCCACCGGCCGCGGGCGCATGAAAGTGCGCGCGAGGACGGAGCTCGAGGAGTTCGGCCAGAATCGGACGCGCATCGTCGTTACCGAGCTCCCCTACCAGGTCAACAAGGCGCGCCTGGTGGAGAACATCGCCGAGCAGGTGCGCGACAAGCGCATCGACGGTATCTCGGGCCTGCGCGACGAGTCCGACCGCAGCGGCATGCGCATCGTCATCGAGCTCAAGAAGGACGCCAATCCCCAGGTGGTCTTAAACCGCCTGTATGCCTCCACGCAGCTCCAGGTGACGTTCGCCGTCGTGATGCTCGCGCTGGTAAATAACCAGACCCAGCCGCGCATCCTGACCTTAAAGCAGATCCTCGACGAGTACATCGCCTTCCAGGAGGAGGTCATCGTCCGCCGGACGCGCTACGACCTCGGAAAGGCGCAGGAGCGCGCGCATCTGCTGGAAGGTCTCCTCATCGCGGAGGAGAACATCGACGAAGTCATCCATATCATTCGCACGAGCTACGACGAGGCAAAGGGGCGCCTCATGGAACGCTTCGGGCTCGACGACGTGCAGGCGCAGGCGATCCTCGACATGCAGCTCAAGCGCCTGCAGGGCCTCGAGCGCGAGAAGATCGAGAGCGAATACGCGGAACTGGAGAAGAAGATCGCCTACTACAACGAGCTGCTCGCCTCCGAGGAGAAGATCCGCGGGGTGCTGCGGGACGAACTGACCGAGATCCGCGACAAATACGGCGACGAGCGCCGCACGGAGATCGCGATTGTGGAGGACGAGATCGACATCGAGGATCTCATCGACGAGGAGGACTGCGTCTATACCCTTACGAACGCCGGGTACATCAAGCGCATGCCGGCCTCGACCTACCGCGCGCAGCGCCGCGGCGGCCGCGGTGTGACCGCGATGGTGACCCGCGAGGAGGACTATGTGGAGACGCTTTTCGTGGCCTCCACGCACGATTATATCCTCTTCTTTACGAACACCGGCAAGGTGCACCGCAAGAAGGGCTATCTCATTCCGGAGGCGGGCCGGCAGGCCAAGGGCACGCACCTGGTGAACATCCTCCCGCTGGAGACGGGCGAGCGCGTGACGGCGATGCTTCACGTGCGCGAATTTCCGGAGGACCAATACATCACGATGGTCACCCGCGCCGGGACGATCAAGCGTATTACGCTCGCGTCCATCAATACCGCACGCCGGGCTGGGATCCGGGCCATCAGCCTGGAGGAGAACGACGAGCTCATCGCCGTGCGCCGGACGGACGGAGAGCAGAACATCATTATCGCCACGCACGGCGGCATGGCCATCTGCTTTAAGGAGACGGACGTGCGCGTCATGGGCCGCGACGCGGTCGGCGTGCGCGGCATCCGGCTGCGCGAGGAGGATTACGTCATCGGCGCGGCGCGCACGCACCCGGGCGGCGCGCTCCTGACCGTCACGGAGAACGGCTTCGGCAAGCGGACCGAAATCGGCGAGTACCTGCGCGGCGATGAGACGCAAAAGCGCGGCGGCTTCGGCCTGAAGAATTACAACCTGACGGAGAAGACCGGACCGGCGGCGGCGGTCCGGGTCGTGGACGAGGACGACGACGTCATGATCATCTCCGACGACGGCACGATCATCCGCATGGCCGCCGCCGACATCAACGTGTACAGCCGCTACGCGCAGGGCGTTATCCTTATGCGCGTGGCGGACGGCGCGAAGGTCATCTCCATCGCGCGTACCGAACACGAATGCGTGGATGCGGAGATTCCTGCCGACGAGGACGGCGCCGGGGACGGCAGCGAGGCGTAGGGCGCCTCGCGCAGCGCCGGGCGCGCGCCTTTCTGGAACCTGGCTTTCCTTCCCCGTTCGCGCCCGAAAGAAAGCGGATGCCCTTTGGCGGGCGTTTCCCGGGGAAGCGCCGCTCCTGCGGCGGCAGACGCACTTCGTCTCCCCCCGCCCCGCGGAAATGGGCGGCGCGGGAAACGGGGGATTCTCTCTTCCCGTCTGCGCGGCGCGGGAAACTCCCGGGCGGCGCCGTTTTTCAGACAAAACGGAGCGTTCCTTTCCGCCCCGGAACGTTTTCGCTTCGGGCCTCCGGGCGGACCAAAGCCGCGCGGAACCGCGACACAGTGTGAGGCCGGCCCCGCGTGGGCGGCCGCATCCCGAAAGGAGTTACCAAATGGCCGAATTTCTGGGCGACTTCGGCGCCCGCGTTCTCGTCTCGCTGGCAATCGCCGGCATCGTTTACCTGATCGCGAAAAAATTACTCTGATTGATTCTGGTTTTGCTGTCACAGGAAAGGAGAATATTGATGACCAGTACCCTCGTTTCTTTCGGCCTGCGTATTCTGATCGGGCTGGTGGTGCTCTTCTTTCTCTATATCATCATCCGCGACTCGTTTTAGGGGCTCCCCGCGTCCCGCCGCAGGCGGTGACGGCGCCAATACGCACAAAAAATATACAAAACGGAATATATTAGTTAAATAATACAAATAGTTTATACAAAATGGCTGCGTTCGCAGCGTATTCGGGTCCCGATCGGCAGGCGTGGAAGCGGCTTGCGGCCCGATTTCCGGCGGAGCAGGCCGGTCTTGCGTCGTGCGGCCACGGAGGAAATACATGAAGGACGTTACCATCTA
>Ga0116152_10000914_pt1 | contig 24329 bp, 26 predicted proteins | sample AD_UKC119_MetaG_FD_89894 | JGI IMG/M metagenome (GOLD analysis project Ga0116152, IMG submission 89894) | Active sludge microbial communities of municipal wastewater-treating anaerobic digesters from Hong Kong - AD_UKC119_MetaG | ecosystem: Engineered > Bioreactor > Anaerobic > Digestate...
CGTAAGCGCTTTAGCAATCTCTGCATCAATCTCAGCCTCTGTCAGCTGTGCATTACTATAATCATCCTTACCCTTACATTGAATACCACAATATCCATTATACTTATCGACATAAGCATAAACATCAACTCCATGTTGATTTTGCCCCTGCCGACCATGACGTTTGATTGTGTCTTCACAACACCATACCTCTCCCCATAAAAGTTTACAGAGTTTTTCAAAATCCTGCCAATTACTTGGTTTCTTTATCTGAGATGGTGCGATCATTCTTTATTCAACATTTAATAGGGATATCAACAAGTACAATTGTAGTGTAGCAGCCGAACAACAGAGATTACATCTACGACCCTAATTACCCTCAAATTAACCAATTTGCATTATTCTAATTCGCACAACGCTTCTTACCGCCCCAACGTGGCCAGAACAAGTAACTGCAGAACTGCCAAACACCTTTAAAAAAGCCCTTTACACTCATATCCTCAAAAAAATCGAATCTAAAAATTAGTCTCTTCTAAACACATCTCTGGTATAAACCTTCTCCTGCACATCATCCAAGCAGGCATCATAACGGTTAGCGATGATCGCATCGCACTGACCCTTGAAAGCTGCAAGATCATTAACAACAAGGCTGCCGAAGAAAGTAGAACCATCCTCAAGAGTAGGTTCGTAAATTACAACCTTGGCGCCCTTAGCCTTAATACGCTTCATCACTCCTTGGATAGCACTCTGACGGAAGTTATCTGAATTTGCCTTCATAGTAAGTCTGTAGACACCCACAACGACTTCTTTCTCAGAAGCAGAAGAGTACTGGCCATTCGCAGAATAATATCCCGCCTTAGCAAGCACCTGATCCGCAATAAAGTCCTTACGAGTCCTGTTACTCTCCACAATCGCACTCATCATATTCTGTGGTACATCATTGTAGTTCGCAAGAAGCTGCTTAGTATCCTTTGGCAAGCAATATCCACCATAACCAAACGATGGATTATTATAGTGAGTACCAATACGAGGATCAAGGCCAATACCATTGATGATAGCCTGAGTATCCAATCCCTTCACCTCTGCATAAGTATCAAGCTCATTAAAATATGATACTCGAAGAGCAAGGTAAGTATTAGCAAACAACTTAACAGCCTCAGCCTCCTTCAATCCCATAAACAAAGTAGGAACATCCTCCTTAATCGCACCCTCCTTAAGAAGAGAAGCAAAAGTATGAGCCGCCTCCTCAAGATGATTACCCGCAATCGCACGGATTGCATCATTCTCCTCAGAGAACTCCTCTATCATCTTAGGATAACCCACAATAATACGAGAAGGATAAAGATTATCATACAAAGCCATACTCTCACGCAAAAACTCAGGAGAGAACAACAATCTAAGCTTACGAGAAGCATCCCAACCTTTCTCCTTGAAAACACGAGCATACTTCACATACAAAGACCTACAATATCCAACCGGAATTGTAGACTTAATGATCATAGTCGCATCCGGATTAACCTCCAACACCAAATCTATCACATCCTCGATATGATGAGTATCAAAGAAATTCTTCTGCGGATCATAATTAGTTGGAGCCGCAATCACAACAAACTCCGCATCACGATAAGCCGCTGCACCATCCAATGTCGCCACAAGATCCAACTCCTTCTCCGCAAAAAACTTCTCAATATACTCATCCTGAATCGGACTCTCACGACGATTAATCTTCTCAACTTTCTCAGGAATTACATCCACAGCCACAACACTATGATGCTGCGCCAACAATGTGGCCATAGAAAGACCAACATAACCAGTACCTGCTACTGCTATTTTCATATCTGAAACCTCAACAAGATTATTATTTCTCAAGTTCCTTCATCGCCTCCTCAATCTCACTCAACTCAACCTTACCACCCCACATACGATAAACATACTCTGGAGTAATCAAAGCTGGTTCCATAGAACCAGAGCGAGACTCAATCTCAATAAACTCGTTCAATCTATTTACTAATTCTGTATTCATAACAATCAATATATTAAGTTTATAATTATCGAATTTACACACTTACGATACGCACAACCATTACTCTAGCATCTCACATAATCAGAACCTCAAAATATCGCAATCTGCAATCGGCTCATACGCCCCATCCTTCATCTCTAGAATCACAGTGCCACTCTCAAGAGATCGAAGCGTATGCCAAGTACCGGCTGGTATATTCAACGCACAAACAGGACCACCTGCAGCCACCTCGTAAGTCGCAGAGCAGATCCTCTCCAACTCATCATAAAACTCCTCCACCACTCTACCACGCAAGACAACAAAAGTCTCAGAAGTCTTCTGATGACGATGAATCGGAACAACAGATCCTGGTTCAATCGCATTCAACATCCTCTGCGATGTATCTGCATCAGAAGTACGCAAATCCAAGTTCACACGAAGACGAGGAGAAGCCTTAGCCTGCTCAGTCAAACTATCCAAAAGAGTTGTATCAATTTTCATAGTCATAGCAAAGCAATTAATACTTCCTCAACACCACCTCAAAAGCCTCTGCATAGTTACAATCCCATTGTCCGCCTCGCATAGCCGCCAAACCAGTAATATACTCAGCAGAACGAGGATGGGGATATGGACGCATCACACCACGATACATAGAGAGCGCCTTAATCTTGGCCTCCACACCCTCAAGTCCCACCTCAACAAAACAGTTTGGATTGAACGTATTGAAAGCATTATTGATCTTCCACTCAGTACAAGAAGGAACCTCCATATACCACAGTTCCTTCACACGCTTCACCTCCGGACGACGTTGAAACAAACGTACTGCCTCCTGACAAGCCATCGATGTCTGCAGATGGTCGTTGTTCGTATCGGCAGGATGGTGCGTGATCACGATGTCCGGCTCACAATCCTTGATGGCACTCTCGATGAATTGCACCAGCTTCAAATGCGGCACGGTGTTCATCTCAATGTTCGGGAATGTAGCCTCATACTTCTTGCTCACCCCCACAAACTTCACGGCCGCATTCGTGTCATCCTCCAGCTCATTATCCTCCGGACGGAACGCACGCGCCTTTGCCTCCGTACACATAATGGCTACCTCCACGGTATCGCCCGTCTGTGTCCATTTCCACATCGATGCCCCAGCTCCCAACACCTCATCGTCTGGATGAGCTACTACTAATAAATATTTCATAAACTGATATTTTATCCAAGTTTTCTATTTGATTCACTAACCTCTAAAACCTCAAAAGACTCTGCCTGACTTACAATCTGATACTCAAAGTCATACTGAGACATCTTCGGATCATAATAGTACGAAGCGAACATCTTGTTCAGTGGCTGCAAGAAGAACGAACCCAACCACACGAATGGGTTGAAGATACGACTCACCCACATCTTGTGGTTATACTTCTTGGCAAAGAACTGAGCAATCTCTACCGTATCAGCCAGCTCACGATTCTGCGGATAATAGGTACCAGCCTTCTCCAACAGAATCAGTTGCTTCACACATTCCGCCAAGTTATCGACATACAGCATCGAGCGTTTGTTATGCCATGCAGGGAACACCGGAGTCTTGGTAGCCAACCAACCTAATCGCAAGAAGTTTCCCTTGGAGTTTGGGCCATATATCATTGGCGGACGCAAGATACACACCTTGAACGTGTCACAATCCAACTCTTTCAAGCCCACCTCAGCCTGCAACTTTGAATCGCCATAAAAACCATTCGGCTCAGGTTTCGTATCTATCGTAAGTATCTCCTCACCCAACTTCTGACTTTCATGAAACACAATCATAGAACTCATAAAGATAAACTGCCTTACGCCTGCAGCCTTGGCATAGCGAGCAATCTCTATAGTGAGGTCACGATTCACCTTATAGTATAACGGTTCCATCTTAGGGTCGGCATTCACATGCGCTATGCCCGCCACATGATATACCACATCATACTGGCTATAATCTGCCTGCTTCCAGTTGTCACCAAAGGTGTCCACCGAATCCACCTGAAATAACTCAGGAGTCTTCATCAGCCAGTTCTCCACATTTACACCAATGTAGCTACCGGCACCTGTAATCAAAACTCGTTTCATACTATAGCTCTATCATTCCCTCATCGTTATAAAGCACATCCCAGTACTTTCTAATGAGTTTGGTGCCATACTTCAAATCAATCTGTGGAAGTTCCTCACCCAAGAGCTGCTTCACACGCAAATAAGGGAAGTTCATCCCTGCACCAGCATACAAAACGATGGTAGCAGTCACACGAGGGTTCAAGTCGGTCAACCAAGGATTATCCTCCTCATCCAACATAAAGTCAAAGCCAATGTTTCCGTCCAGTTTCAACTCGCGCACAATATCCTCACAAAGCTTATATGCCGACTCCTTCTTCTCCACCACACTGCTCTGAGCGATACTCAAACTGCTGGTAGTATTTCTACGGCCAGCAATGTAGAGCACCTTACCATGGTCGGCTAACAGGTCGATGGTATATTCCACACCTGGCAAGAACTCCATGGCGATAATCTCAGGCATAGGATTGCACTGAGAAAGAATCTCGCACATTTCCTCCAGCGTCACATTCATAGACGAAGGTTTGTCGTACATAAACAGGTGAGCCTTATCCACATCAGCACGCACAATGCGCACACCACGGCTACCACTGTTCTCGGTCATCTTCACACACACCGGACGCTGAGGATAACCCAACTCGCCAATGCGGTTACGGAGAGTCTCCACCGAATCCACCAAGAAGTAGTTAGGCACGGTAAGGCCAGCCTGCTTCATGTGCTCATACAGCTTATACTTGCTATTGGCTGTAGACAGTGTCTCCTTCTCGCTGATAGCCACCTTCACACCTAAGGCCTCAAAGTCCTCTTTACGCTCCAGGATGTAAGGAAGCTCCATAGAGATATGCGGGAAGAAGACATCCACCTTCTCTTTCTGGCAGATGTCCAGCAACACATCCACATAGTTGGGAGCAGTATAGGCTGGAACCTGATAGTACTCATCCACAAAGAGTTTCATCACAGGATCGCTGCTCATGTCGCATCCCACAATACGGATATTACGCTCATGGTTATGCTCCAGGCACTTGAAGAAGCCCGGCATAAAAAATGCCCCACAAGCCGAACTTAAAACAGTTATATCTTTCATAAAATATGCTATGGTTTAGATTTAGAACTCAAAACGGAACTTGTCGAATAGATCTTCAAAAGTCTCTGCACGCATAATCATCTCCACGTTACCATTGGCACGTTTGGCATACATAGCGCTCTGAGGCTTGATGAACTGCGGCTTGGATACAATACTGTAACCACCCACATTGTCAAACACCATGATATCGCCCTCAGCTAGGTCGCCCTCCCACTGAGGCACCATCACATCCTGCTCCAGACAAGTAAAGCCCATGATGTCAATCTTCTCATAATGCATCGAAGGCTTGCCACAAGGAAGCACATGGGTAGGCAACTTCTTCATGGTGCAAATCTCACCCAAGTTATGATAATCACCATCCATATTGGCAATCCATCTACCACGAATCTGCTTTATGCTCAACACCTTCGACACAAAACTCAAATAACGGGCAACTACCGTTGTGCCCGGCTCAGTATAAAGCATCGGCTTCTTTTCGGCATCCTTGTAGTGGTTAGCAATAGGCTCTATGCAAGCCTTGCAGTAATCCTCGTAAGTAGGAACTGCATCACCCCCGAACTGGTTCTTCAAGTAATCGGTCATATCGGCAAACATACCGCTACCCAAACTGATGTACTCAGGTGTGCCATCTATAATTTCATCGGCAGCCTTCAGCATGATTTCCGCACGCTTTGCCCATGCATCCACTCCACGGGAGCGGCTGATGTGGCAATGCAAGCCTATCACCTTCAGGTTCTGCTGAGCCTTCAGCAAAGCAACCGTCTGGTGCAAATCCTCACTGCCCAGCTCCAAGCCGAAACGAGAGATGAAGTCACCGCCCAAATCCATATTGATACGGATACCCACGGTAAACTCCTTATCCGCATACTCACCACAGAAGGCCACAATACGCTTGGCCTCGTCCAGTGAGTCGATATTCAAGATACCGCCCTGCAGCAAGTGCTCATACATTCCCTCACCCTTCGAAGGACCATTATACACAATCTGCGGATTCTTATAGCCCAACTTCTTGGCAAGTGTATATTCCATATCACTCACCACCTCGGCCAAACCGCCAAGGCTCTTCACCAGGCTACACACAAAAGGCGTGTAATTGGTCTTATACGAATAACAAATCTGGTAGTTGGGATACACCTTCTTGAAAGTGCCCTCCAATGCTCTATAGTTATCTACAAACCCCAGCTCATCAAACAGATAAAAAGGAGTACCATTCTTCTCAATTAACGAATTGATTGATTGTTCCATGTTTATGTTCTGATACTTATTATTTCTTAGTAATCATATCTTTTCTCTCCACATTCAGGTGCGGACGCTCACAAGTGCCATAGTCATCCTCCACTCTCATTAACAAGATCTTGAAAGTCTTGAAGATCACCTTAATATCCAGCCACAAGGAGATATTATCCGCATAGTAACACTCATACTCAAACTGCTCTTCGTAGGTAGTCACCGTCTTCCCGCTCAACGAATCTGGCGGGATCAATCCACCACGAACCGAGTGACGCTTACGCTCCTCTGGCTTAAAATAAGGACCATAGTATGTAGGCATTGGGCGAGGTCCTACAATTGACATTTTACCCACAAAGATAGCCCACAACTCAGGTAACTCATCCAAACTTGAGTTGCGAAGGAAGATGCCTGCCTTTGTCAAACGCTGAGACTCCGGCAGCAAGTTGCCCTCCTCATCCTTCTTATTAGTCATTGAGCGGAACTTATACAGTTTAAATGTTTTCTCATCCTTACCGATACGTTCTTGTCCGAACAAAACCGGAAGCCCCATAAAGATAGCCACATAGACTGCCAACACCAAATATACAGGTAACAAAACTATCATACCGATTCCTGATAAAACAATGTCAAGGAATCTTTTAAAGAAATGTTTATACATAGATTAATAGTTGTTTATCAATTTAAGAAAAACCTTCTTTGAAAAATATGTTGGCAAATAGATACAGATGAAAAAAAGGTATGCTCTTAAAGTACCCCATCCAAGAACAGTTTTATAAGCAGCAATATTATATTTCACCAATGCCAACTTATTCTTAGATAAGGAGTCGTGTCCCATTCTATAATACGCCAAAGGTTGTTTTAGACCGTATGCTACTTTACATATTTTCAATACAGACAATACCAAGCCCCAATCCTGACGCTTACGAATAGTAGGCATAAATATTTTACCTACCATTTCTTGATTATAGATAGCAGTAGAGAATCCGACCTTATCATCCCTTTTATTTTGATCGAAGGTATGCTTCTTAGGTGCGACCTCAATTCCTAACTCATTATCCTGTTCATCAATGTTAACCATACTGGTATATGACAGAGCACACTGCTTCTCTTTCATAAAAACGATCTGTTTCTCCAATTTATCAGGCATCCACATATCATCACTATCAAGAAAAGCTATATATTTTCCCTGTGCATGTTCGATTGATTTATTACGGGCTACACCAGCTCCAGAATTTTTCTCTAACAAGAATAATTTGATACGATGGTCCTGTGCAGCAATTTTTTTAATTTTATCAACTGAGTTATCAGTTGAACAATCATCAGTAATCAGCATCTCCCAATTAGAATAGGTCTGAGTCTGCACACTCTTAATTGTTCTTTCTATAAATTCAGAACAATTGTATGATGGGGTAATTATTGATACTAAATCCTTATCCATTTTTCTTTACTGTTAATATTAGACAATCCTCTAGAATACTCAGATATAACTACATGGCATTATTGAGTAGCATCAAATAAATATTGTTTTGATACTACTTTTTAGGTGGTATAATTGCTATCTTCAATGAGTGAAGAACCTGATGACATAGTCCTAAGATACAGATAACATAATATTTAAAACTATATGTTCTGCAATTCCTAAAAAATATGTTACTATACTCAATAAACATCTTATAGCAATTGCTTATAACATAGGCAATTGTTTGGGTCTGATTTGCACTTGAACTGCGAATTCGTCTATAATACACTGCATTCTTTGATGTAAAATCCACATATTTGAGCCTGTCTGAAATATAAAACATAAATAGCGAATCCTCTCCATTTCTGAACTTTGTGTTAAAACGTCTGCTACCTATAATATCTCTATGTATCAATTTATAAACAGGTCCAGAAAAAAACTTTCTAGCTCTTATAAATGATTGTTTTCCTCTTTTATAATTTGAATGATAATTTTGCGTTATACTATAGGGAAATGTTACATGTGTACCATCTTCAAACGCCAATGGATAACATAGAGATACGGTATCTTTGCTTGCTAGAATAGATAGTTCATCTAAATAAAAAGGAGAAATATAATCATCGTCATCTAAAAAGGTAATATATTCTCCCTTAGCACTATCAATAGCTACATTGCGAGCATTACTAACACCACCTTGGTCGGTTTGAATATAAACCCATTGGACATCCTGGTGATTATTTATAAAGTTAAGTATTGAAGAATGATATGGTTCTTTACATCCATTCAGTACTACTATTACTTCGTATTTATCTTTTGAAAGAGTTTGCTCACATAAGCTGTTTAAACATTCCCACAAATAATCCATGGGACAATATGTTGGCACTATAACTGTTATTTCCATCTTATACTATCAACATTTTATACTCTACACTATTATTCACTAATAAATTACATAATTAGAATAATCTTTCTTATTAAATATAGTTTGGTATGGAATAGCATTCATTCTATTTCTCCCATCATATGAAATCATAGGTACTAAAAGTCCGCTAATGAAGTAAACGACAAAAAAACATGTTAATATTTTTTTCATTGTTAATCTATCAAAATACTTATTCACAAGTATCAAGCTTGGGAATATGAGAATTTGAAACAACATGAAATAACAACTTATACGCAAAGCGAGTGTGTGATCAAAAGCTAAAGCAAGCCTTAAACATGTTCCAACGTTTGCTAAATTAAGATATATCAAATTCTTCTTATCTAAAGCAACTAACTTGTCCCAATATACGAAAAGTACTAAGTTTAAAGCTATTATTACATATTTAATAAGCCCTCCTCCCTCTCTTGGATTTTCAATATAGCCAATAATTTTCATTGCAATTAGAGAAGATCCATCTGCAAAAATTTGAGACAAATAAGTTTGAAAAATCTCACCAATGAAAAATGATAAGATAAATAATATAATTGAGAGTGTTTTATTAAGATGTAAATATTTAAAAACAATCAATATTAATCCGATCCATCCTGAATTATGTATTAGGCCAGCAAGAATTACACATATTATGTATTTAAAGTTCTTACCATGGAGAAGGAAATATGACGACAAGAAAACCAAAGAATACGCTGAAGCGTTCCTTACAATACCTAAACTTTCTAAGAAGTAATCCGGAGAAAGAAAATATATGAAAAATATTAGTTGGGGATAAGGTATATTTTCGTTTTTTGCTACATAATAAATAGGATATAAAGCTATAAAAGAATTGATTACAAAAAACAATTGAGGAGCATTTAAATAGTATGATATTCTCACAAACAATGTTGAAAGAAACTCTTTATGTTCAAGATTGTTTACAACATCAAAATAGTAAGTATAATAGTCATATCCTATTCCATAACGTATAGAAGAAAAAATAAACACTAAGATAAAACTATACGATAGTGCCTTTTTCTGATTTTTTTTTGTTGACCATACATACAAGACGAATAAAACGAGGATATAAGGTAAAACGCCCCAAATTGATAGTCTATAAATACCTAACATCGTATAGAAACAAAAAATATTACTTTAAATTAAACAATTTATTTTCACAATCAATAATACTGTTAATATCTTTCATTAATACATTTGTAGGATGCAAATTTTTATCTAACAAAAAATTGCTAATAAAAGCTTTAACTCTTCGAGAAAAGACGCTAACACTACCGCGACACACAGAAAATATATTTCCTAGTCTCAAGTATGGCTTTACTAATTGCTTTAAGTCAAAATGAAAAACTATAAATGTTCCATAAAAGTAACCAAAATTCAGGAGAGATATAAAATCTTGGTGTCCCATTCTCTCCAAAGATTTCACTACTGTCTCGGCATATATAGTTTCACCTGTCCAATATTTAGGTACTCTTTTATCCCATAATCTATCTGTATCTTCCGGTAGAGATTTTACGTTCTTAATTTCTGCTAAATGTTTATGACTAGCACCTTTTCCCCCTGCACTTCTTTTTCCTTGTCCAGATATTATAACAGGTTCGTCAATTTTTCCAAATTTCAAATCCAATAATGCTAATGACACAGCATTTGCCATATCAGGACTTGGACCAGGAAAAAAAGAACCAGTTAAATTAAAGATTTCGTCTAGTCGCTTGCGTTTAACAATTCCATGATAAACACACGGCATATCCAAAATATACTGTCCACCACGAGCCAACAACTCTCTCAAAGCCTTCTTAACATCTTTAGGAACAATTCTCCCAGAGTATTTCTTATGACATTTTACAGTACCAGCAAATGACCAAAAAGCATTCTGCACATCAGGCCATATATATGAAGGAGCAATGGGACGAACTGCATCATAGCCATAACGCGCCATTTGATCCACGACATTTACTATATCCCTAGTAACTCCATCATCATCGCCAATAAAACAAACGTATTCTCCAGTAGAATTTAATACTGCTAAATCTGCATTAAGAACCATATCTACAGAATCTTTTCGATAGAAATATTTCAACTGGTCAAACGAATTTTGTTCGATAAAATCTAATATTTCAGTATTATCATCAGAGTTATCCTGGATAACTAATTCTAGCAATTCTAGATTAAACGATTTTACTAGAAGGATGAGCTCCTTCAAGTACTTATATCTATTCTTTGTTGGAACAACTATACTCAACAATGGTTTCTTCATAATTACTTTAAATTATAATGTGTATAAAGTGAAGGATGTGCATCCACCCACTCACGCATCTCTTTCACCTGCTGCTCATACGATGGCACCACAAACGAGAAGTCCTCACGTTTGCGTCTGAGGCTCTTGTCCAGCTGGAGCTTATCATTCGGATTAATCTTCACCTCATCTGCACGGAAATAGGTATTGAAGAGTTCCAAGAGGTCGTACTTATTGATGCTCTCGTTGTTGACAAGATTGTAAAGGCCTGTGAGGTTCTCCTTCAATGCCTGCTCCATAGCCTTGGCAAGGGTATAGGTGGTAACACCAGTCCAGATGGCTCCTGTATAGCCACCTATCTCTCCCTCCTGCTTCATGAACCAGTTGAAAAGACCGATGCCCGAAGGTTTGATATCAGGTCCAACAATGGAGTTGCGGAAAGTAAGGTCTTTGGCCGTATTGATTTCACCCATAGCCTTGGAACGGTCATAGAAGGTTGCTCCATTAGGAAAGCTATCTTCGTAATAAGGTCCATCGTTGCCAGCAAAAACACAGTCGGTGGACATGTGGATTATCTTAGTCTTGGTGTCCTTAGTAATTTCTGTCAACCAATGAGGCAAATAGCCATTCAAGAGAACTGCCATAGCCTTGTTCTCCTCGGCAAACTGGTTGAGCAAGCCGATACAGTTGATAACCGCATCAAAGCCTCCCTCCTCAATTGTTTTCTGGATAAGCGGAAAGTCGGACGCATCACCCACCACAGTGATGTCCAACAAAGCAGATTTCTGACGGGCAAGGCCCACCACCTCATGCCCCTGCTCCTTGAAGTAGAGCGAGATGAGGTGACCGGCCATTCCGTTGCAGCCTAAAACCAATATTTTCATCTCTATAGTTTTCGGTTCGTTGTTTACTCTGAGCGAATTTCCTTTGCTTTAGATCTTGGCTGGAGACCAAGGTCTTCACGAATGAAAGTAAGCTTGTGGAGAAGAGCTTTCATACCCTCTACATCCAAACGATGAGTGTTGTGTGAGTGGTACTCCTCCATCTTGTCAATCTCAGGATTACCACCCTCCATCTTGTCATAGTTCAGGTCACGAGCATCACAAGGAATACGATAGTAGTCCCCCATATCAATAGCACGAGCCATCTCCTCACGAGTTACAAGAGTCTCATAAATCTTCTCACCGTGACGAGTACCGATTACCTTCACCTCTGTATCCAAATACTTAGGGTCAAGCTCAGCATAGGTCTCCTTCAATGCCTGTGCAAGCACATCGAGGGTTGCAGCAGGTGCCTTCTGCACAAAGAGATCGCCATTCTTACCATGTTCAAAAGCATAAATAACAAGGTCAACGGCATCGTTAAGTGTCATCATGAAACGAGTCATGTTAGGATCGGTGATAGTGATAGGCTTGCCATCCATCATCTGCTCCACCCAGAGTGGAATTACAGAACCTCGACTTGCCATTACATTACCATAACGAGTACAACAAATAGTAGTCTGAGCATTCTCTCCTAACTGACGTCCTTTTGCAGTAGCTACCTTCTCCATCATAGCTTTAGAGATACCCATTGCATTAATTGGATAAGCGGCCTTATCAGTAGAAAGCACCACAATATTCTTCACACCATGACGGATTGCCGACTCCAGGACATTGTTAGTACCATATACGTTAGTCTCCACAGCCTGCATAGGGAAGAACTCACACGATGGAACCTGCTTCAGAGCAGCTGCGGCAAAGATGTAATCTACCCCACCTCTCATGGCAATATCGATTGACTGAGGATCGCGCACATCACCAATATAAAATTTTACCTTATTTGCAATCTCAGGTGCATACTGAGCTTGTAGATGATGACGCATATCATCCTGCTTCTTCTCATCACGACTAAAAATACGGATTTCCTTAATATCACTCTCAAGGAAACGCTTCAAAACCATGTTACCGAACGAACCGGTCCCTCCTGTGATGAGGAGGGTTTTGTCTCTAAAAACTGACATATTTATGTTATTTATAAATTATTTGATCATTATCTATATTTCTGTATAATCCCTCGATTTTTGTGTATGGAGAAACAGAAGAACTTATTACAGAGTATTCTTTAGAATCTTTTACACCAGCATATAATGTACATGCCGATAAAACGGAACATTTAGGGAGCACGGAGCCTTTTAAAATAGTACATTTCATAGCAATCCAAGTATTTTCACCTATTTCAATTGGAGCATAACCAGTTGTTAAAGTTCCATTTCTGCAATTGGTCAAAACATGAAAATCTGAATCTGCTATTAAACAATCCCATCCAACTAATACGTTTTTAGCAATATTAATGTTGTGATAACATGCTATCTTCAACGAAGTTGTAGCTTTAAACTTACCACCGATACTTAAATAACCTTTTTCACCTACAGATATTGCAGAGGCATTGCCTATTATACAAGGACCGTTAAAAGTTATTACCCCCCCCCAATTCTCAAATATAACTCCTGAATTAGGATACAGGTATACCAAAGGTCGTCCTAAATGAATCATAAACGGTCTCACAGGACCATTTATCAGAATTCTTCCCTTCGCTGCTATAATCTTGGGCTTATATAAAATTATAGGTAGAAATATAGCCTGCTTAAAAGGCAAATAATGAAAGTTGAACCAAATGGTACGAAGAACATTGCGTAGGCACCAACTATATTTAAATAATTTTACCATATCATTTACATAGGAACTTTTTTATAAAACTATAATATGTTGATGGATTTATCATATCTAACAGAAATATTCCTATTTTGGTATGTAAAGAATCACCCTTTTTGATAAAAAGATATCTTTTCGTATAATCTACCCACTGAATATAAGCACTCAAGAACATTCCTCTTTTCAGCATCTCTTTCAATCGAACATCTAAAAAGAAAGAACGATTATCTAATACCCATATAGGGTTCCCATACTTTGCTTTAGGATCACGACAGATCGATGAAGAAGTTAACCTGTATTTAACCAAAGGTTTATGAATCACATTTATTCTATATCCTTCATTTAGCACCTTATAACAAAAGGCCCATTCCTCAGATAAGATATATCTTTCATCATATCCCCCAACGGCTTCACATAATTTCTTAGAATAGAAATAGGTTGGTCCTGGAAATATCATCTTTTTTACTATTTGTCTTTTCTGTTCTTCTAAAGAGATATCAGTATTTTTCAGATATTGGTTATATTGTGCTGATAGCTGCTCTGTTGGTATATTTTCTGTAGAAAAGACCTTAACTCCTGCCACACACATTTGGCATTGAGGATTATCAAGAACAAACCTCATATACTCTTCTATAGCATCAGGCATCAGCATATCATCACCTGCTATCCCTTTAAACCACTCGCCTTGCGCTTCAACAATCGCTCTATTACAATTAGCTGAGGTGCCTGTATTAACAGGTACTGTAACAATTTTTGTATTAACAAACCTATGCCCATAGGATTCTAACCATTTCTTGCAAATTACAACCGTATCATCACTTGAACAATCATCAGATATTATCAATTCTAAATTCTCATATGTCTGCTGATATGCACTATCTAGTGTTTCCACAATGGTTGTAGCAGAATTATAGGTTATGACTCCTATAGATACTAAAGGATTTTCCATAGACTTAAATTTCACAATTTTCTTTGATGTTCTATAATCATATAGGGATTTACTGGTCAAAAAGAAAGATTTATCATCTTTTTATAAACACACTAGTAGACATCATTCCCTCTATTCAAAAGATATTAATGCTGAATTTTTTCTATTTTCGTATACATATCTCAATCTACTAGACCCAAATACTGCTATTTACTCAAACAAATTAACCAATCGAACAACTTCAGCCACTTCCTCCAAAGTAATAGCAGGACCAATAGGCAAACTCAACTCCTCATCAGCCAATCTCTCTGTGATAGGAAGGCTCAACTGAGGGGTGTTCCATGCCTCCTTAGCATAACACTCCTGCTTGTGTGGAGCAATAGGATAGTGGCAAACAGTACCCACACCATTCTGCTCTAAATAGTCGTGCAGACTGTCACGATTCTCCTTACCTTTTACGATGATCGGGAAAAGGTGGTATGCATTCTGCTCATCCGGAAGAAGATCAGGAAGAGTAATCAAAGGATTATTGATATGCTCATAGTAGTAGTGAGCGACTTCCTTTCTATGCTGATTATCTTCAGTCAGATATTTTAATTTCACATCAAGAACAGCTGCCTGAATCTCATCCAAACGTGAGTTACGGCCGGCATACTTGAATACATACTTCTTCTGGCTACCATAATTAGCAAGTGCACGTACACAAGCTGCAAGCTCAGGATCGTTGGTAGTAACAGCACCACCATCACCAAGCGCACCAAGGTTCTTGCCTGGATAGAAAGAGTGACCTGCAGCATCACCAATATTACCAGTCACACGACCATCTGTATGCTTGCATCCATGGCTCTGAGCACAGTCTTCTACAAGCTTCAAATTATACTTCTGGCAAATCTCACCAATCTTGTCTGTATAAGCCAAACGACCGTAAAGGTGCACCAATGCAATAGCCTTGGTCTTAGGAGTGATGGCAGCCTCAATCAGGTCATCATCTAACTGAAGAGTATTAGGCTTAGGTTCCACAAGTACAGGAACGAGGTTGTTCTCTGTAATAGCAAGGATGGTTGCAATGTAAGTGTTTGCAGGTACGATTACCTCATCACCTGGCTGCATAACACCCATCTCTATATATGCACGGAAAATCCAGATAAGTGCATCTAAGCCGTTTGCACAGCCAATGGTGTACTTGCTACCAATGAACTTTGAATAGTTCTCTTCAAAGCGCTCGTTCTCCTTACCCTGGAGATACCAACCGTTATTTACAACACGAGTTACTGCCTCGTTAATCTCTGCTCCGTGAAGAGCTGTTACGTCCTTTAAGGACAAGAATGGAATATTTGCCATATATGTCGATGTTTTTAATTTACAAATTCTGATTTAGGATTTTATTGATGAAGATTCTCTACAATTAATATGAAATGCTATCAATTTGCAATTTTATTGCATAATAAATATATGGTAAAACTTTACTCGATATCAATCAATTACTTGACTATTTAAAACTTCGAACCATTTATAACTCTTATACTACAAAACTATAAAGGTAAAAATCATATATCGCATTGATAGCAATAGTGATATTAAGTATGCCAACTCTATCTAATAAGTCATGAGGAACTCAAATAGAATATAAAGACCTCTACAATCAAACATATACTAAGTAGAATACTATGTTAGCTTCTTTAAAATATAATAAATTTTATGTCAGTCGATGTAAGTATATTAAGTTATAATTTAAACATTTAAATTAACGATTAAAATATGTGCCCCGAATAAAATTACTGTATGGACATATTTGATTTACATCATTTCTGATCTCTTTAATAATTAAATATCCATCAGCCGCCTTAACCCATATACCATCGTCATCTATGTTTAAAATTCTGGCTATGTGAGTGTTAACATTCTGGCAGTGAAAATCAGCTTTTGTTATCTTATATTCTTTGTCTCTATATGTCACAAATGGTAATGGATAAGGTGGTACTAAAGCCCTAAAAAAACATCGTAACTCACTTATTGAGCAATTAAAATTTACTTTACAATCATCATGATTTCTCCTACCTACCCATGTTGCTAATGACTTAGGATTTTGTATTAAAGAAATTTTTCCATTTAAAAAATCAGATATAATTTGTCCTAAAGATAAAGCAATATACTCATTAAAATGATGCATATAATCAACAGATGTGCTCTTTCTATCATTTTCTACTTTGTATTGATGAATAATCTCACCCGCATCAATTGATTCTGTCATAAGATGAATAGATAGCCCTAAATAATTCTCATCATTTAGTATTGCCCATACGGTCGAGTGTAGCCCTCTATACTTTGGTAACAACGAATAGTGTATATTTATGCAAGTATTATTATTAATGATAGTATTTGGCACAATTGGAGTATAACCGGCGAAAACGATAACATTACCTTGAAGATTATATAACTCTTCATGTCTATAATTACCCTCAAGCAATATTATATTACTAAAACATGTTAATAAACCTTTATGAGCACATTCAAAACCCCATCCGGCTCCAACTAAATAGATATTTTCCTGATTCATTTAAAAATTCAAAATATATTCATCATATACAACACCTCTTCCTCCAAACTCCTGCTTCTGAGTAACTAACCCTTCATTGAGAATACGTCCATCCCCTTCGTTTGAGATTCCAAAATCAAAATACTCTTTGCCTTTATACTTATCATTAATGAGATAGTCAAAAACTAAATCTAATGCCCCACAAGACCGTCCTTCAGTAGAACTAGCGATATACTGTGCATGAGCTACAGATGGAGTCTCATAAATCACTGTACCTGCTAACATGACATCATTAGAATCAAATGCTGCAAATAACTTAATATTATCAGGAAATAGTGATGATAGTCTAATTAGCTCTTCTGAACTATGAACCGGCTTTGTTTCATGTCTTGATGCTAAAACCTCAGATAACATCAAAATATATTGTTCATAATCATCAGACTGCTTAACAACTAACCCTGCTTTTACTGCCTTCTTTATATTTCTGCGACGACGTTCATTAAAACTAATTCTATCATTCAAGTATATAGTAGAGGAAATAGTGCGTTTTTTTAATTGTGCATCATGCAAAAATAAAGCATACAAGTCTTCATCAGAAGGATATCTATAATATATTTGTGGAATTCTCTTATATATTAATGACTTCTTTTTTTCATTATTCAAAAAGTCAACTAATGTTTCCATTATCTCCAACATTAGTTGTACAGTAACCTTTCGACTTGTAACTATTCCACCATATGTTAGTCCTCCATGAGATCTTACCTCTGACCCATGAACCGATGCTGGCAACAATGCAACCAAAACATTTTCTTTATAGAACATCAATGAATAGTCTTCAAAACGATCCGAATGATATTCCATATAATCTCTTTTAAGCATAAATGTGCCATTTTTAGAGTCATCTATAAACTTATCCCAAGTTTCCTTTAATGCTCCGGTATACTGACAAACTGTAATCATATAACAATTATTTATTATTTCTAAATTTTATAAATTCCTCATAATTACGAATATAATCATCAGGCTGATACACTTCAGACGCAAGTACCATACATACTGCGCCGGAAGAGAAATCTTCCAAATCTCGCCACATACCTGGCTTTACATAAAGTCCTTGATAAGGACGATTCAAGAAGAATGAACGTTTACACTGACCATCATCCAGTGTTACGCGAAAAGAACCTGATGCAGCAATAATCAACTGGCTCAAATCCTTATGTGCATGGGAGCCACGGTTCTCCCCTCCAGGTACATCATAAAGATAGTATACTCTCTTCACATCAAAAGGAAGAGTTTCACCGTTCTCTACTACAGTAAGGTTTCCCTTACGATCACTATGGTGTTTATCCAACTCCACGATAGTACAATCAAACACATTAAATTTTGCCATCTTCCTTCAGTTTTAAGAATTCATTATAATCACGGATGTAATCCTCTGGATTGTAGTTAGTAGATGCAAACTCCAATGCAAGCGAGTTGGTAGAAAAATTATCCATCTCACGCCACATTCCTTTTGGAATATACAATCCATAATACGAGCGATTCAAATGGAAAGTCGTCTTCTCCTTACCATCATCCACTATTACATCAAAACTACCCGATAGAGCAATTACAAACTCCTCGGTTTCTCTATATGCATGTCCACCTCTGCTCTCACCTCCTGGCACATCATACAGCCAGTAAGTACGCTTGACTTCAAAAGGAATGTGCGTATTGTTCTGTGCGAACGACAAATTTCCTCTTGCATCAAGGAATTTGGGTAGTTCTATTATTCGTGGTTGATTCATTTTATTTCTTCGCAATTTTGTTTTTGACAAATCCTAATAAGTTCATACGTTGGTTCAAGCCTTTGATACCAATAAAACAACTTATCGCTATTACAATACATCCCAATGTATATTTCAGCCATCCACTAAATATCACCACAATAACAAGGCAAACAATAACTAAAAGTAGCTGAATGCCATAGCATTTTATAAAGTTGGAAGTAAATCTGAAATCATATCGTCTTCTTGCTATCAGATAACATTGTAAAAAATAAACAATATATTCTAAGGCGAATGCAATTCCAAGACCAGTTAATCCCAAAAACTTATATCCTAGCAAGCTAAAGACTAAATAATAAGCATTTGCTGATAGTTCCATTTTCAAAAATAGTTTTGACTCTGCCTTTGCCACAAAAAGGTAGCTTATTACCCAAGCTGCTAATCTTAACATCATACCCAAACACGCCCATGTGACATATTCATTAGCAGCCAGAAAACTATCACTATACAAAAGGTCTAAAACGAAAGGCATAAAGACCATACAACAAGTAAGCATTGGTGCAAGTATCATGGTACCAATTTCTCCTTGTTGGCTAACTGCTTCTCTACACTTTGCATTATCTTTATTTATTGCAGCTAAACGTGGGTAATAATCTGTACCTATGGCATTCATTACCATACCAACGTAGGTTGTCATTATCGCAAATCCTGCTTGGAATAAACCAACCTGCTCAACACCACCATTAGCTTGTATGAACCCCCTTATCGCATAAGCAACAACTGAAGCGAAGATTCCGCTAAGGCTCATAGAAACGCCCATAATGAGCATTTGCTTACCTTGCTCAAGTGTTTCTTTAGGAGTAACCGGTACTTTTTCTATCTTAATTCTCCTTGAGTAGATCCAGCTTAAAGTTAATGAGCACGCACTATTCAATATAATAGTTGGTATAATACCATCAATACCCAACCAGTAGTATAATGGAACAGAAGTGATGAGGCCAAAGGTTACACCAAAAGCCGTGCACTTTGCAAGGTCTTTTAGCCTCCTCATTCCTTGTAGTACGACTCTTTGACCTGCACTTAGCTGGTCAAAAAGCAATGTTACTGAGAGGATGATGAATGGTATAGTATAGTCGTAGTTACCAAAAGAGACTTTACTTAACAAAGGAGAACAACAGGCTACTAAGATAAGTCCTAATAGTCCAGTAAACCAAACTAACTTCCTTACTACTGTTATAGTTTTAGCAATACGCTGTATATCATTCGTACCGTTAGATTCAGATACACTTCTTACAGCACTACTTGCCAAGCCCATGCTTGAAATTTGCTGTACAAGTTGCAGTCCACTCTGGTACAAGCCCATGATGCCAACACCAGCTGGCCCTAACAGTACTGCTACAAATTTAGATTTAATAATCTGTATCAGTATCTGATAGACTTGTACACCACCAAAAAGAAATGTAGCCTTAAAAATACTCCTATATGAGGATTGATTATTCGTCATTGAACAACTGAGAATCGCTAATTAAAACTATTTAAAATCTTTTCTGTATCCCTCCGGATTATTCTTCTGCCAGTTCCAGCTATCGCGAACCATCTCATCAATGCCGTACTGAGCTTCCCAACCTAACTCTACCTTGGCTTTTGCAGGATCGCAGTAGCAGGTTGCGATATCTCCTGCTCGACGTGGCTTGATGCTGTATGGAACGTCTACACCATTCACCTTTACGAACGAGCATACCATATCGAGGACACTGTAACCGTGACCGGTACCCATGTTGTATACAGCTGCTCCACATCCGGCAGAGATAGCCTTAAGTGCAGCCACATGACCCTTAGCAAGATCCACAACATGGATATAATCTCTCACACCTGTACCATCGTGAGTTGGATAATCATTACCGAAAACTCCTAGCTCTGCTCTCTTACCTACTGCAACCTGGGTAATATAAGGCATGAGATTATTAGGAATACCATTAGGATTCTCACCGATAGTACCCGAATGATGAGCACCCACAGGATTGAAATAACGAAGAAGAACAACATTCCACTCTGCATCCGCCTTTTGCACATCCATCAGTACCTGCTCAAGCATACTCTTGGTCCAACCGTATGGATTAGTGCAGACACCCTTAGGGCAATTCTCTGTAATAGGTATCTCAGCAGGATCGCCATACACAGTCGCACTGCTGCTGAAAATGATGTTCTTACATCCATGCTCACGCATAACATCCACAAGCACAAGAGTACCAGCAATATTATTATCATAATACTCAAGAGGCTTCTCCACGCTCTCACCCACCACCTTAAGTCCAGCAAAATGGATACAAGCATCAAACTTATGGTCCGCAAACACCCTCTCAAGGCCTGCACGGTCCCTAATATCAACCTCATAAAATGGAATCGCCTCAACCCCGATGATCTTCGCAACCCTCTTCAACGAAATCGGATTACTATTACTCAAGTTGTCCACCACCACTGCAGTATGACCTGCATTATATAGTTCAATCAGTGTGTGGGATCCTATATATCCAGCACCACCTGTTACTAGAATTTTCATAAGTTAGTATAACAATTTTGACTTCTATACCTTATCCTCATTCTCTGTTGAGATTTCGCTAGATATGACATTCGGATTAAAATCAACCTCAATATCATCAATCAAAAGATTAGGAAGCGGAACGAGACCAATGAAAGGAGCTTGAACTGTTACATCCTGAGGAGTTGGCGAACCTTGAATCGGTCTCTGGAAATTAAACTCTACCATACGGGTTTTTCCTTCCTCATTAAAGCCTATCTCCTGCATAAACTCAAATGCAGACTGCGGAAGTCTCTTCTGAGGATCACATACTGCATCGAGTGGAGCTCCCTCTAAATCTCCTATAGATTCTCCTACCAATTTACTTGCGACATTGTCTTTATCAAGTCTTGGATCCTGCTTATTATCTTCTGTCATGATAATGTTTAACGTCCTTTATACATGTCAGCATAATACTTTTCGTATTCGCCGCTTGTAATATTATCCATCCACTCCTGATTATCGAGATACCATCTCACAGTTTTCTCGATTCCTTCCTCGAACTGAAGAGATGGTTCCCAACCAAGCTCTTTCTGAAGTTTGGTCGAATCAATTGCGTAACGTGCATCATGACCAAGACGATCTGTTACGTATGTGATAAGGTCAAGGCTGTGTCCCTCTGGGTTGCCAAGAATCTTGTCAACTGTCTTGATCATCACCTTGATAAGATCAATATTCTTCCACTCATTGAATCCACCAATGTTATAAGTCTCATTTATCTGACCTTCGTGAAAAATAGTATCAATGGCTCTCGCATGATCCTCAACGTATAACCAGTCACGAACATTTTCTCCCTTTCCATATACTGGGAGTGGCTTCCTATTGCGGATATTGTTAATGAAAAGAGGAATCAACTTCTCAGGGAACTGGTATGGGCCGTAGTTATTTGAGCAATTAGTCACGATTGTAGGCATGCCGTAAGTGTCGTGATATGCTCTTACAAAATGATCTGACGAAGCCTTTGATGCTGAATATGGACTATGGGGATTATACTTTGTAGTCTCATAGAAAAAATCATCACCATAAGCCTTATGACCTTCTGATGAAGCAACTGTCTTGAAAGGCGGCTCGATTCCCTCTGGGTGGTTCATGCTGAGTGCACCATAAACTTCATCAGTAGAGATATGATAAAATCTTTTGCCCTCATACTTCTCTGGAAGCGACTCCCAATAAAGCTTTGCAGCTTGAAGAAGTGCAAGTGTACCCATCACGTTTGTCTTAGCAAAAGTAAACGGATCCTTAATCGAACGATCTACATGCGACTCAGCAGCAAGGTGAATAATTCCATCAATCTTCTCATCCTGCATAAGCTGGTAAAATGCATCAAAGTCACAGATATCCATCTTTACAAACTTGTAGTTTGGCTTATCCTCAACATCCTTCAAATTAGCAAGGTTACCTGCATAAGTAAGCTTGTCAAGATTGATGATATTGTACTCCGGATATTTGTTTACGAAAAGGCGAACAACGTGACTACCTATGAAACCGGCACCTCCTGTTATGACTATATTGCGCTTCATATTTTCTATCTTTTTGCTAATGTATCTGAATCTATTTCTCTCTTCTTTTCTTCAATAACCTGAAGAAGGTATTGACCATATTGGTTCTTGAGCATTGGCTGAGCTAACTCACGCATTTTTTCTTCAGTAATCCAACCTCTTCTATAAGCAATTGCTTCAAGACAAGCAATCTTAAGTCCTTGTCTCTTCTCAATAACCTCAACGAATGTTGAAGCTTCTGAAAGAGAATCATGAGTTCCTGTATCTAGCCATGCGAAACCTCTTCCTAAGGTCTGAACCTTAAGTTGTTTATCTTCGAGGAAACGCTGGTTTACGGTGGTAATCTCAAGTTCTCCCCTTGCAGATGGCTTGATATTCTTTGCAACCTCGACTACTTTATTAGGATAGAAGTAAAGGCCTGGTACAGCATAGTTAGACTTCGGTTTAAGTGGTTTTTCTTCAAGACTTAAGCAGTTTCCGTCCTTATCAAATTCTGCGACACCATATCTTTCAGGATCACTTACCCAGTAGCCAAAGATTGTCGCTTTAGAGTCTTGTTCTGCAGCTCTCACTGCTTCTTTGAGCATTGGGGTAAAGTAACCACCATAGAAGATATTATCTCCAAGTACTAAGCATGCAGCATCATTTCCAATGAACTCTTCACCAATGAGGAATGCTTGTGCCAATCCATCTGGAGAAGGCTGCTCTGCATAAGTAAAGTTTACTCCATTATCGCTTCCGTCGCCTAATAGTCGCTTGAATCCAGGAAGGTCATATGGAGTAGAGATGATCAATATGTCCTTGATTCCAGCTAGCATTAGAACTGATATCGGATAGTATATCATTGGTTTGTCATATATAGGGAGCATTTGTTTGCTTACACCCTTGGTGATTGGATAGAGGCGTGTGCCGGAGCCACCTGCTAGTACTATTCCTTTCATTGATTTGTGAAAATTTATAAAAATTAATTTTTAGTTCAATCTGGTCGTATCGAACGACGAGTATATTACTCTACCTGTACAGATGAATTTGTTTGATAACTCTTTTGCGTTATCTCTTTTCTTTATATCTTTGTAGTGCGAATTATTATAATTTATATTCGCTTTATTTATATGATATTTTTGGAACGAATTTTCTCTTTAATTTTTGGCGAGAGGGTCAAGCTTTCTTTCAAGAGGTCTCGCCACAGCTTTGTGTCTGATTCTTCAACTGAACTGGGTATTCCGGAACATAGTCGGCCACAAAATCCAGCCTGAAAAGGCCAAAATGATGCCCGTTCACCTATAAAAAAGGTGAAAAAATGAATAGAAAAAGTCAAAAACCGGCGTTGGTGGACTC
>Ga0116152_10000917_pt1 | contig 24294 bp, 21 predicted proteins | sample AD_UKC119_MetaG_FD_89894 | JGI IMG/M metagenome (GOLD analysis project Ga0116152, IMG submission 89894) | Active sludge microbial communities of municipal wastewater-treating anaerobic digesters from Hong Kong - AD_UKC119_MetaG | ecosystem: Engineered > Bioreactor > Anaerobic > Digestate...
CAGGGCATCGGTCCTCTCACGGACTTCATGGGGGAGTTTACTCATCTCGGCGTTTCCGCCGGCATTGTCAGCGATGGGGCCGTAGGCATCGGTGGCCAGTGTGATCCCCAGTGTGGAGAGCATTCCCACGGCGGCGATGGCGATCCCGTAGAGTCCGTAGGATGTCTGCTGAAATCCTCCGGCCAGGATATAACTTAAAAGAATACCCAGAGCCACGGAGATCACAGGCACGATAGTGGAGATCATTCCCACGCCCAGCCCGCTGATGATGACCGTGGCCGGCCCCGTTTCAGCATGGCTTGCGATCTTTTTTGTGGGATTATAGGCATAGGATGTAAAGTATTCCGTCGATTTTCCGATGACGATCCCCACACCCAGGCCGATGATAACAGCCCAGAAAATTCCGAAATTCTCCGGGATGAGGATCTTGATCAGGATAAAAGAGGCCACGATGATAAAGGCCGAACTCAGATAGATCCCCCTGTTGAGGGCCTGCAGAAGCTGGTTCTGATCTGCTCCTTCGCGCACCCTGACACTGAAGATCCCGATGATGGACAGGAGGATCCCGATGGCGGCGATCATCATGGGCAGAACGGCCCCTTTGAACCCGAACCCTGCAGCCACGCCAAGGGCGGCGGCAGCAAGGATGGATCCGCAGTAGGATTCATAAAGGTCAGCGCCCATACCGGCCACATCACCTACATTATCCCCCACATTATCAGCGATGACCGCGGGATTGCGCGGGTCATCCTCGGGGATCCCCGCTTCGATCTTGCCCACGAGGTCAGCCCCCACATCGGCGGCTTTCGTATAGATCCCTCCCCCTACACGGGCAAAAAGCGCCTGTGAGGAAGCCCCGATCCCGAAACTCAGCATGATCGTCGTCACCTGAGGAAGAGGTAGTTTGACACCGTAATAGAGGACGATGAACCAGATGGAGATGTCAAGAAGAGCCAGCCCCACCACGGTCAGACCCATGACAGAGCCGCTTCGAAAAGCGATCTGAAGAGCCTTGTTCAGGGATGTCCGGGCTGCCTGCGTGGTTCTCACTGAGGCCAGGGTCGCCGTCTTCATCCCGATGTATCCGGCCAGTCCCGAGAAAAAACCGCCTGTGATAAAGGCGAAGGGGACCCACGGAGACTGGACTTTCAGAACAAAAGCCAGAAAAATAAAGAAGAGAAAAGCAAATCCGAAAAAGATGGAGACCACCTTATACTGCTGAGACAGATAAGCCTGGGCTCCTTCCTTGACATAACCTGCGATGGCCTGCATCCGCTCGGTTCCGGCATCAGCCTTTTTCATGGAACGGAAAAAAAGAACAGCAAAGAAGAGGGCTGCCAGAGCCCCGATCGGGGCCAGCAGAAACAAACCCTGATTTGCAACCATAGTCACTCAACCTCCTCGGTAATCTTCCTCAACCTGCATTCTGACATCGGATCAGCCCTTATGAGCAAGCCTGAGAAGGAATAATGTGAATTATTTCTCGCTCAGGGCAGAATATTTCATAATTTTATACTGACATTGATGTCAACTGCTTAATTTAATAAACCACCTTCACAGGTAGGTATAAAGTAATTCGGATTGAGTGTCAATACAATTTTGAAAAATGTGAAAAAAAACAGCTACAGTTCCACGATTGTGGCTGCACCCCGTGAAGATTCGTCATAAAATTTTTTCGGGACACGGCTCTCTTTCAGGTAATCATGCACCGCTTCCCTGAGACGCCCTGTGCCCACGCCATGGATGATCTTGACACTCTCATATCCCTTCATCACGGCATACGGCAGGAAATCTTCAAGTTTTTCCAGGGCTTCATCGGCTTTCATCCCCACAAGGACAAGTTCACGTCCCATGAATTTCGGCCGGGTCTCCACTGAAAACCGGACCTCGTCTTCTTTTGCAGGGGCTTTCTCTCCGGAAAGGCGATTCCCGATCATCTGTGAAGCAGGGACACGGAGGATCATTCCGTTGCAGTCGATCTCATATTCGTTTTTGCGTTGGTCATATCCCCGGACGGTTCCCGATACCCCGAATTTTTCCAGGTAGACCCGTTCTCCCGGAGCCGGGTCTTTGATCTTTTCCATCCTGGCTTCCACACGCTGACGCTCCCGGCTGATTTTCGTCAACGTCTTTTCGAGCTCTTTTTTTCGTGCCACGATCTCCTGCTCTTCACCCTGTTTTTCCCGGAATGTTTTCAGGATCTCTTTCAACTCGTCTCTGATCCCGTGAAATTCGCTTTCAAAATCGGCCAGGGACTCCAGTTTTTTTCTGTTTCTCTTATCCGTGATCTTTTTCAGCTCCTTTTCATAAAAGGACATTTTACTTTGAAGATTCCTGTTTTCCAGCTGGAGGTTTTTTTTCAGCTGCTCCGCCTGAGAGAGCTCTTTTTCCAGCTTGGCAATGATCTCTTCCAGCTGGACGCTCTCTTTGTCCATGAACGATTTCGCCTGACGGATGACAGCCTGAGGCATGCCCAGTTTTCCCGCGACGAGAAGGCCGTTGCTGGATCCCGGAATCCCCACTTTAATGGCATAAAGGGGCTCCAGACGGTCATAGTCAAAGAGGCAGGAGGCATTTTCCAAACGGTCATCATTCATGGACTGCCTTTTCAGGGCATTGTAGTGGGTTGTCACCACGACCACAGCCCCCCTGTCGAGAAAATGGCTGATCAGGGAGAGAGCCAGGGCGGCGCCCTCTTCAGGATCGGTCCCCACGCCCACTTCATCAAGAAGGACAAGACTCGACTGGTTCACCTCTTCAGCAAATGTCTTGAGGTTTCTGATATGTCCGGAAAACGTGGAGAGATTTTCCTGGATGCTCTGAAAGTCTCCGATATCCACAAAGATCTCTTCAAAGATGGACAGGAGAGTCCCCTTCTCGGCCGGGATAAGAAGCCCGTACATGGCCATGAGGGTGAAAAGCCCGATGGTCTTTAAAGAGACGCTTTTCCCCCCGGCATTGGGCCCTGTTATGATAAGGCCCTTCTTCCCCTCTTTGATCCAGATATCGATGGGGACACATTTTTGAGGATCCAGGAGGGGGTGACGCCCCCGGACAATATCGATCTCGCCCCGGCTGTTCAGGCGGGGTTTGACCCCGTTCATGAGAGAAGCATACTTGATCTTTCCAAGCAAAAAATCGAGAGTGTAGAGATTTTCGACGCTGCTCTTGACCTCTTTGACTCTCCTGGAGATCATCCGGCCGATATCCATGAGAATACGCCGCATCTCTTCTTCTATGGCATACTGGATCTCCATGTTTTCATTATTCAAAGCGATGAGGCTCATGGGTTCCATGAAAACGGTACTGCCGCTTCCTGACCCGCCCTGGACGATCCCGTTGACTTTTTTTGCCGACTGGGCCTTGACAGGGATGACAAAACGGTCGTTCCGGGTGGTGTAAAAATCTTCCTGAAGGGCTCCCTCTTCGCTGTATCTCTTGAGCAGCCGTCCCAGCTCCTGTTCCATACGGCGTGAAAGGCCGGACTGACGCTGCCGGAGCTTTCGGAGTTCAGGAGTGGCATTCTCCCGGATCTCCCCCTCTTCACTGATCCGGCTTTCGATAAAAGAGATCATGTCATCGAAGGAGGCCAGCCCATACCCGTAGTCCCTGATGCGGCCCCACTGGTCCGGGAGCTTTTTCAGAAAACGGCTCAGGCGCCCGGATTCGTCCAGGACCTTCTGCGTCTGTTTATACTCTCCGGGAAGGTGATAATAGAGCCCTTTTTCAATATCCTCCAGCAGGGGTGTGATATCGAAGAGTGTCCTGATCTCGAACTCGTCTTTTTCCAGGTAGAGGGAAAGCCCCTCTTCCACAAGGTCAAGGCGGAACTGAACATCAGAGAGGTCGTAGGAAAAGGCGGTCTCGCCGGCGATCTGTCGGGCCCGCTCTGTGAGCATGAGCGCTTTGACCCTGTCCAGGACGATATGAAATTCCAGTTTTTCAGTATTGATCGTTTTCATGATTCAAACGTGATGATCAGCTCATCTCCAGCATTCTGACCAGTGACCGGGAGGCCCGCCGGATGATGTCGGGATCCAGCTCCACACGCTTCTCCCCTGTGAGAAGAGCATTGCAGACCTTATCCAGCGTGATCTTCTTCATATTTTCACACGTCAGGAGACGTCCCATGGGGAAAAAGTCCTTGTCAGGAAAGAGAGTGGCCAGCCGATGGATCATTCCTTCTTCGGTCCCCACCAGGAAGCTCTTTTTTTGAGACTCCCGGACATAAGTGATCATCTGCCCTGTGGAGAGAACCGCATCGGCGGCTTTGAGGACATCCAGCGGAGATTCGGGGTGGACCATGATCTCAGCTTCGGGATGTTCGGCGCGCCCTTTCTCAAGATCCTCCATGCGGATGCGGTTATGGACATAGCAGAACCCGGGCCAGATCTCCATATCCGCTCCCGTCTGATCTTTGATCCAGGCTCCCAGGTTTTTATCGGGGAGGAAGAAGATCTTTTCCCCGTCCAGCTTCCTGACCAGGTCGAGGGCATTGGATGATGTACAGCAGAGGTCCACTTCAGCCTTGACTTCAGCGCTGGTGTTGACATAAGCCATGAAGAGATGACGGGGGAACTCCTGGCGGAGGCTGCGGATATCATCGGCGGTGATCATATCCGCCATGGGGCATCCGGCCTCTTCTTCCGGAGTCACGACTGTCTTTTCAGGGGCGACGATCTTTGCACTTTCTGCCATAAAACGGACTCCGCAAAGGAGGATCCTCTCCTGGGGCACTTTTGCGGCCAGACGGGCCAGCTCCAGGGAATCTCCCAGGATATCGGCAATATCCTGGACTTCAGGCCGCTGATAGTTGTGGGCCATGATCAGAGTCCCGGTCTCCTTTTTCAGCTCTATGATCCGTGATGCAGTTTCTTGTCGTGTCATTCTTTCTCCAGTATATCCTTCAGTGTGGTGCCTTTTAAAAAGCTGATGATATGGTCGTTCAGCCTGACCCAGACATCCCTTGTGAGGCAGTGGCTGAGATCGAACTCACATGTAAAATCCTCTGCGACACACTCCACGACCTGGACATCCCCTTCAAAGAGGACATACAGGTCATAGAGAGAGATCTCCTGAGGTTTTTTAAGCAGGTAGACGCCCCCGTGTTTTCCCCGGGCGCTTCCGATGATCTTCTCCTTACTCAGCTGCATGACAAGCTGCCGCAGGTAATTATTGGAAACCTGCTGGCGATGAGCGACCTCTTTAGTACTGATCACGCCATCCTTCCCGTAGAGGGCCAGGTCAGCAAGAAAACGCAACCCGTATCTTAATTTCGTGGAAACCTTAAACATAAGCCCCCCTTTAAGGATGATGCCTTTTCTTTACTATACGGGAAATAGAGGCTCTGTCAAATGTTATTTACTTATTGACATTAACCCGTCTGCAGAAGAAGCCCGGTCCACAAGGCCGATGACTTCACCCCAGAAGAGATGATGATAATCGTCTCCTTGATAAAAATGACGCTCCACGTCTTCCGGGACGGCCTCCGGATCCAGGGCCTGGACAGAGATGATCCTGCAGAGAAGAGAGAGAGAGGCCTCTCTGATATAGGGAATATCCTCTTTTCCGTACCGCGACAAAGAGATCCCCAGCTCTGCGATCTTATCTTTTTCACGGAAGCTCTCTGTTCCGCAGACACGGAACCACTCTTTTCTTTCCGGGCTGTCAAAACAGTTCACGGAAAAAAAAGGCCACGCGTTTAAATTCGAAAACGTGTACCGGCTTGGGCGGACATAGGTGAGAAAGACCGACTTGTTCCATAATGTCCCCCAGAATCCCCATCCGATGGTCATGGCATCAGGCTGAGCATCCGGCCCGGGGGCTGAACACAGAAGGGCCCGGCCCGAGGAGACGGCATCATTCACCCGGGCAGCAGGGGCCCAGTGATTTGTTTTTCTTTTCATGATCACTCCTTTTTCACGCTCTTCTTTATCCTATCACACACACCGGTTACGGTAAATAGAGATTGACGGACAGGGAGATTTTGGTATACTTCTTTTCAGCCTGTTGCTTTGGATGCTTTCACGGGTCTTTACGATGGCAAACCGGTGAACCCCGCCAGGTCCGAGAGGAAGCAACGGCAGCTGTCTTTGCCAGGCGTAAAACCGCCCGGAAAGCATCCAAAAGAACGGGGTGGTGATGTCCTACTTAGCACTTGCACGCAAATACAGGCCGCAGGACTTCAGTGAAGTGATCGGCCAGACACATATTGTCCAGACGCTTTCCAATGCCATTCTTCAGAACCGCATTGGCCATGCCTATATGTTCATCGGTCCCCGTGGGGTAGGAAAGACCTCCATCGCCCGGATCTTTGCAAAATCGCTGAACTGTTCAGAGGGGCCCACACCCACTCCCTGCGGGGCATGTGACTCCTGCACAGGCATCGCTGCCGGTTCCAGCCTTGACATCATCGAGATCGATGCCGCCTCAAACCGCAAAGTGGAAGAGGTCAGGGAGATCCTCGATAATGTCCAGTATCTCCCTTCGCAATCCCGCTATAAAGTCTATATTATCGATGAAGTGCATATGCTCTCCACCCATGCGTTCAATGCCCTTTTAAAGATCCTTGAGGAGCCTCCGTCTCATGTCATTTTTATCTTTGCCACGACAGAACCTGCAAAAATACCGGAGACCATCGTCTCCCGCTGTCAGCGTTTTGTCTTTAAGCGGATGACCCGGGATGAGATCAAAAATCAGCTGGACCATATCATCACAGAGGAAAAAAAGAACATCGAACCGGAAGCCCTGGAGATGATCGCCGATGCCGCAGACGGAAGCATGCGTGACGGACAATCCATTTTAGACCAGGTCATCGCCTATTCAGGGGACGTCATCGAAGCCTCCCATGTGGAGATCCTCACAGGAGCCCTGGAAGAGAGTCTTGCACGGAAAACGCTTCCCCTTCTGGCGGAAAAAGATTTCGCCGGCCTTCTCTCTCTTCTTGAAGAGTGTGAAGAACGGGGTGCTGATTTTCAAGTCATCCTGTCCAAACTCTCACGCCAGGCCAGGGACCTGCTCCTTTTCCGCGAAAGCGGGAAAGCGGAGATCCTGTTCCACGCAAACGACAGGGAGTTCTATGAGGAGCTGATCCCGTCATTTTCACCTGAACATCTTGTCCTGATGAACGACCTCCTCGCCGATGCCGCTCAAAAACTCCGTTTTCTCTCAGAAAAGCGTATCTTCATGGAGTTTCTCTTCTACAAGCTGATCCACTCAGAGACTCTTTTCGCCTCTTCTCCGGACCTTTCGGACACCTCACCCGGGAGTTCGCAACAGGCTCTCCGGAAAACCGCGCCCTCTCCCGAAACACCGTCCTTTTCCTGGAAAGAGGCGGTGCTGCAGGAGGCGGGTGAAGAGAACTCCCTTCATCCGATCTTGGAAAAAGCCCGGATGGCTGTGAATTCCAAAGGCGTTCTCTTTTTGGGATGGGAAGACCCCTATTTTCATAAACAGGCTGTCTTGCGGGAAGAGCAGATCACAGGCCTGATCCGGAAGATCGACAAAAAGATCCCCATCCGGATGATCCTGATCGAAGGAAAGAAGACGCCATCCGGGAATGAAAAAGAGAGCCGTCAGAAGCGGAGCGGGACAAAAAAAGATATTCCCGATGAAGTCCTGGAATTTAAGAATGCCTTTAACGGTGAAATCATTGAACAAAGGAGGAAAGGCGATGTTTAACGGTCAGAATATGAAACAGATGATGAAACAGGCTCAAAAGATACAGCAGCAGATGGCTGAGGAGCAAAAACGCCTGGAAAGTGAGACCATTGAAGCCCAGGCCGGGGGCGGCATGGTCAAAGTCGTGATCAACGGACGTAAAGAGGTCCTCTCTCTCTCCATAGCTGATGAAGTGGTGGATCCCGATGACAAAGAGATGCTCCAGGACCTCATTATTGCAGCCGTCAATGAAGCCAATGCCAAAATGGATGAGTATATCCAGTCACGCATGGAAGAGATCGCAGGGCCTTTTGCAGGTTTGATATGATCCCTGCTCTGGAAGAGCTTATCGAATTTTTACGGATATTTCCGGGGATCGGAGAAAAAAGCGCCCGGAGAATGGCCTTTTACCTCCTCAAACTTCCCCCTGATAAACTGGATTCTTTCGCCGATTCTGTCCGTTCTGTCAAATCGATCTCAAAATGTCCCCGATGCGGGATGTTTACTCAGGATGACCTCTGTGAATACTGCCGGTCTTCCCATCGGGACCAGTCCACCATCTGTGTGGTGGAAGAGGTCCAGGATGTCCAGGCTATTGAACAGACAGGGATCTATCAAGGGCTTTATCACATTCTTGGAGGCCATATCTCCCCGGTAGACGGGATCTTTCTTCCTGACCTTAATATCACATCTCTTTTCGACAGGCTCCAGGGTTCTGTCACGGAGGTCATCGTTGCCACCAACCCCACTCTCGAAGGAGAGGCCACGGCAAATTACCTCGTGGAACAGCTTCGCTCTTTTCCTGTGAAGATCACCCGACTGGCCACCGGGCTTCCCATTGGAGGAGACCTGAGTATTCTCAGCCCCATCACAGTCAGAAATTCCCTTCAAAACAGAAAAGATCAGTAAGGAGTCTTCCAGGCTTTTTGGAACTCTTCCAGGACATCGTCAGGGCTGATCTGATCCATACAAAAGAGCTCTTGACGCTTGCAGCGATGTTTTCGGCAAAGGATGCACTCCCCCCGGGGGCCCAGGACCACAGACCGGTCATGGATGGGGCCCACCTGGGAAGGATCGGTGGATCCGAAAAGCGCGATGGTGGGACGGTGAAGGAAATCCGAGAGGTGCATGGCTCCGTTATCCACCGAGACGATCACCCGGGCTTGCCGGATAAGGCCTGTAAGCTCTGCAAGAGAGGTCTGGCCGATGAGATCCCTGTAGGGGAAAGCCGCCCGCTTCAGTTTTTCAGCAATAGGCCTGTCCGCAGGCGATCCGGCAAAGAGAGGCTCAGCCCCGGTCTCCTTCCATACAGCCTCACCCAGGGCCAGCCATTTCTCCACAGGCCACATCTTCGAAGGACGCGTGGTTCCCGGGAAAAAGAGGACAGGGGCCTCGACGTTGGATGATATCCCATTGCTTTTGAAGAGGACATCCCGTAAAGGGGGCACCCCAAGGGCAGATGCATACTCAAGGGCTCTCTCTGTCACATGGCGCGCCGGCCTTTCTCCTTCATTATCAGGGAGCTCCACAATTCCCCGGGTGTTGACTGCACGGGCCAGAGAGAGGGTGTACCTGGAACGTCTCAGGAGGATGATCACCTGAGGACGGGCCTCCCGCATCTCCTGAATAATCCGTTTCCTGGCGAAAAATGAGTCGCGCTCTCCCCTCTCGATCCATCGGTCCACACCCCGGACGATTCCCGAAACCCCTTTTCCTTTGCTTCCGATACAAAAGGTGACGGTGGAATCCGGGTAAGCGGCTTTGATGGACGTCGCCAGAGGGAGCGTCATGAGAATATCTCCGAAATAGTTCAGGGAGACCACTAAAACACTAGAGGTATTGTCCATAGACTTTCATAACCTTCTCTGTCATGATTTCTGCGGTGAAATGATCCCGGTAACTCCGGTAGGCCAGTTCACCCAGACGGATGAGATGATCTCTGCTCAGGAGCTGCTGATAAGCCTCAATGAAGGAGTTCTCGTGCGAAGGGTCATAGAGAAGCCCCCCGCTCTCCGGGGTGATGATCTCCGTGATCCCTCCCGTGGCAGAGGCCAGGACCGGGACTCCGCGGGCGAAGGCCTCGATGATCACCAGGCCGAACCCCTCTTTCCTCGAGGGAAGGACCAGACAGTCATGGTCCAAAAAGAGCGGGCCCATATCAGGCACGAACCCCTCAAAACGGACTCTCTTTTCGATCTGCAGCTGCCGGCAGAGGGAGAGGAGCTCTTCTTTCATCTCTCCTTCACCGGCCAGGGTCAATGTCCAGGGAGTCTCAGAAAGAGAAGCCAGGCGCGGGATGAGCAGGTCGATTCCTTTTTCACGGGAGAGTCTCCCGGCGAAGAGAAGCCGGAGTGTCCCCTCTTCCAAAAATGCTCTTTTCCGGTGCCCGGGATCGGGAATCCCGCTGTGGACCACATGAATCGTTTTTCTGCACCGGCCTTTTGTCTCAAGATACTCTTTCACCGCCCGGGATACGGCGATGAGCGCTGTGGAAAACCGGTAATCTTTCCCTTGGTTCATGCCGTGGACTGTGGCGATGACAGGCCTTCGGCAGAGGCGTCCGGCCACTCCTCCAAGTATGGACGCTTTGGCCAGATGCGTATGGATGAGATCGATCCCCTCCCGGCGGATGAGCCGGCAGAGCTTCAGAAGATGCCCGGGAGAGACGGAATTCCTCACTCTGGTCACCACATCACAATCAGCCAGGGCTGAGGCTTCTTCATCACGCTGTCCGAAAGGGTGACGGTAGAGAGTGATGTGATGTCCTTTTTTTTTCTGCTCTTTGATCAGATGGAGAAGATACTGTTCAGCTCCCCCGAAATTCGATGATGTGATCACGTGAAGAATCTTCATGATAAAGAAAAGGGGCGTTTGAAACGCCCCTTGAAAAGATGATCAGGACTCTGTCCAGGTCCCTGTACTGGAATCGTAGGCAACTGAAAGGCCGTTGGCATTACCGGTGGCCGACCCGGTGGCTGTGATGGTCACAGTATCAGCGGGAGCAGCGCCGGCTGTTGTGACGGCAAAACCCCAGTTGGCTTCAACAGCGGGATCAAGATCGATGTCCAGTGTGCTTTCGATGGCGGCGATATCGGCCAGTGCAGCAAACTGATTCGTCTTTTGTTTGTAGACTCTTTCCGCTGTGTAGATCGCATCTATTGTGGCCTTGGCGACAGCTCTTTTGGCATCTTTGACATAGTTGAGATAGAGCGGAACACCCGCAGCAGCCAGAATACCCACGATGACGATAACCGTTATAAGCTCAAGTAACGTAAATCCTTTTTTGTTCATACATTCCTCCTTTTATAAATCGCCTTAAGGTAATTATAACAAAAGAAATAAAAACGTCAAGGTTTTTTAAAGATTCTCCTCCTTGAGTCGGTTCAGAAGGTCACGGGCCTTGGCGTTCACTTTTTTGGGCACTTTGATCTTCACCTGGACAAACTCATCCCCTGCTCCGTAACTCCTTGGTGTGGAGATCCCTTTCCCCTTCATCCGGAAGACTTTCCCGCTTTCCGTCCCCGGGGGGATCTTCAGCTCGGCATGCCCGGTGAGTGTGGGGACTTTCAATGTGGTCCCGAGGACAGCATCGGGAAAAGTGATCTCCTCTTCAACGATGATATCCATTCCCTCTCTTTTAAAGACCGCATGAGGCTGCACCCGGATCTCGATAAAGAGGTCTCCTGCGGGCCCGCCCATTTTTCCGGCCTCGCCTTCTCCTCTGAGTTTGAGGACCGATCCGTTATCCACACCTGCAGGGATGGTCACTTCGATCTTTTTATCCTTTCGGGACTGTCCTGTCCCGTGACACGTCTTACAGGGATCCGTAACCAGCGTCCCTGTCCCTCCGCAGCGCGGGCAGGGGCGGCTCATCATAAAAAACCCGTGGCTCACTTTGACCTGCCCGGTCCCGTGGCATTCGGGACAGGCCTGCGGAGCTTTTCCGCTTGCTGTTCCAGTCCCGGAACACGTCTCGCAGACATCCAGCTTGACAAAAGAGATGGTCTTTTTCGCCCCCGAGACCGCTTCCATAAAATCGAGGGAGAGTTCATACTGGAGGTCTCTTCCCCGGGTGACCCCGGGATTACGGTTCCGCCCCGACCGGAAGGTCCCGAAAAAATCTCCGAAAAGATCACCGACGATATCATTCAGGTCTGTGAAGTTGGAGAAATCAAATCCGCCGCCGTTGGGCCCGCCCTGCTCAAAACCGGCATGTCCGAAACGGTCATATTGCTGACGTTTGGCCTGATCGCTGAGGACCTGGTAAGCTTCCGTCAGTTCCTTGAACTTGTCTTCGGCTTCTTTGTTTCCGGCATTCTTGTCGGGATGATACTTGATCGCCATTTTCCGGTAGGCTTTTTTGATCTCATCCTGGGAAGCGGTCCTGGGAACCCCCAGGACCTCATAATAGTCGCGTTTTGCCATGACCGTCAATCGACTTCTTTAAAATCAGCGTCCTGGACATCATCCTTTGACGTGTCATCCTTCTCTCCGGAAGAAGCCGCTTCCCCTTCAGGAGCCTCCTGGCCTGTGGCCTGGGCCTGCTTATAAGCCTCTTCAGCCAATTTGTAAGAGGCTTCCTGAAGCTCCTCGGAAGCTTTTTTGATGCGTTCCACATCATCGGATTCCAGCGCCTCTTTCATGGTTTTGATCTTCTCTTCTATGGTGGCCTTCTCTTCAGCGCTGACTTTCTCTCCGAACTCTTTCAAGGATTTTTCCACGCTGTAGACCAGGCTGTTGGCGTTGTTGACGATATCGATCTTCTCTTTTTTCTTTTTATCTTCTTCCGCGTTCTTTTCGGCTTCATCCACCATACGCTTCACTTCATCTTCTGAAAGACCTGATGAGGACTTGATGACGATGTTCTGCTGTTTCCCGGTGGCCAGATCCTTGGCGCTGACATTGAGGATCCCGTTGGCGTCGATGTCGAAGGTCACTTCGATCTGGGGGACACCCCGGGGTGCCGGCGGGATCCCTGTGAGTTCAAAACGTCCCAGGGTCATATTGTCACCGGCCATGGACCGTTCTCCCTGAAGGATATGGATCTCCACTCCGGGCTGGTTATCTGCAGCTGTGGTAAAGATCTGCGATTTTTTTGTGGGGATGGTGGTGTTCCTGGGGATAATGGAGGTCATGACTCCGCCCAGAGTCTCAAGCCCAAGAGAGAGGGGGGTGACATCAAGAAGAACCATATCTTTGAGCTCCCCTTCCCCGGAGATGATCCCTGCCTGGACAGCGGCGCCCACCGCCACGGCTTCATCGGGGTTCACGCTCATGTTGGGCTCTTTACCGAAAAACTCCTTGACCTTTTTGTGGACCAGGGGGACACGTGTGGACCCTCCCACGAGGATGACTTCATCCACATCGGATGTCTTCAGCTTGGCATCGGCCAGGGCCTTCTTGCACGGCTCGAACGTGGATTCCACAAGATCGTAGATCAGTTTTTCAAACTCGGAGCGTGTGATATCCAGATTCAGGTGTTTCGGCCCTCCGGCATCCGCTGTGATGAAGGGAAGGTTAACGTTGGTCGTTGTGGAGGTGGAGAGCTCTTTTTTAGCTTTTTCAGCAGCTTCTTTCAGACGCTGCAGAGCCATCCTGTCCTTGCGCAGGTCGATCCCTTCCTGCTTTTTGAACGCTTCAGCGATATGATCCAGCAGGATCTGGTCAAAGTTGTCCCCTCCCAGATGGGTATTCCCGTTCGTGGAGAGGACCTCCAGGACCCCGTCACCCAGTTCAAGAATGGAAATATCAAAGGTCCCGCCGCCAAGGTCGTAGACGGCGATCTTGTGAGCGTGACTGCTCTGGAGCCCATAGGCCAAAGCTGCAGCGGTGGGTTCATTGAGGATCCGCTTGACCTCCAGGCCGGCGATCTTCCCGGCGTCTTTTGTCGCCTGGCGCTGCCTGTCGTTGAAATACGCCGGAACGGTGATGACCGCCTCTTTGACCTCCTGGCCCAGGTATTTCTCAGCATCTTCCTTGAGTTTTCTCAGAATCATGGCTGAGATCTCGGGGGGAGTATAGTCCTTCCCCATGATCTCCACGGCGACCACATTATTCGGCCCTCCTTTGACGGTAAACGGGACCATGGTCTTCTCTTCTTTGACCTCATCCATAAACCGTCCCATGAACCGTTTGATGGAAAAGACCGTATTTTCGGGATTGGTGACCGCCTGTCGTTTCGCCAGTTCTCCGATGAGGCGTTCTCCATCTTTCTTAAAAGCGACAACGGAAGGAGTTATTCTGTTCCCTTCATTACTGACAATGATCTTCGGCTGCCCGCCTTCCATGACGGCGACAGCGGAGTTTGTCGTTCCCAAGTCTATACCAATGATCTTACCCATTGTATCCCTCCTTTTATTCTTTATTCATTCGTTTCGTGACTTTGACCCTGGCAGGACGGATCACTGTCCCGTAGAGAAGATAGCCTTTCTGAAACTCTTCACTGACGATCTCCTCCTCGTCCTGATCCTCGGACTCCTCCGACATCATGGCTTCATGGAAGGCCGGGTCAAACGGTTTCCCCTTGGCCTGGATCACTTCCACCCCGTTCTGTCTGAGAACATCGTAAAACTGCTTCACGACAAGTTCCAATCCCTGGATCAGGGTCTCTGCCGAGGCCTCTTCCCGTTTTCTGATGCTCTCCAGGGCCAGTTCCAGATTGTCGAGGACCGGCAGGATGCTCCTGGCCATTTCTGCATTGGCCAGTTTCATCCAGCGGCTTTTATCCTCGTCCATCCGCTTTTTAAAATTTTCAAAATCAGCCATGACCCTGGCCAGTTTATCATGATACTTCGCCTTCTCTTCTTTGAGTTCATGAACCTCTTTTTTCAGAGCCCCGGCCTCTTTTTCCCAATTCTTTCCTCCATGGGACTGTGCAGAAGCTTTTGAATGGCCGCGGGTGGTTTTCCCGGTATTCTCTTTGTTGCTCTCTTTCGATTGAGGTGTCTCTGTCATACTCAACCCTCCTTAAACATATCATCGATCATCTCTTCCAATATCCGGCCTGTGTAGTCCAGAAGGGATATGATCTTTCCGTAGTTGATCCGTTTTTCTGCGACAATAGCGATCTTGCCCTGGAGCCCTTCGGGTATATGAAAGCTCCTGGTGATCAGCGTATACTCCTGAAGAGCCTGGAGTCTGTTTTCGGCACCGATGCGAATGGCCAGGTTCTTTTCAGACCGTTCCTCTTCATTCTGTCCAAGAACGCGGGCCAAAACCTCTTCAGAGAGGAACTCCTCCTGTCCCTCAGGACCGGTCCGTTTCAAAAAGTCGAGGAGTCCGCCCACATAGACCTTCTTCTCCTCTTCGAGGCTTTTGGACAGCTGATCCCGGACGATTCCCATCATAAATGACCCGAAAGCCATAAAATCCCCTTTTCGGAGGATCTCCAAAGCCTCTTCGATGGCCTTCCCCACCACAAGCTCATTCACATACCGGTTGATCTGCTCCAGGACAGCCCTGTCCAGGGGTTCAAGAATACGGAAAAGATGTTCCTTGATCATCCCTGACCGTGTGACAAGGACAGCCAGCAGCCTGTTTGAGGAGACCGGGACAAACGTAAAACAGGTGATGATGTCTTTTTCCATGTGAGGGACCAGGGCCACGCCGATCTTATCCGATATCCTGGAAAGAAGAAGGGAGGTGTCCCTGAGGATATTATCCAGTTCCGAGACCTCCCGGTGATACTCATCCCGGATCCTCTGCTTTTCACGGAGTGTGAGTTCCTGAAGATGCATCATGTTATCCACGTAAAAGCGGTATCCTGTATCAGAAGGGATCCTCCCCGCTGAAATATGAGGCTGGAAGATATAGCCCTTCTCCTCCAGGTCGGCCATGACATTCCTGATGGTCGCCGGAGAGAGGTCGACGGTGTTATGACGGGAGAGCGACCGGGAACTCACCGGCTTGCCTGACGTAATATACTCACTGACGATCAGGCTTAAAATCTGTTTTTCACGCGGATTTAAAATCTCATTACCCATATATTAGCACTCACCTTGCTTGACTGCTAATAATCTAACATGAGCGCAGAGAAATGTCAAGGGGTGAAGTGCAGGAGATGACTGAATTCAGGAGAAAGCATCTTCTCTCTGAGGTCCGCCAGGGCCAGGGCCCGGTGACTCAAGGTGTTTTTCCGGGCGGGACTGAGTTGAGCCATGGTCCGGTGCAGGTGAGGAAGAAAAAAAAGCGGGTCATACCCGAATCCGTTCTCCCCACGTGGAGAATCCAGGATGACTCCGCGGCAGATCCCCTCTCCGCGGATCCACTCCCCTGAAGGGAAATAGAGGATGATCACAGCCCGGAACGCCGCGCCTCTCTTCCCGGGCGGGACCCCGTCCATCATCCGAAGGAGCTTGTCATTGTTGGCCTGGTCATTTTTGACCGGCCCTGAAAAGCGTGCAGAATAGATCCCGGGAGCTCCGTCCAGGGCATCCACCTCCAGGCCGGAATCATCAGCCAGGGCGGGCAGCCCGCTCCATTGTGAACAGGCCCTGGCTTTTTTCAATGCGTTTTCAAAAAAATCATGTCCGTCCTCAACCACATCCGGAAGGTCAGGCCGGATCTCGAAGATGATGCCCGGAAGGTCCAGCGTGGCTTTGATCTCCTCTATTTTTCCCCTGTTCCGGGATGCGATGAGTACACTACGGGCGGACATGAGCAAAGATCACTTCCTGCTGAAGCCGGATCAGGTCCCCGATCCCCTTTTCTGCCAGGTCAAGGAGGCTGTTGAGCTCACTCCTTTCAAAGGGGACTCCTTCAGCTGTCCCCTGGATCTCGATGAGTTTCCCGTCCTGGGTCATGACCACATTCATGTCTGTCTGGGCTGAGGAATCCTCCTCATAACAGAGATCCAGGACCGGGATGCCTTCGACGATCCCCACACTCACTGCAGCCACATACTGGTTGACCGGAAGAGATGAGATCTTTTTCATGTCCCGCAGTCTGGCCAGGGCCATATAGAGGGCCACAAAAGAGGCTGTGATCGAGGCGACGCGAGTCCCCCCGTCAGCCTGGATCACATCACAATCCACCCACAATGTCCGTTCCCCGAGTTCTTTGAGGTCCACGACCCCCCGCAGGCTTCGCCCGATAAGACGCTGGATCTCCAGTGTCCGTCCTCCGGCTTTTCCCCGTGTGCTCTCTCTCTGCATCCTGACTTGAGTCGACCGGGGAAGCATCCCGTATTCAGCGGTGATCCATCCGCTCTGTGTCCCCCGTAAAAACGAAGGGACTTTCTCTTCCACCGTGACTGTGGAGACCACCCTTGTGTTTCCCCACTCGATCAGGAGGGATCCCTCGGCATGACTGATATAATCCGGGGTCATGCGTATGGGTCGGAGCTGATCATTTTTCCGTCCGTCTGTCCTCATGCGGGCTCCCCGAGTGTCAGTACCGAGATATGATGATTCGTGTAAATACAGATATCTGCAGCGATATCCAGGGATTTCCGGACAATGGCCTCGGAATCCAGATCCGTCTCTTTCATGAGAGCCAGGGCAGCTGCATAGGCAAAGGAGCCGCCGGACCCGATGGCCAGAAGCCCGTTTTCGTCTTCGATCACCTCTCCGCTTCCGGACAGGAGAAAAGACTCCTCCTGGCCGGCCACGATCATCATGGCCTCAAGACGGCGCAGCACTTTGTCCGACCGCCACTCTTTGGCCAGCTCCACTGAAGCACGCCTGAGGTTGTTTTTATACATATTGATCTTTTCTGTGAAACGCTCCACAAGGGCGAAAGAGTCAGCCACGCTGCCTGCAAATCCCACAAGGACATTATCGTTGATCTTTCTCACCTTACTGGCCGTACTTTTCACCTGGGTGTTCCCCAGTGTGACTTGTCCGTCTCCTCCAAGGGACGTCTTGCCGTTTTTTCTCACCATGATAATGGTCGTTCCTAAAAATTCCATAATTCTCCTTTATTCATTCTTCTTTTCTCCCCGCGGATGACATCTCTGATAGACTTTTTTCATCGACTCCATGGTCACGTGTGTATAGACCTGTGTTGTGGACAGAGAGCTGTGTCCCAGGAGTTCCTGGACCATTCTGAGGTCAGCCCCCTTCTCCAGAAGATGAGTGGCAAAAGAGTGGCGGATCTTATGGGGCGTGATATGTTTGGCAAAGGCCATGGCCCTCAAAGCGTGGTCAAGGATACGCCTGACATCGCGCTCCTGAAGAGGGTGCCGGCGGAGACTCAGAAACACTTGTCTCTCTTCTGAAGGGCAGACATCAAGGTATCGGCGGAGAAGGCCCAGGGCCCTCTCATGGACCGGTACAAGGCGCTCTTTCCCCCCTTTCCCCATGACCCGGACAAGAGAGTCGTCAAACCGGATATCTTTTTTCTTCAACCCCACGAGCTCTCCCACACGTATTCCGGTGGCGTAGAGAAGTTCAAGGATGGCTTTGTCCCGGAGCTCTTTTTCTGTCGTCTCCGGCAGCGAGTCCAGGAGGCGGGCCATCTCCTCCAATGTGAGAAAATCAGGCAGGTGTCTGAAAGTCTTGGCAGAGGTGATGTGCGCTGAGGGGTCGGATGTGATGTGGTTTTCCCTCATATGATAGCGGAAAAACCTCCTGATGGCTGATATCTTCCTGTTGATCGTGGTCCGGGCCCTGTCGATATCATAGAGATGTTCGATAAAAGTCCTGATATCCAGGGAGGTCGCCTGTAAGAGCGGTTTTTCATTAAAGAGAGAAAATTCCCTGAGGTCACTCCTGTAATTGATCACGGTATGAGAGGAGTATCCCCGCTCGGTCTCGCAATATCTCAGAAACTCTTCTACAGGGTCCTCAGGGCTTTTCATAAGAGCAATCCTTCTCCGAACAGACGATCTTTTTCCCCTTCTCCACAAGAGTCCCCTTTTCACACTGGGGGCATTTCTCTCCGGTGGGTTTGTTCCAGCTCACAAAGTCACAGTCAGGATAGCGGCTGCAACCGTAAAAAAGCCGTCCTTTCCGTGTCCGTTTGACGACGACGTCTCCTTTGGCGCATTTTGGACAGACGATCCCCGTCTTGTTCTCCACCTTTTTTGTATAGCGGCATTGAGGATAGTTGGAGCAGGCGATGAATCGTCCGTAGCGTCCCTGCTTCACCACCAGGTCTCCTCCGCATTCGGGACATGTTTCCCCGGTAAGATCACCGTTTTCCTCAGGGACGATCTCCCCGTTTTCAATGCGGAAATTCATGGTATTCTTACACTCGGGATATCCGCTGCAAGCCAGGAACTTCCCGTTCCGCCCCCATTTGACCACCATGGGTTTCCCGCACTTCTCACACACAAGAGAGGTCTCTTCCACATTCTCTTCTTTCAGGGCGGGGAGGATCTTCTCCACCTCCTCAAGCCATGCTGTGAGAGAACGGTAAAATTCCTCGAGAACGGTTTTATGCTCCGCCTCCCCGCTTTCAATACGGTCAAGGTCCTCCTCCATATGGCTTGTAAAGGCATAATCGACGATCTGCGGAAAGAGTTTCACCAGATAATCGGTGACGGTCATCCCCAGTTCAGTCGCTTTGAGTTTCTTCGCATCCCTGTCCACATATTTCCGGCTGATGAGAACAGACAGGATGGAGGCATAAGTCGACGGCCGCCCGATCCCCATGGATTCCAGTTTTTTAACTAAAGTGGCATCTGTATAGTAGGGAGGAGGAGATGTCTGTTTCTCTTCGCTGTAGATGGTGTCCGGAGTGACCTGTGTCCCCATGGGATAACGGCTCAGGTCAAGCTCGGTCTCATCTCTCTGCCCGAACGTGTAGACCTTTTCAAATCCGTCGAATGTCCTTCTGCTCCCGGTGGCCTCAAAAAGAGACCGGCCGTTTTCAAGATGAAGGACAGCATTGATATAGCGCGCCGGCATCATCTGGGAGGCCACGAACCGTGTCCAGATCAGTCTGTAGAGGCGGTAAAGGTCCTTGTCCATATGCCCCTGGATCTCATCAGGGGAAAGAGTCAGGACAGTGGGACGGATGGCTTCATGAGCATCCTGGATCTTATTGCCTTTCTTTTTTCCGTAAAACTGGGGTTTTTCAGGGCAGTAGGATGCCCCGTAATGCTCTTGGATAAAGGCCCGGACCCTGTTCAGGGCATCCTGGGAGACGCGAAGGGAATCTGTCCTCATATAAGTGATCAGGCCCACATTCCCCGAGGGAAGAGGGATCCCTTCATAGAGGCGCTGGGCCAGCATCATCGTCTTCTTCGCTGAAAAACCCAGACGGTTATAGGCCTCCTGCTGGAGAGTGCTTGTGCGGAAGGGCGGAAGAGGCCTTCTGGGGCTCTCCTTCTCTTCAGCCTTGACAACGGTGAACTCTCCCCTGCGGATCTCGTCGAGGAGCTCCTCCAGAAAAGCCTTCTCCCTGATGTCCGCTTTTTTTCCGTCGATCTTGATCAGTTTGGCCCTGTTTCCGTCAAAGGTGCAGAAGAGCTCCCAATAGGTCTCCACCTGAAAAGCGCGGATCTCCTTTTCTCTCTCCACCACAAGACGGAGGGCGGCAGACTGGACACGTCCGGCTGACAACCCCTTATAGAGGATCCGCCACAAGAGAGGGCTGATCTTATACCCCACCAGACGGTCCAGAATGCGTCTGGTCTGCTGAGAATAGACCATATCCATGTCGATATCCGTCAGATCCTCCAGGGCCTGGAGGATCCCTGTCTCTGTGATCTCGTTGAAACGGGCTCTTTGAACGGGGATGTCCCGGCCTTCCAGCTTTGTTTTCACATGCCAGGCAATCGCTTCCCCTTCACGGTCGGGGTCAGTGGCGATGATGATCCTCTCTTTTGACGCCGCTTTAGCAATGATCTCTTTGATGACAGGCCCCTTGCCCTTGATGGTGACATACTGAGGCTCCAGCGTCTCTTCATCGACCCCCAGTTTTGATTTGGGAAGGTCGATGATATGTCCCACAGTCGCGGTGACATCGTATTTTTTCCCGACGATCTTTTTGATCGTCTTCACCTTGGTGGGTGATTCCACAATAATCAGGCTTTTCATGACTGTCCCTTCTCTTTTTGGCATAGGGTGATGATGATCCTTTCCCGGCGGTGAAGCCGGCGTCCTGCTGCGCGCACCACGCCCAGGCTCACTGTAAAGAGAACGGCGGCTCCTCCGATCCCTCCGCTCTCCCCCGCCCGGGGAAAAAGAAAGACTCCCAGGGCATACCCCGCCAGAAGAAAAAGGAGGGGCAGACCGTAGACCAGGCCTGCAAGAAGCAAAGGGGAAAGTGTGGCGCTCACTGTTACCTCATCTCCCTCTGAGACTCCACGCGGCATGGATTCCATGGGGACCTCCATATCCCGGGCAGCATCGCACAATCGGCAGTGCAGGCACGCCTCGTCAGGATAGACGCTCAGGACGGCTTTTGTGGCCGTGATGTCCCGGACGATCGCTTTACCGGCCATCACACTCCCCGTCTTTTGAAAAAACCCATGATCACTCCGAGAGCAACAGACCACAGGGCCGCCAGCCCGATCCTGAAATCCTCAGGAAGAAGAAATGTGACAGTATGGGCCGGGATCCAGAACCAGAGAAGTGTCATAAAGGACTTCTCCAGCCCCCCGAAGCCTCTTGTCTTCATGATCAGGTTGTCTGTTACACGATGAAAGGTCATCATCTGCGGCCCGAAGAGGATATTCATAGCCGCTGATATGAAAAGTGCTTTCCCCGCTCCTGAGAGAAAAAAGGCCCCGATGAGGCCTTTGTCCCCCAATGCTGAGGCAAATCCCACGAAACCTGTAAAAGCGTATTTGATGATGATGCCCAAAAGCCCCCATGCGACCATCTTCAGAAAAAACTGAAGGCCTGTCATGATCCGGAAGGGGTTCTTCCCGGCAATACGCAGCCCCAGGCACTCTCCCAGCATACCCAGGATAAAAAACTGCAAAAATGCCGAGAACAGGACATGCGTCTGAACAAAGTGACTATAATATTCCACATTCACCTCCATTGATGATAAACACCATAGCAGGAGAATATCATTCGTCAAGGATGTTCCCGGAGAGAGAACGGAGATGCCCCATGATCAGGCGGGAGACGATGGAGAGAAGATTCGCTTCCACATAGGTGTACTCCTTTTTTTCCATCCGGCTTGAGAGATAGAGTTTCAACTTCACTTTCCCATCATCGACCACCTGGATCAGATCGGAATAGAGTCCCTTTTTCCCCTCTTCGTACTTCCAGTTCACGGCAATGAGAGTATCCTGTATCTTTGCCGCATGTTCGATATATTTGTCGATGGTCCTGATATCCCTGTCCCGGTATTCATAAGCCTCTCCCGCCGTCTCAAAGGAAAAATCGATATAATCATAATCCACAAAACGGCTGATCATCCCTAAAATGGTGTTGAAAAAGGTCTCCGGGCTTCCGGGGTCAAGCATGGTCAATTCGATGATATTGCGGATGATGTCTTCCGTTAATGCGATGTCTCCAGTGACAATGCCGGCGAGGATATCGTGCTTTCCCTTGTACAGGCCGTATTTCTCCTCCCAGAGAATAACAGGATGGTGGTTTTTTTTGGCAGCATTCAATGCCGCGATCCCCTTGGCCAGAACGATATCGGCCTTTTCGCCGTGATCCGGGATATAGCTCAGCCCGATACTCACCGTGGCCCCGTGTTCTGCCAAAAGAGGATCTTCCCTGATGAGCTGCGCGAGATGTTCAGCCAGCTCCACCAGGTGCCCCTTGGAGACACGGGAATGGGCCACGGCAAACTCCTCTCCCATATACCGTCCGATAATATCGTTGGCTTTGGCATATTCTCTGATGATCTCCGCCACCCGCTTAATGATCCTGTCTCCCTGGATCTCACCGAACTTTTGATTGATCTCAGTCATGTGGTCGATATCCACCAGCATGAATCCCAGGGTCTCATCCTTCTTCCGCTGGCTGATCCTTTTCTTCAGTGTGTTGAGAAAGAAGTAGCGGGTCATGACTCCGGTGAGGGGACAGAGGATGATCTCATCGCGGAGTTCCCTGTAACGCAGAAGGATACTCATATACTGAACCAGCGGAAAGATAAACTCCACAAGGTCTTTCTGGATATTGTTACAGTATTTTTTCGTATCCAGGTAGAGAAGCCCGCGAACGGTATCCTGGAGAAGACGGTCATGGAGAACGCCCTCTTCCGGCTCTTCGGTGAAACCGAAATCAACAAGCGGAAAGAGTCCTGCCGTGACAATAGAAGACGAAAAGTGTGTGTAATTCTTCACCCTGATATGGCGGGGAGATTTGATTCCCGTTGTCAAGAGGTCATACCTGTATTCATCATCATCATACAAGGGCCTCTTCACCTCTTCAAAGAGAGGTTTATAGCGGTCGGCTCCATCTTTGACAAAAAGGGTGATCCTGTCTGCCCGGGCAAAATCCATGATAAACCTTAATGCTGTCCTGATGTTGTCATCGATCCCGGTAAAATCATATTTCCATGCTTCGATGAGGGTGAGCATCTCTTTTCGGAAAAACCGGAATGTGTTCCCGGTATACTCATCAAACCAGAACTTTTTTATAAGGGGGAATGTCACCCGTGACACGGGAAGTCTCAGGCGCTGGGCCACGGCCTTCTTCGAATCCAGAATATCACGGCAGAGACTCGTCTTCTGATAAAAGGTGATATACCCTTTGGGAAAATTGCTTCGGATATGCTGCTCATAAAAAAGAATATCGGTGAGGACTTCATAAAGCCGAAAATTATACTCTTTTTTTTCATAGAGTGCCGAGAGTTCAAGAAGGATCTTCAGGATACGGCTGTTATTCTTCTCTTTCTTGTACCGGGCCAGAAGCCCCTCAAGGATCTCGATCTTCTCTTCATCATTCTGGATAAACGGGATCCCGGCATACTCGAAATCGATATCCCCGAGCTCTGCCCGCGACAGTTCTTTCAGCCTGATCAATTTTCCGAAAAGCCTCCTGGCCTCTGTCTTTTTCCCTTTATGGACATAGAGGATCTTGACCTTTTTCAGCATGGCGTCAAAAAACTCATAATTATAGACGTGATGCTTCTCACACTCTTCGGCGACCTTTTCATAATAGGTCAGAGCCTGGGAAAAACGCCTCCAGGAGTAGTAGATATCCCCGTTATTGGAATAATACTGCACGAGATATTGCCAGTAGTTGATGGATTTGGCACTCTTTTTCATGAGCGAACTGAGGTATCGTGCCTTTTTAAAGTCTCCCATCTGTGTCACAATGGCTATCAGCTGGTCCAGCACCACAAGGTAGCGCCGCTTGTCTTCTTTTTTGACGTAACGCATGGCTTCAGCGATGGTGGTGTAGGCTTCCTTATAGTAAAAATTGTCGGCGTAAAGTTCGGCGATATTGGAAAGAGGGACCACGATACTGGCTTCATCTCCGGCCTGTTTCCCCAGGTTGACCGATTTGTTCAATTCATGGATGATGGCTTCATAGGAGTAGCCGATATAATACTTTGCACTGGCGATATTGTTGTGTGCCTTGATCTGATCCCTGTAACTGCCTGTGGCCCGGGCTTTTTCAAGAGCTTTTTCATAAAGAACCTGCGCCCCTGTGGCATCTCCTGTATTGAGCGAGACATTGCCCAGAAGAAAATGAGCCTGGATGGCCACAGACTCTACCCCTTCCTCGCTCTCTTCAGCAGAAGTGATGCCCTCGAGGATCCTCCCCACAAGATCAC
>Ga0116152_10000919_pt1 | contig 24285 bp, 13 predicted proteins | sample AD_UKC119_MetaG_FD_89894 | JGI IMG/M metagenome (GOLD analysis project Ga0116152, IMG submission 89894) | Active sludge microbial communities of municipal wastewater-treating anaerobic digesters from Hong Kong - AD_UKC119_MetaG | ecosystem: Engineered > Bioreactor > Anaerobic > Digestate...
ACTTAGGGCTGCAATCCCCTGCGGGGCAAGCATCCCTTCCAGGCTACCATCCCGACCTGGGATGCAAGCCCCGACCGGAGGGAGGGGATGGCATCCCTGAATAGTTTGGTTTTTCTCCTCGTGGCTTTGGGATTGGAGACCCTGAACTTAGGGCTGCGATCCCCTGCGGGGCAGGCATCCCTGCCAGGCGTACATCCCTACCAATCGGCATTCAGGTATTTCTTCAACTGGCCGGGGTTGAGGACTTCGCAGGCCAACATGCCTTTGGCCTGGAGGGGGGCGATGTTTTTGCCAACGCCATCGTCGAGGATGGGGTTGTAGCCTTCGGCCAGGAGGGCATCAATTTTTTGTTTGAAGGTTTCGATCTCTTTGAGTTGCCGGTAGATGGTTTCTTTTTCGTTTTGGGCGCGAGCCGAGTTGTCGGTAGCCAGGTCGCTCTGGCGGTTGCGCAGGGCGCGTTCGCGGTTTTCGACATACACCGAGCGGATGCGCATGAGCTTGTCGCGGCTCCACTTGTAGATGATCAGGTAGCAGTCGAAACCCTGCATGGGGCCACTGGTGAGGTGCCAGATAAAAGGCGTCTTTGGCAGGTACATAAACAGGTTGAGGTGATCGCTCAGGTCGCGGAAGAAGTGGCGGCTGAGGTACTCGTTCAGCTCGCGGCCCAGCAGGCTGTCGAACGAGGAGTACTGCGCCATGGTGAAACCCTTTTGGATAAATTGCTCCTCGATGCGGTCTAAAAGTACCTTTTCGCCGGCGTTTTTCACCAGCGGTATCAGCCCGTCGTCGTCGTCCATCAGGATTTCGCGGATCATATTGGCGAGGAACTCCATGGCCAGGTCGTGGGTGCGCTGGCGGGGCAGCACCTTGCTCTGGCCAAACCAGTACCACACATTGATGGGGTTCACCTGATGGCGGATGCAAAACTCCTCCAGGTCGTTGTTGCTTTGGTAAAGGTTGGCAAACTCCTCCTGTATGGCGGCTGTAACCTGCGCATCGAAGGTGGTAACCTCCAGCGTGCCGAGATGCTCCAGCACGATTTCCTGCGTTTCGGACGGGCTGCCGGCAATGTGCGCCTCAAAGGCTGCAAGCGCCTCGCGGGCAACGGGCAGATCGCCCACCGAAACACCCATTTTGGCAATCACCTGTTCGCGGTCTTCGGGGCTGAGTTCGTACACCTCAAAGATCAGCCTGTTGATGATGGCCTCGTTTACCAGCACCTTTGCCAGCTCCAGGTTTTCAAAATTAAGGTAGGCCAGCAGCCGCTCCTTTAGCGATGCCTCCTGAAAAGCCAGCAACGGGCTTTGCTTAAAGTTGGTTTCGATCAGGCTGTAAGAGCATAACTCCTTTTTGATGTTTACACATTGAGAGGATAACAAAGAAACTTTGTTTTCCATCTCTAAGGTGGGTTTGACAAATGGGATTCTTTGTAAATCACCGATTTGTGTATTAACTGTTGGGTTGAGACAGTCAACTATGTATGAGGAAATTTCCGAGTTAAATAAACCAAGTGCATAAAAAGTATTTTTGTAATTAGTAGAAGGGAAAAGAGATGATCCACCCATGTCAAACAAATGGTTTGGAGGTAAATATCTAAAAGAAGCGCCTTTGGAACCAGTTGTAGAATAGGTTATTCCCTCTTTTAAATAGAAAGACTCATTTTGTGGTCTTGATCTTACTTTTCCTTTGTCATCTGTAAAACTTTTAATCTCATTCCCATTATTTGACCAATTTACTGTCAGCCAGATATTACCAAACCATTTATTATAGGGTCCGCCTTTGGCATATTTGAACCATTTCTTCAAATGCGTAATTTCGTCAACTTCCCACCAAAATCTTAAAAATCTCTCATTGTTTGCAGTTTGTAATCCAGCCTTAGGTGGAAATATTTCTTCAAAAAGATTCCCAATAAACTTCTCCCTAAACCCATCGCTGATCCAGTAGATAAATGGCCAGCCTTTGATGATCTTTAGCTTTTCCTGAGAGAGGGTGATGTTGTGCTTATTGGGGCGGTTTTCGGTAAAATCTTCCAAAGCTGCAAGGCAAAAATCCTTCTTGAATTTTTCGTTTGGTGTGCGGGTGTATTGGTCTAAAGAGATGAAAAGTGACTTTGCTTTTGGCGCTTTTTTTTCCAAAACATAAAATGCCGGGTCAACCATTATTGCTCCAAAAAGGTTACTCAACCCATAATCAACAAAAATGCTGATGTGGGTATTGTTAATGATAAATTTACGCACATCCTCAAAGGTTTTGATGTACATAAATGTCAACGGGTGTATCAAAGCCAATTTCCCATCATCGGCAGTAATTTCATAGCATCGTTTGATAAAAGTTGCATACAGGTTTGTATTGAATTTGAAGGGCTTTTTGTAGTTGTCTTCCACAAACTTTTTGAGTTCGGGGCCAAAGTCGGCGCTGTCGGTATAGGGCGGATTGGCCACGGCTACGTCGTAGCGGGTGGTGAGCAGCCTGAGAAAAGTGATGGCGTCGGTGGTTTTGCCGGTAAGGAACGAGGCGCCCTGCTGCTGGGCATGGCGGCTTACGGCTACCTGGAGGTTTTTCAGGAAATTGGCCTTAAAGGTTTCGTAGTCGGCCAGCGTCTCTTCGTCGAACATGCGCATTTGGGTTGTACTCCACCGCTCAACCATGCCGTGGAGCTTCACGCTTATTTTCTCTTCTATCTTTACCAGTGAACCGAATTTGTAAGCCTGCTGCAGGTCGCCCCAAATTTCGCGCACAATGTTTTGCTGTTCTCTGTCTAAACGGTTGTTGGTTTCGAAGATGTGCTGCACCTGCGTGTAGTCGGGCAGGAAAAAGCCGGTTGAAACCACGTTGAAATTGAGGTGGCCGGTGTTGCGCTGCTTTTGGCGGGCTTTTATCCAGAGGCCGAGCTGTGCGAGTTGCACAGCGCGGTCGTCGAGGTCAATGCCGTGCAGGTTGTTTTGGATGATGAGTTGCGGGATTTTGTCTTCGTCGTATTTGGCGCCGTAGTTTTCAATCTGGTCGGTGTAGAGGTCGTAAAAGAGGTCGAAGCCGTACAGCACAAAGTTGCCGGAGCCGACGGCGATGTCAATCATTTTGATTTCGTGCAGGGGTTTTATCTCCCTGGTACGTTTAGCAGGCGCCAAAGCAATTTTGTATTTGTTGCGGATGGCGGAGTCGGGGTACATTTCGAGGTAGAGCTTACCTAATGAGTTGTTCACAAGGAACTCCACCACCCAGCGCGGGGTATAAACCTGCGACTGGATGCTCACCTTGTTGTATTCGGTTTTGCTGCCACTCTCTTTGTGTATTTTCTTTTTGTCGTTGTTGTAGCTTTCGTAGAGCCAGCCTAATATGTCGTCGCTTTGCCAGATATCGTCGCCCACCTGGTTGTCGGTTTCCACGGCGTTGAAGGCGGTAATGATCTCGTTGAGGGCAATGGCGTTGGGCAGCAGTGCGTAAGGGTAGCTGCGGTAGTAAAGCGGAAGGGCTTCGCCCAGGCGGTTGAACTCGTATTTGATGTAGTCGCGCAGCCCCTCCAGCTCGTGTTGCCGCATGTCGGGATTGAGTTCGAGCCATGCTTTGTGCCCGAACGACCGGCCGCCATGTTCGGCCTGCTTGGTGAGGATAGGCGGGAAGAGCCTGCGGGCTTCCATCACTTTGATGGCGGCCAGGCGGTTGAACAGGGTGAAGGTAAGCTCGTCTAAGGCTTTTTCGCGGGCGGTTTCGTAGCTGCCGGTTTCGCCGGTGTGGTCATTTATCAACACCGCTATTTTGTTACGTTTTGCGTGCAGGGCTTCGGGAATTCTGGTGGCTTCCATCATTTTGGCGGCGCCAAAGCCCAGCCCTGCAAAGAGGTTGTCGAACGCCCGTGAAGTGAGCGTTTTGATGTGGTCAACGTGATCGGGAAGTTTCATTATAAAATAATCATCTTATTGGTTGTTGATGGTCAGCTCTATTTCGTCGTCGTTGTCCATACCTGCCAGTGTCTGGATTTGGGAGGCCAGCAGGTGGCGGTAATCTTTCACCTTCATCACCCCATCCTTCACTTTGAACTGCACTTTTCGGGGTTGCCGGGGCTGGCCGGGTTCTTTTACCATTGGCGGTTCGGTAACGAAATTTCCGGTCAGGATTTGCAATTCGGCAGTTTTTGTGGAGTGGAGGTCAATGTAGTTGAGAATGTCGGATAGCGAGAAGTGGGAGTCCTGACATTCGATATGGTACTCGAGCCTCACGCTTCCAACGATGCGCGACTTGCAGAAATCGTGCAGCTTTTGCAGGGCTGATGCGTTGCCGGTGTTGAGTTCTGCCGGGAAGTTTTGGGTAAGGTTTTGCTGTGCTTTTTCCACCTCACCAAGAAGCTGACTGTATTTTTCGCTCATACGCATGGCATTCTCCTGCATCAGCCTGAAGTATTCGTCTTTAATACTTTGTGCAGCATCCTGCAGTTCATCAAATTTTTCGATCACATCGTTCTCGAAGTCGTTGTTGAAGGTTTTTGTTTTTGAGGCCACCACACTATTGGCCATGCCAGCTTTTTTCAGTTCGTTGTTCACATCGGTAACAAAACGGTTGAAACCTTTGATCTTATCGAGGTTTCGTTTGATAAATTTCTGCGCCGTGAGGACGGTGTTTATGGCGTGTGTGAAAGGCTCTTTCTGGTTAAGGAATGTTTCTGCTTTTTCGATGTAGTTGGCTTCGGTGGTCACAGCGGTAAAATGCTGCAAGGGTTGCTTTTGAGCGGTGACGTTGCCAAAGAGCTTGTCGAAGTCGGCCTGGCTGCTGCGCAGGGTGTCAATTTTGTTAATGAAGTCGTTGGCAAAAAGGGTAATGGCGTTGGCCAGGTCGAAATCGCTGGTACTCCAGTCGAGTTTCCGGTCGGTGTGTTTTTCGAAATCGAGGTTGAGGAGCGCCTGCACGATCTGGTTTTTTTGGGCCGCGCTCAGCGATTTGGTGATGGATTTGAAGCGCGCTGTCCTGAACCGGTTTCCTGTGGCAAACACTTCATGCGCCTGTTTGTCGCGGTGCGAAAAATACTCGGAGTCGTTGGTTTTTACCACCAGCTTTCCAGCTCTGAGCAGCACGGCCAGCACAGTGGCAATGGTTCCGTAGGTATAACCGCAGGGCGGCATCAGCAACTCCTCCTCAAGGCTGCGGCCATCGAGCATTTTATTGCGGATGCGGCCGGTGATCTCTTCAACCACTTTCAGGTGATCGCCGACAAAGTTGCCATTGGCATCGAAAAATTTAAAGTCATCGCCACTGAAAAAGCGATTTAGCTTTTGGTTGTTATCTTCATTAAGGATTTGCAGCGCAAGGGCATCGGAGAGCTGCTTTGGCAATCGCCGGGTGTAGATGTTGGCGATGAGCCTCCGCTGGGTATCGTTCACCAGTGTTTTGAAGGTTTCGCGGTTGAGCAGCATTTCGTCGAACAAGTAAATGAGCGAGCCGTTGGAATAAGCCTGCTCGATCAGGTTGATGAGATCTTTTTCCTTTTCATCTCTGATATTGACAAACTCACGAATGATCTGCCGCTTTGCGGGATCGTCGTCGTTGGCGTACTTTTCTTCCATGTAGCTGTATCGCTTAACCTCTTCAATCAGTTTGTCAATCTGAGCAAACCTGGTGTTGTCCGGGACGAGGGTTATCAAATTTTTGGCGTTCTGAGTGTCCAGCTTTAAGCCTTCGATAAAGTCTTCTCTGTTTTGGTTGATGTTGAAAAGGCTGTAAACCGACAGTTTCAGGTGTTTGTTGGAGGAGGAAATAATTTCATCTTCAAGATCGGTGAGGATGTTGAAGTTGTAGTTGGCTGCATCTTCGGTGATTATGGCAATCTGCCTGAACAGGTTCATCTTTTTGAGGTAAGTAACCAGTTCGCGTTTTTTGATGAAAAGCTCTACACTGATGTCTTTCATTTCCTCTAATAGTTTCCCTTCGAGATTGGAAGTGATCTTGTAGTTGTTGTTTGAGAGTAGCAAAAGTTTTGCCTCCAGAAGCAGCTCCAGCGCTTTTTCGATGATAGGCCTGAAGGTGTAATAGGTGCTTAGGTCGCTGATGTAGGTTTTAGTAATGTTTTCGATGGTGGGCGATGCAATCACATCCGATTCGTTAACGAAATGAATGGTTTTCATCAGCTTTTCACCATCTAAATCAAGCCCCTGATGTTCGATGATCTTTCGGGCTGTTTCGTATTTATTAACCAGATCGGCAGGGGGTGCGGTTTGCGCTTCGGTACACAGGTCGTGAGCGGTAACAAAATGGTAGAGCTGCTGCTCTTTCATCTCTTTGCGCAATACATCGAAAGTGGTGATGATCATTCCCCGCGCTGCAATCTGTGAAGCAACCAGCGAATTTGCACTGAACAGGAACTTTTGCAGAAGCGAAAACTGGTATTTGTGAAATGGGTAATAGGTGGCAAACTGCTCAGCCGAAATGGTTTTGGTAGGGAATGACGATTTGAGGTTAGTGGCATCGCTAATCAAGCCATCGTTTGTACGATAATAAGTCATGAGCTGATTGTAAGCGTCCTCCTTTTTCTGCAAAAGCCGGTTCCTGATGATCACATCCACTTCGGTTGACTCGAGGTGAATTTTTGTTTTAAAACGGTCGGTAACTTTCGTTAACTGGCTTTTGTTCACATAGCTATTGTTAATCACATCATCGAGCTTCTCCTGGGCAATGGCAATGGTCCAAACCCTGCTTTGCAAACTCGAAAGGCTTTCGCTCAGTCCTTCCAGGTCGAGCAGGTTAAATTTTTGCTGGCTGATGGCTTCACTGACTTCATCAAAAATAAAAACTACAGTTTCATCAGGTCGTTTTTCGATGTACTTCCTGAGTTCATCCCTGAGCGAGGAGGCGGAGAAGTTCTGGATGGAAGTTTTGTATAGATTGATGGTTTCTTCATATTCCGATTCTGTATAATCCATTGCAAGGTAAGCCCTCTTCATGGCTTTGGCCACATCTTTGTTTTGGCTCTTGAGTTGTTTCCATTCGCGGCCGGTTACCTCCTGCACCTGGTTTTTAAAAGTTTCATATTTATCGTCGAGCATCAACTCATATTCCATGTAACCATACAGGTCGTTGCGAAAGCCTAATGTTTTGAGAAAAATGGAAAAAAGTGTAAAGGCAAGTCCGTTGTCGGTGTTCTGCTTGGCAATATCTAAAAAGACCACCCTGGAATTGATGGTGTTGAGTCTTAGGATTTTGTTCACTATCAGACTTTCGTCAGCCACGCCGCGCAACCTCGGTATAAACCTATCTCGGGCATGAGTTCCGTTGATTAACTTGTTGGCGAGGATAAAACCAAGCATCTTGCCGAAGTAGGATTTCCCCGATCCGTAAAAGCCGGAGATCCAGACGCCTGTTTCTCTTATGTTGCTGGTGAATTTTGCTGAAAAGTCATATAAGTGCTTTCCAATGCCGTCGGTTACAATATAGTTCTCAATTTCCGACTGAATCTCATTGTCCAACTGGTCTTCGAGGTCAATCACATGCTTGATGTCTTCGGTGAGGTTGAGTGATAAAATGTCATTTATAGTCATGTTATTGAGGTTTTATTTGATTACGGCACAGCGGTAATTGGATGCCGGTTTGAAATTCAGGAAAAGAAGGTCGTTGTCTTCGAGCTTTGCAGGGTAAAAAATCACAAGGGGCTTTTTGAGAGTCATCACGGTTTTGTGCTCCATGATGTTAGAATTTTCGATTCCGGTGCCACAGAGTGCGCCGGTTCTTACTAAAACAGGGATTTTTTCTTCATTACCTGCCTCGATAATTTCGTTGATGATCATCTTCATCAGATCCATATCATCACCATCGGATTTAAAAACCAAATGCGGTGTTACACTGAAATCTTTGTAATACTCCAAAAATTTATCCATTCCCTCCCGGTCAATAAAAGCAACAAACAAAGCTGAAACGTCAATGAATTTATACTCTTCGGCAGGCATCAATTCGGTGGCTTTTTTAATATAAAGCGTTTCTTCTTCGGGCGGATAGGTAAATAATATGCTATTGCCACCGTTGGCAGTTCTCCGCAACTGGTCTCTGTTTTTGATCTCCAGGCTTACCCTGAGGTTATCAAATTTTACTTTATGGTCTGTTAAAAACGACATTTGCTAAATCTTTATAGTCAATAACGGGTTCTATTTTCAGGCGGTCGCCGGCATGGCTTATGTTGATCCAGTCTTTCCTGGCAATGGCCTTTATCCTTTCAAAAAGCAAGTCAACAGGCACAAAGCCAAAGTTCACAAAACGGCTTTGGTAAATGTTGGAATTATCTTTTTCGATGGCATTAAGCAGGTAGAGAAAAAAGGTTAAATATTGATCGCTCAGCCGGATCACTTCGATGGTTTTCTTTTGCCCTCCGGTAACAATCGCAGCCTTCTTGAGAATGGCGAGAAAACCGGAGGCAATATGTTCCAATGTTTTTTTTGTCCAGTTGGTTTTGGCAAAATCCGCGTCAGTCTGTTTCAGATGCATGAGGTAGGCCATCACATCAGTCCTGACAAGGCTGACTTTTCCGTCAAAATAAAACTTGAAATAAACATCGTTCATCAACCTGCGAAACAACAGGTTGTTGATGGCCATTTGCCAGATAATCAACAGGTGAATATGGTTTCGTCCATCGGGGTGTTTCAGGAATGATTTAACGAGTTGACGGTGGCTATCGTTTTCAAACTTCAAAATGGAAGAGGTCAGCACCCGCATAAATCTTCCTCGTGTGGCAGCGGTTCTGAAACCGAAATAGTTTTCCTCAACAAGGAGTTTTTCAAAGGAAGTATCTCCCTCGAGGAATGATTCCATCGCCCGGATTATCATGTAAAAATCAGGGATATTGCCAATGATGTTGGTGTCAGAGTTGTAATTCACAATTCCTTAATTTTTTTAAAATGCAAACATAAGAAAAAATGAGTCAGAGATTGAAGCAATATTCTGATTCAGAAGAATCGAATGCTTCATAGGATTTTGGTATTCCTGAATTTTGTCTCAGCTATCTGAAGTTTTTGTCATTCGTCAGTAAGAAATCCTTCCTTTAAAGCCATCACACCCTGCAAAACGTGTCAAACAGATATACCATAGCCAGAGGGGTGAGTTCGCAGTAGGCGAGAAGGTTAGCGGGAATCCCATTTTCGCTTAAGAATAAAATCCAATTTATCTAACGCTGAGCTGTAAGCGTAGGAATTTTTTGCCTGTGTATTACAAGATTCATTGGTTTATTTACGCCAGTCAGATAAAAAGTTATCCAAACCAGAATTTTTCGAACGATGTGAGTAGCTCAACTGGTAGTCCGCCAACCGGCGGATTCCAGGCTGAGGGTCGTGGGTTCGAACCCCATTGTCCACTTTAAGTAAACCAAAGAGAAACAGGGAGTTAGATAAAAAAGTTGACTCCCTGTTTGTTTTTGGTTTAAACATGGTGTAAGCATTTGATTAATAAATGGGTGTAAAAAAATAGAGCATGTTTCAAAAGGTCAGCCTCTTTTTTCTGTGTAAGAAAAAACAAATTTTTTCAGAAGTTAAGCTATCAATGGCAGATTCTTCAACCAGCAGATAAAGATTATTTTGAGTGATCCTCTTACCTTTATAAACAGTCAGTAATACCATTTTACTATTCGGTGAATGATTGAAAATTTTAACCGGAATAAAATTATTTTTCTTTAAGGGAAATGTTTTTCCAAAAATTGGAAATTCTCCCGGCATTATTCTCATAAATCCTTTACAGACTATGATTCTGATAAATTGCATGATTTTTGATTAATTGGTTCTTTGATCATTCGGGTTAGAATAGGTGTTGGTAAATTTTTTTACTTCATACATCAACCTGATTTAAACTTTTTATCATGATTTATCTGATCAAAACAATCGATAATTCAAATTATTTATTTCGGCATTTTTCAACCTACCTATTTTTCTTTATCCTGGGAACATTTTTACCGTTTACCATTTATGGTCAGTTTGCCGGTGGATCAGGAACAACACAAGACCCTTACCTCATCGGGAATATCCAACAATTGCAGGCTGTTTCATCAGTATCAAACACTGCTCATTTCAGACTAATCAACGACATTGATGCATCACAAACAGCTACCTGGAACAATGGAAAAGGATTTGAACCCATTTCTTATCAAAATGGCAGCCTGGACGGGAACAACTTTATTATATCCAATCTTGTTATTAACCGCACTAATGAAGACCGGGCGGCCCTTATAGAGCACATTGGGCCAAATTGCACGGTTAAGGACTTAACACTGGAAAACGTCAATATCAGGGGTAAAACAAGAACAGCTTCACTCTGCGGGGTTTTATCGGGAGAGATTCAGAATGTATTCGTTTCCGGAACGATTAACGGAGATGATAATTCAGGTGGATTAGCCGGCGAAATTTATTCAGGAAGTAATGTTTCTGACTGTCATACAAATGCAAATGTGATGTCATCAGGAAGTACAGTCGGAGGTTTAATAGGATATAACAACAGTGCAATTGTTGAAAATTGTTCCAGTTACGGGAGTGTAAATGGCAAAAACCAGGTTGGCGGGTTAATTGGAAAAAATGAGGGTGATGTAATCAGTTCTCAGTCAGCAGCGGTTATTACCGGTAGCGGAGATAATATTGGAGGGCTTATCGGCCTTAATAATGGTGGGGATATTTCCCACTCATTTTCGGAAGGCGAGGTTAATGGAAAAAAAAACACCGGTGGTTTAATTGGTTTCAATGGTTATAATGGTTCAACTATAACAAATTGTCATTCAACAGCTAATGTTATCGGAACCATTCATGTGGGAGGTCTTGTGGGTTTTAATCAGGATGGCTTAATTGAATTATGCTATTCCACCGGCAGTGTGAATGGCGAAACAGAAACAGGTGGTCTTGTCGGTTACATGGCTTATAATTCATCAGTTATCAGTCAGTGTTTTTCGACTTCTGAGGTATTTGGTCAGCACTCCAACATTGGAGGTCTGGTCGGGGCAATACAATCGGGAACAATTGTGAATTCCTATGCTGTTGGGACTGCATCCGGAAACAATAAAGTAGGTGGATTGGTTGGAGAAATAAAATGGGCAACCATATCCAATTCTTTTTCAAGTACCATTGTATCATCAGATGGTGGTCAAAGTGGAGGATTGATTGCATCTTCCACCGGAGGTTCTGTTAACAATTCCTTCTGGGATACAGAGACTTCAGGTGTTTCCTACAGCAGTGGCGGCACTCCGCAAAATACAGCCCAGATGAATGATATCAACACTTTTCTCAATTCCGGCTGGAATTTCACAACCATATGGTCAATTGATCCGACAATTAACAATGGTTATCCATTTCTCTCACCATTAGGTGGATTCTATCTTATTATCTGGACAGGGAATATAGATATAGCATGGGAAGTTCCCGGCAACTGGAATCAAAACATTGTTCCAACAGCTAATGATAATGTGAGAATACCACCAGTACCCAATCAACCGGTTATCAGTTCTGATGCGAAGGTAAAAAGTATTACTATTCAAAGCAACAGTGTTGTCACCATTGCACACAATGGCAGTCTCACTGTGTCAGCATCACTCAACAACATGGCTGGTCCGGCAGGTTTGATCATTCAATCAAATACAAACGGAACAGGTTCACTTTTACATAATTCTCCTGATGTTCCAGCTACTTTCGAACGCTATATAAATGGTGAACCGGAGACATGGCATATGCTTTCCTCACCCGTGAGCAATCAGCCTATTTCAGGAAGTTTTACTCCAGCCGGATCATATGGCGACGGCACCGGATATGATTTTTACACCTGGTACGAGCCTGAAATATGTTGGATTTACCTGCTAAATATTAATTATCCTCCGGTTTGGATTACAGCAAACGGCAGTAACAATTTTGTGCCCGGGAAAGGATACCTTGTTTCGTATCAATCACAAAACCCTACTTTAGAATTTCAGGGAAATCTAAACAATGGAATGCTTACCTTTGAAGTAACCAAAACAATTGCTGATACTGCTGAAGCAGGAAGTAACCTTATTGGAAATCCATATCCTTCTTCTATTGACTGGAAGGCAGAATCCGGATGGGATCGCTCTCCACTTATTTCTAATGGTCAGGGATACGATATTTGGATTTGGAATGATCAGGCTGAAAACTACGGTGTTTATAATTCAGCATCTGAAACAGACCTTGGAACGCTTGGAGTTACCCGTTATATTGCTCCAACCCAGGGATTTTTTGTTGCCGCGGCAGAGACTGGTTCAATCAGTATGACAAACGACATAAGAATACATGATGGTTCTGATAACTGGCTTAAAACTACCTCTGAAAATGCTATCAGGCTTTCACTCACAGTGCAGCCGGTTGATAGGAATAATAAAGATGAAATTGTCATTGAGTTCGGGCATACTGACAAAATCAGCGGGAGTCGAAAAAAATTCAGTTTTATCGAAACTGCTCCAAGTCTTTACATACCAGTAAACGGGATTGCTTATTCCCTGCACCATTACACTACCTTTGTATCCACTCCGGTAATACCAGTATCTTTCAAACCAGGGGTTGACGGAAGTCATGTTATCAAGGTCAATTTTGACGATACCTACTTTAAAATGATTATCCTTGAAGATAAAAAAACAGAAAACAAGCATGATTTTTTAAGTAATCCGGAGTATTCATTTCAAGCTTCATCAACTGATAACCCGGAAAGATTTGTTTTACATTTCGTTGAAGGCAATTTTGCCGATCCCCACGACCAACTGCCGGTTCATATTTATTCTTATGCCAAGACTCTTTATATAGATATGAGACTTGTTCAGGGGAACACCAACTATTATCTGGAAATTTTTGATACAACAGGACGCAGGGTATTTGCTAAAACAATAAATGATGCTGAAGAATTGAATACTATTGATTTACATTCATTTAATGGCGTTTTCATAGTTAGATTTTCAGATAATAAAAACCAGTTTACAAAAAAAATAATGCTTTGATAATCTTAAAATTATTCACCATTTCGCCCGCTTCGATAAAAAAGTATTTGATTTTAATTTAATGATTAATTTTGTGGAACAAACTGTTTTATTGAACGGGAATTAGTCGCTAAAACATGAAAACCTGGCTTACTCTTTTGATTTTTGTATTTATCACGTGTTCATGGAATTTATTACCTGGTCAGATTTACCTTATTAAAGAGGGATTTGAACAAAGTGTACCTCCACCTGCAGGATGGACTTACTCACCCGGTGTTACACATTCTACATCGCGTTACCGCAGTGGAGCAAGAAGTGTACAATTCAACAGCAACGACCATTACATCATCACTCCACTTTTAACAACTCCCCAAGAGCTGAGTTTTTGGTTTTTACGTTTGCCATGGGGTCAGGGTGGCGGTGCACTTTCATTGCAGGTACAATGGCAAACCGATCCCAATGCAACAACCTGGAATACAATAGCAACACTTCAAGGAACTAATAACTCATGGGAAAACTATACCATTGATATTAGTTCAGACCCTTTATTTACCACAAAAACCAACATTTACATCCGACTCAGAAGCAACTCTGGTTCACGGTTGTGTTTTATTGATGATTTTTCAGTATCAAGCTTTGCTCCTATTCCTGATTTTTCAGCTGTTCCGACAATAGCACAAATTGGTCAAAATATTATTTTTACAGACAGCTCGCAAGGGGCTATTACTTCATGGGAATGGAATTTCGGAGCAGGTTCCAATCCGGCAACAGCTACAACACTGGGTCCACATTCGGTAAGTTATTCGACTGCAGGATATAAAACAATCAGTCTTACCATAAATGATGAATTCACGACCACCAAAACCGACTATATCATCATTACTCTGCCCGAACAATCAGTAAGTGCAACATATAGCCAAGGTGATATTCCGACTGACATTAATTTTAATTCGGTATCCGGCTCATCTTCCTGCCCCGGTTTATTAACCATTGAAATACCGGCTGGGGCCATCATCAACAGTGTGAGTACAACTTATGCAATGACAGCAACTAATAATGGATGGATGTCAGAACAAAGGTCACAACTCAGGTGTGTAAATCCGGGAGGAACTAACGAGCCATCTTTAACTTTGGGGTATGGCAATTCAGAAGGAACACTGGTTTATTCCCGCTCAAACCTTGACATAGCAAATGGGGTTTCGGGTGGCGGCAGTATTCAGTTTGAATTACATGCAGGTCGTACCTGGGGCTGGGATGGTACTGGTTGCAGTATCTATTATAATAAGGTAGATAATGGAACCTGGTCAGTAACAGTTTATTACTCCAATATACCTAATGCAGATTTTACAGCTTCTCCTCAAATTGCAGAAGTTAACGAAACAATCATCTTTACTGATAACTCGACCGGTGGCAGTTTTTCATCATGGCTTTGGGATTTTGGAGATGGCGCCAACCCACCATCGGCTAATACTCAAGGACCACATTTAGTTACATACAGCACTGTCGGATACAAAACCATAAGCTTAACATTAGATGGTATTTACACAGAAACTAAAACAGATTACCTGACAATAACTGAACCTGGTGATTGGTTGCATTGGGATAATGGACTGAACGACAATGCAGTGGGGCGAACAAACGCCGGAATTTTGCAAATTGCAGCCCGATTTGAACCTGCTGATCTTATTGGTTATCCTTCGCATGAAATCACAAAAATTAGGGTTTATATTTATGATTTACCTTCGAGTGCGAGCATTAAAATCTGGCAAGGGATTAATCAGGCTGGTCTGGTAGAATACTTCAGCCAAAATTTCACTCCAGTTGCTGACAGTTGGGTTGAAGTAATCCTGAATACCCCCTATCAGGTTGATCCAACCCGGGAGCTTTGGTTTGGGGTTGAGTTTTATGACCCTGGGAGTGGTTTTTATCCGGCTGGCATTGATAATGCTACTGAAATTGATGGGAAAAGTAATCTTTTCCGGTTAAACAACAATGACAACCTGAGTTGGACATCACTTAGCAACAATTTGATCTCCATCGATGGGGACTGGAATCTTCAGGCCTGGCTTGTAGAATTCACACCGGTTAATCCGTTCAATCCACCAAGATATCTTACAGCAAATGTAGAAAATGGCAATGACGTAGTGCTCAGTTGGTACTCGCCGGCCATTGATGAAAGCTTTGAGATGTATAATGATTTTACCTTAAGTTTTGGCAACTGGACGCAATATGATCTCGACGGGCTTTCAACCTATGGTTCAGTATCCTACGACTTTACCAATGAGAATTATACAGGTTCTTTCATCATCTTTGATCCGGCGACAACCTCCCCTGTTTGCAACGATCCTGCCTGGCAACCCTATTCAGGTCGTCATTTTGCAGCCTGCTTTGCAGCCTATGGAGGTCCCAATGACGACTGGATTATTACTCCAAAATTAAAAATTGCCGATGGAGATCACCTTAGTTTCTATCACAAATCAGTCGAAGATAATTCTGGCCTGGAACGATTCAAAGTCGGCATTTCGACTACTGGTTCCAATCCTAATGATTTTACCTTCATCACCCCCTCACCCTACCTCGAATCACCAATAACATGGACAGAATTCGCTTATGATCTCAGTGCATTCGAAGATCAGGAAATTTACATCGCTATCAATTGCGTATCCAACGATGCATTTATTTTCATGATTGATGATTTTACCATTACCGATGCAAGTGGTTCAACAAAACTTTCCGGATTCTCATCAAATTCTCAGATTAATTTAAATTCCTCTGCTGACCATAAGACAAATCGTACCGAAAATCAGCCCATGGTTTTAGATAACAAGATGAAATCCACCCGATTGTTTTCCAGTTACAAAATTTACCGCAATCAAGCTGAAATTGCACAGGTTACAGATTTTACCTATACAGATTATACTCTTGCTGCAGGCATCTACAACTATTATGTTACGGCCATTTATACCAATCCAACTGGCGAATCCGATTCTTCAAATGTTGTAACAGTCATTATTCAGGATGACTGGATTTGGAATGGAACAATTTCATCAGAATGGAATAATACCGGAAACTGGAATAAGCCAATATTACCAAGCTCTGCTTCAACTGTCCTGATTCCGGTTACTCCCAATGATCCATCAATTACTACACCAGTAACAATTAATCATCTTTCCATTGATTCGGGTGCATCTTTAACCATTGAACCTGCCGGCAATTTAACCGTCAATGGAAACTTAATTAATAATCAGGGAGTTGACGGCCTAATAATCAGCTCCTCAGAATCAGGCACGGGATCATTAATAACTTCTTCTGCAAATGTGGAAGCAACTTCTCAGCGATACATCAAAGGAGAACCCGAAAGCTGGCACATGCTTTCCTCTCCAATGGTTAATCAAGCCATAGCCGGTGATTTTACCCCGTCCGGTACTTATGGCGACGGCACAGGTTACGATTTTTATACCTGGCATGAACCAGATACCTCCTGGGTATATCTGCTCAATACAGATTTCCCGCCAACATGGGCTGAAGCCAACGGAAGCAATAATTTTTTGCCTGGCAGAGGATACCTTGTTTCTTATCAGGCTGAAAATCCTACTTTAAGTTTTCAGGGCGTGCTGAATAGCGGAAGTGTTACCATACCCATCACCAAATCTGACAACGCTGGTGATCCTTTTGGTGCCAACCTTATTGGGAATCCTTATCCTTCAGCAATTGACTGGAAATCAAATAGTGGCTGGGGCCGGACTGATCTGGTTCCCTCCGGAGGCGGTTACGATATGTGGATGTGGAATGATACGGCGAACAATTACGGTGTATTCAATTCAGCCTCCCCCAATGAAGAAGGCACTCTTGGAGTTACCAGATTTATCAGTGCCAATCAGGGATTTTTTGTTCTGGCTTCTCAAAATGGTTCACTTTCTTTTGATCATTCGTTGAAAACACACCAAAACGCCGGAAATTGGCTGAAATCAACAAAAATGTTCAAAGACATCATTTTCCTAACTGTTTCCTCAGATACAAAAAATGGATCTGATGAAGTAATGATCGGAATGGAACCGTGTGAAACATCATCCGGTACACCTAAAAGATTTAGTTTTGTTCCCAAAGCCCCAAGCCTTTTTATCCCTTTGAACGGTCAATTCTTTTCAGCCATCAACGGAAATAACATTGAAAAAAATCCCGTGATTCCTGTTTCTTTTAAACCCGGCAATAACGAAGTTTTCAAAATAACTTCAAGTTTTGAAATAGAATTTTTTGATTTTGTTTATCTTATCGACAAAAAAACCGGAATTCAGCATAATTTGAAGGAAAATCCAATCTACGAATTTGAAGCTACATGCAATGACAATCCGGCCAGATTTATACTTCAACTTAAAGAAGGCTATTATCCGGATCCTCATGATGAAATCCCAGCCAGAATTTTTACCAGTCAAAAAGAATTGATTGTCGATATGACAATGATTTCCAACAAACTATCTTTTCAGTTGCTGGATATCACCGGACGTATCTGGATACAAAAAGATCTTGCTGGTGGCACAGAATATCGTTTTAATCTGCCCGTTCATCATGGGGTGTGTATTGTTACACTGCATGGCACGCAGGGTACGCTACAAAAAAAGTTAGCTTTTTAATTAAATCTTGATGAAAAAAATTCTGATAATTGATGATGATGACTTCATCCGAAAAATGTTAGCCAGCGTCATTCAAAAAGCTGGTTTTGATGTTATTGAAGCTCCTGACGGAGAAACCGGACTGAAATACGTGGAACTGAAAAATCCTGATCTTGTAGTAACAGATTTTAAAATGCCAGGAATTTCAGGACTTGAAGTATTAACCGAACTGGTTCGTTCCCACCCTGAACTTCCCGTTATCATGCTCACAGCATACGGCGATGTTAGTCTTACTATAAAAGCTATACAATCCGGTGCCTACGATTACATTGAAAAACCAATCAAAAATCAGGAACTGATCGAAGCCATACACAATGGGATACAAGCATCCATACAAAGTAAAAGCCTTATCAGAATAATTTCACCCGAAGCACGCAAAGCCATCGAAGACAGCCTTCTTGCCGGAAAAACTCCTGCTATGCGTGAAATCTTTAAAAATATCGGGCGAATTTCGCTTACCAATGTGAATGTGGTAATAACCGGAGAAGCAGGTACAGGAAAAGAACAAATCGGCAGATTGATCCATTTCAGTGGCATAACACGAGAGCAGCCCTTCATCGTATTAAATTGCCAATCATCCAACGAAGACTTACTCCAACAGGAATTGTTCGGATTCTCCAATATAACTAATAACGTCAGCGGAAAGAACAGATTAGGAAAAATTGAACTTGCCGGTGACGGAACACTCTACCTCGATGAGTTTCATGAACTCTCACCAACAATACAAAGTGAACTCCTAAGAACTATCCAAAACGGAGAATATTATAAACCAGGCGACCCTCAACCCGTTAAATTAAAATGCAGAATAATTGCGGCAACCCAAAAAAATATTGAAGAACTGGTTAATGAAGGAAAATTCCTTAGCGACCTTTATCTGCGTCTGAGAATTTTCACAATCCAAATTCCACCGCTGCGTGAACGAATTGAAGACATTCCTGAACTGGTTCAAAACTTACTTACAAAACTCAATCGAAAACTAAACCGAAAAGTTGTTAAAGTTGAAGACGGCGTCAATGATATTCTAAAAAAACACAGTTGGCCCGGTAACATCAGAGAGCTTGAAAATGTGCTCATGCAGGCAGTTATCCTAAGTCAGGGTGATGTGCTCGAAAAAAAGAACATCATACTCAATCTTTTCAGCCCCCCCTCTCTTATTGATAATACCACACGACTAGTACCTTTGTCGGAAATAGAAAAAGAGCATATCAAACGTGTATTAGATGCATTGAAATGGAATAAAATGGAAGCATCATCAGTACTTGAAATTACGCGACCAACCCTGAACGCCAAGATTGAAAAATATGGTCTTTCACCTGGATAAACAGGTCGCTACAATTTCAGCTATTCTTTTAAAAAAGCCTGATGTAAATATATTTACATCAGGCTTTTTTTAATCTCAGGATTTATCTGTTTTCCATTCATCTATTAATCAACTTTTTACAGCATATTAAGTTTTATCAATGATCCAATCGCTTTAATTTCAAAACTTTAAAATCAACAAATGTTGATTATTTTACATTCTTCTAATCTTAAAATGTAAATTTATTTTACTTTAATAAAGTTTAAAAAATTTATTTAATTATTGATTATCTTTGTGTTACATATTTTTTTACTATAACGTAAATATTTTATTGGCTAATTTTTTTCTTTTTGAAAGATTATTTACTATTTTTGGCTCATTAAAAACAACATGTAAATAATTTATTCATGAAAAAAATTACTGTCATCGTAATTATTCTTGTTGCTCTGCTCAATACAGGAATGAATAGTTATGCTCAGGTTAGGGTGACAGGTCATGTTTTTGCTGAAGTTGTTGAAGCAACCGAGGCTTCATCAAATACCAACAACACTTTACAGGTTCAACAAAATGCAATCGGTGAAAATTTGGAACTGGGAGAAATAGTTTTCAATGGAAGTTCAAGAGCTACATGTGCCATAATGGTTACCTCCTCAGAATTAAAAGGTATTGATGGCAACCATGTTTCATTCGCTGCAAAAACACAGTTTGATGAAATGTCATCAACACTGGATGAGTTTGGTAAGCAGGTAATTAAGCTGCAAGGAGTTACAGGAAAAGAAATCCGGAAAAATAATGATAAGGCTTACGCTGGCCAGTATAATGTAATTTTTGCCTATAACTAAGCAACTGATTTTCATAAGAGTAAGTTCACCGTCGTCCGCAATTCCCGCTGGCGACGGTTTTTTTATGGTCTCAAAAGAAAGTTCAAACTAAAAAAAAGCGCTCAGTAAAACTCCCGACTTATACTAATCAAATCATCTGAAGAGCACTTTCGAGGATAATCTGCCAGGCATTTTGAATATGTCTAAACTCGGTATTAGTCTGCCCTACAACAAAACGAAGTGTATATTTTCCATTTAGTTTGGTGTGTGATAAAAAAACTTTACCAGAATGATTGATCCTTTCGAGCAATTCGGCATTCTTTCGGTTAACATCTTCAATGTGTGTCGGGTCAGACAATTTCAACCTGAAACAAACAACTGCAAGATCCGCTGGTGCCATCAATTCGAAACGATCATCCTTTTCAACCCATTCTGCGAATATTTTAGCCCATGAAATGTGGTTTCGGATTTTTTCCCTTAGCCCTTCAATTCCAAAACTGCGAATAACAAACCAAAGTTTTAGGGCTCTGAACCTCCGACCAAGTTGAATCCCCCAGTCCCTGTAATTGTTGATTTTTTCAATTTCATTGGTTTTAAGGTATTCAGGTAAAATCTCAAAAGTTCGTATTAATGCCGATTTATTTTTCACAAAATAAGCACTGCAGTCAAAATTGGTAAACATCCATTTATGAGGATTGAAAACCAGCGAATCAACATTTTCAATGCCTTTTATCAAATACCTCATTTCAGGAAGCAGTAGCGCTGTACCAGCCCAGGCAGCATCAACATGAAGCCAGAGTTTGTATTTTTTACAAATTTTCCCAATTTCATCAAGAGGATCTACTGCAGTTGACCCGGTTGTGCCAATTGCAGCTACCACCATAAGTGGTTTCATTCCGGCAGTTAAATCCTGAACAATCGTTTGTTCAAGCGAGTCCATCCTCATGGCGAAAACATCGTTTACTTCTATTTTGCGTAAATTTTCGCTCCCAAAACCGGCAATTTTCACAGCACGCTCAATGGACGAATGAGCTTCGACGGAACAATAAACCGTAAAACGTTCCTTACCATCAAAGCCATGTGTATTGATCCTGTAATCGATAGCAAGTTCCCGTGCTGTCAAAACAGAAACCAACGTTGATGTGGAAGCGGTATCCTGAATAACTCCGGTAAAAAAATCCGGAAGCCCGATCATTTGTGCTAACCATTGCATTACCCGTTCTTCAAGCTCTGTTGCCGAAGGCGATGTTTGCCAGCTCATACATTGAGCACTTAACGCAGCAGTGAGCATTTCGGCAAGAATGGAAGGATAACTGTTATTGGCAGTAAAATAAGCATGAAAACCAGGATGTTGCCAATGCATGATGCCAGGTAGAATAATTTTCTCGAAATCATCCATAATTTCCCCAAAGTCCTCCGTCTTCTCCGGAGGGAGTTCCGGTAGTTGGGCAATAATCTGACCAGGAGACACTTCCGATTTAACCGAAAATTTTTCTATGTTATTAAAATACGAAGCCATCCAGTCAACCACTTCATGGCCATACTTCCGAAATTGATCTGCATTCATACTGTATTTTTTTTGGTAAAGATAGTTCGTTCTAATTTACTCTTCAGGATATTTATCTGAAATTTTTTGACCCCGAATTACAATCTTACATTTTATGATATCCCGATCTTTATGAAAGATAAGCTATTTTTATTTTCGAAAAAAATAGTAATTTTGTGCCCGAAATTGTTTCGTGTGTTGTGTACAGCATACGTGTAAAGGGACAGAGGGGACAAAAGTCCCCTATTTTATTACTAAACAGAATGATAAAAAAAGAACAAATAGCAGAAATTGCAGAAAAACACCTTCAAGGCACTGACAAGTACCTTATTGACATTTCCGTTAAACCAGGAAATAAAATAACCTTGGTGATTGACAGTGATACTTCTGTAATGATTGATGACTGCAGCCGGTTGAGCAAAGCTGTCGAAGCTTCGCTGAACCGCGATCTGGAAGATTTTGAGCTAAATGTTACCTCCTACGGTGCCGATAAACCACTGATTAACAAAAGACAATTCACCAAAAATATCGGAAGGCAACTGGTAATTACTACAAAAGATGAGAAAAAAATAAAGGGAAAGCTTGTAACTGCAGGAGAAAATTTTGTAACTCTTGAAGCAATTGCGAATACAAAACAAAAAGAAAAAACAACCCAGGCTATCGAAATTGAGTATAATAATATTGAACAGGCAAAAATAATTCTGGCTTTTAAATAACCTGATTTACAGATCAACAAAAGTTTAAATATGGATAATATTAATTTGGTCGAAACCTTTTCGGAATTTAAAGATTTCAAGAACATTGACCGTGAAACGATGATGCGGATTATCGAAGACGTTTTTCGCTCAATGCTTGAAAAGAAATATGGTACAGCCGAAAATATCGAAATTATTGTAAATATTGACAAAGGCGACCTTGAAATTTACCGCATCCGCGAAATCGTTGAAGATGATGGCGTTGAAGACGAAAATCTTCAAATCGGTTATTCTGAGGCTATAAAAATTGAGCCGGATTTTGAAATAGGTGAGGAAGTCTCTGAAGAAATCAGGATGTCAGATTTTGGCCGCCGTGAAATACTTGCCATCCGTCAAAATCTTGTGTCGAAAGTTCAGGAATATGAAAAAGACAGTGTTTACCGTAAATACAAAGACAGAATTGGTGATATAATCACAGGTGAGGTTTATCAGGTCTGGAAAAAAGAAACACTCGTCCTCGACGACGAAAACATTGAACTGGTATTACCAAAATCAGAACAAATTCCGTCTGACCATTATCGTAAAGGCGATACCATCAGAGCAGTTGTTCTCAAAGTTGATATGCGTAACAATGTGCCTCAGATCATTCTTTCGCGTACCTCTCCCATTTTCCTTGAACGTCTCTTCGAGCAGGAAGTTCCGGAAGTTTTCGATGGTTTAATTACCATCAAAAATATTGTCCGGGTGCCCGGCGAACGTGCCAAAATTGCTGTTGAATCCTACGACGACCGCATTGACCCGGTCGGAGCCTGCGTTGGGATGAAAGGCTCAAGGATTCATGGGATTGTTAGAGAACTGAAGAATGAAAATATTGATGTCATCAACTTCTCATCCAATGTTTCACTTTATATCCAAAGAGCACTCAGCCCGGCAAAAATTACATCCATTAACATTGATGAAAAAACAAAAAGAGCAGAGGTATATATGAAACCCGATCAGGTTTCACTTGCCATTGGGAAAGGCGGTTTCAACATTAAGCTCGCCGGAAAACTCACCGGTTACGAAATTGATGTCTATCGCGACACTGTCGGCGAACAGGAAGACGACGTTGATCTGGATGAATTTTCTGACGAAATTGAGCAATGGGTAATTGACGAACTTAAAGCTATAGGATGTGATACAGCTAAAAGCGTGATCAGCATCGGACTGGAAGAATTGGTTAAAAGAACCGACCTGGAAGAAGAAACAATTGCTGATGTATTAAAGATTTTAAAAGCAGAATTTGAATAAAAAAAGTATTTTTAGCGCAATATTTAATTTCCACAGGAACAGGAATAACATGAAAGAAAGCGGTACCATAAGGCTGAACAAAGCTGCCCGTGAGTTTAACGTTGGCCAGGGGACAATCGTGGAATTTTTACATAAAAAAGGATACGAAATCGAACTAAACCCAAACACCAAACTCACCGGTGAAATGTACGATCTCCTTACCCGCGAGTACATGGGCGAAAAAAGTGTGAAAGAAGAATCCCGCAAAAAAGGACTCACTTCCATCAAACGGGAAATCATTTCAATTGACGATCGCAAAAAAGCCGTGTCATCACCTGAGTATGAAGATGAAGAAGAAGATATAATCATCAGAGGTGTTTCTGTGGAAATCGATGAAGATTTTAAAAAATCAATTGAATCGCCTGCTGTTGAACAAACAGAATCAAAAGACCTCGAAGAAACCATCGAAGAACTGATCGAAGAAAAACCGGTTGAAACGGATGTACTTCCTGATAAAATAATCCAGCCTGAAGAAAAACATGAACCTGCTGAAGAAAAAATAACGCCAGTTGAAGAAACAAAAACAGCAGAGCCAAAAACAGAGCAACCCGAAATAACCCCGGATGAAGTTACCATTGAACAGGTTGTTAGTACAAATGAAAAAGAAGTATCCGCTGAACCTGCAGAAACGAAGAAAGAAGTACCGGATTTACGAGGAGAAAACCTCCCGGAGGAATCACAGAAAAAAGAAATCAGCAAATTAAAGATCGTCGGAAAAATCGATCTCAAATCGATTAACGAACGTACCAAACCCCCAAAAAAATCTTCAGACCAAAAGCGCAAAGAACGAGAGCAAAAACGTAAAGCAGAAAAACCGAAGCCAGAAAAACAGGAAAAAAAATCAGAACCAGTAAAACCGGAAATTAAAACAAAACCTCAAAAGGAAGAACAGCCTGTCCCTAAAGAGGAAACTTCAGAAAAACCTAAAATCTTTATTACCGAAGACAAATTAAAGGATGAAGTAGTATTCAAACCAAAAGTAGAACGCCTGCAGGGACTTAACAT
>Ga0116152_10000920_pt1 | contig 24279 bp, 19 predicted proteins | sample AD_UKC119_MetaG_FD_89894 | JGI IMG/M metagenome (GOLD analysis project Ga0116152, IMG submission 89894) | Active sludge microbial communities of municipal wastewater-treating anaerobic digesters from Hong Kong - AD_UKC119_MetaG | ecosystem: Engineered > Bioreactor > Anaerobic > Digestate...
ATGTTTGCCTTCTTCCCTCTGGTAGGAACCTTGGCGATTTGGTTGCCCCTGGTGATTTATGAATTCTCCATTGGCGCTTCCGGGGTCGGATTCGGTCTGGGACTGTACAGCTTGATTGTTACCGGTAATGTAGACTACATTGCACGCATTACGCTATTGCGCAAAATTGGAGATGTCCACCCTGTCGTGACCGTATTAGGGGTCATTGTCGGGCTCGAGCTGTTTGGCTTCTGGGGCTTTATCTTTGGTCCGCTGTTGATCAGTTATTTCCTTTTGTTGCTTAAAATTTACCGCAACGAATTTGGAACCTTTCAGGTAACCGCTAAATCCAGACAGGATCCTGAAACCTGATCAACTTATTTATTCAAGCTTTTACCATCTGAAACCTACCATTGGAGGTTTAAACAGCCGGCTTCCACCCATCCTCATACTCCCTGCTCCATAGGGTCATTGCCTCGGCATCGTTCAGAATCTTACCATTCCTGGCATCGGTCTGTAGCGTCCGGTTAAACTTTTGCGCAATATTTCCCAGATGACAAAGCATTACGCTTTTCTGCCCTTCGGTGACTGGTGAGTTCAATTTCGCTCCGACCCGGATTCCATCAATAAAGTTTTGCATGTGGTACACATCGAGACCTCCGATACCTGTCGTGTCCGTGGTGGCAGATAGCGATCTTTCATTGACTTGTTTGATCAATTTGCCGCCTTTATCAAATGCCTGATAAGCATTTCGATCCAGAATGATGGATCCTTCGGTACCCTGAAGGCTGGCACCCCGGTCGCGGTCGTATTGTTTTAAGCCGTTACAGGATAAACCTTCCCAGGTTAGCATCTTATCCGTACCGAATTCAAAGCTAGCCACCTGAGTATCGTAGAATTGCCAATCATCCTCATATTGATATCTCCCGCCGGAAGAGGTCACTTTGGTTGGAAAATCAACGCCAAGCGCCCACCGGCAGATATCCATTTCATGCAGTCCATTATTATTTATCTCACCGGTCCCCCAATGCCAGAACCAGTGCCAGTTGTAATGTACCAGGTTATCCTGGTATTCGCGACGAGGCGCGGGCCCTTGCCAGAGATCCCAATCCAGCCATTCTGGTACAGGAACCTGCTTGCCATGGCCTATCGACCCGCGGGTATTGGCATACCACGCTTTTCCAAAATAGACGTTACCGATGATGCCGTCGGCAATGTCCTGCATGGCCTCAATGGAAGTCGGTGCAGAACGTTGCTGATTGCCTACCTGGACGACCATTCCGGTCTTTTGCTGCGCTGCTACCAGCCATTCTGCCTCCTGTGGATTGTATGCCGGTGGTTTTTCTACATAAACATGCTTTCCGGCTTGCATACCCTGGATGGCCATCGGCGTGTGCCAATGGTCAGGAGTTGCTATGGTGATTGCATCAATGTCTTTATTTTCCAATAAGAGGCGGAAATCCCGATAAGTTTTTACGGGTCCTGCCTTGCTTCTGGCTAGACGTTGTTGACTGCCGTCAAAGGTTCGGATATCCACATCACAAAAAGCAATGGTTTCTGCCTTTGATACATTCAATACTGCCGCAATGTGGGCTTGACCACGACCATTGAGACCAATGTGAGCCATCTGTACCCGCTCGTTTGCCCCTAGAATCCTGGAATAACTTTTCGCTGAAAGTGATAATCCAATCGCTCCTAAAGAAGTGTTTTTAACAAATTGGCGTCGTGATAAATGATTTTTTTCCATGGAATGAAGGTTGTACTTGAATTAATTTTAGTTGTCTGGACTTCACTAAATTAATCATCCTTTTCAATTTACCCGGCCTATATGCGGTTGGAGCTTTGTCCCAACCCAGGTTTTTAATACCGCACCGGCCTGATTCTAGCTTAAAAAAATTAATTTGGAACTCAAACCATAAAACTGGTTATCGATGAGTCCTGATCTTTCATTAATGCACCAACCAGTCAGTGACCTGTTTCCGCACATGTCCGTGGAAGAAGCTTGGGAAGCCTTTCATTTATCGGAGGAGCAAGTTTCATTTTTTAATGAAAATGGATACCTGAGTGGCATTCAAATTCTGGATGGACGGCAAATCGATCAGCTGAGGCAAGAGCTTGCTGATATTGCTGATCCGAAGCATCCACAACATGAATTGTTTTACGAATTCCATTCGAACGAATCGGATGATCCTAATGCTGTCCTTTTCCATTCGTTAGGGCATTGGCGCATCACTCCTGGCTTCCATGATGTATTGTGGAATCCTCGCTTTGTCGTACCTGCTTATCAACTTTTGGGAGAGAAAGCAGTTCGTTTCTGGCACGATCAATTGTTTTGCAAACCTGCGCACCATGGAGGCGTTGTCGCCTGGCATCAGGATTACAGTTATTGGACGCGAACGATCCCACAGCGGCACCTGACTTGCTGGGTAGGCTTGGACCCTGCCTCGAAAGCGAATGGCTGCCTCCATTACATACCGGGAAGTCATCGTTGGCCTTTATTTGACCGCACCAGCCTGGCCGGGGCCATGAATGGTCTCGATACTTTCTTATCGGAGGAGCAGAAACAGGAATTTGCCAAGCAGGTGGCTATTGAGATGCCGGCTGGCTACGGTACTTTCCATCATCCATTAATGGTACACGGTTCTTATGAGAATCATTCACCGATCGCTCGCCGGGCCCTGGTCATTAATGTATTTGCTGATGGCACGCAATCCAATTCGGATGAAGAATTGCTGGCAGGGGTTCCTCCCATACCTAAGGGCCATAGGATGGAAGGACAATTTTTCCCATTGCTATTTAATCCGGGGCAAATTCTATAACAAATAGATAATCAATTAAATAGTTGAAGTTGAATAAACTAATTTATTCCATTATTCTGACCGGGTTAATTGCAATCGCATTCCAATGCAAAGAGGCATCCACCACTGACCAGGAAGGAAATATATTTCGTCCCAATATTGTCTTTATTATGGCTGATGACCTGGGATGGGGAGATCTAGGTTGTTATGGTCAACAGAAAATAGCGACACCCAATATTGACCGGCTTGCGGCTCAGGGCATCCGGTTTACGCAGTTTTATGCGGGTAGTACGGTTTGCGCCCCCTCACGCTCCAGCTTATTGACCGGACTGCATACGGGTCATACGCCGATCCGGGGAAACAAGGAAATCCAGCCGGAAGGACAATGGCCTCTTCCTGACTCCAGCGAGACATTGGCTGAAATACTGAAATCCCAAGGGTATATAACCGGAGCATTTGGCAAATGGGGACTGGGGGGCCCAGGCTCAGAAGGAGACCCTACCAAACAGGGATTTGATGTATTTTTTGGATACAATTGCCAGCGGCTCGCTCATAATTACTATCCAGATCATTTGTGGAGCAATGATCAGAAATTGCTGCTCTCAGGAAATGAGAACGGTAAAAGTGAACAATATGCTCCGGACCTGATTCATGAACAAGCTATTGAGTTTATCAAAAATAACCAGTCCAGACCTTTCTTCCTTTATTATCCAACGACAATACCGCATGCTGAATTACTGATACCAGATTCTTTACTGGAACCATACCGAGACCACTTTTTGCCAGAGAAAGCCTTTCATGGAGTTGATTCCGGTGATCACTTCAGAACTGGCGCTTACGGTTCTCAGGAAGCATGTCATGCCGCTTTTGCCGCTATGGTCACCTTACTGGATAAACAGGTAGGTGAACTAATCCGGACCATTGACGAATCAGGACTGGGATCAAATACCCTGATCTTTTTTACATCCGATAACGGACCTCATCTGGAAGGTGGCGCGGATCCGGACTTTTTTGACAGTAATGGTCCTTTCCGGGGTTATAAACGAGACCTTACAGAAGGGGGTATACGGGTCCCTATGATTGTTCGGTGGACTGGCACCATTAACCCGGGAACGAGTTCCGATCTGGCACTTGCATTCTGGGATATATTGCCAACAGTTGCCGACCTGGATCAAACGAAAGTCCATAGCGATGGCATTTCTTTTTTGCCACTATTGAACGGACAAGGCGTACAGCAAACGCATCAGGTCCTTTATTGGGAATTTCATGAAATGAAAGGCCGGGTAGCCATCCGGAAAGGCAAATGGAAGTTGATACGCTATGATCTAACAGCAGAGACCCCAGGTCATTGGGAGCTTTACGACCTGGTCGATGACCCCGGAGAGTTGCATGATGTGGCTGGCACCCAGCCTGCCCTTGTCCAGGAGCTTCTCGAACAAATAAAAGCCGAACATCTTGATTCAGAGGTTTTTCCATTGTCCGAATCTCAAATCCTGGGGCAATGAAAGGATTGAGGAGCCCGAGATTAATCTATAATCCATTAGGGATATGAGGGTTCGATCACTTGCAGCCATCGCCGATGGAAGTGGTGGTTTTAGACTGGAAGAGACACTGCTTGCCCAACCCCGGGAAGACGAAGTATTGATACGGATAAAAGCAGCGGGAATCTGCCATACGGATTACGATTCACTGAAATGGGGCAAGCCGATAGTCATGGGACATGAAGGATCGGGCGTTATTGAGGCAATCGGTTCAACGGTTCAAGACTTGCATCCCGGAGACCGGGTCGCCTTGAATTGGGCTACCCCTTGTATGCAATGCTTCCAATGCCAGCAAGGCAACCAGCATCTGTGTGAAGTCAACTCCCCGGTTATAGCAGGTGGAAATGGCTTTACCCCTGGTCATGCTCATCTGGATGGCACGCACTGGCGCAGCAATCCCATCGAGCGATCGTTCAATCTGGGTACGCTATCTGAATTTGCATTAGTCAAGTCATCTGCCGTAGTCCGTATTAATTCGCCACGTCTTGAATTTCCAGCTGCAGCCATTATTGGATGTGGGGTGATGACCGGCTATGGATCCGTTGTGCGTGCCTCCAAGCTGCCTCCCGGAAGCAATGCCGTTATCTTAGGGTGTGGAGGCGTGGGTCTGAATGTGATACAAGGATGTCGCTTAAGGAACGCATCCAAAATTATCGCAGTAGACACCAATAAGAACCGGCTAAGCCTGGCAAAACAATTTGGCGCCACGCATACGCTCCTCGCTGATCCACAGGACAAAGGCTTGATGCAGGCTGCTAACGAGGTAAGGTTATTGACGAATGGCCGGGGAGCAGATTTTGCTTTTGAAGCTACAGCAAGGCCTGAACTAGGAGCCGCTCCGCTGGCCATGATCCGGAATGGGGGTATGGCAGTACAGGTCAGTGGAATCGAACAAGAGATTACCATTGACATGAATTTATTTGAGTGGGATAAAACTTACCTCAATCCTCTGTATGGTCAATGCCAGCCACAGGAGGACTTTCCTGAGATAATCCGGTTGCATCAGAATGGATTGTTGTTACTGGATGAATTGATTACAGAAACGTATTCTTTACATCAACTACAGCGCGCCTTCGATGACATGCTTTCCGGTAAAAATGCCAAAGGAGTTATTGTATTTGAATGAGCAGATTTCAAACCATAGAAGTATCTGATCCACGATTTAGTCCGGATGGCATGTATTTTATTACCGTTAAAAGCAATGCTTTAAATGGACGCGGGGATGTTGTGGTTCAGATGCCGGATAATCCGGAAGGTCGTGTTTTACCACTAGTAATATTACTCCATGGCGTCTACGGAAGCTCCTGGGCCTGGGCATTTAAGGGTGGAGCTCACCGAACGCTATCTCAACTTATCAAAGAAAAGAGGATCCCCCCCATGATTCTGGTAATGCCCAGTGATGGCCTGCAGGGTGATGGAACAGGTTATGTAAGCAATAATTCGGCGGATTACGAACAGTGGATTCTTGAGACAATAGAAATAGTGCCTGAAGTATTTAAGGAGGTTAGCTTGTCTAAAAAGCATTTTATCTGTGGTTTATCTATGGGTGGCTATGGCGCTTTGCGTATTGCCTCCAAATATCCGTACCATTTTCTGGGCGTCAGTGCACACTCTTCGGTAGTTAGTCCTGAGGACCTTAAGGCCTTCATACAGGAACCACTTTCATCGGTATTTCCCGGGAAGCAGGAAGAATACGATCTTTTATATTGGTTAAAGAAGCACCAGGAACAATTACCGGCCGTACGTTTTGACTGTGGCCTGGATGATACATTGCTATCAGCAAATCGAACTTTGCACCAATCGATGCTGGATTTAGGTATCGGCCATCTGTATCAGGAATTTGCAGGAGGACACGAATGGCCTTATTGGGAGCGCCATCTGGTCGATAGTTTGTTATTCTTTGGAGATTTATTTTTGAATGAGCCAGCCCTCCGGAGAATCGGGTAGCGCTAGCGAGTCATGCATATCTGCCTGAACTTGTTTCAAATCATGCCATAAATTTCCAATACGGTCCCGGTATACGTCCGAATCGGACAGGTTGTTTATCTCGTGAGGGTCCGCCTTCAGGTCATAAAGTAGGATACGGGGCACCTCCGGATATACAATTAATTTGTAACCGTCTTTACGGATCATACGCTGGAGATTCATATACGCCCCATAGACTCCTTTTTCCAGGTTTGAACCCGGCTTCTTTTCTAACACCTCCCAAAGTGATTTAAATGTTACAAAGCCAGGTTTTTCAACTCCTGCAATCTGGAGTGCAGTAGCCATCACATCCTGTAAGTATACATCTGCATCAACCTGGTAAGCCTCGGGAACATCAGGACCAGTCATTGCCAGCGGAACGCGAATGCTGTGGTCGTAGAGGCTCTGCTTTCCCAATAATCCATGGCTTCCAATCGCCAATCCATGGTCTGCAGTAAGAAACACATAAGTATTTTCTTTCATGCCCAGGTTGTCCAGCTTCGCAAGTATTTGGCCGATTTGATCATCCAAATGAGTGATCAGGGCATAATATTCCTGGCGGTGCTTCTGAATGGCATAGGCTGTCCGTGGAAATGGTGCCAGCGCCTCGTCCCGCAAGTCGCTTCCGGCTCCTATTTTTTCTTTATCCGGATATTCTGGCAGAAAATTAGGAGGTAATGGAATCTCGTCTACCTGATATCGATCCAGGTAGGCCTGAGGAGACTGTCGGGGATCATGGGGTGCGTTAAACGCCGCATAAATAAAAAACGGCCGGTCGCTTTGATTGGCCATTTGCAAATAATCCAGTACATCGTCTCTGACCACCTCACTCCAATGTTTTCCCCCGGACCAATATCCGCCCCTGGTCGTGTCCGTAGGCAACCAACTCGAGTCCCGGGGGCTTAAGGGCCTATTGTAACCCGGTGGCAATTGATCTTTTTCTTTATGCGGCCATTGATCAGGAGGCATGCCAGGTCTGACATGCCTGGCAATATCAAAAACCCGGTCTGCCGGTGCGTCAACATGCCATTTACCGGTCATGTAGGTATCGTAACCAGCTCGATGCATCATTCTGCCCCAGGTCATTTCTAATGCCGCACTATCGCCGCTTATCCATCGCTGTCGAAATTCATTAGCATCCCAGATACTCCTGCCGGATATGATCATGGCTCTTGATGCGGTACATATGGCTCCATTCCACCCACCCATATTGTAGGCATGCGTAAACAGCGTACCACTTTGAATGAGACGGTCCATGTTTGGTGTTTCAACGACTTCATTTCCCAGCGCATGAACGGCCTCATAGGTTTGATCATCCGTAAACAAGAATAGTATATTAGGCTTTGTCTTGACAGGATTCATTGGCCTCCCAAACTGGAAAAACAGGAAGATCAGGATGAAATAGGTCCACTGCAATGGTATACGCATATTTGACATTTGCCCCAAGTTATCCAAAATATTTAAGCCTTAAATGCAGATGCGCGGGCTCAGCCGTTTAATGTAGCCATTGCTTTAATAACGCCAGCTTCCGGGTCAAGCCAATCAGCAAAAGTATCGACGACATGCTCAAAGGGCACCTGATGGGAAATGTATTTACTGGCCGGGAACCCACCGGTTTTTAAATAGGCGATTACCTTATCAAAATCAAGCCAGGTGGCATTCCTACTGCACAATATGGTGGTCTCTTTAGCATGAATGGCCGGGTGACTAAAGCAGAGATCACCTTTGGATAATCCCACCAACACATAACGACCTCCGTGAGCCATATACTCGATACCCGTCTCCAAAGCTGGTTTATAGCCGGTAGCGTCGAATACAGCGGTCGCCAGATCACCTCCTGTTTGTTCTTTAATATATGCAATGGCCCGATCGGCTGGAACAGTCAAAACCCCAAAGGCCTCTTTTGCAAAATTTAAACGGCTTTCCACCACGTCGACACCAATCACCTTACAGCCGGCATGTAGCGCCTGGGCCATGATACCCAACCCGATGGGCCCACAACCGACGACCACAATCCATTCGCCAGGCCGTAGGCTCGCTCTGGATAAGGCATGGGCTCCTATAGCCAGGGGTTCAATAAGCGCTATCTCTTCAAACTCAAGCCCGACAATTTGACGGACATATACAGCGTCTACCACGATCTTTTCCTTCATTCCGCCATCAGAATGAACGCCAAAAACATTCAGCTTTTGGCAACAGTTCGGCTGGCCATTGCGGCATGCTATGCATTTGCCACAGCTGAAATAAGGGAGAATAACTGCTTTATCACCGCTTTTGAGGTGGTCAACTCCATTTCCGACCTCAAGGACCCTGGCTCCCAATTCATGACCTAAAATGCGCGGATAGGTAAAATAGGCTTGATTGCCGGCGTAGGCATGGAGATCAGTCCCACATATGCCGATGGCTTTGATTTGTAACAATACTTGTCCTGGCCCAGGAATAGAATCAGCAATTTCAATCTTTTCAAGTCGTCCGGGTTCCTGACAGATGATGGCTTGCATGACCAAGTTATTTTTGATGCCCTGAAGTTAATAATTACCCGCACCGCTGCATTCAACATTCAACACTCAACACTCAACATTTTTTTAGTGTTTTGTCCACTTATCAAATACCTGGATCACCGGCAACACATTACCTTTCTCGTCAAAAAAATCCCGTGCCCCAATTGGCCCCATGGCTGCGGGCTCCCACCAAAAAACACCCTGCCCCAAATGATCCGGAGCCCGGAGAACTTCCTCATGAACCGCTGCTAAAAAATCGCGTTGACCTTCTGGCGTTTCCGGGAAAGGACCGGGATGCTCCTTATATTCGGTCGGTTGGGAACAGTAGGCAACTTCTACCATCCAGATGGGTTTATGATAGGTCGTAGCCATAAAGTAGAGATTATCACGCAAATCAAGCAAGCTACCATGCCACCAGGGATAATAAGACTGACCAATCAAATCGAAATCAATATTGTATGAAAATAATTTGTCAAAAAACCATTTGGTGCGCGCCACATCCCCACCCCGGTCGATGTGGATCATGATCTGTGGACAAGGTTGATTACCGCAACTGGCATGAACACCGTTGATTCCTGCTTGTGTCAGGGCAGCAAATTGATCCCAATTGTCAGGTAATTTCCCGAATGGCCACATCATTCGATTGATAACCTCATTACCGATTTGAACCATGTCCGGGTAAACTCCGGCAGCCTGTAAGGCAGTCATGGTCCGGCGTGTATAATCATACACCGAATCGACCAATTGCTCGAAAGCCAGTCCTTCCCAGGCTTTGGGTAGATATTGTTTGCCAGGATCAGCCCACGTATCCGAATAGTGATAATCCAATAAGAATTTCATCCCCCTTTCTTTTGCAGCTTGCGCCAACGCTATGGTATACGCCAGGTTGTTGGGTAACCGGTCCGGTGAATGGAAAAGCCGTAGCCGGATCCAGTTGTAGCCATGGTCTGCGAATAGGTCTAGACCGGCTTTGGGCTGCCCGTATTCTTTGAATTGGTAACCTTGGTCTTCGATGGATTTCAGGAAGGAAAGGTCGGCACCAATGGCATAGGATTGAGCTGATACTCCGGTGGAATACAGCGAAAAAACCAAAAATATTCCAATAAAAAAGAATGAAGCTTTATGCATCTGCTGGGATTTAAGTTTGAATAATGAATTACCACCCTCTTAATGTAGGGCGGTAGTATTCAAGTTATTTTCGCTTGAAGGTTTCAACCATTCTTCACATCCAAATTTAACAATTGATTTATTAGGGATTCGCTAAAGTCGATCTAACAGGTCATGCCATGCATACCCACGGAATAACACCAATCGGGAAATTTGAATTCAAAAAGTATTATTTGAATTAATTCAGTTGGTTGGATTAACTGGCTAAAATTATCGTATGATCGACCGGGATTGTTCCAAAGTATGTTTTTACCGTAGCCTTTCCGTCCTCAAGTTTTACCGTGCCAAACCCGGTTGCTGTGCTCAAGAAAGAAGTGAAATCACCCACTTTACTATCCACATACAAGGTACGTTCCACCGCATCGAACCGTACGCCCGTTAATCCCTGCAAATAACCATAACTGGACAATGCCCGGGCATACCAGTTGCCGCATTCGTATTCATTATAGGGATTCCGGACCTGCCCATCATACCGGTCACGTGACGCTTGCAGAATTTCCAGCCCTTTGTCCACCTCCCCCATCAGCATGAGATGCGATGCAACCTGATGCTCAATGCCGGTCCATACTTCATCGCTGTAAACAAACGGCAAGGAAAGTTGGCCACCTTTAGGCCAGGAGCAGAGCAATAATCCACCCTCTTCGCCTAAAGCAAAGGATGGACGCTGGGGGTTTGCATGATCGCTGAGATCATTTTTTAAGTTGTATTTGTGGATGGCCACCAGATGACTGCGCAGCCGCTCTCCGGAAAGCACATCCGGCAATCCGCAAACGCGGGCAATCCAGGCTCCCAGAACGCCATCTGACAGGCATCCTGAACCATACTGGTATTTGGGACCTTCTTTCTGAAGCAGTGCCAATGCTTCATCCGAATAACCCGAGCCATACGACTTCTCTGAGGCTTTGACCGGATCTTCAGCATGTAAGCCAGTGTATTTGATTTGCTGAATGTAATATTCGCCGTCATACAACTCACTTTCCGTGAATGCTCTGGCTGCTTCAGATAATCGTTCATACCGGCTAACATCTTCACCGAGATGTTTTCCCATGGCCGTTATGGCAGCAAGAGCACCCAGATAAAAGGTGGCATGCATGCCGTCCGGGCCCCAGAATTCAATATCATAGGTGTTGTGATGGGGTTCCTGCAAGATGCCTTTTTCATCCGGATCCCAGGTACGGATGCAATAGTCCATACTTTGTTTTACCATCGGATACATCGCGGTGATCCAGGAATCTTCTCCCAGGATACGCCAATCCCGGTATACTTTCATGATGCCGCCCAATTGACCGTCGGCCGCCGCATGAAAACCATGGTCAACCGGCCGGATGGGTAGTGTAGCCCGAAAGGTCTGATGCCCTTCAGCATTTTGATTTTCACAAAACTCAGTATGGCGTAAACTCCTTTCCAGAGCCGGAAATAGATGGGGAATGGCCTGGGCATAATTCCATACGTGGGTGCATGATCCATGGCAACAGCCCCAGGTATCGCCACATCCTTCGTAGCACCATAGACGTCCATCGTATTGGCGGAGTACAGTGGGTGATTTTAAGATGGAGAGATTGCAAGCTACCGCTTCAATCGCTTCAGCGGGCAAGCTGCTGGAATAAAAGGCATCCGCAAATAGCGAGGTATCCCTTTTTAAATTCAGGTATTCTTTCAGCCAATAATTACTCACGGCTTCAATCGAATCATACTTGCTGCTGTACCAGGGTTGATAGTGATCCGTGTCCGCTGGCATTTCCCCGGTCACCAGCCCTTTTTCATAGGCCGAAAAACAACAACCGGATCCTGCATCGCAATCTGCCCGGTCGTTTTCAGTTTTTCCGTGCGTGATGTTGGTCTGAGGCACATACCAGGCAAAATATATGGTTATCCGGGTTGCTTTACCCGGTTCAAGATGCATTGGTAGGTACAGGGATGCGCCCGGGGCCCCAGATTCGACAGGCGCAACCGCATTAGCTTCGCCATTCTTTATGGCATTCCAGGCCATGGTCAAGGGATCCCACCATCCTCCCCGGAACCAGCAATGATCAATGATAACATCCGGGTGATCCGTCTGTATTGCAAATGAAGCTTCCTCTTCCGGCTTTTCTGAGGTGCCTTCCTGGTGGAGAATAAACCCACCCGGAATGGATTTGATGGAATCTTTCCCTCCCTCAATGCGCAAGAATTGCCTGGCGTTGAATGAAAAGATGGCATCCAGTGGTTGTGCTCCTGTATTGACAAACGAATACTCCATCGCTCCCACCGGTAAGCTCGAGCGGTCTTCATCGGTAGGTATAAACGGACTCCAACCGGTGATCTTTACCTCCAGGGGCAATTCTTCATCTTTTAGTTCAATGTCCGCAAAAGGAAAGCGGTTCGTAAAGCGGGCGTGATGAAAGTGCGGCAGGCCGGTAATGCTGCCACCTAATCCGTTACCAGCCCCTGGTTGGCCAAACTTCTTCCATTCCGGCACCGGGCCTTCCAGGATCTTGGCGCCTCTTGAAACACCTTTGAGGTAAATAGCACCAAATATACCTGGCTCATTGAATACATCCGGACGGTTTTTTATGGACATGTGGGATATTGCACCTCCCCCTTCCAAACAAAACATTCCGGCCCCGATGCCTCCGATCGGGAATGCGATCCGGTTCAGGTGAGATCCTGTATAGGGACCCTGATAATTTCTGCCTTTACCTGGATTGCTGGTTGCGTCTTGATGAGAGGCGGTTTCATTAGCCCTATCCTTGGCCAGAAGTACAGCCGGAGCCGTGGTGGTCACCAAGCCTCCGATACCGATGTCCCGTATAAATTTGCGCCGGTTTTGTTTTTTCATTTCAATTCCTCTTAGGTCCCTTAAGATAATTCTTTTGCAGGTTATTCCAGCTGAGTGATGCCGGATAAGAAAAATGCTTAAACCACCACGTGATCCTTTTTGATTATTAATCCATCCGGAATTGGGGATTGGGGTATTCCGGAGCAAATGCATGGATTGGCCCGGCTTCAAGGAGAATTGTAAATTCGTGTTCTATCAGTTTCAGGGTTTCCAGTAACAGATTCTTGAGTTGCCGTGGAGGACAGGCCACCCGGGCATTGATGGTAAGTTCTGAATCCGAAGCAAACAAATGAATGGATGTATCCGGAGGTTTTTCGACAGAGCTGCTGGTAAAATTGAATTTATAAGTTTCCCCGCCAGTCTTGATCAAACATTTGAGATGTCCAATGATCAGTTTTTGGTCTATGATTTTCTGGTGGAAAGTGATAATCACCTTTTCAGCGATGAGCAATGACCTCCCTTGCGTATCCGGGATTGGAAAGCGGACATTCAGCCATCCTAGCGATGCTTCTCCGGCAGCATACCGGTCATAATCTACCTCAAGCACTTGTCGTGAAGTCGCCCCGGATAAACCAGGTAAATAATTCAGCCAGATTCCGATGTCTACTGGATTGAGAGCGCTACCAGTCATCACTTGTTTATCCGGGTAGAATGAACCAGCCTGGATGGTTAATAATGCTAGTTCGGAAGTGATGAGCTGATCGGCTTTATTGAGGAACAGAATATCTGCTTCTTCGATTTGTTTCTGAAAAATGTACCGGATCTCTTCGGTCAAAAAAGCAGCCTGACCCTGGATTATTTTAAACAAAAGAGAAGCATCGGTGACCGTCGAAATCGTTAATTCCAGGTGGGGATATTTCTGAAGCAGTGGTTTGGCCACGGTCGCAATCAGATCCGTGCACGACCCTACGGATTCGGCAAAGATCACTTCAGGATCGTAATTGCTGATGAATTGGAGAAGACTTGATTCCAATTGGCTAAAATGACAGCAGAAGCAACCTCCCGTTACTTCATTGGTTGTTATGCCCAGACTTCGCAGGTAATACGTATCCACCAGATCCTGTCCCTGATCATTAGTGATTACTGCCACCCGGAAACCAGCCTCCTTTAATTGAACACAGGCTGCGGCAATAGTAGTCGTTTTGCCACTGCCAAGAAATCCATTGACAAGATGAAGCTTCATTGATTGAAAATAAGAAAAAGCATGGTAGTACAATAAGGTACGGAACGTTGCATAAGGTGAATCCTGTTCCGTCAATTGACATTGATGGACAACTATTTTTACTTCAAATAGCAATTATTATCTTTAAAAATAGTCTCGTGTCCAACCCCAAAAACCTGTTTATGTATGTTTCCGGGAACTTCAAAGCCATTTCAAACGCTGGGCTCCAGAAGGCTTTATCTGATTGGGAGACCATATTGAAACAACTGGCAGCTAAGGAAAATATATGTGAGTCTTACCGGTCTAATATTAAGACCATATACATTCAAAACGGCAATCTGATCAATGAATGGATTATCAAGGAGGCCCTTGACTCTTTGGGCATTGACCCGGGTCCCTACCAATTCGATATGGCAATTTAAAGGATTTAGTCCTTGGCTATGTCCAAACGAAAATATTGATTGAGCGCATCATTGAATTGTGCGGAAGAAATAATTAACTATAGAATAAACTCGATTAATATCATCTTCAGCTTAATATTTAATAAATCGCACGGACCTCGCCGCGACCCCGGTTGACTCTCTAAAATAAATAATATACGTACCGGAAGCTAGTTTTGATACATCAACTTCATGCGTGACCTGACTTGCCGGAGGTACAGTTTTGCGGATACCCAGTGGTTTGCCATTGAGGTCAATCAATTGATAAGTTATTTCCGCTTCATTTGTCTCCAGCTGAATGTTCAGCCGGTCTCTAGCAGGAACAGGAGTAACAAGTATCCGGATGTCCAACAAAAACCTGTCCACAGAGGTTGCTGTCAGGCTTCCCTGGTGAAATCCCTGGGTCAACAGATAACCGGCGGCATCAAGTGTAGAGACGGCAACTTCTCCAACCGTATGATCCATGGATATACCTTCGCCATTAAGTAAACCACCGGTTGAGCCAATCACAAAACGCTCAATGGATTGTGCCCTCGTACCGGAAATTATCTGTAGGAAACAGATCACCGTAAAGAGGAATTTCAAGTCATTTCTTTTAATCGTTTTCATTCCGGATTAATTTTGGCTTCCAGTTTTTTCAGGCGTTCTTCCAGGTTCTCAATCTTCTTTTGTTGACCCTCAATCAGGATTTGCTGTTCCTGAATGGCTTTTATCGCAATGACACTAAATCCTGCATAATCTACCCCATAAAGATCATCTGCGGCAGAATATCCAACGAGGCCAGGGAAGAGTGGTAATACATCCTGGGCAATAAATCCCGTGCTCTTGGGGCGGGATGCTTGATGCGCATAGTGGTATTCCATTACTTTAAGTTTATTCACATTGTCCAAGACAGTTTTTATCGGTTGTATATTCAATTTTAATCGCATATCAGAGCCTTGCATATAAGCTCCGTTGGTCGCACTGATAAATCCCCGTAGTTCGCCTCCATAATGAAATCGCAATCCAAAGCCATGAGTTATGTCCCAATCTTCATTGATACCGTCATCCAGACGCAATCCGGTGCCCACATTCTGGCTATTTTGGAAAAGATGCAACCGTGCAGTGGGATTCGGCTCGTAGATGCCTACATTGGCACTACTGTTCAGGGTAAGAATATCCCCGTTGGCAGAATGGGTGAAACGCATAACATCATCGGATATCTGGCTGGCATTTAGCCCTCCAATGGACCAAAAATAGTTGGTATTGATGGTGTTCCGAAAACTCAACCGGGCATAATCGTCCTCTTCTTCGGTAAGTACCAGTTGAGGTGTTCCAATTTCGCTGTTACTGCTGATTTCCAGCTGCCCTGCCGGATTAGAAACATATCCTATGCCTATACGCCCGTTTTCCCTGACCAGCAGACGCTGGTACAATGTCTGGGATCCGGATTTTTTAGCGAACAAAAGCAGGTCGGATCCTCCGCCGGCTGTCGTGAAATGAAATTGGTCTCCATTGTTAGGAGCGCCCAGTTTGATGGCACCGACCAGAGAATTGACCAATACATGTCCGTTGACCTGTAATTTCTCCTGGGGGCTGTCCGTGCCAATTCCTACATTGCCGTTGCCGGTAACCAGTGCTGGGCCCGGTTCCTCGCCTAGCGATTCAAAATAGCCTCCGATCGCCCCATTATTGGCGGTACCGCGAACGCCATTTCCGTTACTTGCTTCCGTTTGGCCCAAAATTCCAGCACCGCCAGGTCCGGAGCTGTACCCGGCCACACCATGCCCCGTTTCAGCGCTGCCGATCACTGCAGACGCAGCAACAGGAGTGATGGCTGACCCTTCACCTACCCTGGCCAAAATGGCAGTACTCTGAGTACTTAATGACGTATTTGAGATATCCATTGCCGGCAAAGTTTCATTGAAGGCTTCTCCCTGGTAGGGAAGCTCAAATGAACTTCCCGATTGCTCGGCATACAGGGCATATGGAACAGCCATAAAGGGTAAAGTTCCAAGTGTTTTGTATCCGCTACCAGTGTTTACTTCAACCTTTAAATACTTCCCTTTTTCGGCCCATTGCACATCCTGAAAGGTACCGGACAAGGTATTGCCCTGTCCGATAACCACATGGAAGGTTCCTTCCATACTGGTATTCGTTGTGTGTTCTTCCTGATAGACAGTTGAACCAGCTTCAGACCCGTCGAGTATAGAAAATCGGACCTGGATTAATTGTTGCCGGATCGGGGCCCCCTGGTCCGAATGAATAACCGCCTGGTAATTAATGCCATTGGTTGATTGAGCAATGACCGAATTGCAGAAAACTGTCAGAAAAATGACAATTGTAAAAAAGGGTAAATAATAATCTTTCATCTTATTGATTTTCTGTGTGTTATCTTAAATATAGAAAAAATATCCATGGAATTTGGTGGTTCACATCGACTCAACGGGCAAAACCGTATTTCAATGTTCAATTCCTGCGAACAATGGATAGGCTAATGCGTTACCTCAATACTATTTAATCGTTATAAAATCCAATGCACAGACTGATCTATCTAATATCCGGATTGAGCTTTACGATGTCGCTAAGCTTTTGTCAGACATCGGCGGAAGCAGACTTCAAAAAATTAAATGTTGATAAGAATCATCTGGCCCTGAGGGGATACGATCCGGTCTCCTACTTTCATCAGGGGCCCGTGCAAGGAAACCCCAATTGGACAGCAATCCATGCAGGCATCACCTATTTATTCGTGAGCGGGGCAAACCGGGATACTTTCGCCTTGCATCCTGAAAAATATGTCCCTGCCTATGGCGGGTGGTGTGCCTACGCCATGTCGTTGAAGGGCCAAAAGGTCGAGGTTGATCCGCTTACTTATAAGATCGTTGAAGGTCGATTGTTACTATTTTACAACAAGAGAGCCACCAATACACTAAAGCTCTGGAATCAACTCCCCGATCCGGAATTTGAATTGCTTAACAAAGCAGATGACTACTGGAAAAAAATACAGCAAGATCATTGATGCCTAGCTGGACTTTCCGGATTTACCTACCGCTCATTTTCAATGAACCAGTTCTTGGATAGCCAGTACTATAATCCTTAACTTCCGTTCAAAATAGCACAATTGGATATGAGAAGTCAAGGATGGTTTGGACGGAAAGGTAAAGATGGATTCATTTACCGGGCCTGGATGAAAAAGAGCGGTATACCCGATTTTGAATTTGACGGCAGGCCGGTTATTGGCATTTGCAATACCTGGTCCGAATATACCCCCTGTAATTCCCACTTCAGGGAGCTGGCTGAGTTTGTGAAGCGTGGGGTATTGGAAGCAGGAGGTTTTCCACTTGAATTTCCGGTAATGTCATTAGGCGAAACGCTCATAAAACCCACAGCCATGCTTTACCGTAATCTAGCATCCATGGACGTTGAAGAAAGTATCCGTGCCAACCCGATGGATGGTGTGGTTTTGCTGTGTGGATGCGACAAAACGACACCCTCATTGGTTATGGGTGCATGCAGTGTGGACTTACCCAGCATCGTCGTTTCGGGTGGACCTATGCTTACCGGACGATACAAGGGGAAAAGCATCAGCACCTCGGATATCTGGCGATTTAGTGAAGCCAACCGTTCCGGTCAGATGGATGATCATGAGATGCGGACGGCAGAAGCAGGAATGTGCCGCAGTGATGGGCATTGTGCCGTAATGGGAACTGCTTCTACCATGGCGTGTATGGTAGAATCTTTGGGTCTGTCACTACCAGGAAATGCAGCCATCCCTGCACCAGATGCAGCCCGTAAAGTTCTGGCTCAACAATCAGGAAAGGCCATCGTTCAGATGGTCCGGGAAAATAGAAAACTCTCTGACGTACTGACCCGGGAAGCATTTGAAAATGCCATCATGGTCAATGCGGCCATCGGAGGTTCAACCAATTTTGTGATCCATTTACTGGCCATAGCCGGCCGGATTGGCATCGATCTGACCATCGATGATTTTGACCGGTTCTCTAAAGGAATCCCACTGTTGGCCAATTTGCAGCCTTCCGGGGAATATTTTATGGAAGACTTTTATTACGCAGGCGGGCTGCCGGCGATCATGAAAGAATTGCTCCCCAAGCTTCACCGCACCTGTATCACAGTCAATGGCAGCACGGTAGAAGATAATGTGAGCCAGGCTCCCTGTTACGACACCACAGTGATATCCGGGCTGGATGAGCCCTTCAATGATCTGGCCGGTGTAATGATCCTAAAAGGAAATCTCTCCTCGGAAGGAGCCGTAATTAAACCATCGGCCGCAACGAAATCGCTCTTGGTCCATACCGGCAAAGCAGTTGTCTTTGAAGACATTGACGACTACAAGCATCGAATTGATGACCCGGAACTCGATGTGGATGAAAACAGCATCCTGGTCTTAAAAAATGTAGGACCGAAAGGCTATCCGGGTATGCCTGAAGTCGGAAACATGGGTTTACCGGCCAAACTTCTGGCCAAAGGCGTGAAAGATATGGTGCGCATTTCCGATGGACGCATGAGCGGTACTGGTTTTGGAACGGTGGTTCTCCATGTTGCTCCGGAATCTGCAGACGGTGGTGCTTTAGGTATCGTAAAGGATGGCGACGAGATTACACTGGACATCCATCAGCGGTTGCTACACCTCCATCTATCGGATACGGAAATCGCGGACCGGCTGGCTGCTAAAGCAGCTTTGCCACCCATCACCGATCGCGGCTACGTTCAACTGTACATCAAGCATGTGCAGGGAGCTAACTTGGGGGCAGATCTGGATTTCCTCAGAGGCGGTTCTGGAAGTCAGGTAACCAAGGATTCGCACTAACCAAATAATCAGGACCGGTGAGCAGGCGAAATTTAAAAGATAAAGTGGCAATTGTAACCGGCGCCGGACAGGGCATTGGCCTGGAAATATGCCGGCAATTGGTGGTTGAAGGCGCCCGGGTTGTTCTGAATGATGCCGATGAGAAGCTCACTGGAAAAGCAATTGAGCAACTGGGTGATTCAAGCAGGGGCATTCCTGGTGACTGCAGTGATGCGGCCATTATCACGGCTATGATCCAAAAGGCATTGGATGCTTTTGGCCGTCTGGATATTGTCATTGCCAATGCTGGCATAACCCTGTATGGTGAATTCCTGTCTTACACAAGAGCGGCTTTCGACCGGGTCATGGCAGTAAATCTTGCCGGGTCCTTTTTTTTGGCCCAACAAGCTGCCCTGATCATGAAAGATCAAGCAGAAGGTGGTACCATTCTGTTTATGTCCTCCGTCACCGGTCACCAGGCACATCAAAACCTGACCGCTTACGGGATGAGCAAAGCAGCCTTGGAGATGCTCGCCAAAGGTTTGGTCGTCGAACTTTCTCCGTACCACATAAACGTAAATGCGATAGCTCCCGGGGCAACTTCCACCGAACGCACCCTCGAAGATCCCGGGTATGAGCGAACCTGGTCGAAAATCACTCCGATGGGTCGACCTGCGACCGTCGGAGATATTGCAGCAACAGCGCTTTTCCTGGTTTCCGATCAAGCCAGGCACATCACCGGACAGACCCTAATTGTCGATGGAGGATGGACCTCGGTGAGTCCTTCACCCTACAATTTGGGTCATGAATAATCGCGTTATTCCGGTAGGCCCCTGGCATTCTGTGCTGGGAGAAGGCCCCATTTGGTCAGCGGATCTACAGGCCATATTTTGGGTTGACATCGTCTCCGGGGTCATTCATAAATACCATCCACCGTCCTATGAATACTCGTTTCGCGAAATGGGTGAAATGGTCGGCGCCATTGTCTTTAGTGACGACGGAAGGATTGTTACCGCCCTTCGGTCCGGATTTGCTTTTCTGGACTGGGCTACAGGGAAACTGGAGCCAATTACCGACCCGGAAGCACATTTGCCTGACAACCGGTTTAACGATGGAAAATGTGATCCGGCAGGCCGGTTTTGGGCCGGAACCATGCATGTGAATGAAATCCCTGATTCGGGGAATTTATATCGGATGGGATCAGATCTTAAGGCAGCATTGGTCATACCGGGAGTAACCGTCTCCAATGGCCTGGCCTGGCATACGGAGGGGCACACCATGTACTACATCGACTCGCCTACCCGAAAGGTGATGGCCTATGCATTCAATATGGAAACGGGTGATCTGTCTCATCCCAGAGAAATTATTCGTTTTCTGGATTCCGACGGTTATCCGGACGGAATGACCATTGATGCGGAGAATAAATTGTGGATTGCCCACTGGGGCGGCTGGCAGGTCAGCCGCTGGGATCCGGAAACGGGCAAAAAACTATTTCGGCTTGACTTACCCGTGGAAAAAGTCACCTCTTGCGTTTTCGGAGGACCACGTTTACAGGATCTTTACATGACGACGGCAAGTATTGGGCTGCCTGAAGATGGAAGACAGCCATTGGCCGGCCAATTGTTTGTATGGCGCGAAAGCGGATTTGAAGGGGTGAAAGCTAACGTTTTTAAATTCCCAAATTTATAGTCTAAATTAATCTCATGATTGCGTTAAGGACCCTACTCTTCCTATATTTATTGATACTATTTGACGGGTGCACGGGAACCACAAATAACGAGGACAGTGATGCTACCAAAAGGCCATTCAATTTTGTCATTCTTTTTGCTGACGATCTGGGATATGGCGATCTGGGTGTTTACGGACATCCGACCATCCGCACTCCCCGATTGGATAAAATGGCTGGAGAAGGCCAAAAGTGGACCAATTTTTACGTAGGTGCAAGTGTTTGTACACCCAGTCGGGCAGCACTGTTGACCGGGAGATTACCGGTTAGAAATGGCATGACCAGTCGCATCAACCGGGTGCTATTTCCGGATTCTGATAATGGACTTCCAGCTGAGGAGATAACCTTGGCCGAACAACTTAAAAAAGCAGGGTATGCCACGGCTTGTGTCGGCAAGTGGCACCTGGGTAGCAAAGAGCAATACCTTCCGACCAATAATGGATTTGACTATTATTACGGCATCCCCTACTCCAATGATATGGATAATGTCGCTGACATGAAAGCGATTGGAGGATATATGAAATTTTGGTCTTCGGAGGCACATCGCAGCATCAATTCATTCAATGTGCCATTAATGCGTAATACCGAGGTCATTGAGCGTCCTGCTAACCAACACACGATCACCAAACGGTATACCGACGAATCCATCAAGTTTATGGCTGGGCACAAAAGCAGCCCATTTTTTGTTTATCTCGCATACAATCTTCCTCACGTACCTTTGTTTGCTTCCGAAACATTTGAAGACACCAGCCCGCGAGGACTGTATGGTGATGTGGTTGAAGAAATAGATTACAACGTTGGAAGAGTTCTTGACACATTGACAGCAATGGGACTTGCGGAGAACACCATCGTTGTCTTTACCTCTGATAATGGTCCCTGGCTGATCATGAATCAGGAAGGGGGCAGTGCGGGATTGTTGCGTAATGGCAAAGGCTCAACCTGGGAAGGTGGAATGCGCGAACCTTGTATCTTCTGGTCTCCGGGCAATATCAAACCGGGATTGGTGACAGGAATTGGATCTACCATGGATTTGTATACCACATTCAGTACCCTGGCAGGAGTACCGATACCAAACGACCGGGTGGTAGATGGCGTAGACCTAAGTGCGACTCTATTCAAAGGTGATCCCAGCCCGCGTAATGAAATGTTTTATTACCGCGGTGACTGGTTGTATGCCGTTCGGGTTGGAGATTACAAGGCGCATTACATTACCCAGGAAGCTTATGAGCCGGAATTTACCCGTCATGACCCCCCAGAATTGTATAATATCAGTGTAGATCCTTCAGAAAAATTCGACATTGCAGCGGATCATCCGGAAATCATTGAGCAAATCAATGAGGTGGTGAGAAAACACAATGAAAAATTAATCAAAGGCCCGGATATGCTTAAAGACCGGGGGAATCAGAAATTAAATTGACTTAAACCTGTTGGGGGACGGAAAAGTAGGCTTAATCCATCGGGAAATAGTAACGGTATTTTTTTATTATTGACTTTCACGACACCAAATCGAATAATGTACAAACCAATATTTAAATCCCTGCTCTTTAGTATAGTGCTCCTGTTTTTTATGGGATGCTCCGAATCGGATCGTGGATCTATGGATTCCTCAAAGGCGGCGGATTTACAGCCTGCACCCGATGCGATTCCTGACGGCATGGTCTACATTCCAGGTGGCTCCTTTGAAATGGGTGGTAAATCAGCGCAGGCTTCCCAGGACGAATTTCCAAGGCACAAAGTGGCCATTTCCCCATTTTTCATGGACATTACCGAGGTGACCAATAACGAATTTGAAAAATTTGTCGAAGCGACCCATTACGTCACCATCGCCGAAAAAGACATCGACTGGGAAGAAATGAAAAAGCAGGTTCCGGAAGGTACCCCCAAGCCACCGGATTCGGTGCTCGTAGCGGGCAGTTTGGTCTTCAAGCCTTCCGACCATCCGGTAGACCTCAACGATTATACCCAATGGTGGGAATGGACACCCGGCGCCAACTGGCGGCACCCGGAAGGCCCCGGCAGTGACCTGAAAGGGCGTATGAATCATCCCGTCGTGCACGTGTCCTGGGAGGATGCTACGGCGTACGCAGCATGGGCAGGTAAACGATTGCCCACGGAAGCAGAGTGGGAATGGGCATCCATGGGGGGCAAAGATGATGTGAAATATCCCTGGGGTAATGAACCCATCGAACAAGCTTCAGACAAGGCAAATTTCTGGCAGGGTGCATTCCCTTATCAGAACTACCTACTTGATGGTTATGCCCGTACGGCACCGGTCAAGTCTTTTCCTCCAAATGGCTACGGACTTTACGATATGGCAGGAAATGTCTGGGAATGGTGTCAGGATAAATACGATGCCAGCATTTACCAGTCCTATGCGGAAAAAAATCAGGTAAAAGATCCGGTAGGTTCTGAAAACTACAATGATCCCCGCGAACCCTGGTCTCCAAACCATGTTGTACGGGGAGGCTCCTTTTTGTGCAATGAAAGTTATTGCAGCGGATACCGCGTGGCCCGTCGCATGAGTTCCAGCAAAGACTCCGGATTTAATCATACCGGATTCAGGTGTGTGCAGGATGTCGAATAATCTTTGGTACGGATTGATTCGGACAAGGCCATACCCAAGCATTGATATCACCTTCTCCCAATTTTCCCCAGGAAAAAAATGGTCTATTTCGCAGAGCCGGTCAATTTTTGAATTTTGTTTGCGATTCTAAAACATTTAGGTAAATTGATCACAGCGTAAGGCTTGAAACCAAAATAACCCCAAGATGAAAACCAACTTTTACTCCTTCCTACCATCGATGCATGGTCATTCACCTGGTTCAAACCAGTCCAATCACTTCCAAGGATGCTGGCATCCGGTCGTATCAACATTTAATTTGTCGGGACAATAATATCCCTAATTCGGCATGTTTTGCCCGAGCTTTGGTCAATGAACAATGTGTTTTGTTCACATTAAAGCTAGCTTGTTGCGTATCCTTTCAGATTCCATTTTAAACGCTTGAAGATGAGATTGATCTATTTTTATACATCTCTATTCCTTTTACTGATACTACTTCCAGGACAACTTTTTACCCAAACCCTGTCTGCGACGGTGGATTCGTCCGACGCGCATATAGACCTCAACTGGATGATCCCCGTGGATCCCTGCTTGCTGGACTACGGTTTGCAATATGATGAATTAGCTATCCAGATTAAGGCCGATGATGGCAGAGGCCTGATTGAGGAGGTCAAGTACACGGATTTAAGTGGTTTCTATGGTCCTCCACAACCCAGCTTTGAGGTAATCATGGCAGGTGAAAACGATAACCAGAAATTGAGATACAGCTTTGCGGATGACTCGGTGATCCAAAAAATCAATAATTATACCCTGGAATTCTGGATCAATCTTGACGC
>Ga0116152_10000922_pt1 | contig 24205 bp, 21 predicted proteins | sample AD_UKC119_MetaG_FD_89894 | JGI IMG/M metagenome (GOLD analysis project Ga0116152, IMG submission 89894) | Active sludge microbial communities of municipal wastewater-treating anaerobic digesters from Hong Kong - AD_UKC119_MetaG | ecosystem: Engineered > Bioreactor > Anaerobic > Digestate...
ACCGGCGATGATGTAAAACAGGCTGTGCGTGAGTTTGCTTACGACAAGGCGGTTTGGACGTTTGATACCACCGTGCGCAGCGAGCGCCAGCAGCGCGAAACGCAGGTGAAGGAAGAAGTGATCGAGCACTTCACCGAGCAGTTTGAAGGCCGCCTGGGCGAAGTGGCGGATGCGCTGTATTACCTCAATAAAGAAGTTATGCGCCGCAAGATTTTGGATAAAGGCCTGCGTCCCGACGGCCGCGGCCTGACCGATGTGCGCCCCATCTGGTGCGAAGTCGGCGTGCTGCCGCGTACCCATGGCAGCGCCGTGTTCACCCGTGGCGAAACGCAGGCTCTGACCGTGACTACGCTTGGCTCCATGAGCGAGGTGCAGATGCTCGACGGTCTGGGTACCGAGGAGTTTAAGCGCTACATCCACCATTACAATTTCCCGCCGTATGCCACCGGCGAGGCCGGCCGCATGAAGAGCCCGGGCCGCCGCGAAATCGGCCACGGCGCGCTAGCGGAGCGTGCGCTTCTGCCAGTTATCCCCGATGAGGACGCCTTCCCGTATACGCTGCGCCTCGTAAGCGAAATCCTGGGTTCCAATGGCTCCAGCTCCATGGCGTCTGTGTGCGGCAGCACCCTGTCACTGATGGATGCGGGCGTGCCGATCAAGGCGCCGGTTGCCGGCGTGGCCATGGGCCTGATCAAGGATACCGACAGCGAAAACATTGCCGTGCTGACCGATATTCAGGGCCTGGAGGACTTCCTCGGCGATATGGACTTCAAGGTCGCAGGTACGGTAAAGGGCGTTACCGCCATCCAGATGGATATCAAGATCGCGGGCATCAACCGCGAGGTTCTCGAGCGTGCGCTGGCACAGGCGCGCGTCGGCCGCCTGCACATCCTGCAAAAGATGCTGGACGTGCTTGCCAAGCCGCGTGAAGCCCTGAGCAAGTATGCTCCTAAGATCGTGCGTTTCACCATCAATCCCGAGAAGATCCGCGAGGTCATTGGGCCGGGCGGAAAGATGATTAACAAGATCATTCCCGAGACCGGTGTCAAGATTGACATCGAAGACGACGGCCGCGTGTATATCGCAACGCCCGATGCCGATGCAGCCGCCAAGGCGCGTAAGATCATCGAGGGCATTGCCAAGGATGTGGAAGTCGGCGACGTGTATCTGGGAAAGGTCGTCCGCATCATGAACTTCGGCGCGTTTATCGAGCTGACGGGCGGTAAGGACGGCATGCTGCATATCTCCAAGATGGCCGATCACCGTGTGGAAAAGGTTGAAGATGTAATGAACATCGGCGACGAGATTGAGGTTAAGGTCAACGAGATCGACAGCCAGGGCCGCGTCAACCTCATACGCAACGATATCACCTATACCAAGGCCCCCACGAGCGGCCCGCGCGATGGCGGCCAGCACCGCAGACCGCCGCGCCGTGACGGACGCCCCAATAACAACCAGTAACCGCAATACAGAATATAATAACCAGAACACCGATGGCCTCCCTGCATGTGCGGGGCTTGGCCATCGGTGCTGGCGCTAAAAGGAAGAAAATCATGTTTGATTCTGTTACCCTGCCTAACGGCCTTCGGGTGGTAGGCGAACCGCTGGATCATCTGCGCAGCTGCACCATCGGCTGCTGGATCAAGGCAGGCTCGATGAACGAGCGGCCCGGCGAAAACGGGCTTTCGCATTTTATTGAGCATATGGTGTTTAAGGGCACCCAAAACCGCACCGCGCGGCAGATTGCCGAGCAGATGGACGCGGTCGGCGGTCAGCTGAATGCCTTTACCGGCAAGGATTGCACCTGCTATTATGCCAAAGTGATTGACGAGTACCTGCCGCTTGCCGTGGACATCGTAAGCGATATTGTGCTGCGCCCGCTCTTTGCGGATGACGACCTGCGCAAAGAGCGCGGCGTTATCATTGAGGAGATCGCCATGGTGGACGATACGCCGGAGGATCTGGTGGGCGACGTGCTGGCGGAGGCGCAGTTTACCGGCTCGCTCAAACGCCCTGTGCTTGGCACGCGCGAGCTGGTAAGCGGCTATACGACCGATGACCTGCGCGGCTACTGGCAGCGGCATTATCAGCCGGAAAACATCGTGATTGCCATTGCCGGCAAGTATGACTGGGATACGCTGCTCAAGCTGATCCACCGGTATTTTAACCGGTTTCCCGATGCAAACGGTCTGCCGGTGGTAGAACCGCAGTCGTTTACCGGTGGTCGGCAGGCGCGCAGCAAGGACACCGAGCAGGTGCAGATCTGCATCGGCCACCGCGGCTATGCGCTGGGAACGGACGAGCTGTATGCGCTATCGATGTTTTCAAACGCGCTGGGTGGCGGCATGTCGTCCCGGCTGTTCCAGCGGATCCGCGAGGAACTGGGGCTGGCATATTCCGTTTACTCCTTTCCGGGCAGCTATCCGGCTATGGGCACGTTTACGGTGTATGCGGGTACCGCACCGCACAATGCCGAAACGGTGATCCGCGAAATACAGCAGCAGCTGACGCTTGCCCTGCAAAAAGGCTTTTCGGACAATGAATTTGAAAGCGCCAAGGCGCAGCTCAAAGGCGCGTTTCTGCTGGGGCTGGAGAGCTCCTCGGGGCGCATGCAGTCCATCGGGCGCAGCATGCTGCACCTAAACCGCCTGCGCACGCCCGACGAAATTCTGGAGAAAATTGAAGCCGTAACCAAAAAAGCCCTGCACGACGCGGCAGAGCATGTACTGTCGTCCCCGTCCAGCGCGGCTATTGTCGGCAGGGACGCGGAAAAGTATCTGGATTTTATTCGGTAATGCCCTGTGCCTGATCCATGGTCCACAGCTTGCGCATGAGCACAAACGCAATAGCGGCCAGACCGAAGATCATCGCAAACGGCAGCGACGCGTTGATATCCGCCAAAATTCCCGCGACGGTGGACAGCGGAGAAGTGATCAGCATGCTAATGGCGTAGAAGAACGCCAGCATGCGTGCGCGTTCTTCCCGGTCAATGTTTACCATCTGCAATCCGTTGGCAAACGGAATCAGCAGCGATAGTGCCGCCCCTTCCAGCAGCACGGTGGCCAGCACAAACCCGAGCACACCCTTGGGCATCAGCAGCATGCACACAGCCTGTACCATAAACAGGATCAGTCCCAGCCCGATCGGATTTTTGAAGCGCTTGAGGTTGAGTCTCGGTATCAGAAACACGTAGCTGCCAAGCATTAAAAATGTTTTGATCGTGGAAAAAATCGAGAGGTTCTCCGCCTCGATCCCCAGTTTACCGGTTACCAGCAGCGGCCAAAACGTATCATTGATTCCTTTCAGCCCCGTAAAGCAGGCAATAAACGCGATTGTCAGCATCACACGGCGGCTTTTCAGCATTTTGGAAAGTACATGGCGGCTGTCCCACAGGTTGTGGAGGATGCTCTTGCCCCGCGTCTCTTCCATGCGGCGGGCGCCCACGGAGGTCTCCCGCGACAGTATATACACCAGAATGACCTTGATGACCATGCTCACGAAGAAGAACCCGTACAGCCATCGCACTGTGGGAATCATATCGTAGCGCTGCACGAAGAAATAGGCGATCGGCGCAAAAAAGCCCGCGATATGCGCAGCGATCTGCACGATGGAAAAAATGCGGATGAGCTTGTCTTCCGACGAATCCTCAATCAGCAGCAGCGTCCACGATCCCTCGGTAACACGGCAGGCGCCGTTGAGCAGCGCGGCGGCGATAAAATAGCGGTAGTCCTGCGCGATCATCCATAAAAACGCGGGGATAACCCACGCAATGAAATCAAAGACCAGCGTCGTCAGCCGGCGGCCAAACTTGTCCGTCAGCACGCCGCCCAACAGCGACCAGGCTACCTGCGATACCATCGCGATGGTCGCGATAACGCCGATCATGGTCGGCGATAAGCCAAGCCCCGCCATGTATACCGAAATAAACGGCGCGAACAGATTATAGGGGATGCCCCACATCGGCTCGGTCCACAGGCAGGCGCGCTCGTTGCCCTTCAGGGTGCGGATGGTATGCAGGATCGATTCATGCGATTGATTCATGGTGCTGCTCCTTCAGTGAGTTGGAAACAGAGATATTGTACACATTGTCATGGGCAGTGTAAAGTATGGACGGGAATTTTAGAGATAACGAACATATGTTCTGTACAAACATTTTAAACTATGGTATACTAACAATACCTTTTTGAAGGAGGGTGCCGTATGGAAAAGGCAAAGGTTTATTTTACGGATTTTCGGGTGCACGGGAATCACAATCTTTTGGATAAATTAACGCGCCTGCTGCATAAGGCGGGTATGACGAACCTGCCGCTGCAAGGCAAGTTTACCGCGATTAAAATCCACTTTGGGGAGCCGGGCAACCTTGCGTTTCTCAGGCATAACTATGCCAGGGCCGTGGTGGATGTGCTTAAGGAGATGGGTGCGAGGCCCTTTTTAACCGACTGCAATACGCTGTATCCCGGCATGCGCCGCAACGCGCTGGACCATTTGGACGCGGCGTATCTCAACGGCTTTTCCCCGCTGCAGACAGGCTGCCACGTGATCATTGCGGACGGGCTGCTGGGCACGGATTTTGTCAGCGTGCCGGTAGACGGGGAGTACTGCGACCATGCGCTGATCGGCCGCGCGGCGGTGGATGCCGAGGCGATCATCAGTCTGACGCACTTCAAGGGCCACGAGCTTACAGGCGTCGGCGGCGCGCTGAAGAACCTTGGCATGGGTTTTGGCTCCACCGCGGGCAAGCGCGAGATGCACTGCGACGGCAAGCCGACTGTAAACGAGGCCCAATGTGTGGGCTGCGGGATGTGCATCCGCGAATGCGGATCGGGCGCGATTACGATCGTGAACCGCAAAGCGGTGATCGACCATAACAAGTGCACCGGCTGCGGCCGCTGCGTAGGCGCATGCCATATACAGGCAGCCATCGGCGGGCCGGACGGCAGCAACGATATGGTCAGCTGCAAGATCAGCGAATATGCAAAGGCCGTCCTGCAGGGCAAACCAAGCTTCCACATCGCGCTGGTGATGGATGTATCGCCGCTTTGCGATTGCCATAGCGAAAACGACGCGCCGATCATCCCCGATGTGGGCATGTTTGCCAGTGCCGATCCCGTAGCGCTGGACATGGCGTGCGCTGAGGCATCCTTGCGGATGAAACCGCTGCCGGGCTCGGTGCTGTGGGAAGCGCAAAACCGCACGGGAGATCATTTTCACGATGTAAATCCGGCTACCGATTGGCGCGTAGGCATCAAACACGCGGAGAAGATAGGGCTTGGAACGACCGAGTACGAATTGATTGAGGTGCGGTAGCTTGCAGGATAAACTCATTATTCGCGGTGCGCGCGAGCATAATCTCAAGAACATCACGCTGGAAATCCCGCGTGACCGCTTTGTGGTGTTCACGGGATTAAGCGGCTCGGGCAAGACCAGCCTGGCGTTTGATACCATCTACGCCGAGGGTCAGCGCCGCTACGTGGAAAGCCTTTCGTCGTATGCGCGCATGTTCCTGGGCCGGATGGATAAGCCCGATATCGATTCCATCGAGGGGCTTTCGCCTGCGATTTCCATCGACCAGAAAACCACCAGCCGCAACCCGCGATCCACCGTGGGCACTGTAACCGAGGTGTACGATTATCTGCGTCTGCTTTACGCACGCGCAGGCGTTCCGCATTGCCCGCAGTGCGGCAAGGAGATCAAACAGCAGACCGTAGACCAGATGGTGGACCAGATTTTGCTGCTAGATGAGGGCACGCGCATGCAGGTACTGGCGCCCGTGGTGCGCGGCCGGAAGGGCGAGCATGGAAAATTGATGCTCGACGCTGTCAAGCAGGGCTATGTGCGCGTGATGATCGACGGTGAGCTGTACGAGCTGGACGATACGCCCAAGCTTGATAAAAAGAAAAAGCATGATGTCAGCATCGTGATTGACCGCCTGATCATTCGCAATTCCGATGATTTCCGCAAACGCCTGGCCGACAGCCTGGAGACCGCGGCCAAGGCTGCCGAAGGGCTGGTACTGATCGATCTGTTTGACCGGGGTACGATGCTGTTTTCGCAAAACTATGCCTGCGCAGACTGCGGCATTTCCATTGAGGAGCTTTCGCCCCGCATGTTCTCCTTCAACAGCCCGTACGGCGCATGCCCCGCGTGCGACGGACTGGGCACCATTCTGCGCATCAGCGTGGATACCCTTGTGCCCGATAAAACAAAAAGCATCAATGAGGGCGCGATTCAGGTGATGGGCTGGAACTTTGCCGATAAAAGCAGCTTTGCCTGTGCCAGCTCCCGCGCACTGGCCAAGAAATACGGTTTTAGTTTGGATACGCCGTTCCAGGATCTGCCCAAGAAAGCCGTGGATGTTCTTATGTACGGCACAGGCAGCGAGAAAATCACCGTGCATTATGAAAGCACAAACGGGGAAGGCAAGTACACCACCACCTATGAAGGTGTTATCAATTCGCTGATGCGCCGCTACCGCGAAACCAATTCCGAGGGCATGAAAGCCGCCTACGAGGAATATATGACGGCCGAACCCTGTGAAACATGCGGCGGCAGGCGGCTGCGCAGGGAAGCGCTCGCGGTTACCGTCGGTGGTAAAAACATCTCCGAAGTATCCGATTTGTCCATTGTCAAGTCGCGTGCCTTTTTCCGCAGCCTGAAGCTTAACGACACGCAGAAGATCATTGCCGCGCAGATCTTAAAAGAGATCGACGATCGGCTGTCGTTTCTGGACAGCGTGGGACTTTCTTACCTCACGCTGTCGCGCGCGGCGGGGACGCTGTCCGGCGGCGAGGCGCAGCGCATCCGGCTGGCGACGCAGATCGGCTCCAGCCTGATGGGCGTGCTCTACATTTTGGATGAGCCGTCCATCGGCCTGCACCAGCGGGATAACCATAAGCTGATCGAGACCCTCAAGCATCTGCGCGATCTGGGCAATACCCTGATCGTGGTCGAACACGACGAGGATACCATGCGGGAAGCCGACTATATTGTGGATATCGGCCCCGGCGCGGGCGTACACGGCGGGTATGTGACCGCCAAAGGCACGTTTGACGAGATCGTCGCCAACCCGAACTCGCTTACGGGGCAGTATCTGTCGGGCAAGAAATCCATCCCCATTCCGGCAAAGCGCCGCGTACCGGAGCATTGGCTCACCGTGGAAAAGGCCGCCCAGAACAACCTGAAAAACATCACCGTCAAGTTTCCGCTGGGCGTATTCTGCGTGGTGACGGGCGTGAGCGGATCCGGCAAATCCAGCCTCGTCAACGCTATTTTGTACAATCATCTTGCCAAGGTGCTCAACCGCGCCAAGACGCGCGCTGGCAAGTTCGGCACTATCCGTGGGGCGGAGCAGCTGGACAAGATCATCGCGATCGACCAAAGCCCTATCGGGCGCACGCCGCGCTCCAATCCCGCTACCTATACAGGGCTGTTCGACCTCATCCGCAATTTGTTCGCCATGACGCCCGACGCCAAGGCACGCGGTTACAAATCCAACCGCTTTTCCTTCAACGTCAAAGGCGGGCGCTGTGAGGCCTGCTCGGGTGACGGGCTGCTGAAAATTGAAATGCACTTCCTGCCGGATGTGTATGTGCCCTGTGATGTGTGCCACGGCAAGCGCTATAACCGCGAAACGCTGGAGGTACGCTATAACGGCAAGAATATCTATGATGTGCTGGAAATGACCATTGAGGAAGCGCTGGACTTCTTTTCCGCACACCAGCCGATCGTCCGCAAGCTGCAAACGATGTATGATGTCGGGCTTGGTTACCTTAAGATCGGGCAGCCGAGCACAGAGCTTTCAGGCGGTGAGGCGCAGCGCATCAAGCTGGCTACGGAGCTCAGCCGCCGCGCGACCGGAAAGACAATTTATGTGCTGGATGAGCCGACCACCGGCCTGCATATGGACGATGTCGGCAAGCTTCTGCAGGTGCTCCAGCAGCTGGTGGACAACGGCAATTCCGTCGTTGTCATAGAGCACAACATGGACGTGATTAAAAACGCCGATTACCTGATTGATCTCGGCCCCGAGGGCGGCGACGGCGGCGGCAGGGTGGTATGCACCGGCACACCCGAGCAGGTTGCCGCCTGTGAAAAAAGTTATACGGGAGAATTTCTCAAGCAGGTGTTGACCCGTCAACCATAAAATGAGACAATAGCATAAAAGAAAGAAAACCCATCGGGAGGCATTGGCATGAAACTTACCTTTCTGGGGGCAGCGCATGAGGTGACGGGCAGCCGTTTCCTTTTGGAAGCGTGCGGCAAGCACATTTTGGTGGACTACGGCATGGAGCAGGGCTCCGACCTGTATGAAAACGCCAGGCTGCCGCTGCCTGCCGCGGCGGTGGACTGCGTGTTTCTCACCCACGCGCATATCGACCACAGCGGCTGGCTGCCGCTATTGTACAAGCAGGGCTTTCGCGGAAAAATCTATACCACCGAGGCGACCAAGGACCTGTGCTCCATCATGCTGATGGACTCGGCGCATATACAGGAGATGGAGGCCGAGTGGAAATCGCGCAAGGCCATCCGCAAGGGCGAAACGCCCGAGGAACCTATCTACGACACGAAGGACGCGGCAGCGGCCATCGGGTTGTTTGCGCCGTGTAAATATATGACGAAGGTGGATGTCTGCGACGGGATTTCTATCCGGATGATCGATGTGGGGCATATGCTGGGCTCGGCGTCCATCGAGGTCAGCGTTACCGAGGACGGAAAAACGCAGAAGCTCGTATTTTCCGGCGATATCGGCAACACGAATCAACCGCTGCTGCGGGATCCGCATTATTTTACCGAGGCGGACTATGTGGTGATGGAAAGTACCTACGGGGACCGTTCCCACGGCCCGGTGCCGGACTTTGTCGGCACGCTGGTGGAGATCCTCAATACCACGTTTGCCCGCGGCGGCAATGTGGTGATCCCGAGCTTTGCCGTGGGCCGTACGCAGGAGCTTTTGTATTTCCTGCGCCAGATCAAGCAGGATGGACGCGTTACCGCGTTTCCCGCGTTTACTGTGTATATCGACAGCCCGCTTGCCATAGAGGCCACACAGGTGTTCAAAGAACACATGTGGGATTATATGGATCAGGACACCGTGGCGCTGCTAAAACAGGGGATCAATCCCATCAGCTTTGATGGACTGAAAACAGCGCAGACGGCTGATGAATCAAAGCTGATCAACGAGGATAAATCACCCAAGGTCATTATTTCCGCCAGCGGCATGTGCGATGCGGGCCGTATTCGCCATCACCTGAAGCACAACCTCTGGCGGCCGGAATGTACGGTGCTGTTTGTTGGCTACCAAAGCGTGGGCACGCTGGGGCGCATTCTGCAGGACGGCGCAAAATCGGTCAAACTCTTTGGCGAGACCATCGGCGTCAAGGCGGAGATCCGCAAGCTGAACGGCATCAGCGGGCATGCGGATAACAATGGGCTGATGCGCTGGATCGGCGCCTATACCAGTAAGCCCCGCCATGTGTTTGTGGTGCACGGCGACGATGCGGTAACCGACCTGTTTGCCGGCCGCGTGCATGATGAGCTCGGTCTGCAGGCTACCGCGCCTTATAACGGCGAAAGCTGGGATCTGACGCAGGACGTTCTGCTCACGGAGGGGAACAGGCAGCGGATCGAGCACGCCGAGGAAGCACCCGGTCCCAAGCAGGAAACCGCCGCGCCGCGTCTTGTCGTTGACAGACAGGCGGAGGAAAACACGGCGTATACGCAGCTGCAGGCTGCGGGCGAGCGTATAGCCGAGCTGATCGCGGATATGCGCGCCGGTTCCAAAAAGAATCAGCATAAACTGGCGAGCGCGCTTTATGCGCTGGTCAAACGATATCAAAAACGATAACAGGGGAGGACAGCAGTATGAAACGGGAACAAGCGAAAAAGCTTGCCAAAGAGCTTGTGGCAAAGATGACGCTGGATGAAATGGCGTCGCAGCTGACCTATCGGGCGGCAGCCATTCCGCGGCTGGGCGTGCCCGCCTACAACTGGTGGAACGAGGCGCTGCACGGCGTGGCCCGCGCCGGTACGGCCACGGTATTTCCGCAGGCCATCGGCATGGCGGCAACCTTTGACGATGCGCTGCAGCAGACCATTGCCGATACCATTTCCACCGAGGCGCGCGCAAAGTACAACATGCAGTCCGCGCTCGGTGATCGGGATATCTATAAGGGGCTGACCATGTGGTCGCCCAACATCAATATTTTCCGCGATCCCCGCTGGGGCCGCGGGCAGGAGACCTACGGCGAAGATCCGTATCTTACGGCGCGGCTGGGCGTCGCGTTTGTCAAAGGCCTGCAGGGCGACGGCGATACGCTTAAGGTAGCCGCCTGCGCCAAGCACTTTGCCGTACATTCCGGTCCGGAGGCTATCCGCCACAGCTTTGACGCCGTCGCGCGCCCCAAGGACATGTGGGAAACCTATCTGCCCGCCTTTGAAGCACTGGTGAAGGAAGCGGATGTAGAAAGCGTGATGGGCGCGTATAACCGCGTCAACGGTGAGCCTGCCTGCGGCAGCAAGGTGCTTTTGAAGGATATCCTTCGGGATACCTGGGGCTTCAAGGGGCACATTGTCAGCGATTGCTGGGCCATCCGCGATTTTCATGAAAACCATAAGGTTACCGATACGGCGACGCAGAGCGCCGCCCTGGCGATCAAATACGGCTGTGATCTGAACTGCGGTATTGTGTATCTGCAAATGCTGGCCGCCCTGCAGGAAGGGCTGGTAACGGAGGAACAGGTTACCATCGCCTGCGAACGGCTGATGACCACGCGTTACATGCTAGGCATCCTCGGCGACGAGGGCTCGGAATATGATACGATTTCCTATGATGCCTGCGATACCGACGCCAATGACGCGCTTGCACAGACCGTGGCGGAAAAGAGCATGGTGCTCTTAAGCAACGACGGTATCCTGCCGCTGGACATCGACGCGCTGGAAAGCGTGGGCGTTATCGGCCCCAATGCCAACAGCATTGCGTGCCTGGAAGGCAATTACATGGGTACATCCTCACGCTATGTTACCTATCTGGAGGGTATCCGCAAGGCCTGCGAGGGCAAGGCGCGCGTGTTCTATTCGCAGGGCAGCCACCTGTACAAAAAGGGCATCAGTGATCTGGCATTGCCCGACGACCGGCTGGCCGAAGCTGTGGCGGTAGCCAAGCGCTGCGACGTTACCGTTCTCTGCCTCGGGCTGGACGCTACGCTGGAGGGTGAGGAAGGCGATACCGGCAACGAGTACTCCTCCGGCGATAAAAACGACCTGGCACTGCCCAAGTGCCAGCAGAATTTGCTGGACGCGGTGCTCAAAACCGGCAAACCTGTAGTGCTGGTGCTGTCGTCGGGCAGCGCACTGGCGACCAAAAGCGGCAATGCGCTGCTGCAGGCATGGTATCCCGGGCAAGCCGGCGGCACGGCGCTTGCAAACCTGCTGTTTGGCAGCGTATCGCCCAGCGGCAGGCTGCCCGTTACGTTCTACAAGGGCGTGGACGATCTGCCGGAGTTTACGGATTATTCCATGCAAAACCGCACCTATCGCTACTTTGAGGGCGAACCGCTTTACCCGTTCGGCTATGGCCTGAGCTATACAAAATTCAAATACACTGACGCAAGCTATCAGAGCGGCGCACTGACCGTAACCGTGCAAAACACCGGCGCGATGGATGCCGACGAGGTGGTGCAGGTGTACTTGAAGGACTTTGATTCGCCCTTTGCGGTTAAACCACAGCCTGTGCGCGTTTAAGCGTGTGTCGATTGCCGCGGGGCAAACGCAGACCGTTACGCTGCCCATCGACGCCAAGGCATTCCATGCCATCGGCGACGACGGCAAGCCCACAAGCCTCGGCAAGCGGTTTTCACTGTTTGTCGGCGGAAGCCAGCCAGATGCCTGCAGCGTGGCCCTTATGGGACAAAAACCGCTGGAAGTGCACGTGGGAATTTGACAATCTGAAATCTGTATGATACCATCCACGGGTAAAGCCGTGGAAACCGCGAATGCAGTTTTCATTGATACGATGGCTTCTTCGGGGCAGGGTGAGAATCCCTACCGGCGGTCACAGCCCGCGAACCTTACCGGCACATTGCCGGCAAGGCCGATTCGGTGGAACTCCGAAGCCGACGGTGAGCAAGGCTTCCTTGCGCAGTCCGGATGAGAGAAGAGCAACCTCTGTTTGCACCAGCAGTTGCCCCTGATGATGAACCATCGGGGGCATTTTTGGAGGGATGATCAAGGCGCTCGTCATTCACATTTGCGGCGGCATTGCACGGCAGCTTTTGGCCTATCGAGCTTTGCGATAGCTCTGCTACAGCTGCGGCTCCTTCACCAAAATCTGCGGCACACTGCCACCGCAAGCGTAAACGCCGATCACCTTAATTATTCTTCAAAGACGGAGGATGATTGGATTATGGAACAGGGGACGAAGAAATTCTTTACTACACAGCGGTTGGCGGTGATCGCCATTCTGGCGTCGATTTCGATTGTTTTGTTCTTGCCGCCGCTGCAAATTCCGATTGTACTGTTTTACAAGCTGGATTTTTCCAACATTCCGGTGTTGCTGGGCACGTTTGCCATGGGGCCTCTGACCGGCACCGTTATCCTGCTGCTCAAGAGCACGGTCGGCCTGCTGTTCAGCTCATCACTGGGTGTGGGCGAGCTGGCGGACTTTTTGATGGGACTGGCAATGATCCTGCCGGCCGGACTGATCTATCGGCATCGGAAATCCCGTAAAACGGCGATCCTCGGCATGATCGTCGGCTCGGTAGCGGCAACAATTGCGGGCGTACTGCTGAATGTTTATCTGCTGATCCCGTTCTACGCGGTGGCGTTTCATATGCCGGTGGATACCATCATTGCGATGGGGCAGAGCGTGGCACCGAGCATCGACAGCGTTTGGAAGCTGGTGCTTATCATCACCGCACCGTTCAATGTGCTTAAATGGTCGGCCATCAGCCTGGTCGGCGGGCTGATCTACAAGCCGCTGTCGCCGATACTGCACGGTAAAAAGCTCGCATCGTAATCAGGAGAGGAGCGCTTGCATGGCGCGATTGAACACGCATTCCGCGGAGGAGACCAAGGCGCTGGGGCAGGCGCTGGCGGCGCAGCTGGCCGCAGGCGATGTAATTTTACTGGAAGGCGATCTGGGCGCGGGCAAAAGCGAACTGGCGCGCGGTATCGCACGCGGGCTGGGCATTGCCGGCCATGTGCCCAGCCCAAGCTTTACCATCCTGCAGGTGTATGAGGACGGCAGGCTGCCGCTGTATCATTTTGACTGGTACCGTATCGCAAGCGCCGAAGAGCTGTACGAGCTGTCGCTGGACGAATACCTGTACGGCGACGGGGTATCCGTGGTCGAATGGCCGGCCATGGCGGAGGAAGCCGTACCCGAGACCTATCTTCAAATCAGCATCCGCACCACGGGCGAAACGGACAGAGAGCTGTCCCTGGAATCGGTAGGCGGGTTTCACCCATTGGACACAGCAAAACTGGAGGCATGGCAATGATCATTCTGGCGGTGGATACATCCGGCCCCGTATGCGGCGTGGCGGTTACACGCGATCAGCAGGTGATTTATGAAGCACTGGCCGTCAACAAGCATACCCATTCCGCCAGCCTGCTGCCGATGATCGACGAGGCGCTTGTGCGCTGCGGATTGACCGTGGCGGATGTGGATTTATTGGCCGTCGTGGTCGGCCCCGGATCGTTTACCGGCGTCCGGATCGGCGTGAGTACCATCAAAGGAATGGCGCACGGCGCGGGTAAACCGTGCGCGGGCGTCAATGCCCTGCAGGCGCTGGCGGCGGGTATATCGCAGACCGATGATTTGATCTGCCCGATACAGGATGCGCGCGCCGGACAGGTATACGGCGCCGCGTTTGCAAGCGGCATGCCGCCTGTACGTATCGTGGAGGATCGGGCCGCGAAGCTGGAGCTGTATCTGGACGCCGTATTGCAGCAGGCAAAGAACGGCCAGAAGCTGGTGTTTGTCGGCGACGGCGTTAAACCGTATCATGATTCCATCGTGCAGGCGCTGGGAGATCGCGCGGTGTTCCCGCCCGCACATTTCGGCTATTTACGCCCGTCGTCGGTCGCACTGCTGGCGCAGCAGGCAACGCCGGTGGATTACCTTACGCTGATGCCGTACTATCTGCGCGCACCGCAGGCGGAACGCGCCCGCCGGGGGAAAGCATGAGGATCCGCCGTATGACGGACGCGGATGTAAAGGCGGTGCATGCCATAGAGCAGCACACCTTTTCCATGCCGTGGCCGGAGGAAAGCTTTCACCATGAGATGCTGGAAAATCCGGCGGCACGCTATCTGGTAGCCGTGGATGACGAGGGTACCGTTATCGCCTATGCAGGCGCATGGATAATATTTGAGGAATCACACATCACAAACATCGCCGTGGATCAGGCCTATCGCGGACAGGGAATTGGGGAAACGCTAACCAGAGCGCTCATCCAATACGCCGCCAACCTGGGCGTGGACTATATGACGCTGGAGGTGCGCCGCAGCAATCTGGTAGCGCAGGGCATGTACGAAAAGCTTGGCTTTATCAAGCTGGGTGTGCGCAAGCGCTACTATACCGATAATCAGGAGGATGCACTTTTGATGGTGCTGCAAACCATGCCGGAAATCGAGGAAGATTTCAGCGAGTAATATTACGCTATACTATAAACGACGGAAGCTGCCGTACCGGGCAGACTTCGATTAATAAAACAGCAAGAATTCACATTCCAGCCGCCCGTTGTACAGGCGGCGTTTTCGATCGGCGCGACGGCCGAAATACCCTTCAAACGCGGGATCGGAGCAAAGCACGCCCATCTTCCAGGTCGGATGACGCTTGAGCAGCTGTCCCATTTCGCGGTAGAGCGCATGGCAGCTGTCGGTGTCCGACAGCCGCTCACCATAAGGCGGATTGCAGAGGAACACGCCGCCTTGCTGGGGCAGCGTCAGCGTACGCAGATCCTGTACCTCCACAGGAATACGGTAGGCAAAGCCGGCCTGCGCGGTATGCTTATCGCATAGCGCAATTGCTTCGGGGTCGATGTCGCTGCCGCCGATATCAAACGCGGTATCGGGCGTGTAGGCCGCCTGCGCTTCCTGCCGCAGCGCCTGCATGGCGTCCTTGGGCATAAAGGCGTACTGTTCGCAGGCGAAGCTGCGCTTCAAACCGCTGGCACGGTTGGCAGCTTTCAACGCCGCTTCTACCAGCAGCGTGCCCGTGCCGCAGCACGGATCATACAGCGGCTTGTCCGGTGTCCAGGGCGACAGCTCCACCATGGCGGCGGCCAGCGTTTCCCGCAGCGGGGCTTCCCCGTTCCAGGTACGGTAACCGCGGCGGTTGAGCGCGTCGCCGCTCATATCCAGCGTAATGCGCAGCTGATCGCTGCGGATGGAAACCTCAATGGGATAGGTAACGCCGGTTTCCGGCAGGGCAGATACGTGCAGCCGCTCCAGAAGACGGTTCACAATGGCTTTTTTAGTGATGGACTGGCAATCCCGCACGCTCATCAGCTGGCTGCGCACGCATTTGCCGCTGACGTGGATCGCCGCGTCGCGCTCAAGATAGGTTTCCCACGGAATGCGGGAAACCGATTGAAACAGCTCCTCAAAGGTTTTGGCTTCGCCCTCGTGCAGCACCAGCAGCACGCGGTCCGCCGTCCGCAGCCAAAGGTTGGCGCGGAATGCGTCAATCCATTCTCCGGTAAAGCGCGCGCCGCCGGCTTCGGCTTTGGCCGCGATATGCATGTGCTTGAGCTCCGTTGCCGCAACGCCTTCCAGCCCAAAGGCGGCGGAGGCGATAAAGGTGGTGGTCATGGTATCCCTCCCTTGCACACAGTGTACGATGGAACGGCGAAAATGTAAACCGCAGAAATATCTTGCAGATAACGCATGAATGTGTAAAATAGGGAAATAGAGGGAGTGTGATGGGAATGACGGAGCAAGTGCTGCTGGCCATGATCGAATATGACCGGGGCGACGCAAGGCGGATCAACCATTTCCTCAAGGTATACGGGTTTGCCAGGGCTATCGGAACGGGGGAAAAGCTGGATGCGGCAACGCAGGAAACGATTGAGATCGCGGCGCTGACCCACGATATCGGCATCCATAACAGCGAAAAAAAGTATGGAAGCGCTGCCGGTAATTATCAGCAGATCGAAGGCCCGCCCGAAGCCGAAACACTGCTGCGCGGGCTGGGCGTGGCCGAGAAAACGATCAGCCGCGTATGCTGGCTGATTGCGCATCACCATACCTACGGCAATATCTGCGATATGGACCATCAGATATTGGTCGAAGCGGATTTTCTGGTTAACGCATACGAGGACGCACTCAGCGCGGGGGCTATCCGTGCATTTGAACACAAAGTCTTTCAAACACAGACGGGAAAAGCACTGCTGCAAAGCGTATATGGCGGTGCGGCAAAAAATCGTGTACAATAGTAGCATGGAAAACAGAAGTCGGGAAGGAGATGCAGAGAATGCGTGTATTTTTAATCGTGCTGGATTCTGTGGGCGCGGGCGAGCTGCCGGATGCCGCGGCATATGGTGATACGGGTGCAAATACGCTCAAGCACGTACTGGAAGCGGAACACCCGAAACTGCCGAACCTGAAGAAGATGGGCCTTTGCTCCATTGAAACCATGCCCTGCAAACAACCCGCGGACGCGGTTGGCGTTGCGGGCCGTGCCATAGAAAAAAGCCCCGGCAAAGATACCACTACCGGGCACTGGGAGATGGCAGGCGTACGGCTGAACAAGCCGTTTCCCACCTATCCCAAGGGATTTCCGCCCGATGTGATCAAAGCGTTTGAGCAGGCGATCGGCCGCAAAACCTTGGGCAACTATGCCGCCAGCGGTACCGTGATTATTGAGGATCTGGGCGAAAAACATCTGCGCACCGGCTATCCCATCGTGTATACCTCGGCGGACAGCGTGTTTCAGATTGCCTGCAACGAGGAGATTGTCCCCGTGGAGATGCTGTATGCGTGGTGCGGCATTGCGCGCGATATTTTAACGGGCGACCATGCCGTGGCCCGTGTGATCGCGCGGCCGTTTATCGGCAAGCATAAAGGCGAATTTACGCGCACTAAAAAACGCCGGGATTTCAGCCTGGTGCCGCCCGCGCCTACGATTCTGGATGAGCTCAAGAAAAACGGATATTTTGTAATGGGCATCGGGAAGATCGAAGATATTTTCGCGCATCGCGGGCTTACGGAAAGCGTGCACGCAATGGGCAATCCCGACTGTATGGACGAATGGATACGGATGATGCACCGTGATTTTGACGGGCTGACCTTTATCAACCTGGTGGATTTTGATATGCTCTACGGCCATCGCCGCGACGTGAAGGCCTATGCAAGCGCGCTGGAAGCGTTCGACGTAAAGCTCGGGGAGGCACAGGCGATTGCGCGGGAGGACGATCTGCTGATCATTACCGCCGACCACGGCTGCGATCCCACGTTCCACGGCACCGATCACACCCGCGAGTATACGCCGATCCTCGCCTGGTCAAAGCAGATGAATTCGTTCCGCTCCATCGGCACGCGGGCAACCTTTGCCGATATCGCGGCCACGATCGCCGAGCTTTTCGATCTGCCGCAGCGCTTTGACGCCGTATCCTTTGCTAATATATTAAACAGGAGGACAACGAATGACCTATCAGGAGAAAATTGACCAGGCCGCCGCGTTTATCCATCAGCAGTGCGGCAGAGCGGACATTGCCGTGGTGCTGGGCAGCGGACTTGGTGACTATGCCGATCAACTGGAAGGTGGTAAGACAATTCCGTACAAAGATATCCCCAATTTCCCCGTATCCACGGTAGAGGGCCACGCGGGCAACTGGCACGCGGGCACGCTGTTCGGCAAACGCGTGTATCTGATGCAGGGACGCTTTCACGCTTACGAGGGTTACAGCATGGAGGAGGTTACCATGCCCATCCGTGTTATGGCACGCCTCGGTGTTAAAACACTGATCCTTACCAACGCGGCGGGCGGAATCAATACCGATTTTCCGCAGGGCTGCCTGATGCTGATTGACGATATAATCAATCTTACCGGCCGCAATCCGCTGATTGGCCCGAATATGAAGGAATTCGGCCCGCGCTTTCCCGATATGACGTATGCGCTGGATTCCAAGCTGAAGGCGCTGGCGAAGGAAACCGCGAAGAAGCTCGATATCCCGCTGCAGCAGGGCGTATACTGCGGGATGATTGGCCCCAGCTACGAAACACCGGCAGAAATTCGCGCCCTGCGCATTTTAGGCGCGGACGCTGTAGGCATGTCCACTGTGCCGGAGATCATCGTAGGCAGGCACTGCGGCATGCAGGTAATGGGCATCAGCTGCATTACCAACATGGCAGCCGGCATTTTGGACAAGGAACTGGATATGTATGAGATCATTGAGACCGGCAAACGTGTGAAGGATATCTTTGCTCAATTGATTGATGGGATTATTGCTGAAATCCGGTAAAATGACAACGATAAAATGCGCGCGGGCTTTACTTCTTGTTTCCCTGCAAGGTATCGCGCACATAGCCGGTTAAAATATCCACAATGCGGGCATTGCGGCCGCCGCCCCGCACAATTACATCCGCAAAATCGATATAGTTGCGGATGTATTTGTTATACATCGGTTTTACGGTGGTCAAATATTGGGCGGAAATATTGTCGATGGAACGCCCACGCTCGTTGATGTCGCGCTCAATGCGGCGCAGCAGGCAAATATCGGTTTCCACACTCATGTAGAGCTTCAGAAACATTTTGGCACACACCCGCGGATCGTGGAACACATGGATGCCTTCCACGATGCATACATCTGTAGGTTGAATCCAGATATCGTCACGGTCGGCGCGGAGGTGGTGCACGAAATCGTACGCCTTTTGCGTGATGGGCCTGCCCTCCAGCAGCGAAGTAATGTCGCTGAGAAACAGATCGTGATCAAAAATCTCCGGTTCGTCGTAGTTGAGCACCACCCGCTCCGGAAAGCTGAGCTCGGCAAAATTACGGTAATAGCTGTCATGATTGATGATAATGCAGCCGTCGCCGATAGAGGTTTTCAATTCCTGCGCCAGCGTACTTTTTCCGCTTCCGCTCGCGCCGCAGATTCCGATGAGCAGCATAGTTATCAGCCTCACTAATTTTGATAAACTTTATATAGCGAACGTCCCAAAGGGCTATTCCTTTTGCAGAAATTCTTCCATCACGTAGCCTTCCGCTACGTCGGTTTTTACATGCACCCAGCCTTCCTGGGGCATGCTCTCCAGCACCAGCAGGCGCTGCCCCTTGTACAGCAGCAGCAGGATATCGGAAGCAAGGTTAGGCTCGGAGCGCAGGTTGAGCCATGAGTCATCGCCGATGTTTGCAACAGTGGCGTACCACTGGCCTTCCTCTGCGGTTAAGGTGGTTGGCATCAGTGTGGGACGCGGCGTAGGCGAGGGCGCCGGATCGGCCTCCCGGGTGAACACGGCGGATACGGAAGGCAGATTGAGCGCCGGTACCGTATAGCGCATCAGCGTAACGCCGGGGTAGTAAAACGCAAGAATCTCGGTATAGGTAAAGCCGTACTGGCTTGCCATCTGCTCCGCGCCATACTGGCTCATGCCAACGCCATGGCCGAAGCGGCGGGCCTCCACCAGGAAGGCATCGTTTTGCTCCGTCACGGTCCACAGCTCGTTGTCATACTGGTTTATGCTTAAGCCAAGCGCGGTTTCCGCATCCGGAAAAATCGGAATATCCAGCGTTACCGCGTTTTTAGCCGGTTCAAAATCACCATACACGGGCTTGGGTGTCGCAGTCGGCGCGGGCGTTGCGGTCGGTTCGGGCGTCACAGTTACGGCGGCGGTTTGATCCGGCGGCGCTGTGAAGAGGCTGACCTCGATGGTATCGTTGAGGGCGGAGGAAACCACGCTGGAGTTGATGACAACGGGATCGGTACGCGTGCGCGCGGAATAGGTAAACGTGATGTGGAACATCGTGTATACGCGCGAAGGATCGGCATACATCGGCGTATCGACCGATACGGCGGTGATGGTATCGATGCGCAGGCTTTCGGCGGAGGCGTCGTAGCCCTGCGCTACCAGCTCGCCTTTCAGTTCGGCGGCAATCAGCGCGCGCAAGCCGTAGGGCGTTTGATCCACGCCGGACGCGGCTTTTTTCAGCGTTACGCTTTTGACAACGCTCTTGGGGTTTTCCAGATCATAGGGATCGTCCCGCATGTCCAGATAGCCGGTTTCGTCTCCGGCGCCCCACTGGTTTTCCACCAGCTCGGTCTGGCCGCCGTTGGAGGATCCGTAATAGCACATAGCGAGGCTGCCGTTATAAAACGCGCACACGCCGGCGGTAGCTTGCACGGCTTGCGCGGCGCGCGTGTTGGCGTCGCTGCGGCCTTTATATACCTGATCGTTGGTGGTATCGGACAGATCATAATCCCGCGCGGTGCTGCTAAGCGCTTTGCGGATGGCATAGGTGCGCGCGGCAATGGTCTGCGCCTTGAGCGCTTCCAGCGGGAAGGAGTCGCTCATCTCATAAGGCACCACGCCCAACAGGTAGGTTTCCACATCAATGGAGAGGATCAAGCGGATGGTGCCGTCGCTGACGCTTAATGTAAGGTCACCTTCATACAGCGCGGCTTTCCCCAAAAAGCGCAGGCCGTTTTCCCGGCCCGTATCATCCTGGCAGCGGGTCAGCGTCAGCGTATCGCCGCTGCCGATGCGCATGCCCGCATAATCAACATACAGCGTGTCGTCGATCAGCAGCACGGTAATCTCGCTGTCGCGCGGAAAGAGCATCGTAACCCCGCCCATGTCCATGGTATAGGTGCCGTTGATCTCCAGCGTTGCCTGCGTGGTGACATCCGGCCGCGTGAGCAGGATGCGCAGCGTATCCGGCATGCTGCCGGCAGCGGCGGGGATGACCGTTTCCGTGGACACGGTTACCGTGCCCAATCCCTGCAGCGGCAGGATCAGGATCGTCAGCAGCAGGCAGACGGCCAGGATGGATTGGCGGAATTTACGTTTCATGGATCAGTCCTCGGGCTTATGGATGGTATCGCAGTAATAGCAGCGGTATTGTTTCTTTTCGGCATCGGCCAGCACAAATACCTGCTGGATTTCCTGCTCGGTCTGGGTGATGCAGCGCGGATTTTTGCACTTGAGCACGCCCACCACGCGCTGGGGAACCGTAAGGTGCTGTTTATCGATCAGCTTGCCGTCCTTGATGGTATTCACGGTCGCACCCGCGTCGATATAGCTGATAATCTCCAGATTGAGGGGGATCAGCTCGTCGATCTTGATGATATCCTTGCGCCCCATGCGTTCGGATTTTGCGTTTTTGATGATGGCGACCGAGCAATCCAGCTTGTCCAGCCCCAGATAGCGATAGATGCGCATGGCGCCGCCGGCGTGGATGTGGTCGATCACATAGCCATCCTGAATTTCATTGATATTCATTTGGCCGCCTCCAATAGCTTTAATATCAGCGCTTCGCGCATATACTTGCCGTAGAGCACCTGCTTAAAGTAGCAGGCGCGGGGATCGTTGTCCACCGCGACGCTGATCTCGTTTACGCGCGGCAGCGGATGCATTACGGTTAAATCCTTGCGCGCGGGCCGTAGCATGGCCGGCGTCAGGATGTAGCTGTCCTTCAGGCGCACGTAGTCGGCTTCGTTGAAAAAGCGCTCGCGCTGCACGCGGGTCATATAGAGGATATCCAGCGTCCCGATCACATCCTCCAGCCGCTCTACCTCAGTAAACGGAACACCGAGCGATTTCATTCCCTCGCGCAGATATTCGGGGATGCGCAGCTCGTCCGGCGAGACCAGCACAAAACGGATGGACTTGTAGCGCGCCATGGCGTTCATCAGGCTGTGCACCGTGCGGCCGAACTGCAGGTCGCCGCACAGACCGATCACCAGCTGGTTCATGCGGCCCTTTTCGCGGCGGATGGTTAAAAGGTCGGCCAGTGTCTGCGTGGGGTGATGGTGGCCGCCGTCGCCCGCGTTGATAATAGGCACAGGGGAGAAGTTCGCCGCCACGGTTGGCGCGCCCTCCTTGGAGTGGCGCATGGCGATGATATCGGCATAGCAGCCCACGGTACGCACCGTGTCGGCTACGCTTTCGCCCTTGGAAACGGACGAAGCCGACGCATCGGCAAAGCCCAGCGTCTGCCCGCCCAGCTCGATCATCGCGGCCTCAAAGCTGAGCCGCGTGCGCGTAGAAGGCTCGTAAAACAGCGTGGCGAGCTTCTTGCGCCGGCAGGCATCGGCATAGTCGTCCGGATGGGCGATAATATCGTCGGCGGTATCCATGAGCGCGTCCAGCTCGTCAAGGCTCCAGTCAATGATGTCCAGCATATGTCGCATGGTGAAATCCTCCCATACTCTATTCAGTCAGCTTTGCCATCCAGCCCGCATCGGCGGGATTGTTGCGGAAGTCCAGCAGCGCCTGCTTGTGATTTGCGGGAATGTAGCCCAGCTCGGCGGCCACATCTACCAGCACGTCGAGGTTGGACAGGCTCACATTGCGGACGTTCGCGGCGGCAAGCCGGTCGATACCCTTTTGCATGCCGTAGGTAAAGATGCTGGCAATGCCAAGCACTTGCGCGCCGGCCTCGCGCAGTACATCCACCACCTCGATCACGCTGCCGCCGGTGGAGATCAAATCCTCGATCACGACCACCTTCTGGCCCTTGTCCAGCTTGCCCTCGATCTGGTTGTTACGGCCATGGCTTTTAGCGCCTGAACGCACATAGCCCATGGGCAGCCCCATCAGCTGGGCGGTGATAGCGGCATGCGGGATGCCTGCGGTGCTGGTTCCCATCAGTACCTCGCAGTCCGGATATTCGGTTTGAACGGTGTGCATGAGCCCGTTTTCGACCTGCGTGCGTACCTCGGGGTAGGATAACGTCAGCCGGTTGTCGCAGTAAATGGGGCTTTTAATACCGCTGGCCCAGGTAAACGGCTCCTGCGGACGCAGGAACACGGCTTGAATGGATAAAAGCGCTTTGGCAATCTCTCGCTGCATATTAGGTTCTCCTTATCCTAAAAAGTCTTTGACGCATTTGCGGTAAGCGGCTACGGGATCATCCGCCTGCGTGATGGGACGGCCAACCACAATGTAGTCGCTGCCGCTGAGCCTGGCTTTAGCGGGTGTCATCACGCGCTGCTGATCATCGGCGGCACTGCCGGCAAAGCGGATGCCCGGCGTTACGGTTTGAAAATCCTGCCCGCAGGCTTGCTTTACCAGTGCGGCTTCCAGCGGGGAGCAGACCACGCCGTCCAATCCGGCGGTCTTGGCATTGTGCGCGTATTTTGTTACGGTATCAGGCATGGATGCAGGGATCAGCAGCTCTTCGTGCAGCTGTGTTTCATTGGTAGAGGTCAGCTGCGTGACGGCGATCAGCAGCGGGCGCGTGCCATCGGCACGGGTAAGACCTTCCAGCGCCGCCTGCATCATGGGAATGGTGCCCGCGGCATGCAGGTTGGTCATATCCACGCCGAGGTTGGACAGCACGCGCATGGTGCGTTTGACGGTGTTTGGGATATCGTGCAGCTTCAAATCCAGAAAAATCTTATGACCGCGCGCCTTGATGTCGCGCACGATTTGCGGGCCCTCGGCATAGTACAGCTCCATGCCGATTTTCACAAACGGTTTTTCCTGATGAAACTGGTCCAGAAACCCGTACACGTCCGCCGCCGAGGGAAAATCCAGCGCAATGATCACATCGCCTTTTTGGGTCATTTCCACGCACCTCCGATAATTTCCTGTAGGGATTGGATGTTATATTTCTGCATCACCCGCGGCAGATCGTCAATGATCTGCCGGCAGGCGAATGGGTTAACCAGATTGGCCGCGCCCACCTGCACGGCAGTCGCGCCTGCGAGCATCATCTCCAGCACATCTTCCGCGCTGCCGACGCCGCCCATGCCGATCACGGGGATGCTTACGGTCTGCGCCACCTGATACACCATCCGCAGCGCCACGGGGAACACAGCGGGACCGGAGAGGCCGCCCATGGTGTTGGCAAGCAGCGGCTTGCGCGTCGGCAGGCAGATGCGCATGCCCAGCAGCGTGTTGATGAGCGAAAGGCCGTCCGCGCCCGCGTCCTCGCAGGCTTTGGCGATGGACACGATATCGGTTACGTTGGGGCTCAGCTTGATGAAAACGGGCTTTTTGCAGACCGCTTTCACAGCCTTTGTAACGGCGGCGGCGTTAT